>Ga0315900_10009081_pt1 | contig 12664 bp, 12 predicted proteins | sample LakEriMetagenome_FD_203521 | JGI IMG/M metagenome (GOLD analysis project Ga0315900, IMG submission 203521) | Freshwater fungal communities from buoy surface, Lake Erie, Ohio, United States - Buoy 12 MA114 | ecosystem: Environmental > Aquatic > Freshwater > Lake > Lake biofilm | place: USA: Lake...
GTTGGCGATCCTGGGCAGGAGCCGTTCGGCGATCCGAGCGGCCGCGTCCTGGAGAGCGGCCTTGGCGGCGATCTGGTCCGCGAGATCGGTGGCCATCGTCGTCTGCCGGTCGATCGCAAGCACCTTGCCAGTCGCCCGGTCGACGGCCTTCACCTCCAGCCGTGCCTTGGCGGAAACGAGGTTGCCATGCCGCACGGCCGGCTCGCTGATCGCCTCGCCCTGAATGAGCACGGCTGCGTCGGAACGTTTGCCCTCCTTGGCATCGATCACCGCGAAGCCCGTCTCCTGCGCGAACAAGATCAGCTCCGTCTCGGCGGCCGGGTCGATCGGGCCGCCGCCCCCCGCACTCGCCACCGCCGGCGCGAGGTGTCGCTCTGCGATCTCCACCAGCACGCTCGGCCGGTCGCCGGCGGGTAGCGCCTTCTTGAGCATAGCGATGCGGTCCTCCCGGGCGACGGTCTTCGGCACGAGCTCGGCCCCCCGCTCGGTCACCACCTTCACGACCTCCGCCGCGAGGCTGTCGGCGAGCTTGCCAAGGTCGTCCCGGGCGCTGCCCTTGACGCTGGCACCCAGCACGCGACTGGTCTCCGTGCCGATCACCTTGGCCACGAGGTAGAGCGAGTTGTCGACGCGCAGCACCGAACCCGTGACCAGCAGTTTTGCCCCCGTGAGTTGGCCGACGCGAGTGGCCTCCGCCGGGTTGGCGATCCCGGAAAGGTTCAGCTCCTGCTCGTCGAGCAACTTGCGGATGTCTTCGCGTTCGATGAGCGTGAGCGCCGGCTCGGCCACGAGTTCTGCGAACAAGAGGTCGGTGACCTTCGCGGCGTCTCCGGATGGCTGGGCAGCCGGCGCGCCGGCACGATCCTGGAAGGGCAGGATCGCCAGCGGAACCATGGTCGCTGCGGGGGCGGCGGCGGGGGCTTGAGCGACGACCGGCGATGAAAGAGCGAGCGGGACGCTGGCCAGCAGCATGGCGAATCCCAATCTACGGTATGAGGCGCGGTTCATCGGTCTTTCTCCGGGGAAGGAGGGCAGAACTCCAACCGGGACAGGATCCCGGCCAAAAGGTAACGGGCCGCAGGTGTCGCGTCCCAGTGTGCGACGATACCGAAGCCGCAGATGACGAGTGCGCCGCCAGGAACAGCCCCCGAGCCGTACCGGGACTCCAGCCAGGCCCACTCAGTCTCCGCACGGCCGACGCGGACGACGACCGCATCACCCTCGGCAGCCGCCACCATGCGCGCGGTGACGGCCGAGCCGCGCGGGGACCAGTCTTTCCAGTCGAGCCGCGGGTCGATCTCGGCGATCACGTCCGCACCACGCAGGCTGAGGCTTTTCGTGCGCTCGCTTCCGCTGGCATCGCCGCCCGAAGGCAGCGGCAGCGTGCCGTCCCGCGGCGCCATGCAAAGCACGGACACCCCACGCGCCGCCGCGGCGACCAGCGTGGCGGACAGCCCCGGCTCGGCACGCCAGGACGTGCCTTCACCGACAACGAGCAGGCCAGTGCGCATTCCGTCGATATCCGACGCACCACGCACCGGCGTGAACGGCACGCCCGACCTCTCGAATACGCCGACCGTGTCGCCGACCGGATCGAAGACCGCGATCCTGAGGCGTTCGAGCCAGAGACGGCGATCCACGAAGGGATCCTCCGCAAAGATGCGGACCGGACGCGAGTGCGTCGCGAGCCGTCCACCGGCCCCGTCGACGAGAGCCACGGTGAAGATGGTGTCGAGAACGACGCCATCCTTCACTCCCGGTAGCGGCACCCGGATGTCGGTGATGGTCGGCCCGTCTCCGCGATGCTGGACGTCGACCGTTCCGTGCCGCAGCGAACGCCCATGAGCCGAGAGCGACCACACCAGCCGCCCGACGTGGGGCTCCGTGTCGCGAATCACCTGTCGCAACGTGGCTTCGCTGCCACCGAAGTGGTTCGTACGCGAGTCGGCCGCTTCGAGAACACCTGACGACGATGGAGTTCCATTGCTGGAACCGGAAAGGGCTCCCAGCAACAGAACCGCGCCGCAGGCCGGGATGGCTCGCATCGTCATCCGACCTTTCCGGAGGTTGCAGGTTGAGGCAGAGGCACGACGGTCTGGATCAGCTGCCACTCACGGCCAGCGCCGCGGCCGACCGTCACTCGCCGGGGCTCGCCGGCACGCTGCACGCCGTTGAAGGACAACCGTGCCGGCGTGTTTGCCTCTGTGAGGGCCAAGGCCCCGTCCACCGCCACCCCGCCGTCGGCCAAAGCGTGCAGCCAGAGCTGCAGTCGACCCGAGCCCGAGTGACCAGCCGGAACGTCGATCACCTGCTCATAACGACCGACGACATCCGACTGCCAGACCTGCTGCCATGCCGTCGCACCATCTTGCCGCGACAACAGGACGATTCGCAAGGCGAACGCCGCACCGTCGCCCGCGGAAGAATCGTCGGTGACGAGCCCCACGTCGACGCGGCGATCGTGTTCGGCCAGCCAGGCCATCTGGTCGCCGAACGTCTGTTTCAGACCGGCGAACAGCGCCGCCTTGTCAGCCACTTGCGCCGGGTTGAAACAGACGCTCTCGGGCCAGTCGGCTCGGCTTCCACCGAGAGGCTGCAAAATTGCCACGGCGGCCAATGCCGCCGCCAAGCCTGCTGCGAACCAGATGCCGCGCTCGAACCATGGCTGCTGCTGCGAGCCCGCGGCAGCCACCGGCGTCTGACGCAGATCGGCGTCGCGAATCGCAGCACCGACCCGCCGCCTCAATCCGGCGATGTCCGTCCCGGCATCCCGGCCGAGCCGCCATTCCCGCAGCACGGCATCCAAGCGCCGTTCCCGGGCTGGGCCGCCGAAACCGTCAGCCGAGCGTGTCATGGGAGGTGCCCCTGAAGCCATTCCGCCAGCCGTTTGCGGGCTTCGTGCAGCCGCCAGTAGATCGTGGCACGGGTGCAGCCCTCGATCCGCGCGGCCTCGGCCGGATCGAGTTGCTCGAGCGTCACGAGCACGATCGCCGCGCGGAGTTTCTCGGGCAATCGGGCCAGGGCGCAGGCCACCGCCGCGCCGAGTTCGCCGCTCATCGCGTTCCGTTCGGGCGACGGTGCGTTCGGCACTGCGACGTCCGGCAGCGGGGCGTCTCGGTCGATCGGCGAACGACGCTGTCGATCAAGCGTCTCGTGCACCGTGTTCATCGTCACCCGGTAGAGCCAGGTGGTGAACTTCGACCGGCCTTGAAACGAAGCCAGTCCACGAAACGCGCGGAGAAATACCTCCTGCACGAGATCGTCGGCGAGGCTGTCCTCCAGAGTCATCGAATGGATCATGCGTCGGACGGTACCCAGATGCCTGTCGGCGAGTTCCTCCAGGGCCCCGCGGTTCCCGGTTCCCAGATACGCGGCCACCAGCTGTTCGTCGGGCGTCACGCGAGTCTCCGTGCCGGCGTTCGTCGCAGTGGCCCTGCAGCGTCGCCGCCTACCTCCCGCCCGGCCGCGCGGCTGCGAGCCGGTCGGCGAAATGCCGCTGGTAGGCCGCCGCGATAGCCGGACGCTCGCGGATGACGAGCATGTTCTCCGCGTTGTGCTCCTCGGCCGCGAGCGTGAAGTTGAAGGACCCGGTGATCACCGTCCGGCCGTCGATGATCATCACCTTGTCATGCGCCTTGCCCTTTTCCGGGCTGTCGTAGAACACCGGAATGCCCGCCTCGGCCAGCTTTTCGTCGAGCGACACGTTCTGATCCGCCTGCTCGCGATCGAAGATCACCCGGACCACCACGCCGCGCCGATGGGCCGCGATCAGGGGCTCCGCGATCCGCTTGGTGGAGAGCAAGAAGGCCTGCACGTCGATCGACTTTTGGGCGTCCTGGATCTGCCAGGCGATGGCGTTGAGGCAGCCGCCATCGGGCGCGAAAAAGACGGCGATGTCGCCGTCGACGACGGCGGGGGCGGGCGGCTTGGGCGGTCGGGTGCGAACCTGGGCGGCGGCGAGCAGCAGGCAGACCGCCAAGAGGATCTTCGTCATTGCAGAGGTCCCGGCATGGGAGGGTCGTGGCCAACCCCCGACCGCGTCGGGGCAGTTCGGCGTCGGGCCCAGATTACGGGCCGGTGTCCCGAATGTTTGGTTAGCAGATTGTGAAAACGGCTCCGCAGGGGGTTGCCCCACGAACTCGTAAGACGGACGAACGCCCACAGTCTTTGGTCACGGTCCTCCCGGTGGATCCAGGCCCCATCCGCCCGCAGCGCGGCCGGGTCCTGGCTGAAACCAGCCGTTTGGTAGCATTCGGGCTTCCCGACGAGGACTCCCGTGACCACCCCGAACGCCCCCAGCCCGCGCGGCGTCACCGTTCTGCTCGTCGACGACCAACCGATCATCGGCGAGGCGGTCCGGCGGATGCTCGTCGGCGAGGACGGGATCGCCTTCCACTATTGCCGGGAAGCTCCGGCCGCCCTGGCGATGGCCGCCGACATCCGTCCCACGGTGATCCTTCAGGATCTGGTGATGCCCGAGATCGACGGGCTGTCGCTGGTGCGGCAGTTCCGGGCCGACCCCGCATTTCAGGACGTCCCCATTATCGTGCTCTCCACCAAGGAGGATCCGGCCGTGAAGGCGGAGGCCTTCGCGCTGGGGGCGAACGACTACGTCGTGAAACTCCCCGACCGGCTCGAGTTGCTGGCCCGTCTCCGCTACCACTCCCGCGGCTACGTGGCCCTCGTCGAGCGGAACGAAGCCTTCGCGGCGCTGCAGGCCAGCCAGCAGGTGCTCGCCAACGATCTCGCCACCGCCGCGCACTACGTCCGTTCGTTGCTGCCGCAGCCGCTGGAATCAGGAGGGATCCGCGCCGACTGGCGGTTCATCCCGTCAGCCGAACTCGGGGGAGACGCCTTCGGCTACCACGCCCTCGACGATGATCACTTCGCGGTCTATCTGCTCGACGTCTGCGGTCACGGTGTGGGGGCTGCGCTGCTCAGCGTCTCGGCGCTCAACTCGATCCGCAGCGAGGCCCTCCCGCAGACCGACTTCCACGACCCTGGTGCCGTGCTGGCAGCGCTCAACAAGGCGTTCCCGATGGAGCGGCAGAACGACATGTTCTTCACCGCCTGGTACGGCGTGTTCGAACGGCAGGGCCGCCGGCTGCGCTGGGCGGGAGGTGGCCACCCGCCGGCCCTGCTGCTCGGAGCGGGCGCCGCACCGCGGCTGCTGGACTCCGACGGACCCCTGATCGGGGCGGTCGAGGGGCTGGAGTTTCCCGCCGCCGAGGTCGAGGTGCCCCCCGGTTCGCGGCTCTTCGTGTACAGCGACGGCGCCTACGAGATCGGCAAGGCCGACGGATCGATGTGGGCCTTCAAGGAATTCGTGAACACCCTGGCCGCGGCGCCCGCCGGACCGACGAGTCCGATGGACGCCCTCGTCGCCCACATCCGGACCCTCTCGCAGCGGGACGACTTCGGCGACGACTTCTCGATGGTCGAACTGGCGTTCGGATGAGCGACCGCCCACAGGGCGGAAAGAGCCTGAAAAAGCCGAGAATTCGGGCCCGCGGGCCGGGGGATTCGGCCGTCTTGCACGGGCAGTTCGAATCCGTACACTTCAAGGTTTCGCGGTTTCGACCGGCCGCTAGCGTAGCTCAATTGGCAGAGCAGCTGATTTGTAATCAGCAGGTTGCGGGTTCAACTCCCGCCGCTAGCTCAGCTTGACGACGCCCGCGGTGCGGCCGGCGGGTGCATGGGCGGCGTGTCAGCGCCATCCCCGACGGTCGGGCGCGGCGCCCGGTCGACAATCGCGGAGACGACGTCACAATCCAGGAGTCCACCACACACGAGGGGAGTTTCCCGAGCGGTCAAAGGGGTCAGACTGTAAATCTGATGGCTATGCCTTCGCAGGTTCGAATCCTGCACTCCCCAGTCTCGGCCGGGCCGGAACCCGCGGGTGTAGCTCAATGGTAGAGCAATAGCCTTCCAAGCTAAAGACGAGGGTTCGATTCCCTCTACCCGCTTCCGACCCCGCACCCCCAAAACCAACCTATCGAAACGACCCCACACCATCATCCAAGGCCGCGGCGTCTCCACCCATCCCGCTGCTGTAGCTCAGTTGGTAGAGCGCGTCCTTGGTAAGGACGAGGTCATGGGTTCAAGTCCCATCAGCAGCTTCGTCAGATCCCCGTTCAACATCACGCTCACCTTCGAGGCACGATTCAACCCGCTCGGGCCGTATCCGCGCGGAACACGTTTTTGACACGTCACGGCAGGCCACGGCACCTGCGACCACCCGGAGAGGAATCCCCAAGGGAGAAAGCATGGCAAAGGACACGTTCACGCGGAGCAAGCCGCACGTCAACGTCGGCACGATCGGGCACATCGACCACGGCAAGACCACGCTCACGGGCGCCCTGGTGGCCGTGCAGGCGGCGAAAAATCTCGCCGTCGCCAAGAGTTACGCCGACATCGCCAAGGGTGGCACCGTCCGCGACGAGACGAAGACCGTCACGATCGCCGTCAGCCACGTGGAGTACGAGACCGACAAGCGTCACTACGCCCACATCGATTGCCCGGGCCACGCCGACTTCATCAAGAACATGATCACCGGCGCCGCCCAGATGGACGGGGCGATCCTCGTGGTCAGCGCTGCCGACGGCCCCATGCCCCAGACCCGGGAGCACATCCTGCTTGCCAAGCAGGTGGGCGTGCCGGCGCTGGTCGTGTTTCTCAACAAGGTCGACCTCGTCGACGATCCGGAACTCCTCGACCTCGTCGAGATGGAGATCCGCGAGCTGCTGACGAAGTACGGTTTCCCCGGCGACGACGTGCCGATCATCCGCGGTGCCGGCAAGCCCGCGTATGACAGCCCGGCCGATCCGGAGAAGAACAAGTGCATCGCCGAGTTGCTGGCGGCGGTTGACTCCTACATTCCCGAGCCGGTCCGCGAGCTCGACAAGCCGTTCCTGATGGCCATCGAGGACGTGTTCTCGATCGAAGGCCGTGGCACGGTGGCCACGGGCCGTATCGAGCGCGGCGAGGTGAAGGTGGGTGACGAAGTCGAGATCATCGGCCTCAAGGAGAAGGCCGAGAAGACGACCGTGACCGGCGTGGAAATGTTCAAGAAACTGCTCGACAGGGGTCAGGCCGGCGACAACGTCGGCTGCCTGCTCCGCGGCATCGCCCGCGAGGGCATCGAGCGGGGCCAGGTGCTGGCCAAGCCGGGGTCGATCAAGCCCCACAAGAAGTTCGAGTGCGAGGTGTACGTGCTGTCGAAGGAGGAAGGCGGGCGTCACACGCCGTTCTTCGCCGGCTACCGCCCGCAGTTCTACTTCCGCACCACCGACGTGACCGGCTCGACCAAGCTGCTGGGCGGCGTCGAGATGGTGTCGCCGGGCGACAACGTCAAGATGGAGGTCGAACTGATGGTGCCGATCGCCATGGACGACGGCGTCCGGTTCGCCATCCGCGAAGGCGGCAAGACCGTCGGTTCGGGCGTGGTCACCAAGATTCTCGACTGATTGAGTCCGGGGCCCCAGCCCCGGAGATGAGACCGTATGGAGTCCGGGGTCCCAGCCCCGGAGACGAGACCGCATGGAGCCCGGGGCTTAGGCCCCGGGGTGTTGAACACGGTGCTGGGCTCCGGGGACTCCCCGGAGCCCAGCCACCACAGGGGCGTAGCTCAACTGGCAGAGCGCTGGTCTCCAAAACCAGAGGTTGCGAGTTCGATCCCCGCCGCCCCTGCACGCTGGCGCGGCGCACACCAGCCCGGTGCGCCCCGGCCGGCAGGTTGATGACGGGACGGATCGAACGGCTGGATGGTGGCAGGACGGACTTAACGAGGACGGTCACGCGAGACGAAGCCGCGGGCCGGCAGCCATGCAGGACAATCACGCTGGAAACGGAACCCTCTGGGGAGAGGTCCTCAGGACTTCCGTCTACAAGCGCAATCAGGGCCGCATCGCCCGCCAGTTGACCTTTGCCGCTCTGGCATTGGCGGTGGGGATCGGCGTCTGGCGACTGGCCCAACTCCTGCCCATCTGGTTCGGCGGTGGCGAGGGTGCCTTCGCCGTGGGCATGCCCGGGGGCGATCTCGGCGTGGTGCGGTTCCTGGTCCCGGGACTGTTGCTGGCAGCCGGGCTCTGGCTCTCCTACCGGCTCGTCAACCTGCCCCGCTTCGCCGACTTCCTCATCGCCGTGGAGTCCGAGATGGCCAAGGTGTCATGGCCGTCACAATCGGAAGTGGTACGCAGTTCTGCAGTGATCATTTTCCTGATCTTCGCACTGGCCGCCATTCTGGCTGTGTACGATCTGTTCTGGTGGTTCGTGTTGAGGTACGTCCTGCGAATCGGCTGACCGCCGGCAACCCGCCGGTGGCGTCGATCGACACGCCCCACTCATTTCCCCTCGAGGGTGCCGAGCCCATGAGCGACGACTCCGAAAGCATGCTCCACGCCGACGCCGCCGCGCACGCCCCGACAGGTGGGCCGCCGCCGAAGCACGACCGCGCCGATGCCGGGCTGCCGCCGGGCGATGAGCCTCTCGACGAGGAGGATGACGGCACGCCGGCGGAGCTGGCCGACCCGTTCGCCGGGGACGAGAACGCCAAGCCGGTTGAGGTGGCCGTCGACGAGGACGACGCCCCGGTCGGCGAGCGGCACTGGTACATCCTCAAGGTGCAGAGCAACCGCGAGGACTCGATCCGCGAAGCCCTGCTGCGACGCATTTCCATGCAGGGCATGGACCGTTGGTTCGGCGAGGTGGTGGTCCCCAAAGAGCAGGTCACCGAGTTCAAAAGTGGCAAAAAACGCGTGGTTTCACGCAAGCTCTATCCTGGCTACATCCTCGTGAACATGATCTTGAACGACGAAACCTGGTACCTCGTGCGGGAGACGGGCGGCATCGGTGACTTCACCGGGTCGGCCGGCCGCCCCAGCCCGATGCTGCCCCAGGACGTCGCCAAGTTGCTGCATAAGGCCGAGGAGAAGAGCGACGAGGCGCCCCGCCTGAAGATCAACTTCAAGAAGGGCGATCGCGTGAAGATCAACGAAGGCACCTTCGAGAACTTCGAGGGCGAGGTGGAGCAGATCGACGAAGCCAACGGGCGCGTGACCGTGATGCTGAGCATCTTCGGCCGCTCGACGCCGGTGGACATCGAGTACTGGCAGATCGAGTCGGTGTGAGGCGGGTGTCGAGACAGGCAACAACAGCTGAGGGTTGAGCGATGGCGAAGCAGATGGTTGGACAGGCGAAATTCCAGGTGCCCGGCGGGCAGGCCACGCCCGCGCCTCCGGTGGGCACGTCGCTCGGCCGGTTCGGCATCAACCTCGGCCAATTCGTGCAGCAGTTCAACGACCGCACCCGGGAAGCGGCTGGCATGCCGATCCCCGTCGTGGTCACGGTCTACAACGATCGCTCCTTCGAGTTCATCACCAAGAGCCCGCCGGCCGCCGCCCTGCTGAAGAAGGCCGCGGGCCTCGCCAAGGGCTCGGGCGTGCCCAACAAGGATAAGGTGGGCAAGGTGACGAAGGCCCAACTCGACGAGATCGTCCGCCTCAAGGGCAACGACCTCAACGCCCGCGATGGGGATCATGCCCGTCGCATGATCGAGGGCACGGCCCGCAGCATGGGCATCACCGTCGAAGGCTGACCCCGGGCATCACGCACATCCGTTATTTCCAACCGCTTCCCCCGATTCCAGGAATCCAGACCGTGGCTGAGACCAAGCGCATGCGGGCGATGCTCGCCGTGAAACCCAAGACCGAGGATCCACTGCCGCTCGCCGAGGCGGTCGGCGTGCTCAAGAAATTCCCGCCCACGAAGTTCGACCAAACCATCGAGATCCACATGCGGCTGGGCATCGACCCCAAGCAGGCCGACCAGATCATCCGTGGTTCGCTGGTGCTGCCGCACGGCATCGGTAAGTCGAAGCGGGTGGTGGTGTTCGCCAAGGGCAATCTCGCCGACGACGCCAAGGCGGCGGGGGCCGAAGAGGTCGGCGCGGACGAACTGGCCAAGAAGATCAAGGAAGGCTGGACCGATTTCGACGTCTGCATCGCCGCCCCGGACATGATGGGCCTCGTCGGCCCGCTGGGGAAGGTGCTCGGTCCCCGGGGCCTGATGCCCAGCCCGCGTGCCGGCACGGTGACTGCCGACATCAAGAAGACGGTCGGCGAATACAAGGCCGGCAAGGTCGAGTTCCGCAACGATCCCACCGGGATCGTGCATGCGGTCGTCGGCAAGGCGAGCTTCGACGCCGCCAAGCTGGTCGACAACATCCGGGCCTTCATCGATCACATCCTGGGGATGCAGCCGTCGAGTGTTCGCGGCCAGTTCGTGAAGTCGATCTCGATCTCGGGGACGATGACCCCCGGGGTCCTGGTCGCCGCCTAGGCATCCAATCCCCACAGCAGCGCACGAGCCCCCACGAGGTAACCCCATGAGCAAAGCCATCAAGGACATGCTGATCGGCGATCTGAAGCAGCGCCTGCGAGACGTGGGCGACGTGCTCGTCGTCAGCCTCGGCAATCTGGATGCCCAGAAGACCACGCAACTCAGGCAGACCCTGCGGAAGAAGCGCATCCACCTGCAGCTGGTGAAGAACAGCCTGGCCAGGCGGGCGATGGAGGGCACGCCGCTGTCCCCTGCGCTCGTGAACGCCGAAGGCATGCTGGCCATCGCCTGGGGCGCCGATGACGTCGTCGATCTGGCCAAGGAGATCGACCGCCTCTCCGGGGTCAAGGACTTCGAGGGGTTTGCCTGCAAGGGCGGAGCGCTCGACGGAGCCCGCCTGGAGGCGGACGACGTCAAGAGGGTTGCCAAGTGGCCCACGCGGGCGGAGCAACTCTCCATCCTGTCGGGTCAGATTTCCTCGCTGGCATCCCTACTGGCCGGCCAGATCGTGTCCGCTGGAGGCGTGCTCGCCGGGCAGATCGCCTCCCGGGCCGAGGAACTGGAAAAGGCGGCCGGCGGAGAAGCGGCGGCTTCCTGACCCCTTGGGCGCCCGGGATTTTCCCGGGCGGGCTTCACGCGGCCAAAGTTCATGGTATGACAGAAGGCTCGTCGGTGCGGCTCCATCCCCACGGTGGACCGATCACGGCGTTCCCCGCACCCGATCAATTCATCACCACTTCCTCGGTCGTCGACCTGCGCGGCGGCCGCACATTTCCCAGCGAAAGGACGACGAGCGATGGCAACGGCTGAAGCGACGCGTGAATTCTCCAAGGAGACCAAGGACCTCGGCGACAAGATCGTTGGCCTGACGCTGAAAGCGGCCAAGGAACTGTCGGACTATCTCGATGAGGTTCACGGGATCAAGCCGGCGGCCGGCGGCGCGGTCGTGATGGCGGCCCCGGGCGCTGGTGCTGGCGGCGGCGCTGCCGGCGGCGGCGAGGCGGCTGCGGAGAAGACCGAGTTCGACGTGGTGCTCGAGAACTTCGGCGACAACAAGATCGGTGTCATCAAGGTCGTGCGTGCCGCGACCGGCCTGGGCCTCAAGGAGGCCAAGGACTTGGTCGAGGGCTGCCCCGCCAAGGTGAAGGAAGGCATCTCGAAGGCCGACGCCGAGAAGCTCAAGAAGGAGCTGGAAGAGGCCAAGGCGAAGGTCTCGATCAAGTAAGAATCAGCAGAAATACCGTGCCGGCGACCGGGTCATTGGCCACCCGGTCGCCGAACGGTATAGTTTTTGCGTGCTCGATCGATCCGACGTCTTGCCTGCCCCTCCAGTTCGGCCGCTTCGACCTGGCCCGTCGACTCGGTGCTGTTTTGTGATTTCGCGATAGTCGTCCTTGCGCCCGCGTGCGCACCCGCCGCCGCCCCCCGAGAGGAGTCTCCACTCAATGGCAACCCGCGCCGTCCGCCGCCTCCAGCCGAGCGAGATCCGACACTTCGGCAGCCGCCGCGCCAGCCACCACATTCCCGACCTCACCGAGATTCAGACTCGCTTTTACGATCTATTCCTGCAGTACGACGTTCCGTCTAACAAGCGGAAGGACCACGGCATCGAGGGCGTGCTCAAGGAGATCTTCCCGGTCGAGAGCTACGACAAGACAGTCAAGCTCGAGTATCTGCGGTACGAACTCGGCAAGCCCCGCTACGATCCAGACGAGTGCCGCCAGTTGCGGCTCACCTATGGCCGCCCGCTGCGTGTCTGGCTGCGGTTGACCCGTGAGCAGCCGCTCGAGGAAGAGGTCTACCTCGGCGACATCCCCATCATGCTCGGGGGTGGCGAGTTCATCATCAACGGCGCCGAGCGGGTGGTCGTCAGCCAGTTGCATCGCTCGCCGGGCATCGACTTCGTGGCCGATGCCGAGTCGGCCGACCGCAAGACGCACAACTGCCGCATCATCCCCGAGCGCGGCAGCTGGGTCGAACTCAACGTGTCGAAGAAGGACGCCCTGCAGGTCCGCATCGACCAGAGCGGCAAGTTCTCCGCGCTCACGCTCCTGCGCGCCATGGATCCGAAGTTCACCCGCGACTCCGAGATCCTCAAGTTGTTCTACAAGACGACCAAGGAGAAGGTCTCCGGTGGTCGCAGCGTCGTGAAGCTCGAGGGCCGCCTCGCCGTCGATGACATCGTCTATCCCAAGACCAGCGACCGGGCGGGAGAGATCATCGTCGAGGCGGGCTGCAAGATCACCCGCGACCAGGCCGAGCTGATCTGCACCTCGGGCCTGCCCGCCGTGGAGGTGATGCAGGAACAGAAGGTGCCGCTGATCGT
>Ga0315900_10009085_pt1 | contig 12661 bp, 11 predicted proteins | sample LakEriMetagenome_FD_203521 | JGI IMG/M metagenome (GOLD analysis project Ga0315900, IMG submission 203521) | Freshwater fungal communities from buoy surface, Lake Erie, Ohio, United States - Buoy 12 MA114 | ecosystem: Environmental > Aquatic > Freshwater > Lake > Lake biofilm | place: USA: Lake...
AATCCAGCCGCGGAACACGAGCCAGCGCGGATCGTGAGCCCCGTAAACTTCGCGGGCGACCCAGCAGAAGTTCATTCCGCCGCCCATCATTTCGCCGCCATCCATGTCGCCGCCCCCCGTATCGGCTGGAGAGGCGTTCCAGTCGATGTCCTCCACCTGCTCGCCCGCCACGGCTCGGATCAACTGGCCGGCGAGCGCGTGGAACTCCGGGGCCAGCGACTGCACCGCCAGGCACGCGCCCACCACCGTCACCTTCGCCTGGGGATCGGCGCCGTGCGGCAGCGAACTGTTGCAGAGCTCCACGAGCTTCGTGGCCAGGTCGCGGCGCACGGCATCGTCGGCAACATGGTGCACCCGCACCACGGGCGTCTTCGCGGCGGGAATGTCGTGCGGCCCGCCGAACTCGGCCAGGTCCCGCTGATGCACGCTCCGCAGCAGCCCGGCGATTTCGTCGTGGACGTCCGCCGTCTGCGAGACGACGAGCACCGCGGCCGCGCCGTCGCCGTGGGGCCGGATCGAGCCGTTGCCCCCGCCCACCTCCCAGGCTGCCGGGCCACCGACCGTGTTCTGAATGAGGTCGACGAGCGATTGAGCGTTGCCGACGCCCTGCGCGGAATGGCCCCACGGCAAGGGATACAGCCGGCGCTCCAGATTCTCGCCCGCCCGCTCCGGCGTCGTGATCACGAGGGCCTCGTCGCGAATCAGCCGCGTGAGATCGAGATCGTCGAAAATCCTCCGCAACGCCGCCCGCGCGGTCGTGCCCTGGCCCGTAAACGTAACGGGGGTGTCGAGATCGATGCCGGCGACCTCCAGAGCCCTCGTGTCGAGCACGACGGGCACTTCGAGAATCTTTCCAAACTGCACGACGACGTCGCGCAGCGGCTTCTCCGTGAAGTTCGTTTCCCGATCAACGACACGCCCCAGGGCCGCCTCGATCTTCTCATGGGCCGCCACCGTGGCTGCATCGCCCACGGGGACGGAGCGATAGTCACGGGTCAACGGCAGACGGCTCACCTGGCGGTGGACGGTGCGGAGTTGCGGTCGCGGCGGCGCGACCATCACGGGAGGAGTCGCGGGGGCCGCGGGCGGCTGCGGAGGCACGACGACGGGATTGGCCACCGGCGGATCGGCGGCGCGGGCCGGGAGGCACGAGATGCAAACAACGACCGCGCATACGATTTGACGAAGGGCGACATTCATGGGAAACCTCGCTTCCAGAAGGGTGGGCGAACGCGGGCGGGCATACCGATGACTGGTCCGCACGTGCGGCCCGGACGCCGCACGTGACAGGATACGAGGGTCACGACACGGCCGCCAAAGGCGGCACCACTTCCCGGGTGGCGGCCTGCGGCCGCCGGGCCGCGAGATCGTAGGCCGGGCTGGCTGGCCGCGGGGGCACCGCGGGTGTTGAGCGGATTGAAGATCTGGCTCCCTCGACGTACGGCACGAACCAGTTGGCGGCGTCACGAGTGGCCGGCACGCTGATGGCTATCGACGGCGGAGTGGCGCGACCACGAGTTTCACGCAGTCGCCGTACGCGGGGAGCGCGGCATCGTTCGTGAGCAGCAGGAGCGGCTCCGTCTTGGCCTGCGCGACGAGCATTCTGTCGAACGGATCATTGTGAAGTGGCGCCAGCAGGGCGACGGCAGCGGCGTGGTGGCCGGTCACCGGAAGGAGTTGAAACCCGGCAGGCTCGATTTCCGCGAACAGTTGGGACGGGTCCGCGGCCAGTTTGCCGAGCGCTGCCTTGATGCTCACCTCCCAGATCGACGCGGCACTCACGAAAACCTCGGCCTCGTCAATCCATCGACGGGCCTCCGCCGGCAGTTTCCTCGGCTCGCTGACGGCCCACAGGAGGAGATGCGTGTCGAGAAGGATTCGGCTCACGACCGTCCCTCGAAGGCGGCGACGACGCGGTCGTCGAGCGGGGCGTTGAAATCATCCGGCACCTTGATGCGGCCCTTGAGACCACCGAGCTTTTTGGGCCGCGCACCGACGTCGAGCGGAACCAGCCTGGCAACCCTGCGGCCGGCTTTTGCGATGATGATTTCCCGGCCGGCCGCCACCTGGTCAATGAGCCGTGACAAATGTGTCTTCGCTTCGTGAATGTTGACGACCGGCGGCATCGCACAAGGCTCCTGGGGTCGATCAAAACTAAACTAAGCTTAGTCCACTAGGATCCCAACGGGCAAGTGCCCGCGGTGCGCGGCCGGGACAGTTCCAGCGGCCATCAGCCTGCGGAAAGACACCGCCGCCGGCCAGCACCCGCACCGCCCAGCGGCGGCGTGCCGGCCGCGGGCACCGGGGAGCGAACCGTATACTCCGCCGGGTTGCCTTCACGTTTCCGCCGGAACCGCCGCCATGCACGCACGCCTCCGCCATGCCCTTCTAGCCTCCGCTCTCGCTGCACTGCCCGCGGGCATACTGGCCGAGGAACCGCCGGCCGCGGCCGGTGACGCCGGGCTGCGGGCGCGGATCCAGCGGGCCGTGGACCGGGTCTATCCGACCCTCGTCCGCATCGACGTCGTCATGGAGTCGGGCGGCTCGGGCCGGATGCAGAAGTCCCGCGGCACCGGCTCCGGCGCGATCATCACCGCCGACGGGTACATCGTCACCAACCACCACGTCGCCGGCCGCGGCAGCCGGATCACGGTGCGGATGACCAACCGCGAGGAGCTGCCGGCGACGCTCGTCGGCACCGACGCCCTCTCTGACCTCACCATCCTCAAGATCGACCCCGCCGCCCGCCGCGACCCGGCGGTCCCGCTCCCCTTCGCCACGTTCGGCGACTCCGACAAGCTGCAGATCGGCGACGTCGTGCTCGCGATGGGCAGCCCCGCCGGTCTCTCGCAAAGCGTCACGCAGGGCATCGTCTCCAACCTGGCCCTCATCCCCCCGGGCGGTGCGCTGCAGATCGAAGGCGAGAGCGTCGGGGAACTGATCCGCTGGATCGGCCATGACGCGGTCATCTTCCCGGGCAACTCCGGCGGGCCGCTGGTGAACCTCGACGGCGAGATCGTGGGCGTCAACGAGATCGGCGTCGGCAGCCTCGGCGGCGCCATCCCCGCGAACATCGCGAAGGCCGTGGCCGAGGAGATCATCGCCACGGGCAGGGTGGCCCGCAGCTGGGTGGGCATGGGGGTGCAACCGCTGATGAAGTCGTTGGCCGCCGACGCCGGCGTGATGGTGGGGTCGGTGCTGCCGGGCGGGCCGGCCGAGAAGGCCGGCATCGAGCCTGGCGACCTGATCACGGCGTTCCACGGCACGGCCATCCCCGCGGCCCGGTCCGCCGAGGATCTGCCGGCGTTCAACCGGCTCGTGTTCGGGGTGCCGGTCGGCACCGACGTCGTCGTGAAGGGCAGCCGCGACGGCACGCCCCGCGAGTGGCGGATCACGACGGCCGTCCGCGAGCCGTCGCTGCCCAAGGAGGTGGAACTGCAGCCCATGGGACTCACCGTCCGCGACATCACGAAGGTCGTGGCGCTGGAGCGGAAGCGGCCGAACACCGACGGCGCGATCGTGGTCGGCGTCCGCAACGGGGGCGGAGCGGCCGAGGCGAAGCCCGCGCTCCGCGGCGGCGACATCATCACGCGGCTCGGCACCGCGCCGATCGCCCGCGCCGCCGACCTCGTGCGGACGGTCAAGGCGATCAGCGAGAAGACACACGAGCCGGTGCCCACGCTCGTCACGTTCGTCCGCGACGCGGAGGAGATGGTCACCGTCGCAAAGGTCGGCCCGCCCTCTGAAAGCGACCGCGTCGGCAAGCCCGTCCGCCCCTGGCTCGGCGTGCAGACGCAGGTCCTGACCCGCGAAATCGCCGAGGCGCTCGGCATCACCGGCAAGAAGGGCGTGCGGGTCACGCACGTGGTCCCCCAGTCGCCGGCGGCCCAGGCCGGCATCCGGGTCGGCGACCTGCTGCTCAAGCTCGACGGCCGCGTCATTCCCGCCACCAGCCCGACCGACACGGAGGTCTTCGAAAACCTCATCCGGCCCTACGCCGTGGGCACCGAGATCACCTTCGATGGCCTGCGGGGAACCGAGCCCCTGGTGGCCAAGGCCACGCTCGTGGCCACCCCAGCCGCAACCGGCGACCTCGACACCTTCAAAGACGAGACGTTCGAGTTCACGGTTCGCGAACTGCCGCTCGCCGAGCGGATCGCGGATCAGCTGCCGGTGGACGCCCCCGGCGTGCGGGTGAGCGCGGTGCAGCCCAACGGCTGGACGGCCCTGGCCGGCATCGGCCCCGGCGACATCGTCGTCTCCATCGACGGCCAGGTCGTCCGCACCGTGGCGGAGGCCGAGAAGCTTCTCAAGGCGTTCCGTGATAAGAAGCCGAGGCACGTCGTGTTCTTCATCCGCCGCGGCGTGGGCAGCGGATTCGCGGAAGTCGAGCCGCGCTGGTAAACCACTGCCGGCCGGGCCAGCCAGTGGCTGCCCGGCCCCCTTCTCCTGGAGTCAGCCTGACATGCTGCGTTTCACATGTTGCCTCGTCGCCCTGCCACTCATGGTCGCCGCGCTGGCGCAGGTCGCGCGGGCCGAAGACACCGTGCCGGCCCGGGCCCGCGCGGTGTTCGAGCAGAACAAGGAGTCGATCGTGAAGGTCACCGGCGTGGCCCAGATCCGGCTCTCCGCCGCGGCCCGTCCGGGCCTGACGATGCCCGAGCGGGAGGACAAGGTCCGCGCCGACGGCACGCTCGTCGACGACAAGGGTCTCGTCGCGGTCTCGCTGAGCGCCATCGACCCGTCGCGGCTCGTCGACGGCCGCGAGGCGAACTCGCCGGCGGGCCCGATCAAGGTCGAGGCATCCGCCACGCTCAAGGAACTGGAGATCATCCTCGGCGACGGCACCGAGATCCCGGCGACGCTCGTCTTCAAGGACGAGGATCTCGACCTGGCGTTCCTCCGGCCCAAGGCCGATGCCCCGGAGGTCAAGGGGGTGACCTTCGATCCAGTGGACCTCGCCGCGGCCGGCACGGTGCAGATGGCCGACTACACGGTCTCCGTGACGCGGCTCGAGGACCTCTTCAATAACGCCCCGGCGATGATGCCGGGACAGGTGTCGGCGGTGATCGAGCGGCCGCGGCCGTTCGTGCTGGCGACGAACGTCGTCCGCGGCTGCCCGATGTTCGCGCTCGACGGCAGGCTGGTCGGAATCGGCGTCGTGCGGATGAGCAAGACCCAGGGGCAGGGGTTGGCGATCGTGCCAGCGGGCGAAGTGCAGAAACTCCGCGGCCAGATTCCGACCGGCGACGCCGCCGAGCCGGCGGCCAAGACGCCCTGACGTCGGATTCATCCGGCCGGCGTGGATGCAGCAGCCCTCGAACCCGCGGGTCGGGGCGCGGCTTCCTTATCCGGCGGCCGCGGCGCCGGGCCGTGCGGGGATCGGCACCCGTGCCGCGGCGACGCCCGCCGCCACGACCGCCGTCGCGAGCGTGAGCCCGCAGGTGGCGGCGATCCACCCCAGCGGCACGCGGGCCGTCGCGGCCGCGAGCGCCGGGGCCACGGCGACGCACCCGGCGAGCGTGCCGGCCGCGAGCCCGAGGCCGACCGTGACGAGCGTTTCCAGAACGAGCAGCCCGCGGATGCGGCCGGGCGTGAAGCCGACCGCCCGCAGCACCGCCAGCGTTTCGAGCCGCTCGAGCACGCCCTGGAGCAACACCGCCGCCACGCCCGCCGTGCCGAGGAGAAGGCCGAGCGTGCCCAGCGTCTGGAAGCCCGCCAGGAACGTGTTCTGCACCGCCAGCAGGCTGCGCAGCCGGTCGAGCGCAGCGGTGACCGTGACTCCCGAGTCGGCCCATGCCCGCTCGAGCCCGGCCCGCGCGACGGCGCGGTCGGCGGCCGGCACGGACGCAGCGTCGACGAGCGCCAGGCCGTAGCCCGAGCGGCCGGGGAAGATGTGCTCGAACCGCCGCTCGGCCACGATCACGACCCCCTGGAGAATGCCCGGCGCGAGCAGGCCCACGATCTCGCACGCCACCGGCCGCCCGGCGTCGTCCTCGATGGTGAACGACGCGCCGACGCCACCGAGTTTGAGCGCCCACTGGGCCGTCGCCTGGTCGACGATCGCCGGCACAGTCCTGGAGTCCGGCCGCTCGAGCAGCGTCCAGGGATTCGTCGTGCCGTCGGGCAGGGCCGCGTGGGCCGCGAACGTGAAGCCACCGCGTTGGATGAAGGCCGGCCCCGCACCGAGCACGGTCGGCCGGCCCGCAGCGTAGAGGTTCGTGCAGCTGGCGTCGTCGGCCGCGGTCGACCGGAGCCGGTGGATCGTGCAGCGGGCCACGGCCCGCTCCTCCGCAGTAGAGAGCCCGAGTGCAGCCCGCGCCTCCGCATCGAGCGGATCGACATGCGTCGGCGTGCCGAACGCCGCCAGCAGGGCATAGCCACCCGTCGGGCCGCGGCGGTCAGACGGATCGGCGGGCGGCCGCACCGCGAACGACGAGACGGCGACGACGAGGAACTGCGCCAGCGCCACGATCGCCGCCACCGCAAAGCCGCGACCGGCGGTCCGCGCGAGTCCGCGGCGGGCCAACTGGGTGAGCGATCCCAGCGGCCGCCCGGGCCGAGCGTCGAGCAGGAGCCGCGCCACCGCGAGCAGGCCGGCCAGCGCGAGAAATCCGGCACCGAAGAAGGCCGCCACGGCCCGCGCGGGATCCGCGTGGCTGCCCGCGAACGCCGTCAGGACCGCGGCCCCGAGGCCCAATACCGCGCTCGCGGCCAGCCGTCCGCGGCGCGATCGCCCCGGGGAGCAGGTCTCGATCCCACCCTTGAGCAGCCGCCAAGGTGCGGCCCGCGCGGCCCGCCGCGCCGCCCAGGCGACGGCCGCAAGCGACACGACGATCGCCGCGACTCCGCCCGGCACGGCGGCCCACCACGCGGGCGGCACCGCGAACACGCGGGCCGAGCCGGCGGCCACGTCGGTGTCCCACGCCCGCCCCAGCGCCGCGAGCAGGCCGCGGGCCCAGAGCGGCCCCGCGAGCGTGCCGACCACGACGCCAACCGCCGCCGCCACGCCGGCGACCGCGAGCAGCAGCGCGGCCAGCCGCCGCGGCGGCCAGCCCACGGCAGCGAGAATGCCGACGTCCCGGGACCGCGCGGCGACGAGGAGGTTAAAGAGCAGCCCTTCGAGAAGGAGCCCCGCCGCCACCACGAAACTGGAGAGCGCAAGGAACAGGCCGCCGAAGGGCGTCGAGCCCCGGGCCGCAGCCAGGGCCGCCTGCCGCAGCGGCACGACCCGCAGGCCGACCGCGCCAGGTTCGAGCCGCGCGGCGAGTTCGTCCCGCAGACGGTCGGTGTCGACGCTCCCGGGGGGCAGGTGCCAGGCCGTCGTACGGCCGAAGCGGCTGCCGGCGATGCGGCGGGCCGTCTCCAGCGCCACGAACGCCTTCGGCGTGGTGCCGTGCTCCTTCCAGTAGCGGTCGTCCTCGTCGTGCGGCGGCGTCGTCCGCACCCGGGCCGCGTCGAAGGGGAAGGGGGGATCCCAGTCGGCGATCGACGCCTCGTCGCTCACGCCCTCGACCTCGGGGACGAGATCGCGGGCCACCGCCGCGCCGCGCATCGCGGCGATGCCCGCGATGCGGAACGTCGCCGTCGCCTCTTCCACGCGGCCGTGGAGCGTCTCCGGGAGGAAGTGTGTGAGGGCGACGCGATTGCCGACGGCCACCGGCACGCCCTGCTTGGCGAGGTCGTCGGCCAGCCAGCGGTCGATGAGGATCTCGTCGGGGCCGGGCAGCGGCAGTTCCTTTCCGGCATCATCCACCAGCGGCCCCGCCGGGTGGCGCGTGGTGTCGATGCCGAGCACCGTGGAATAGGGCACGCGGGCCGCCGCGGGGCCGCCCGCGGCGTCGAGCGGCCGGATGTCGTTGGCGAGGAACACGAGCGACGGCCTGGCCCCCGCCGGCCCGAGCACCTCCGTCGCGACGCGATCGACCTCCGGCGGCAGAATGAGCCGGCGGCTCGTGAGCCGCGGCCCGGCCCTGGTGACGGCGGGCTCGAGCACGAGCCCGATGTCGGCGAGCCGGGGTCGAAGATGCGATCGCAGCCAGCCGGCGGCGTCGCCCGGCGCCGCGACCGCAAACAGGGCGTTGACTGCGTCATCGCGGTCGAGAATCGCCTGCGCCGTCGCGAGCGCGGTGACCACGAGGGGCCGGGTGACCTGTCCGGGCCGCAACGCGAACTGGCCGAGCCCTACCTCCGGCAGCACGCCCCCGACCGTGAGCCGGCGGCCTTTCGAATCGGCCGCGCGCCGACCGAGCGGGCTGTCGGCCGGCACACTCGACCGGTTCGGCAGCCGGAGGATCACCGCGTCGCCGGGTCCGGCGGCCACCGCGCGGTGCAGCGGTTCGTTGAGCAGCACCGCAGCAGCGGCCAGCGCCGGCGGCGCCGGGGCGAAACCGAGAGCGGCGGGATCGTCGCAGGCCAAGAGCGTGGCCGACGCCGACCGGCGGCCACCGGCCGCCTCGACCGTGACCTCCATCACGATCGCCGGCACGAGCCGACCCGGCCCGCCGGGATCGGCCGCGGCCCGCGCCGCGAGATCAGCGGCCCAGGTGGCGGTGAAGAAGTCGGTCCCCACCACCGCGGCGTCAATCCGGCCGAGCCGTTCCCCGGCGAGCCGCCGCAGGCCGCGGGCCGTCGCGTCTCCCACGCACAAGGCGCCGGCGATCGTGGTGGCCACTACGGCGGCGGCGGCGGCGAGGGCGGCGACCTGCGGCGCCCAGGCGGCAAGCAGCCGGCCTCCGAGCCCCGCCAGCGTGTGCACGGCCCCTGTCCGGTCGCGGCTCATGGCTCCAGCCGCCCATCGACGAGGTGCCGCACGTGGCCGACCCGCCGCGCGACGTCGGCGGAATGCGTGACGACCACCAGCATGCCCCCCGACTCGGCCGCCAGTTCGACGAGCAGGTCGGTCACCTGGGCCGAGGACCGGGAATCGAGCTGGCCCGTGGGTTCGTCCGCCAGCACCAGCCGCGGCGCCAACACCAGCGCCCGGGCCACGGCGACCCGCTGCCGCTCGCCGCCGGAGAGCGCGTCGGGCATGTGCGTCATGCGATCGGCGAGGCCGACCCGCTCCAGCAGCCGCCCCGCCCGCGCGATCACGTCGGCCGACACGCGGCCCGCCGCCAGAGCGGGCAGCACGACGTTGTCGAGCGCCGTGCAGCCCGCCAGGAGGTGGTGCTCCTGGAACACGAACCCGATCCGCCGATTGCGAAACGCTGCGCGGGCCGCGGCATCGCCGGCGAAGGGATCGACGCCGTCGAGCCGCACGCGGCCCGCCGTCGGCTCGTCGAGTCCGCCGATGATCGCCAGCAGCGTGCTCTTGCCGGAACCGCTCGGCCCCATGATCGCCAGCTGCCGTCCGGACTCGAGCGTGAGCGACACGGCGTCGAGCACCCGCAGGCCGCCGGCAGCGGTCGGATAGGTCTTCGTGATGCCCGCGACCTCGAGCACGATGGCTCCTATGCCTGCGGGCGATACGCCGCGAGCCGCGCCACGACATCGGCGGGCACCGGCACGGGCTCGGGCTTTCGCCCCGGGTGCATGAGGCAGTAAACGGCCACCACGCGGCCGGCGGCCACGGGGCGGCCGGCATGCGCGAAGGCGAAGGCGTAGGTCACGCTCGATCGGCCGACCTCGACCGTCACGGCGATGTCGAGCTCGTCACCGAACCGCGCCGCGGAGGTGTAATCGCAGGCCGCCGAAACCCGCGGCCAACTGCGATCGACACCATCCGGCCCACGGTCGATCACCGGCACCGCGGCAGCCCGGAGCAACTCGTGCTCGGCCGACTCCATCCAGCAGAAGAACGCCGAGAAATGAGCGATGCCGGCCGCATCGGTATCGCGAAACTCGACGCGTCGACGGGTCTTGAACGGAGCCATCAGGTCACGCTGCAGGCCCGACAGGGCAGGACGTCGCGACCGTGCCGGTCACTCGCCGACGTACGGCAGCAACGCCATGAACCGAGCCCGTTTGATGGCCCGCGTGACGGCATGCTGACTGGCGGCGGTGCAGCCGCTCTTGCGACGGCCGATGATCTTCGCCTGACGATTGACAAGCTTGCCGAGGAGTTCGAGATCCTTGTAATCGACGTACATCGGCCGGGGCCGGGCGCCGTCGATGAAGATCGGATCGCGCCGCTTGACCTTCGCGCGGGGCTTGGCCTTCTTCCGGGCACCTTTGGCGAACTTCGACTTGGGGCCTGCAAAACTCATCGGTGACTGCCGTGCAACTTTCTACGATTTCTGTGAGAGCGGATCGACGGGAAGATCGAGACCGAAACTGCTGCAACTTTTGGAGCATGCTCGCGGGAGCCGGGACGATTCGTCGCCGGCTCCCGCGTTGCGATGCGAAAACATCGGGCGTGGACTAGTAGCGATCGCCGCCGCCACCGTAGCCGCCGCGGCCACCGCCGTAGCCGCCACCGCCACCGCCGTAGCCGCCGCGACCACCACCACCGCCGCCGCCACCGCCGTAGCCGCCACGACCACCGCCACCACCGCCACCCGGACGGGGAGTGCGCTCGCGGGCCTCGTTCACCGTCAGGGGCCGACCGTTGATCTCCTGCCCGTTGAGGGCCGAGATCGCAGCCTGCAGACCATCGTCAGTCTCCATCTCCACGAATCCGAAACCACGCGAACGTCCGGTTTCACGATCGGAGATCACTTCGGCGCTGCGGACGGCGCCGTGGGGAGCAAACATCGCCTCGAGATCGGCGGACGTGGTGGACCAGGGGAGGTTCCCCACGTAAATCTTCCGAGCCATAGAAATCAAACCTCAGGGAATCGGGAACTGGATCATCAAACCAAAATCGACTCAATCGACCATCGCCGGATGCACAAGCCACAGTTCCCGAGCGGACTGGAGTGCGGACGAGAGTCAGTCGAACTTGCCAAGTTCTATCATCTCCGGCCAGGGGCCACAACACCGGAGGGGCCGAAACGCGGGATGAACGGGACCCAGCCCAAGGGCTTTCCCCGGGCCGTGAGCCCGAGCCAGCACCGCCGTGCAGTGGGCAACACAGGATTCGAACCTGTGACCTCTACGGTGTGAACGTAGCGCTCTAACCAACTGAGCTAGTTGCCCGAAACCGAGTCTGGAGAATAGCACGCTCCGCGGCTCGCGTCACCCGGCCTCCATCGGCACGCCCAGAGGGCCGAATTCAGCCGGCCTCGGGCGGTCCCTCCGACCGCTCCCGGCGGCGTCTGCCGCAGGCCCGCTCCCGGCGGCCTCACGCCTCGGGGGCCGGGGGAGGCTCGAACCGCGGCGATGCCACGGTCATTCCCGGATCGTCGTCGTGACGCACGGGCCGGAGCGCGGCCGGGGTGCGGCCCTGGATGTGGCCGGTGACGTCGAGTTCCTTGGAAAGCGTAGTCCATTGCCTCCGCAATTCACCGATCGTTTGGCCGAACGTGCGGCCCACCTCCGGCAAGCGTTTGCCGTAGAGCATCACGGCGATCGCGCCGATGACGACGATTTCGAACGGACCGAGGCCAAACATACGAGGAGTCGCCGGGAGACGTGGCCGGGGAGGGGAGGTCAGTCGTGACGGCCTGCATCGCGTGGCGCAGCGCCATGATCCTCGATGCCCTGCACGCCCCGCTTGAACTCGACGATCCCCTCGCCGAGCGACCGCATCACCTTCGGCAAGCGGGTCCCGAACAACAGCAGGACGACGCCAGCGACGATCAGAATCTCGACCGGACCGAGACCGAAGACAGCGAAAAGGTGCACGGAACGGATCTCCCTTCCTGGTGGCGACAGTCCGCCACGACATGCCGCGACGGGACTCGCCGCGACTGATGAAGTTTAGTTCACAAAGCGGCAGTTTCAAAGTTCCCGGCCGCCAGCGGCCGTTACGGGGCCGCCGCCATGCGGGCCGCCTGCCGATGCATCGGCAGATGGCGGTAGTAGACCTCGAGCGTCATGGCCGCCAGGGCGGTCGCGTACACCCGGCCACCGTGACCTCCCCAGACAGGATCCGGATCCCAACTGCCGTCGGCCGCGGAGCCGTCCCGCCGCTGCAGGGGGAGGAGGGCTGCCTGGAGGCTGCGATTCCAGCGGTCCCACTGCGGTCCGCCGGCGTGAAACGACGCCAGCGTGGCGTAATACCACGCATACGCGTTGGGCCGCGACCGGTCGGGTGGCGTGCGGGCGATGAGATCCAAGGCCTCGGCGGCGGCCGGATGAGCCGGCGACAGGCCGAGCAGCATCCGGCAGTAGAGGGCCTCGGCCGTCATCGTCAGGCTCGGCCGCTCGCCGGGGCGATAGGCCGCCAGACCGCCGGCCGCGCCGGATGAGACACTTTGCAGAAACTGGGCGACACGAGCCTCGGCCGCCTCCAGGCCGCCCACGCCCGCGTTGCGGGCACTGGCCAGGACCATCAATTGCCAGCCGAGCTGACTCGTGTCGCCGCGGTCGCCGGCCGCATACCGCCAGCCGCCGGTGACGGGGTGCTGCATCGCCAGCGTGTACCGGACGGCCCGCTCGAGTGGAGCCCGCAGCGATTCGTCGCCGGTCATGGCGCAGGCCTCGGCGACTGCGATCGTCGCCATGCCGTGGCAATAGAGCGCCGCGAAGAACTCGGCGTCGCCGGCGAGCGACCCGTCGGCCCGCTGGCGTCCCACGAGAAAGGCGATCCCCCGGCCCACGGCGGCGGCGTGGTCGC
>Ga0315900_10009087_pt1 | contig 12660 bp, 8 predicted proteins | sample LakEriMetagenome_FD_203521 | JGI IMG/M metagenome (GOLD analysis project Ga0315900, IMG submission 203521) | Freshwater fungal communities from buoy surface, Lake Erie, Ohio, United States - Buoy 12 MA114 | ecosystem: Environmental > Aquatic > Freshwater > Lake > Lake biofilm | place: USA: Lake...
GCCGCGCGGAGACGCTGCCCTTCCTGGTGCCCGCCCGACCGCCCGCCGTCGAGCCTTCGCGACTGGTCATGGAGCGGACAACCCACATCCGCGACCCGTACGTCTTCCATTACAACGGCGCCACCGATTTTCACCGCCTCCAGCTGCTGTACGCAGCGGCCGCTCAGTCGCCCCCGCCCCGGCCGCGGGTGCTCGACTGGGGCTGCGGCTGCGGCCGGGTCAGCCGTTTCATGGAGGCGGCTCATGGCGCCGAGGCGGTGGTCGGTGTCGATATCGACGCCGTGGGCATCGCCTGGCTGCACGAACACGGCGGCCAGGGCCGGTATCGACGGATCGGGGGAAATCCCCAGTTGCCCTTCACGGACGACGCGTTCGACCTCGTGTATGGCATCTCGGTGATGACGCATCTCCGCCAGGAAGACCAGCGGCGGTGGCTCGAGGAGTTGAGTCGCGTGCTCGCACCGGGCGGCGTGGCGATCCTGACGTTCCATTCGCTGGCGATGTTCTTCGCCCATGTCAACGACGGATCGTCGCTGGCCCAGCTTTTGACCGCGGGTTTCTGGGACTACGGCCGCTGCGCCGATCTGGACGAGGGCTCGCCCGCCGCCGCAGCCGCGGACACCTACCGCAACGTGTTCAACACCCCGGGCAACATTCGCGACCTCTGCCCGGGCGGCTGCGAGGTCGTCGATGTCGTCGCCGGCGGCTCGAGCGCCCAGCACGACTACGTCGTGTTTCGAAAGCGGTCCGTGACGCGCTGAAGGGCTGACTTCCGGCACGCCGACTGCGCGAGGGGAACGACGAAAACGCAATCCCAGTGGCTCGAAACTGAACTTCCGGGCCGGTGCCGCGGTGTGGCAGACTGTCCGGCGGACGAGCGCCGGCATGCAGTCCGGACGGGCTGCCACGGCGGTCTGTCATGCGTGAGGAGGCGCCGTGAAGTTCGGTCGTCGGATCGCCGATTCCCTCGCCGGATTGCCGCTGTTCGCTGGTCCGGTGCGGTCGCTGCAGCGCGCGCTGCGCCGCCGGCGGATCGCCGCCAAGGGCGGGCGGCAGGCCGCGTTGCCGGCGCATTGGCTGCCCTCCGATCCGCACCTGTTGCACGTCATCGCCGTCTCCCACGAGGCGTCGCGGAGCGGGGCTCCCCAGGCGTTGCTGCGACTGGTGCGGCACGCCCGCTCGCAGCCGGGTTGCACCGCCCGGGTGGTGCTGCTGGCGGGGGGGGCGCTGGAAGCGGAGTTCCGGGCCGCCGCGCCGACCGTGGCACTGCCCGCCTCCGCAGCCGACTACGACGCGCTGGCGGGCCAGTTGGCCCGCACCGGCACCCGCTGCGTCGTGGTCTGCAACACGATCGCGACCACTGACATGGCGGTCGCCTGCCGGGCCCGCGGCATTCCCGTCGTCTCGTGGATCCATGAGAGGCCGACGGTGATCGAGCAGGTCTTCGGCGGCCGGGCGACGATCCGGGCGATGGCAGATGCCTCGGCCGCCGTCGTGCTTCCCACGGAGGCCCTGCGACGCGAGATCGGTGATCGCTATCAGGTCGATCTCGAAAAGGCGCACGCCGTTCCCTACGGCGTTGATCCGCCTCGGTCCGCGGACGAACGGCACCGCTCGCGGCAGAAGGTGCGCCGCGAACTCGGCATTCCGCCGACGGCCAAGATCGTCCTCGGTGTCGGCCGCGCCGAACTGCGCAAGGGCGCCGACATCTTCGTGCAGGTCGCCGCCCGGATCCTGCGCGACCGGCAGCGGCGTGGCATCGCCACCGAGTCGCTGCCGCATTTCCTGTGGGTCGGCGCCGAGGACGAGAGTTGCTGCCGCTGGGCGCACCACGACATCCGGCAGTTTCAATTGCACTGCGCCGACCGTATCCGCTTTCTTGGCGAGAAGCCCGACGCCCGCCGCTATCTCGAAGCCGCCGACGTGTTTCTGATGCCGTCCCGCGAGGATCCCTGTCCGCTGGTGGCCTTCGAGGCGGCGGCCAACGGGCTGCCGGTCGTCCATTTCTCCGGCCCGATCGGCTCTGACGAGGTGCTGCTGCCCACGGAATCCGCCATCGTTCCCTACCTCGACGTCGACGGGCTGGTGGAGCGCGTCGACGACCTGCTCGATCAAGGGGCGGTGGATCGGTCCGGGGAGTCGATCGACCGGCGGCTCCCTTGGTCCGCATGCGTCGGCCGCATGGTGGAGTTGGTGCAGGCGGCGGCGCAGGGCCGCGGCGGGGACGCCGCCCCGCGGGGTACGCGGGTGCTCGTGATTTCCTACGGACCGCCGCCCGTGCCGGGCGTCGCGGCGGTGGAGGGGGGCGGTTTGCGGTGCTGGGGTCTTGCCCGTGGCCTGGTGACCGCAGATCCGTCGCTGGCAGTGACGCTCGCCATTCCCGACTGGCACGACCTCCCGCTTCCGCCGTTGCACGAAGGCGTGCGGCTTGTGCGCTGGAGCCGCGCGTCGATCGCCGGACTCGTCGCCGACTCCGACACGGTGATCGTGAGTTATTGCCTGGGCGAAGACAGTGTGCGGATCGCCGAGGCCGTCCGGCCGCACCAGATGCTCGTTCTCGACGCCTACGTGCCGATCCACGTGGAGATGTGCGCCCGGCGGTCGGCCAACAGGGATCGCGAGTGCGCCGACTTCGAACGGGAACGTCGCCACTGGGAGACCGTCCTGCGCCGCGGCGACCTGTTCCTCTGTGCCAGCGGGCCGCAACGGCTCTATTATCTCGGTGTCCTCGCCACGATCGGCCGGATCAATCCGCTGACCTACGACGACGACCCCGTGCGGATCGTGCCCTACGGCGTGCATCCCGAGGAACCGCAGCCTCGGCGGCGGCCGTGCACGGAACTCGCCGGTCGGTCCGGCGCCTGGAAGCTGCTCTGGTTCGGCGGTGTCTACCCCTGGTTTGACATCGCGGGTCTGCTGGAGGCGGTGAAACGCCTCGACGCGATCCATCCGACGCGGCTGATCGTGGTCGGCGCCCGCAACCCGTTCGTTCGCAACGACGATTTCGACCGCTGCCACGCGCAGTTCCTGGAACTCGTCGGCCGCCCCGACGTGGCGCCGCTGGTGCACCTCGTGGACTGGGTCCAGTTCCACGACCGCGGCGACTGGTACCTCGACGCCGACCTGACGATCCTCGCCAACCAGCCGGGGATCGAGAACGCGGTCGCCTGGCGGACCCGGGTCGTCGATTACCTCTGGGCCCGCACGCCCGTGGCGACCAACGGCGGCGACCCGATCGGGGAGGAGTTGATCGCCTCCGGCGCGGCCGTGCGGATCGACGCCGCCGACCCGGCCGGTACCGCGGCGACGATCGCCGCCGTGCTGCGTGATCCAGCGGCGCTGGCTGCGATGCGGCAGCGCTGCGGGGAGCTGCGGGAGAAATACCTGTGGCCGACGGTGGTGGCACCGCTCGTCGAGGCGATTCGATGTCCTGCGGCCGTCCACCGGGGGACGGTGCCGCGGGGTCTGGCAGCGGCAGGATGAGGTGAGACGATGGTCGACCCGAGCGATCCGGTCGTGGGCCGCCCACTGATCGTGTGCGGCATGCATCGTTCCGGCACGTCGCTGACCGCGTCGCTGTTCCACGCGGCCGGCGTGCGGCTGGGCGACCAGCTCCTCGGCGCGAATCACGGGAACGACCGCGGCCATTACGAGGATCTCGGGATCTACGAGTTCCACCGCACCGTGCTGCACGCGCAGGGCTTGGGCACGGAGGGCTTCGTCGCGGCGGACACGGTCGCTGTGCCGGAAGCGCTGCAGCCCGTGGGCCGCAGGCTCGCCGCCGAGCGCGGCCGCGCGGGGGGGGTCTGGGGCTGGAAGGAGCCGCGGACGGTGCTGTTTCTCGATTACTGGGAAGCGATCCTGCCGCAGGCGCGATATGTGTTCGTCTTCCGCCGTCCCTGGGAGGTCGTGGATTCGCTGTTTCGCCGTGGCGACGAGACGTTTGCCGCCAACCCCGCTTTCGCCGCCGAGGTGTGGCTGCACTACAACCGCACGATCCTCGATTTCGTGCGCCGGCACGACGACCGCTGCCTCGTCGTCGAGGTGGACGAGGTGGCCGCCGATCCGGAAGGCCTGTTCGCCGCCGTGCGGGCGCGATTGGGAATCGATCTGGCCGCCCCATCCGGCCGCTACGAGGCTGGGCTGCTCGTCCGCGACGACGACCCGCGGCACGAATTGGCGATCAGAGCCAGCCTCCCGGAGGCATACGACGTCTACCTGCAGCTTTGTGTCATGGCCGGCACGCGATCTGCCGTGGAGACGGCCGGCCCGCATGGCGGCGTCGCCGGCCTCGCCCGCGGGCTGGTGGAGGAGTGGCGGCATGCCCGGCGGTCCGAGGCGTTCGCGGCCATGCTCCACAGCCGGGTCGCCGGCCTGGAGGCGGAAAACCATCGGCTCCTTGCGGAGTGCAGGGAATTAGCCGCCCGCAAGCCCGCGACACGCAACCGCCCGTGGCTCCGCCGCCTGGGCCGTGAGATCGCCAGGCTGGTCCGGCAGGCCGCGGCCCTGATGCGGAAACTCCGCGATTGGGCCGCGGCGGCACGTGCGAACGCCCGCGGGAAGCCGGACCATCGCGACGCGGCCTGACGCCCCCGGGCTCGATCAGGCCTCGGGGGCGGCCTCGGTCGGCCCGGCCGCGACGGGCTCGGCGGTGACCAGCCCCTTGAAGGCGAGCTGCTTCTTGCCGGCGACCTCGACACAATCGACCTGGATCGTGTCCTTGCCTGCGAACTCGCCCTTGAGCAGTTCCTCGCTCACCGGATCCTCGATGTAGTTCTCGAGGGCCCGCCGCAGCGGCCGGGCGCCGAAATCGGTGTCGGAGCCCTTCTTGATGAGGAACTTCTTGGCCTCGTCGGTGAGTTCGAGCTTGAGGCCGCGCTCGCCGAGCCGCTCGCGAACCTTCGCCAGCTCGATGTCGATCACCTTCTTGAGGTCGTCCACGGTGAGGTGGTGGAACACGATCACGTCGTCGAGGCGGTTGAGGAACTCCGGCCGGAAGACCTTCTCGATCCGCTCGTTGACGCGGCCCTTCATGCTGTCGTACGAGGCGTCGGTGTCGGGCTTCTGGAAGCCGAAGGCCGACTCGTTCTTGATCGCCTCGGCGCCCGCGTTCGTCGTCATGATGATGATCGTGTTGCGGAAGTCGACGTTGCGGCCGAACGAGTCGGTGAGCCGGCCCTCCTCCATCACCTGGAGCAGCATGTTGAACACGTCGGGATGGGCCTTCTCGATCTCGTCGAGCAGGACGACGGCGTAGGGCCGCCGCCGGATCTTCTCCGTCAGCTGCCCGCCTTCCTCGAAGCCGACGTAGCCCGGCGGCGCGCCGATCAACCGGCTGACGTTGTGCTTCTCCATGTACTCGCTCATGTCGATCTGGATCAGCGCCTCGGCGTCGCCGAACATGAACTGGGCGAGGGCCTTGGCGAGCAGCGTCTTGCCCACGCCCGTCGGCCCGGCGAACACGAACGACCCGATCGGTCGCTTCGGGTCCTTGAGCCCGGAGCGGCTGCGGCGGACCGCCTTCGACACGCTCTTGATCGCCGCGTCCTGGCCAATGACCTTCTTGTGGAGCTCGTCCTCCATGCCCATCAGCCGGGCCTGGTCCTCGGTGGACATGCGGGTCAGCGGAATCCCGGTCATCTTGGAGACGACCTCGGCCACCACCTCGTCGTCCACGACCCCGTCGGCCTCGCGGCTCTTGTCCCGCCAGTCGCGGGTCATCGTCTGCTTTTTCTTCTTGAGCTTGTCGGCCTGGTCACGAAGCGCCGCCGCCTTCTCGAAGTCCTGGTTGGCGACCGCCTCTTCCTTCTCCTTGTTGAGCCGCTCGACCTCCTCGTCGATCTCCTTGAGGTCTGGCGGCTTCGTCATCGCCTTGAGCCGGACACGGGCCCCCGCCTCGTCGATGACGTCGATCGCCTTGTCGGGGAGGCAGCGGCCGGTGATGTAGCGGCTGGAGAGCTCGACGGCGCTCTCCAGGGCCGCGTCGCTGATCGTCACGCGGTGGTGGCTCTCGTAGCGGTCGCGGAGGCCCTTGAGGATCTCCACCGCTTCGTCCTTCGTCGCCGGCTCCACCATGATGATCTGGAACCGCCGGTCGAGCGCCGAATCCTTCTCGATGTACTTGCGGTATTCGTCGAGCGTGGTGGCGCCGATGCACTGGATCTCGCCCCGGGCGAGGGCCGGCTTGAGCACGTTGGAGGCGTCGATCGCCCCCTCGGCGCCGCCGGCGCCCACGAGCGTGTGCAGCTCGTCGATGAACAGGATCGTGTTCTTCGCGCGGCGGACCTCGTTCATCACCGCCTTGATCCGCTCCTCGAACTGGCCGCGGTACTTCGTGCCCGCGACCATCATGGCGAGGTCGAGGACGACGATGCGGCGGTCGGCGAGCAGCTCGGGCACGTTGCCATCGACCACCCGCTGGGCGAAGCCCTCCACGATCGCCGTCTTGCCGACTCCCGCCTCGCCGAGGAGGACGGGGTTGTTCTTCGTGCGGCGGCAGAGGATCTGGATCGCCCGCTCGATCTCCTTTTCGCGGCCGATGACCGGATCGAGCTTGCCTTGGCGGGCCAGCTCGGTGAGGTCACGGCCAAAGCTGTCGAGGGCCGGCGTCTTGCTCTTGCCCGCCTTGGGACTGCCCTCGCCACCACCGCCGCCGGCGCCGGCCGGCTGCCGGCCGCCCATCCCGGCCCGCTCGCCCCCCTCCTCCATGCCGTGGCCGAGGAGGTTGAGCACCTCTTCCCGGACGTCCTCGAGCTTGAGGCCGAGGTTCATCAGGACCTGGGCCGCCACGCCTTCCTGCTCGCGGAGCAGGCCGAGGAGAATGTGCTCCGTGCCGACGTAGTTGTGGTTGAGGTTCCGGGCCTCCTCCATCGAATACTCGATCACCTTCTTGGCCCGGGGCGTCTGCGGGAGCTTGCCCATCGTGACCATGTCGGGCCCGCTCTGGACGAGTTTCTCGACTTCCATGCGGATCTTCCGCAGGTCGATGTCGAGGTTCTTGAGGACGTTGGCCGCGACGCCACTGCCCTCCTTGATCAGGCCGAGGAGCACGTGCTCGGTGCCGATGTACTCGTGGTTGAACCGCTGGGCCTCCTGATTGGCCAGCTGCATCACCTTCCTCGCCCGGTCCGTGAAACGCTCGTACATCGGGGTCTGCCCTCGTGGAATTGCCCCGGAGGCCGGGGCGGCTGCGGTTGGCCGGCGTGCCATTCCGGCAGGCTGCGTTCCGCCATCGGGGGACGGTGCAAACCTCACGCCAAACCGACGGCAGGATTGTAGGAGAGGCCCGCCGGAATGTCTGTGGCAGCCGCTGGCGAACGGTGAAAAAGCCCGTTCAGGCGGCCGCGCCGCGCCGGTCCCCGCAGGGGGTGGAAGCGGTGGAATCGGGCTCGAGTCGCAGGATCGTGGGGTCTGCCGCCACGGCGTCGTGGCCGTTCCCGGACTCCACCAGCTGGAGTTCCCGGTCGATTGCCGCGCGCCAGCGGCTTCCCGAGTCGCTGCGCGACAGTTTGGCGAGTGCCGCGCGGGCTTCCGCGGTCCGGCCGACCCGGCGCAGCAGCGTGCCCCACAGGAGCTGCGCCTCGCCGTCGGTGGGCGCGATCGCGAGCAACGCGTGGAGGTGTGCCTCGGCCGCCAGCCAGTCGCGGGCGAGGTAGGCGTCACGGGCCTGGATGAACAGGGCGTCGGCTGCGGCGGCACGCGGCCGGGGGATCGGCGGCGGAAACGAGGAGACTGCCGATGCCGTGGCGATCAGCCAGATCGCGGCCGCCGCCGTCCACATGCCGATCGAGAAACCGAACCCGATCAGTTCCGGCCAGATGAAGGTCGTCACCATCGCCACGTCGACGGTGACGGCGAAGGCCAGCGCCAGGACGAGTCCCAGGCGGCTGCCGCGCAGCCAGAGCCACGGCATTCCCGGCCAGATCAGCGTGAGGTAGCGGAAGGCGGCCATGGGCGCTCCGGGGGTCCGCAGAGGCGGGGAGTGTAGGGCCGCCGCCGCCGCCGGCCAAGGCTGATGAGGCGGCCTGACGGGCGTGTTAAAACTGGATTTCGATTGAGCCGTGGTTCGGGGACGCCCCCACCACGTCTCCGGACGTTCTCTCCGGGCCTCCATTCACTGCATGTCCGCATCGCTCCGGCATCCATGCCTTCGCTCGCTTCCATAGCCCGGCGACATGGTGGGGGCACCCCCTCCTGAATCCTCGTGCCCATGAACGTCGAAAACTTGGTCCCATCCGACAGCCCAGCGGTTGTGGAACCCGAGCACGAACAAGCAGCAAGCGGTCCCGGCGGCCAGGCGGGCGTCTGGCGGGCGATCGATGCGTCGGCGAATCGCGCCGCCGAGGCCCTGCGGGTCGTGGAGGATGCGGTCCGCTTCATGCTCGACGACGTCGTGCTCACCGGCCTGGCCAAGGAGATGCGGCACGATCTGGCCGCGGTGCTCGCGACCGAGCCGCTCCGCCACCGGGTCGGGGCGCGGGACGTGGCCGGCGATGTCGGCGCCGGCATGGCGGCGGCCGCGGCGCTCGGCCGGTCGTCGGTCGCCGACCTCGTCGCCGCCAACGCCGCGCGGGCCGCGCAGGCGCTGCGGAGCCTCGCGGAGTGCGCGGCCGTGGTGACGCCCGCGGCCTGCGCCGGCTTCGAACAGCTCCGGTATCGACTCTACGATCTTGAACGTCGTGCGCTGGCTGCCGTTCGGGCCCGCGACCGGCTTGCGGGCGTGAACCTGTGCGTGCTGGTGGAGGGCTGCGCGGACGGCGCCGCCTTCTCCCGGCTCGTGGAGTCGCTCGTCGAGGCGGGCGTGCGGATGCTGCAGATTCGTGACAAGCGGCTCGCCACGCCGGCGCTCGTCGACCGCGTCGGTCGCGCCCTGGCGATCGCCCGGCGGCGGCCGCCCGAGGAGGCGGTGTTCGTGATCGTCAATGACCGCGTGGACGTGGCGGCCGCCGTCGGGGCCGCCGGCGCCCATGTGGGGGAGGACGACCTGCCGGTGCCCCTGGCTCGCCGCGTGCTGGGGCCTGCGGCGCTTCTGGGCCGCACCGCCCACGACGTGGCCGAGGCCCGGGAGGCCGCTGCGGTCGGGGCCGACTTCCTCGGCATCGGCCCCTGCTTTGCATCCGCGACCAAGACCTTCCGCGCGTTTGCGCCGCCGGAGTTCCTCCGGACGGTCGCCGCCGAGATCTCCCTGCCGGCGTTCGCGATCGGCGGTGTCACGCTCGATCGGCTCGACGACCTCGCGGCACTGGGCATCACGCGGGTCGCGGTGGCGGCGGCCGTGACGTCCGCGCCGGACCCGGCCGCCGTGGCGCGGGCGTTCATCGCGCGGCTGACTGCTCCTTGAGCAGCGCCACGATCGCCGCCGCGATCTCCGCTTCGTCCCGCGGGCGGTAGCCGATCCACACCCGGCGGACGGTGGCGTCGGGACCGACGAGCAGCGTCGTCGGGAAGGCGTCGAGGCCGATCGTCGTGAACAGCAGGTCGCGGCCCAGGGGATCGTCGCAGGCCCAGGCCCGAAGATCGAGCCGCTGCTCCGCGAGAAACTCGCGCGTCTCCGCGGCCACGGTGTCGAAGTCGTCCGGCCCCGGTTTGCACGAGATGGCGACGAGTTGGAACCGCGGTTCGTCCGCGAGCCGCTGGGCGAGCCGCACGAGCCCGGGCAGTTCCTGCCGGCACGGCGGGCACCAGGTGCCCCAGAAGTTGACGAGCGACACCTTGCCGTCGAGCGTGGGCGGCTTGGCGGAAGGATCGGCGACCGCCGCGATCGGCAGAGGCCCGATGCCGCGGCCCACGGCGGGGTGGGGCGGGGCCGGGCGGCCGCAGCCTGCCGCCGCGATCAGGGCGAGGGCCGCGGCGCGGCGGGGCGTCACGCGGATGGTGTTCGCTATCATTCCGAGTCAACCCTCCGTGACGTGGAAACCGGTCGCGTCTCCGCGGGCCCGGCGGGGACGGGGCCGCGTGCAGCCGCCGGAGACGCCAAGTGTACGAAGTCGAACTCAAGTTCCAGGTGTCCGACGCAGCGGCGCTGGAGCGGGACTTGCTCGCCCTGGGGGCCCGTTTCGGGACCGCCGTCGAGCAGGTCGATCGCTACTTCGCCCATCCGTGTCGCGACTTCGCCGCGACCGACGAGGCCCTGCGGCTGCGGCGGACGGGAGCCGACGTGGCGATCACCTGGAAAGGGCCGCGGATCGACGCCGCCACGAAGACACGTCGTGAGATCGAACTGGCCGTCACCGCAGCCGCTCTCGCCGGTGGCCCGGCCACGATCGACCGCTGGACCGGGCTGCTCGAAGCGCTCGGCTTTCGGCAGGTTCGCGAGGTGGCCAAGCGAAGGCGGGCCGCGGCTGTCGCCTGGGAGGGTGCGGAAGTGGAAGCATCCCTCGACGCGGTTACGGGCCTCGGCGCCTACCTGGAACTCGAACTCCAGGCCGACGCGGACGCGGTGCCGCTGGCCCGCGGCCGGATCGAGTCCCTCGCCCGGCGGCTCGGCTGTGGCCCGGCCGAGCGGCGGAGCTACCTGGAACTGCTGTTGGGGTAACTCGCGCCACGTGGCGCAAGCCTCCAGGCTTGCGAATGCGGGTTGCGGAGCCACAGGCCTCGGCATGACGATCGGCGACCTCCGCTCCAGGGAGGGCGTCGTCATTGCTCCGTGGTTCCGTCCCCTTGCCCTTGAAGCCCGAGGCGTGAGCCGAGGGACTGCGGATGGCCTCGAGTGAAGCGTCGCGTATTCCCTCAGCTCGCTTCGGGCTTCCCGGCAACCGGGCGCGACGGTCAGCCATCGCCGGCGAGTGGGCGGCGCGTGACCCCGTGACCTTCATGAACCGTGGGGCCGGAAGCAGATGCAGACGCAGCCCGGCACGGCGAGCGACCGGTCGGTGAAGGAAAGCCCTCCGGTCTCGGCGTCGAGGGCGAAGATCGCCACGGTCCCGGAATCTTGGCCGGCCGTGAGCAGGAAGCGGCCGCCGGGAGCGATCGCGAAGTGGCGGGGCTTCTTCACGCGGGCGGGCTCGGAGCCCAGAAACGTCAGCTTGCCGGTCGCGGCGTCGATGGCGTACATCGCGATCGAGTCATGCCCGCGGGTCGAAGCGTAGAGGAACTTGCCGGTGGGATGCACGGCGATCTCGGCCATGGAAAAGCCGCGGCGATCGGTCACCGTGTCGGGCAGCGTGGGCAGCGTCTGCAGCGCCGCGAGCGTGCCGGCCTGCGGGTCGAAGGCGAACGCGGTGACGGTGAGGTCGAGCTCGTTGACGCAGTAGCCGAAGCGGCCGCCGGGGTGGAGGGCGAAATGCCGCGGGCCGGCGCCGGCCTTCGTGGCCGCGAAGCCGTGCGGGGCGAGCGTGGCCCGCTCCCGATCGAGGGCGTGCACGAACACCTTGTCGAGTCCCAGATCGCACACGATCGCGAACCGTCCGTCAGGCGTGGCGTCGATCGAGTGGCCGTGCGGCTGCGCCTGCCGGCCCGAGTTGAAACCCGTGTCGCCCGTGCGGTCGTAGGTATGCCGCAGCAACCCGCCCAGCTCGCCGGCGACGACCGGCTTCAGGCTGCCGTCGGCCGCGAGTCCCAGACAGATCGCACTGCCGCCGCCGTAGTTGGCGGCGAGCGCCACGCGGCCCCCTGCGTCGACCGACACGTGGCACGGACCGTTCCCGCCCGATGGCTGATGGTTGAGCTTTGTCAGGGAGCCCGTGGCGGCGTCGATCGCGAAGGCCTGCACGGCCCCACCCCGCTTGCCGTCGGCGTTCGCCACCTCGCTCACAGCGTAGAGCACCGGCAACGACGGGTGGAGGGCGAGGAACGACGGGTTGAGCGCCGGGGCGGCGAGTTGCGGCGCGGAGACCGCTCCCGTCGCGTCGTCGAACCGCGCGACGTAGATTCCCTCGGAACCGGTCTTCGGGCCGGTGTAGGTGCCGAACCACACGAGGTGCTCGGCGGCGGCGGCCGCCGCCGCCGCCGCCGCGACGAGCATGAAGACGAGAACGCGGATGGACGCCATCGGAAAAACTCCTCATGCTCCCGCGGGCACGAACACGCCAGGCCCGCGCGTGTGGCCTGCCCCCAGACCTGATCGTACGCGTATGACCGACGGCTGCAACGACGAGACTCGATCCGCCTTCGGTGGGCCGCGGGAGCGCCGCAACACGTTGTGGCTGGAATGTTACCAGGTCGTCGTCCGCGTTGGATGGATCTTCAAGACCGAGACGATCATCATGCCGGCCGTGCTCGATGCGGTCGTCGATTCCGGCCTGCTGCGCGGCCTGCTGCCGGTGCTCAACCGCGGCGGCCAGAGCCTGCCGCCCCTCGCCTTCGCGTCGGTTCTGGCCCGGCGGCCGGTGAAGAAGTGGACGCTCGTCCGCACGACCCTGGCGATGGCCGCCTGCTTCGCCGTGCTGGCGGCGGTCTGGCAGCCGCTGCAGGCCACGCGGCCCGACATCCTGGCCGGCGTGTTTCTCCTGGTCTATGCCGCCTTCTCCTCGGCCAACGGGCTCACGCAACTGGCTGCGGCGGCGCTGCAGGGAAAACTGATCGCGCCGGGGCACCGCGGCCGAGCGCTGGTGGTGAGCGTGGCCGTGGGCAGCCTGCTGGCGATCGTGGCGGCGCTGCTGCTCCTCGGCCCCTGGCTCCAGCAATCCGATGGGTTTCCCAAGATTTTCGGCGTCACGGCGG
>Ga0315900_10009089_pt1 | contig 12660 bp, 11 predicted proteins | sample LakEriMetagenome_FD_203521 | JGI IMG/M metagenome (GOLD analysis project Ga0315900, IMG submission 203521) | Freshwater fungal communities from buoy surface, Lake Erie, Ohio, United States - Buoy 12 MA114 | ecosystem: Environmental > Aquatic > Freshwater > Lake > Lake biofilm | place: USA: Lake...
GGTGGTTTTTCCACCGGCCGGACGGGACGATCAAATACGCGGAGAATCCGCCGAAGAAATACGAGGACGTCTACCCGCTCGATCACCACAATCCGTCATGGCAGGAGCTGTGGAACGAGTTGCGCGACGTGATCCTTTGGTGGGCCGAACGCGGGGTGCGCACCTTCCGCGTGGATAATCCCCACACCAAGCCGGTGGCGCTGTGGGAGTGGCTCATTGCTGAAACACGAGCCGAATTCCCCGATCTGGTTTTTCTCAGCGAGGCCTTCACCAAGCCGAAAATGATGCGCGTGCTGGCCAAGGCCGGCTTTTCCCAGAGCTACACCTACTTCACGTGGCGCAACACCAAGCAGGAGCTGACCGAATATTTGTCCGAGGTGAGTGCACCGTGGTCGGCGGATTATTTCCGCCCGAATTTTTTCACCAACACGCCGGATATACTGCCGTTCTTCCTCCAGCAGGACGGGCGCGCACCGTTCATGATCCGCGCCGTGCTGGCCGCCACGCTGTCTCCGCTCTACGGCATCTACAGCGGATTCGAACTTTGCGAGAACGCCGCTCTCCCCGGGCGCGAGGAGTATCTCGACAGCGAGAAATACCAGTTCAAACAGCGCGATTGGAACGCGCCGGGCAACATCAAGCCGCTGATCACCAAGCTGAACAAAATCCGCCACGAAAATCCCGCGTTGCAGCACCTGACAAATCTTCGTTTTCATACTGCGGAGAACGACCAGGTCTTGTTCTGTGCCAAGTCGGCAATGGACAACATCCTTCTCATCGCGGTGAACCTCGATCCGCACGGCACGCAGGCCGCGGCCGTCGAGTGGCCGTTGTGGGAATATGGGTTGGGCTGGGATGCCGACTACACCGTCGAAGATTTGCTCACCGGTGAGCGGTGGACGTGGCACGGATCACGCAACTACGTGGAATTGAACCCTGCCACCCGCGTGGCTCACATCTTCCGCGTCGTCCGCTGAAAAAGAAAAACCCGCACCGGACAGGTGCGGATTCATAAAAGAGATTTTCAGATCAGGCGGTGGCACCCGTCTCGACCGCAGTATTCCGCCGCCGACGCCAAACAGTGTAGGCCGCGCCGCCGAGCAACAGCGCGCCGACGGCCCATGTGCCGGGCTCGGGAATGGGGGCGGCAGTCACCGAAATCGGCGTATTCAGGCTGAGATCCAAATCCAGTCCGCCACCGGAGAGAGTGATGAAGTTGATCGAAGACCAGTCGACAATTCCTGAACCGCTGAAGGAGGCCAAGCTGATGGCATAGGACAAGGCCGGATTGGTCTGGGAGTGAATAGGAAAGGTCGAAGAATAGCTCGCGATGTTGCTTGCCGTGTCCACGAAAGACCAAGTGTAGGGGGTGCCAGCCACGTCGGCGGAGCGAAGGGAGAAGTTCAGGGTGCTGGAAACCAGGCTGAAGTTTGTCGCCGCGATACCACCGCGAAAATCAATCCCGCCAAGGCCGGCGGTTCCGTTGGCCCCGCCCCATTTGATCTCAAAGGAAGTTGTGGCATCTGTGGGCGTGCTTAAGCTGAAGCGCGGACCGATCGGTGCGTTGGTCGATACGCGCATGGCTGACGGCGGCAGATCGGGGTCGTTGCCGATGGAGTTCAGTGTGAAGGTTCGGAACCCTCCGACCGCGCCCGTCGCCGCGACAGTATTCGTCGCCGTAGAGTTGAGGGCATTTGCGGTTTGCGTCGTGGTGAAAAGATCGATGTAAGTTATCACCGATGCCTTGGTGTTAGGCGCCAAGCAAAGAGCGACCAAGAGACTAAGAAACAGAGATTTGGTTTTCATGGCGATGCCCTTACTTGCGTCACGTAACTTAGGCCGATTGCTCTGCGGAACAAGCGAAATTTACCCGGTTCCATAAGCTGATGATGGCCATAGATTTGGGCTCACGGACGGGGCGCGGCATCCTCCTTCAGGGGCACCCATTGGTCGAGCAGAGCAGCTTCGCCCGGGGTCAGGACCTTACTATTGATTGCCCCCCGCATTTTACGCGCCAGAGCGTTGTCGCCTGTGCCAGCGGTGAAGGCCGCAACCACGACCTGCTGCGCAGGCAGCAACTGATCAAAGAAGACGGTCAGGTCGTCGAACGTCGCCTTGGCTGCTGCCGGATCATTGCGCCGCAACATGAGGAGAGCGTGTGTAACGCGCGGGGCCACTTCCGACGGCCTGCTGACGATGGCCGCCGCGGTGTCTTTCGATTCGAGACGCAGGCTGCGGAAAAGCTCGAGGTAACGGCCATGATCTTGGACCGAGTATCCGCCGGGCGCCGCCTTGAGAGCGCGGGCATAGGCTGCTTCCAGAGCATCCGTGCCGCCGGTGCGACCAACGCGTTCGCGCAATAGGGCGAAAGCCGTGTCCGCCACTTCGGGATCGGCGCATAGCTGCGACAGTTTCCCGTCGGCCGCTGTGCCGGTGCCGATCGCCTCCAAAGACTCGAGCATGGGACGAAGGTTTTTTTCCCTCGCGGCGGCCTGGACGGCTGCTTCCACGGCCTGCGTTACCGCGGGGCCCATGGCCAAACCGTTGTCCAGATTGACCAGTGCCCAGACGCGCGTGAGTTGGCGCATGGAGTCGGGAACTTTCTCGGCGGTTTCGGTCGCCTCGAGCACGCCCCGCCAATTGGCCAGACGGGCCATTGCGTCCGTGCGGGCAAGAAATGCAGCGAGGTTGTCCGCTGCCTCCTGCGCCGTGACCAGACCCAGGCCCTCCTTGGGCAGGCCTTGCCGGGAAAGCCAGAGCGCGAGTTCGGCGCGCTGTGCCACCGAAGCCGTGTCATAGACGGGCCGCAAGCGACGCTGCATTTCCTCCGCCGATGCGCCGCCGCTGCGCACGAGGAACTCCGCCGCGGGAAGCAGGGCGGGATTCGTTGGCGTGACGTTCTTGATGGCAGCCTCGGCCCATCTTTTCTTCGTCCTGTTGTCGGCGACGGCCGATCCGAGACCCAAGGCCAAGGCGGCTTCGGAGAGTTCGCTTCCCTGCATTCCGTCGATGATGCGGACCACTTCCTGCAGGGCGGGCAGGTCTTCCGCCGCAGGCTTCCCGTAATTGCGGAGCACATGGCCGTGGCGTTGGCCCAGCAGGCGTGCGAGTTCCAGTCGAGCTGCGGGATTTTCCGTCTTTCGAACAGCCCGGCGCGCCTCGTCGATGGCCCGATCCAAATCGCCGCGCAAGGCGGCGCGCGAAGCACGCAGGCTGGAGGCCCCGTCGCCTGCGCCGGAAGCTTCGAGTTTGCGCACGGCTTCCTCGAACTCCTCGTCGCTTCCGAACCGCATCGCCATCTGGACCTTGTCGTCGAGATCCTCTTCGCGCAGTCCGCCCCTGCTTTCCAACTCTTGCCACGTGGCCAGAGCTTCGGGGCGCCCGAACTTCGCCTCGAGCAAGGCGCCCGTGCGGAGCACTTCGGAATCGCCCGCTCTCAGCTCCCGTGCGCTGCGCAGCTGCAACCAAGCCATGCGGTAATTGCCCTTCTCGAAGTTTTCCCGCGCTTTCCCGGCGAGGTCGCGTGCGCGCCAGCCGGTGAAGACATAGAAACCGACAGCAAGCACGAGACCCGCTGCAAGGAGAACAAACCAGGGACGACGAAACAGCCTTTTCCAGCTGCTGCGCCTCTTCCTTCGTTTCTGGGTCCCCGGCATGTCGGCCAAATCAAGTATCCGCTTTGGCCACTTGGTGCAAAAAAGCTTTTGCGGTTGAGGTGAAAAACGGCCCTCGCGGGGTCAGGTGCGGCGATCCGGCCGCCTGCGAAGAGCAATGACCGCGAGCAGCAATCCCGAAGCAAAAAGCAGCCAAGTGCTTGGCTCCGGCACCGTGGTGGCCACGACCCCGAATGGGGCGGGGATGCTCATGTCCAGACCATCGACGCCGCCACCGGAGAAGACGATGAAGTCGATGGAGTTCCAGTTCACCGCCGAAGAATTGGAGAAAGAGCTCAGAAGGATGTTGTAGTTGAGCGGAGGGCTGGCGGAGGAATGAACGGCGAAGGTGCCCGTATACGAAGCGCTGTTGTTCAGCGTGTCCGTGAAGGTCCACGTGAAGTCACTCGCCTGATCTGTGGAACGCAGCGAGAAGGACAGCGCGCTGGTGAGAAGGTCCAATGGCTGGCCTGCGCCGAAGTCAATGCCACCGAGACCCGCCGTCCCGTTGGCGCCACCCCAAAGCAGCTGGAAAGTCGAAATAGCTCCTTCGGGAGTGGCAAGCGACATCCTTTGCGTCCCTGTGCTCACCGCAATGCCTGTCGGTTCGCCTTGATTGTTGCCCGCCGAAAAAAGGACAGCGGTGCGAAATCCTCCGATCGCTCCGGGCGCAGTGACCGTGTTGGTTGTCGTAGTGTTTTCGGCCTGCAAGGTTTGCGCCGTGGTCAGGCTGTCGATCGTGTTGGTGACCTGCGCGGCATTCAGTGCGGTAGCGGCGAAGACCGCAAACAAGATGATACGGAATTTTTGACCTGCGATCCTTTTCATATTTGGACTCATCCGTTTGCCTCCAAGCCACACCATTTGCACCATTCGGCCTGTTGGCAACCGAAATATGCAAAGGAATCCGAAGCTTGTGCTACGGGCGGAGGGGTTGAGTTCTACAAGGTTGATCTGTAATTTGGGCCTCGTAATGGAGGCCAAGGCTTCGAAAATTGTGATTTTTGTTTCCTTGGCCGCTTTGCTGACCGGTTGCCCTCGATCGCCGGAGCAACCCTCTTGGCCGGAGTGGGAGCGCAATCCGGGGCTCGAGCCCAAGCCGGCGGGTCGTATCCTGAATGCAGGAGAGAAGATACCGGCCTCGTTGGACGAAAACGTCGCCAATTTCGCCAGCCCGGCTGCCGAAGGCGGGGCGCTCAACGAGGCCAGCAGTCTCGAGCAGCAATACATGATCGCGGCGGATGAGGGCCAGATGTGGGCGCAGACGCGTTTGGGCGTGCTGTATGCGCGGGCGGAGAATGATCCGCTGCGTTGGGAAAAAGCCGTTCGCTTGCTGCAGTTGGCGGCCGGTCAAGGCGATGGCGAGGCGCAGTATGAACTCGCCGGGATGGCTGCGGCGGGTCGTGGCATGCCGGCCTCGGACGTGGAGGCTTTCGCTTACATGAAAGAGGCCGCGGCGCGCGGCATGGCCGACGCGCAATATCAACTCGCAGCCATGTATGCGGGCGGACGCGGCACACTGACGGACAAAGAGGCCGCGGCGGAGTGGGGTCGGCGGGCCGCTGCGCAGAAACACGTTCCGGCGCAGTTTTCTCTCGGGTGCCTGCTCATCGAGTCCGACGACGCCGCGCTAAATGCCGAGGGCGTCACCTGGCTCAAGCGCGCCGCGGAGGCGGGGAGCCGTCAGGCGGCGCTTATCCTCGCCGCGGCGCTGGCCCGCGGAAAACACCAGCTGGCCAAGGACGAGCTCACCGCCGAGGCGCTGCTCAAGCCGCTCGCGGACCGGGGGGACCACGAGGCGCAGTTTGTCATAGCCTGGCTCTACGCGTTCGGCGACAAATTCGCAGACAAGCGCGCTTTGGTGCGCACCTACTTGGAGATGGCCGCACTTGGAGGCCACGAAAAAGCCGCCGAGGCTCTGAAGAGCTTGCCGCCGGATCAGTAGCCTGCGGCCGATAAACGTCCTTGTGCTCCGCGCGAATCAGGCGCGGCGGCGACGGATCACATAGCCCGCCAAACCGAGGGCGGCCAAACCCAGAAGTGCGTATGTCGAGGGCTCCGGCACAGCCAGTGTGACGTCCGCCGCGCTGGCATAGTCCCCGCCGGCGGTGAGCGTGACGGAACGAATGGCAGTCCCCGGTTCGTCGGTCACCCAGCCGAAAAACCAATTATTGAGGTTGGCCGAACTTCTGCCGTTTGTGACGCTCGTGGACGACAGATCGGAGAAGAGTGTCGTGATGGTGACGGAGCCACCCGAAACGACGTTAACGCCGTCTGACGGGAAAAAATAGCCGCCAAAGGCAAACGTGTTGAGGGAGAAATTCGTCATGACGAAAACGTCGGTCGCGGGATTGCCGGTGGAGAGTGCACGAACGCCGCCGAAGGTGTCACCCCAGAATGAGAAAACCGGAGCGGTTCCGGGAATATTGGCGGTGTATCCGAACGAACTGCCGTTGGTGAAGCTGAAGACGTTGGTCTCGAGTCGGGTGCCCCACGGAGTGATCGAAGCGTAGGTCTCGTTGAAAGACGGTTTGCCTGTCACGGCGTTGAGGAAATCGGACTCGTTCGTGTAGAACGAAAAAGTTGCTGCGTTGGTGCTCAAAGTAGTGGCGCAAAGCAACAAGCAGGCGGTTTTCAAATAAGTTTTCATGGGTCTTTGAGAGGTTGCGTCACATTCATCGTGACCACGCTCCGGCGCAAGGGAAAAATACCCAGTCGGAACCGAATCCGCCCCCGACTAATGCCATAGCGGCGCTGTATCTCGCTGTCCGTGAAGTTTTTAAGCTCGATTTCGACTCTTTCAGGGTGGCTCCCGATTCCGGAAGACGCCGGTGCCGGGAGTCCGGGTTCGGTCCGTCGCGCGGAAGCGGATGATGGCTCCAAATCAGGCGTTGCTTTCCCGGCCTTTTGCCTTTATGCATCCGCTCCCGTCCGCACCGAACATCACTTAACACCATGGGAAAGATCTACAGCAATATCGTCGAAACAGTGGGCCGCACGCCGCTCGTCAAACTCAACCGCATTAGCGAAGGCGCAGGAGCGACGGTCGCCTTGAAATGCGAATTCTTCAATCCGCTTGGCAGTGTGAAAGACCGCATCGGCATGGCCATGATTGAAGATGCGGAAAAGAAGGGCATCCTCAAGAAAGACACGGTGATCATTGAGCCGACCAGCGGCAACACGGGTATTGCCCTGGCCTTCGTCGCCGCAGCCAAGGGTTACAAGTTGATCCTCACCATGCCCGAGACCATGAGCCTCGAGCGTCGCACGCTGCTCGCCATGCTGGGGGCGCTGCTCGTGCTCACGCCCGGCGCCGAAGGTATGAAGGGCGCGATCGCCAAGGCCGAGGAGATTTTGAAGAACACGCCGAACGGTTGGATGCCGCAACAATTCAAAAATCCGGCCAATCCCGAGATCCACGCGAAGACCACGGCGGAGGAAGTTTGGGATGACACGGACGGCAAGATCGACATCTTCGTTTCCGCCGTCGGCACCGGCGGAACGTGCACCGGCGTCGGCGAAGTCATCAAAAAACGCAAACCCGGCGTGAAGATCGTCGCGGTCGAGCCGAAAGATTCTCCGGTTATTTCGCAGACGCGCGCCGGTGAACCGGTCAAGCCGGGTCCGCATAAAATCCAGGGCACGGGCGCGGGCTTCGTCCCGGACAATCTCCACCTCGATGTGGTCGATGAAGTGCTCACCGTTTCCAACGAGGACGCTTTCGCCATGGCGCGGCGTTTGGCCAAGGAGGAAGGGATCCTCGGTGGCATCAGTTCGGGTGCGAATGTCCACGCCGCGATCGAATTGGCCAAACGTCCGGAAAACAAAGGAAAGCTCATCGTCACGGTGGCTTGCTCGACGGGCGAACGTTACCTCAGCACGGCGCTGGCCGATGAGGCGCGCGCCGCAGCGAACTCCTGAACAGCTTCCATGGACGAGCCACGATCCGTTTTGCGTCCGGCTCTCGAGCCGACTCTCGAGTTCTCGGACAGCGACCTGTTTTGGCAGGAGCACTGGAAAAAGTTCGCTTGGGGCCTCGTTGCCCTTGTCGCGATCATCCTTGCCGTGGGCGTCTGGAAATTCTGGTCGGCCCGCCATCTCGCCGCGGCCGAGGCGTTTTACGCCACGGCGGGCGATGCCGCGGCTTGGCGCGAAGTTGCGGAGAAGTTTCCCGGCACCATTCCGGCCGGTAACGCGCAGGTGCGGTTGGCCGAATCGTTGCGCGCGGGAGGCGATGTCCCGGCTGGCGCAGCGGAGTTGGAAGCCTTCCTGCGTTCGCAACCGCAGCATCCGCTGGCCGGAGCCGCCTGGCTGACGCTTGGCGAATTGCGGCAGATGCAGGGCCAAAATAACAGCGCCCTCGAGGCCTATCGCGTGGCTTCTTCGGACTTTTCCGCTTCCTACGCCGCCCCGCTCGCTTTGCTCGCCGAGGCAAAATTGCTCGAGCAAATGGGCTCTCCGGGCGAGGCGCGGGCCGTGTTGGAATCGGTGGGCTCCCTGCACGGCGATACTCCCGCAGCCATGATCGCCGCCGGGGAACTGGCCCGCCTGCGCCCGCCCGCACCGGCCGCTCCTTGAGCGTAGCGGAATTTCCGCCCGAAACAGGTTGACTTGGCGCGTGTTCGGAGCGTCACTTCCGCACTGGTTTTCATGAGTCGCTTGCCCCAGATTCTCGTTCTTCTCGCCCTGATTTCGACCATCGGTGTGGCCCGCGCGGGCACGGTGCGGCAGACAGAAGGAAGTTCCGACGTTGTGGTCGAGGGGGTTTCCAGCAATGGGGAGTTCAAGGTCGGCGAAACTCTGCCCGAAGGCGCGGTTATCACCACAGGCAATGATGGCCGTGTTGTCATCGAAGTCGCTCCCGGCATTTTCCTCGAATTGCAGCCCGATGCTCAGCTCACCATCGGCGCGATGGATCCAGATGCCGGGATGGACTCGACTGGCGACCCCATTCCGCGCGTTTCGGTCAATCTGATCTCGGGTGAAATGGTCGTGCACGCGACGGGCGGTAGTCTGGATGCGACCTCCTTGCTCGTGGTGACCCCGAAGGGCAGCTTCATCCCGGCTTCAGCGGGTGCCACCTTGGTCAGCGCCGCTCCCCCAACCACTTCAGACGGCAGTGTCACCGTTGCGGCGGTCACCGGTTCCGGCATCTTCACCACCACGGAAGGTGAGCAACTGACCATCGGGGATGGTATGATGGCGGTGCTCGGCGGCACCGAGCCTGCGAACGCCACAACCATTTCCGATTCGCCTCAAGCCAGTCAGATCACCGGGACCGGGCAATCTTCCTCCACGCGCATCGCAAGCCTCGCAGCGCCTCCGGTGGGGCTCGCCACGACCTCGCTTGCTACTGCTCCGGATCCCACCCCGGTTCCACCGCGTCCGACGCCGACACCGACGCCTCTTCCTCCACGCGCGACGCCGGAGCCCACGCCGCTTCCACCGCGTCCGACGCCGACGCCGGAGCCCACGACCCCGATTGCTCCTCCGGAGCCCACGACCTCGCTTGCTGCTCCGGATCCCACCCCGGTTCCACCGCGTCCGACGCCGACACCGACGCCTCTTCCTCCACGCGCGACGCCGGAGCCCACGCCGCTTCCACCGCGTCCGACGCCGACGCCGGAGCCCACGCCGCTGCCTCCGCGCCCGACGCCGACGCCGAGTCCTACGCCGCTGCCTCCGCGTCCGACGCCGACGCCGAGTCCTACGCCGCTGCCTCCGCGCCCGACACCGACGCCGAGTCCTACGCCGCTGCCACCGCGTCCGACGCCAACGCCGAGTCCCACTCCTACGCCAATTAGCCCGTAGCTTTTGGCGACATCAGTCGGTTTGTTTCCGGGTGTTCTTTGTGTCGGTGAGGTTGGGACGGACGTTTTTCCGTCCAGCAATCGACCGGGCGGCGCACCGGCCAACGTTGCCTTCCATCTGGCCAACACCGGGATCAGTGCAATGCTGTGCTCGCGCGTCGGCGATGACGAGCGCGGACGCGGGCTGTGCAAACATCTCGCGGAAGCCGGCGTCGACGTTTCGCTCGTTCAGGTCGACCCCTCAACCCCGAGCGGGTTGGTCAAAGTGCAATCCTGCGAGCACGGGCCTGCTTACGAGATTTGCTCTCCCGCGGCGTGGGATTTCATCGAAGCCGACGATGCGGTGCGCGCTGCGGCCCGGAATTCCAGCATCGTTGTGTTTGGCACGCTGGCTCAGCGGCATCCGGTATCCAGAGCCTCGGTTCGCCTGCTCGTCGACGAGGCGCGCGCGTCGGGAGTTACGCGCTTCGCCGATCTCAATTTACGGGATCCTTTCTTCGACTCGGATGTTGTGCTTTGGAGTCTGCGCAACGCAGATGTGGTCAAGCTGAATACCGACGAACTGCGCGTTGTGTCTGCGATGCTCGGTGCGCGCGGGGAGATGGAAGAACTTTTCGGCGGACTCGTCCGGGAGTTCGGCATTGGGCGGGCAGTGCTGACAGCCGGCGCCGGTGGCGCGTGGATTCATGAGAACGGCATCCTCACGCACATACCCCCGCACCCGGCAGAAGTGGTCGATGCGGTCGGCGCGGGGGATGCTTTCGCGGCCATGCTGCTCTGCGGACTTGCCAAGAGGCGCTCTTTGCTCGACTCGGCGCCGCGCGCGGCGCGCTTGGCTTCGTGGATCGTCTCCTCGGCCGGCGCGACGCCATCATGGACACCCGAGCTTCGCCGGGAATTGGGTCATTGATTTGGCTCCGGTCACCGAGCACTTTGGTCGGCGCATGACTCGAGAGCTTGCCGGCTTGGCCTTGGCCACGCTTGCTGTTTGCTCTTTGCTTTGGATTCTGGCGAACCATCCGCTTTGGCAGCCGCACATCGTGGTGGATCCGGTTGTTTATTGGCAGCGCGCGCTCTCTTTCCACGAAGGCGGAGGGAGTTGGGCGCAAATGGGGATGAATGAATACCAACCCGGCGCTCTTTGGTTTTTTGCCGGGGTCATGGCGGCAAGCGGCGGGGCGGGGGACTTTGACAAGTTTCTCCGCGCGTTCATGGCAGCAAACCTGCTCCTCCTCCTCGCCCATGTTGCGCTCGCGCGGATTTTTGCCTCGGCCCGCGCCGCTTGGCTCATGATCTTCTTTGGTCTGTGCGTCGGCCCCATTCTGCTGTGCCGGTTCGAACTGTTCGTTTCCCTTCTGGTCCTTGCCGCGTGGATCCTCTGGCAAAGGGCATCATTTGTCTCATCGGCCATCCTTCTCGGAGTGGCCACGGCGACGAAGGTCTATCCCGTGCTTTTGGTGCCCCTGCTCGCCGTGGCCGCATGGCGCGAAGGAAAATGGTCGCGTGCCGGAGGGGTTGTCCTCTCCTGGCTTGCGGGCGGATTCCTGGTCACCGGAGCACTTGGCCTCTTCGGTGCCGCCTTGCACGACTTGGTCGCGGCAATGCGTTTCCATTTCGACAAGCCTTTCGGTGTGGAAGGATTGCTCGGCAGTGGCATCCCGCTTTTGCAAGCCGTGCTGGGAATTCCGCTGCGCATGGCTCCACGCAACGGCATCCACGGGTTCGAGCCCGACCTCGGCGCATCGGCTACCTTTCTCCTCGAGTGGTGTTGGCTCGGTGCGTTCATCGCTGTTGCTTGGCTCATTATCTCGCGCTGTCCGCGCGGCCAGCGCTGCGCTGCTCCCAGGGCAATCTTTGTCCTCTTCGGATGGTATGTGCTGCTTGGAAAACTGACCCTCCCGCAATACGCGTGGTGGGCGCTGCCATTTCTTGCTCTAGCTCCGGCGCGTTCTTTTACGCGCGGAGAATGGAGGGTGCTGATCGTCCTCCTGTCGATCTCCTTGATCGCCGCCCAAGTCGTCTATCCGCTCAATTATTCGGCATTCCTTGCCTGCTTCAGCGGCAACGCTATCGGCAATCCGATTTTCCTCCTCAACCTGGCCAAAAACATTCTCTGGCTCGCGGCGATGCTCGTTGCCACGCGCGCTCTGCTGCGACGGGAGTCCGGTTCCGCGGCTTCTGCGCCCTGATTACTTGGTTGCCTCGAGCAGACAGGCGGTCTCGATCGAGGCGGTCTGGGGGAACATATCGACCGGCGCGGCGCGGACAAGTTCGTAGCCGGCTGCCAGGCGCGAAAGGTCGCGCGCCAAGGTGGCCGGGTCGCAGGAGACGTAGACGATGCGTGACGGGCGCGCGGCGAGCAGTGTGTCTATGACGGACGGAGCCAATCCTTGGGCGGGAGGATCAAGGAGCACGGTGGCTTCCGACGCGGATCCGAGTGCGGCCGGCAACAGTTCCGCCGTGTCGCCGGCACGGTATTCCTCGTGCGCACTTGCGTCTTTGCTTGCCGCTTCAATGGAACGCGTATCCCAATCCAAACCGACAATCCGCGCGAAGTTCCTGCGCAGCCGCTTGGCGAAAAAACCGGCGCCGCAATACGCGTCGACCAGCAAGCCGCCCGAACCCGCCATGTTTTCGACCAGCGCAGCCAGCACTTCGGCCGCCTCGTCATTCACTTGCCGGAATCCTCGGCTCTCCGGGTCGCTGCGCAGAGTGGCCGGACCGGGTCGCGGATATCTTTTCGCGCGCAAAGCGACCAGCGCTTCGTTCACACCTTCTTCCGCAAGCGGGCACGACTTGATGTCGACCAGTTCGCGCGGGTCGGTGCCGCGAAAGCCGATGGCCGGCGGATCGACATGCACGGTGATGCGGTTGCGGTAGCCGTAATCGCGCGGCGAAGGGAGCGCAGGTTCGACCGGCGGATCGGCGAACTTTCCGATGCGCCGCAGTGCCTCCGCGACCTGCTGCGTTTTGATCTCAAGTTGGCGCGGGTAAGCGATGTGCTGGTAGGCGCATCCGCCGCACCGCGTGAAATAGGGACACGGCGGCGCAATGCGGTCGGGCGATGCGGCGATGATTTCCAAAAGCTCGGCCCGGGCCCATTGCCGTTGGGATTTGGTCACGCGCACCCGCACCTGCTCCCCGGGGATGGTAAAGCGAACGAAGACAACGCGCCCTTCGTGCCGCCCGATGCCGTC
>Ga0315900_10009090_pt1 | contig 12659 bp, 10 predicted proteins | sample LakEriMetagenome_FD_203521 | JGI IMG/M metagenome (GOLD analysis project Ga0315900, IMG submission 203521) | Freshwater fungal communities from buoy surface, Lake Erie, Ohio, United States - Buoy 12 MA114 | ecosystem: Environmental > Aquatic > Freshwater > Lake > Lake biofilm | place: USA: Lake...
CCTGGCGAAATCCTTCGCGTGGCAGGGAAGATGCAATACCTACTCTGACTCCACGAGCAGAGCGACGATTGAAGTTGACCCTTGCCAATCGCTCCAACGACGGTTTCTTCTCCGTTCTCGTCCTTCGCCGCCTCTCTAAACCGATCACAGCATTCTCGGTTCGCTTCGGCATCTCACCCAACCTCATCACCTTCGTCTCACTTCTCATCGGCTTCTACTCCGCCTATCTCTTCTCACAACGCGATTACATCCTTGGCGCACTTCTCTTCCAACTCTCGTTGATCGTCGATTGCTCTGATGGAGAGGTTGCGCGTTACACCAGGAAGTTCTCCGACTTCGGTCGTTGGTTCGACGCAAGTACTGATCGCGTCAAGGAATACACCGTCTATGCCGCGCTTGCCTACAGCGCACCAGAATCGATGTGGCCATGGGCAATCGGATTGATGGCGCTACAGACTTTCAGACACTTGAGTGATTACACCTTCAGCGCTCTCTCACAGTTGCGTGAAGGCGGATTGAAGAAGCGCGACATCTTCGCGCACGATGACGGTTTCAATGAGCCAGAGTGGCGGGGAGAATCTGAATTCAAATATTGGGTCAAGAAGATCCTCAACTTCCCGATCGGTGAGCGCTGGCTTGCAATCTCCGTGCTTGCCGCAATCGGTGGCGGCGAATGGGTCTTTCCTGGGATGTTCTTCTTCGGTTCTATCTCACTTCTCTATGCATGGCTCACCAGAATCCGAAGAACGCTGACATGGAAGGGTGATGGACCTGCGACGTCAGTGGTTCTCTACCAGCAAGATCTACTTCTCACCTCGAAAGCGCTTGGTGGGCGCTTCTCTTGGGCGGTTCCATCACTCCTTCGCGTACTTGAACTTCTCACTGTGCTCGCGATCGCATTCACCGCAAGAGATGGAGCGATCGATGGCTTCCTCTTCTTAGCGCTCTTTGCGATCGTCTATCACCACTATGACGCGCTCTATCGATCACTTCAATCACAGACCTTCCCAAAGTGGCTCTCATACCTTGGATTGAAGGTGGAGGGAAGGATCGCTCTCTTTGCTCTCCTTCTCGTTTCAGGTATCGATATCCAATTCGTGGCTTACTACTTCTTCGCCCTCTTCCTTGGGATCGCTTCCATCCAGTGGTTCCTCCAAATCCGTAAGCCTTCGCGCGCCTAGACTTCACCTCGTGCGTCCCTCAATCTCAGAGCTCAAAGCAAAGACCCAACCTGAGTCAGTCACAGGTCGTCGCAACTCTGAACATTGGACTGCGGACCTCTACCTTCGACGTATCTCGCCCTACATCACAAGGATCTTGATCCCGACATCGATAACTCCAAATGGCGTCACCTACCTGATGATCCTCACCGGAATCTCCATCTCACTCTCATTCTTGTTCCCAGGGTGGATCGCATTCCTTCTGGCTCTCTTCTTGAGTCAACTTCAGATGCTCTGGGATTGCATCGATGGTGAATTGGCAAGGTGGCGAGAGAGGTTCTCTCCAGCCGGGATCTTCCTCGACAAAGTCGGTCACTACTTCGCAGAGGCACTCATCCCGATCGCCATTGGATGGCGACTCTCGCAAGAGATGAGTGGAGGCAATGACTATCTCTATCCATTCCTCGGTGCGCTTCTTGCAACGCTGATCGTCATCAACAAGGGTCTCAATGACGCAGTTCACGTGGCCCGCGCATTCTCAGGCCTAGAGAAATTGCAAGATAAGGCATCACCATTGCGCAAAGGTGCAGTCGCAACGCTTCGCCGATCGGCAAATCTCATCCCGCTTCATCGCAGCTACCACTCGGTCGAGATGACCTTGATCTTCACTCTTGCCTACATATTCGGGCTCCTTGAAGAAGCATTTCTCCTCTTAGTCATCGCAAGTCCAGTCGTCACGCTCGGCCACCTGATCGCCATCCTCTCCTCCAGCAAACTCCACGCGAATAGGTAACCGAAAGACCGTGAAGCAGGACTTCGGATGCGTCCTTCTCACCATGGGGAAGAGACCTGATGAGTTGCGACGTGCCTTTGATTCGCTCAAGGCGCAAGAAGGTGTAACTCTCGACATTGTCATCGTCGGTAACGGTTGGGATCCCAAAGAGCAATTCCCAAACCAGAAGACCCTCCACCTACCTGAGAACATCGGAATACCTGGTGGAAGGAATGCTGGAGCAGGGCAAGTCGATGGCAAGACCCTCTTCTTCCTCGATGACGATGTCCTTCTTCACGACAAGAAGACGTTTGCAAAGATGAAGGAGTTAATGGATCTAAGGCCCGAGATAGGTCTGATACAACCGCGAGTGATCGCACTCAAAGATGGCGAAGCGACTCCAACGAGATGGGTGCCTAGGCTCCGAATCGGACGAGAACCGCGAAGTTCCGTTGCGACCTCACTCTGGGAAGGTGCGACGGCAATTGACCACGATCTCTTCGAATCCATAGGTGGTTGGCCCAAGAATTTCTTCTATGCCCATGAAGGGGTAGAACTCGTTTGGCGGGTTCTCGATGAGGGCCGTATCCCTTGGTACGCAGCAGATATCGAAGTGAAGCATCCAGTCATCAACCCAGCTCGTCATGACTACTACTTCTTCCTCAATGCAAGAAATCGAGTTTGGTTAGCAAAACGAAATCTTCGCTTTCCATTCTCATTCCTCTATCCATTGACCTGGATTCTCATCTCACTCTTTCGCATCAGAGAGAAGAGAGGTGCATGGTTCAAGGGACTGTTCCAGGGGATATTCACCACCAGTATCGGCGTGGATGAGAAGAAGAGAAAGAAACTGTGTTGGCAAACCCATTGGTTACTGACCAAATTTGGTCGTCCGCCAATCATCTGAACTCGCTTCAATCGACCATATACTCGCCGATATGAGGCGATTTTCGGGTCTGCGCGAACTTCTTGGGTCCCAGGTCTCACGGCCTCTGATTCGAGTGATCGCGAAATTCTCCTTATTGAAGGAAGTCTGCTTTGCAATTGGAATACTTGCACTTTCATTCCTTGCATCTAACTTGATCGAAGACTCGAGCCTCACTCCTCAACTCTTGATTACCGCATTGGTCTATCTCCTTGCCATCATCGGTCAAGTCATTTCCAGTGTTCTCGGCGAACGAGCATCCATCTCAAGTAGCAAGGTTCTGATTGAGTCAGTGAGAAGTAGGTCTGCCAACGACTTTCTCAGCGCTTCCCCAACAGAACTTCTTGGCATTGATATCGATCACATCATGGAGAAAGTGGTCTCTCGCCCCAAGGCACTCCGACGTTACTTCCTGAGATGGGTACCACGTGTAGCAGAGTCACTCATCTCACTCATACTGATGGTGCTGATCCTGATTCCTCTCTTCATCGCCCAAGTCTCCGATGCACTTCTGATCGCATTTCTCACTCTCACCGCAATCCATATCCTTTGGAAGATATGGGAGGTATTCGGAGAGCCTTCGAATCTCGACTTCACTGATCTTGAGGAGTCATCAACTCAAGCTACAAATACCCAAGAGAGCGAAGAAGGCTCGCAAAGTGCGGGCTCGCTTGGCAGAATCAAGGAGATCCGCTGGACCGACTGTGAGATTGTGATTGATGAGGATCAAGTGATCACATTCCCATGGGGAATCGCTTCATCTGGAAAGTTGACCTTCGTCACGGGGCTTGGAAAGAAAGCTAAGAGTGCGCTCCTTGAGACCCTCATCGGAATCCAACATCCTCACCAGGGCCGGCTCTTCCTGGAGACAAGTAAGGGCATATTCCGGTTCGAAGAACTCGACCATTCACAACTACGAAGCATGATCTCCTGGTTGCCGAAGAAACCTCACTTCATCTCAGGGACGATCGAAGAGAACTTCCGTCTCATCAAACCTCGTGCCAATCGAGAGAAATTCAAAGAGATTCTGACCAAGGTAGGTCTCTCAGAGGACTCTCTTCCTAATGGCATCAAGACCATGGTTGATGAAGAGACGATGACTCAGGTCCAGTTGCGTCGATTGGCACTCGCACGTGTCCTCCTCAAAGAGGCGCCTATAGTCCTGGCAGAAGATGATTCAACGCTACAAGATCAAGATCTGCGGACACTTATCAATGAGACACTCAAGAACCTTGCCCGTGAAGGAGAGATGGTCATTTGCGTAAGTGATGACGAGGAGTTGCGAAAACTGGCAGACCGCATCCTCACAATTGATTCAGACTCTTTCACTCCGACTTTCGTGTTGGAGAGTGTTCAATGAAGTCAAAGACCTTTGAGTGGATAGTGATCTCTTCAATCATCCTCCTAAGCGCAACTCTTAGTATCTGGGCAGGTCTCTCGCTCCTACTTCTCACCCTGATCTTCTGGTTCATTCAGAGACAGCTGACAACATCTACAAGATCAGGTCTCAGTTTCTCAACTGAGAATGAAGAGAAGTTGGCGCTTTCTCTGGGTAAGTTACGTTCAAATCCATATGAAGGTGAAATCTTCGGTTTGAATTCACGGGTTCAAAGCGAAGTTCGAGATGCACTTGACTCCTTGAGTGGCCTCGATGAACCACTTGGAAAGAAGGGTGGCTGGATCTTGATTTTACCAATCCTCATTGTTGCCATTCAGTCGGTCGTAAACCTTGGTGTAATTGCCTCTTCTTCGGTGAGATTTGAAAGCTGGGGAACGATCGCCCTTCTCGCCCTGCCTTTGATTGTTTTCCAGCTTCTCGCGAAGAGTCATAAATCTCAGCGATAAAGGATGTGCCTAATATGCCAATGAGTCCCAAATCTGGGCGAGTAGCCCAAGAAGAAATCGACTGGTCGCCAGAACCCGACAACCACATCAGGTACAAGCAACTCATCACTTCGAAAGTACATGGCCCTGATATCAGCGTCACTCTGGTTGATATCGATGGGGAACACCTTGAACTCAAGACAGATTCAAGTTCAAGGCTCTATGTCATCCACGAAGGAGAATTCACCTTCACAATAGAGGGATCGACTTTTACGGCGAAGAAAAAAGATGTCATTTTGGTTGCCCGTGGCGAGACTTATAGCTTCTCAGGCAAGGGGCGATATTTGGTGATCAACAGCCCCGCTTTCAAGTCAGGAGATGACATCTACTCTGATGGTGTAGCCAGATAGGGAAACTGCTTCAATATGAGTATGAGAAGGACCCTGGTGGTGGCCCTTGGTGCCCTCCTTCTCTCCTCTCTCTTGCCAATAACTCCAGAGTTGAGTGTTGTTTATAGTCAGGCTTCTGAGCCGGCTGGTTTGAAGCCAGTACTTGACTGCGTAACTACCCCTGATGATGCTTGTATTGAAGAGATCAACTTGATACTTAGCGACGGCAGTAAACGTCGAGCCACCCTCACGGGAAGAACCACAAGAGAGACTCGGACTTATGCACCTAACTCGGTTCTACAAGCAAATTGGGAGGAATACGCTTTTGAAGGCGTTCGCCTTGGAGGGAAGGCCGGCGGTGCGTTCATTCCCCGCGTCTTTTTCTTTCCCCAGGGGAATCTCGACTGCTTCTATGACCCCTGTGTCGATGGCAATGAGTATCTTGAGTTTGCTGTTGCCGCTACATGGCTCAATGGTCCCCCTAGCAACACTCCGCTTGCTCTTCCATACCGGAAGAGCAACCTAGCTTGTGGCATCAAGTCAAAACCCAGTTACTGCTATGAACCAACAAACTTCAATATCAATGGCACATTTGAATTCCAAGTTCGCATTCCATCCTCATTCAAAACGATCGCTTCAACCGGTCGGGGTGTACAAGACTTCACTCTTACCAGGAGAGGCACCTACACAAATGCCAAAGGCATGACTCTTGACCGGATCACAATTCAGGCCAGACCGCTCGCTTACTCTGGATACGGCTTCGCTGGGGCGGATATAGATGAATATGCCGACTTTGAAAGTGATCAGATCGTTGTCTGGCTTTGGGGGGAAACGGATAGAAGAGTCAAACGCATAGGTCGATGTTCTGCCATACCAAAACTGAGCGTGGTCTCAAACATTTTTCATGCAAGTTTTCCTATGTGGGACGCCTCCGAACAATCCATCTATGTCAATGTTGCAGGTCCTCACTTCAAGTCGGATGGCAAAGTGAACTATGGAACGATTCAAGTGAAAGTCTCCGAGGCACTTGCGGACTGTTTGTGGAATGTGGACATTTCTAGGAAAGTCGAGGCCAAGGTCTCCATAACTTATGAGGAATCAGGTCAACAGCAGACCCAAAGCATCTCGTCAAAACTACAAGGCGACGAGTTCATTCTCACTATCTCTGGTATGCACTTCTCCAGCCCGACAGTCAAGGTTAAGTTGGCACAAAGTGCCGAGAAAGTTGATTCCACTCTCGTCGACTCTGCGACTACCTCCGTCAAAGAGCAATCGGGAGTGAGTAAATCTCCCAATAATGAGATTTCCAAGAAGGCATCGGTTGTAATATGTAAAAAAGGAAACAGCGTCAAGAAGATTTCCTCTGCGAAGTCTAAGTGTCCCAAGGGATTCAAAAAGAAGTAGTAATCACGCTCTCTTGAAACCTTTAGGGCATTTCCCTGAAGCTATCTTCTTCTTCACTTTTCCTTTGACACAGGTGATTGCTGCCGACTTTGGAGTCTTACTGGTCGAAACTTGTGGACTATCTCCAGTCTTCGGTTTCGTAGCCGTAGTCACCTTTTCTTGGATGAACTTGACCTTCACAGTCGGTGAGGAGAAAGTGAAGTTATATGCCCCAAGATGAATCCATCCATTTCGTTCGGTCATTGCTTCGGTTGCGAACTCCTGTGTAGATCCATCGGATGCGGTTACCGAGACTTCAGCGCGAAGTGGCGCCTCACTGAAGCTGTAAATGCATCGAGCCGCCTCTGAACGAATAGATAGGTCATAGACACCCCTAAAGAGCGTTTTTCCATCAGCGAGGTGATGTGGTCCTGCAACTACATAATTGAGGACATCATTGACCAGCTTCGGTGGCCCAGATTCATAGAAGGGGGCATTGGTCGTGACGAGACCGATTAACTTGGTCTTGTCAGCGAAACATTGATTGCTGTATTCGCCCATTGATGTGGAGCCGAACATCCACCGAGAAGAGGTACCAAACCGCCTGTCGCTACCTCCGTATGTCTTCAGTTGTTCACCCCACCATTCGAAGATCTCAAGTTTGTTCGTTCCACTGGAGTGACCTCCCCAAGAGCCTTTCGCAGCAAGGTTCCGCTCAAGATTGCCGTCACGGGGATAGAAGAATGATTGCGCCCATTTCAAGAGACCAGGATTTCCGGTCACCTGTGACTTAGGAGAGACGCCAAGAAGATTAGGAACAGTCGTGCTGGTCGCTTCAACAGTCAATAGATTGTTCGTGGAATCGATCGCTTTGATATCAATAGTTGGAGTCTTCATCCGACCGAAGAGCCATCCGGTGACATCGTTAGGAACACGCAACGCTAACTTTGCCTGCGTTCCCTCTTGGAATTCCTCACGTGAGAAGCAATATCCATCCGTTACAAGTAGGCAGTCCTTGGTGATTGGGGCGAGATTCTGTCCTCGATTGTTCCACGTGATATTTGCCTTATCACCATCTTGAACTTGGACCATCGATGGTGCGATGTACTTCGAATCCTGAATGTAGGAAGTTGGAATCAAATTGACTTGGAAGTTGGAAATGAATGCCTTTTCCTGACCTTTCATGAGTTGATAGGTAAGGCTCGCTAGTGCCAGGAAATCGCCCATACCTTCGCTTCGCCAAAGACTCACTGTGCCACCTGCCGGTACCGCGGCTCGAGGACTTGATTTCACTCTCTGATCTCCTGAACCTTCAAAGAGGAGAGTTGCGGATTTCAACGCGGAACTGCTCTTTCCGATGGCGAGTGCATCGATACAACCAAAGCGAACACCTGTCGAACATGGCGGGAGGACAATCTGCCCGATGATCGCATCCTTACTCCGACAATTCTCATCGTCGAAACTGGTACAGAGATGATTGGAGCCACCGAGTCCAGTGGTTCGGTTTGGCAAAACCGAAGCTTGGATCCATGAAAAAGCATCGTTACCGAATGCCCCACCATCTACGATCGTTTGATAGACCAGATCTTCAGCGATCGGTAAGTCGTCGGGGACGGTGAATGTGGCTTTGCTCGGCAAGACTCCGGAAACCATAAGGAATAAGAGCAAGACGACGAACCCTGCTCGCTTCAACACCAGGAGATTGTACTGAGTCAGGGTGGTGTTGAGAATTACTCACTAACCAATCGCTATCCGTCTGCGCGCCCGGAGGGACTCGAACCCCCAACCCTCTAATAAGAAATAAGAACTCAAGTTCAAACCCTCTTGCGATCCACTTCCAAACCATCAATCAACAACTTCACTTGGTACCCCTTGAGACTGCGCGAAAACTGCACCTTCGAAGGTCCATCACTGTCTAGAACGATTTCCCTCGTGATTGAACGAGATCCCTTCTTAGTTGCGACAATCTTCGCGCTCTGAACCGTACCTAATAGAGTGATTGAAAGCGTTGTTGTCTTCGCTCTAATTGACTGCACACTTATCTCACCGAATGCAGTCTCTGGCTGGGTATTCTCTTGCTGATTACTTCCTTCGCTGGTTGAGTTTGATGTCGTGGCGTCCTCAGCTACAGCTGTGGGAGTGGCCGTAAGGGTGTCTGCTTTAGGCTGTTCAATCGTTACAGTAGAGGTTTCCATTCTTGACGCATTTTCAAAGTCAACAACAGCTTGTGGCTTTATTCCAGTGCAGACGGGATAGGCAGAGAATTGTTCATCTCCACAGTCAATAGTCGGAGTTTCACCCTTGGCTTTGCTCTCTTGGAATGCATTCCAGCAAGTTGTCGTTATTGCGTTATCAGGGTGAGCACAATTGATGACGCCATCGATCGTCAACGGAAGACAATGAGGGTCTGAGGCATCTGGTTCTGAAGAGCAGTCAAAGGATCTGTCACCGGAGTGACGAATGGTGGTACCTGCTGCAGGTGCCTCAGTTGTCACAGGAGCCACGGGAACTGGATCAGGTGGATTCTCACCGCGGCAAGTTGTCGTTATTGCGTTATCAGGGTGAGCACAATTGATGACGCCGTTTACAGTGAGAGGAACTTGACTTGCAAAGACTGGACTTAGGAGCAATGGACAGAAAATAGATACTGTCAACAACAAAGTAGTCCGACGTAGAGTCACTATGAAAGCATACAAAGACCCCAGAATGTGGTGCACTTCAAAGTTCACCTTGTTTGAATACAAAGCATTTCTTGTGCGCCCGGAGGGACTCGAACCCCCAACCCTCTGATCCGAAGTTTGTGTAGTTCTAGGGCCTAGGGCCATCTAGAACTCCACTGAGTCACTGACATTCTTGGCAGAAGTCAGCAGACCAGACGCTCTATCCGTTGAATTGGGAAAGAACATAGAGACGTGATGGAGGGTCCTTTAGCTACCTTGTCTCTGACCATACACTATTAGTGTGAAACGCCTTACGCTCTCCGTCTGGTTAGTGCTAACCCTAATCATTGGTTTGATGCAAGCGTCCAGTGCATCAGTAACTCTCGGGGCGAAGTGTTCAAAAGCGGGAGAGCAACGGAATTCTAGTGGCTCAATTTTCACTTGCAAAAAGTATCGATCAAAATTGGTTTGGATTGCGGATGCAAAAGCGCCAGCTTACGACAAGGCCTTTGCTTCCGCTCTTCTTTCGGAGGCTCAAGCACGTGCATCACAAATTCTTGCAGATGCGAAAACACGGGCTAACCAAATCTCAAGTCCACCAAATTGCACAGCTAGAAATTCGACTGCATCCGTTTCACTTGGATCAGATGGAAATCTGCTTTCATTGATATTCAATAATTCTGGGGTTTGTGATCTCACTGTCCGCGCCTCAGCTGCTTTCTTATGCCCTGATGGACGAGTTCAGAAGATCAGTAATTATGTGACGAGCACAGGTATTTTTCCGCTCAGAGCCGGAGAAAAGTTGTTCGTGAATGTCAATATTGCATACTTTTTTCCGCAAGTACTGAATGAATGTCGCTTACTAACTGGATACTCTTCGAATCTCGTGAACATAAGCTCTTATCATCAACCACCTAGCGTTATGACGCTAACATCGACTTTCTCGGGCAGCTTTAATCAAGCTGAAGCGACGAAAAGAGCAAATCAATTTCTTGCGAGCGAGAAGGCACGTGCTGACCAAATCGTTTCTGATGCGAGGAAACCTGAATTCATTGCCCGAGCCTGGAAGGCAGCAACAGACGCCAAGATCGCAGCAGAAAGGGCAGCAGCAGAGGCTGAGGCCGCAGCAGAAAGGGCAGCAGCAGAAAGGGCTGCAGCAGAGGCTAAGGCCGCAGCGGACGCCAAGGCCGCAGCGGACGCCAAGGCCGCGGCTCTTGCCGAGTGTGCACAAAGTGGGCGTAGTTGTGAAATTGGAAACACCGGTCCCGGCGGTGGAATAGTTTTTTATGATGCGGGTAGCGAGCAACCTTGGGGCCGTTACTTGGAGTTTGCACCTCGTGGCTGGTCTGGGTCTGCACAAGATCCCATTACCAGTTGGTGCAACATTGATGTCGTGCTCTTGACTCAGGTATCAATAGGTAGTGGTGAAGCCAATACCGATTCAATGGTGGCGCGCTGCACATCAGGTGCGGCCGTGATAGCACGAACTTACAAGGGGAACGGCAAAGTGGATTGGTCCTTGCCATCAAAGGATGAGTTGAATGAATTATGCAAATATCTACGTGGCCAAGCTACAGGCAACCCTAAAATCTCCTGCAATAGCAGTGGAGATGAGCGCAGAATTCTGCGGGAAGGTTTTTTTGAAAACTACTATCGTACTTCTTCAGAAACTAGTGCGAAAGAAGCTTGGATTCAAAATTTCAGAGATGGGTACCAGGGCAACTTGGGCCCCAAAGACGCCTCCTCCTACTTCGTCAGGCCAATTCGAGCTTTTTAGCCACGCCTGAATGACAATCCTAGGAAGTTCTGATGACCGATTTCTGTTGGGAAAGTTCGTGCTTGCTCAAGTGTTAGATTTGTGAATACGGTCCATCCCTCGTGCAATTACCGGATAATCAGTAGTCAATTCGGCAGGAGTCGGCTCTATCTGCATTCACGCCTCAAGCGCGCCCGGAGGGACTCGAACCCCCAACCCTCTGATCCGAAGTCAGATGCTCTATCCGTTGAGCTACGGGCGCTTACTCGTAGTGACTTTCGAGGGTGATTTCTCGTAAAGACCCGAGCAGGTTCGAAAGTCTAATACGGCGCGCAAGAGCCGGGCACTACCCTTCCTTGCTGTGGGGTTGAGCCAAAGAAGATTGACTCTCGTAGGTTTCAGCGTCCATGCCTTCACCGCTCTGGGCGCGATCGCAGGACTCCTCTCACTGGCCGCGATCCTTGATGGACGGATTCAAGAGGGACTCATCTGGTTGATCGTCTGCCAGGTTCTCGATGGTTTCGATGGACCGATTGCACGGAAATGGGATGTGAAGACCCACGCTCCGCAGATCAATGGTCATACTCTCGATCTCGTCGTCGACTACGTCACCTGTGTCGTCGTTCCTGTGGTCCTAATGATCCAACTCAAAATGCTTCTTGAAGGTTGGGAGATCACCATCGCAGGTCTCATTCTTTTTACGAGTGCGCTCTGGTTCGCTCGAAGCGACCAAGAGACAGAAGATCACTTCTTCAATGGATTTCCTGCATCATGGAACCTCGTCATTCCATCCTTCCTGATTCTCGATGTGAGTCATCGGTGGATCCTCATCATCTCGGTCATCATCTGTATCGTGCAATTGACGACAATCAAGTTCCCTCACCTCGTGAAGGTACGGACTCTGCGACCACTGACGCTCTCTATCACCACTATCTATTTCACAGCCATGACCGTGCTCTCACTGGAATTCCCAAATGGACCAGATGAATTGAAGCCGGTGCTGATCATCGGCCCTGCTTACGTGGTCGGCCTTGCGATCTGGCGAACCTTCTTCACGAAAAGTGAGGAAGAGGAGTTAGTTTGACGGGGCCGAACCCAAGACGACTGAATAAACAGTAGTACTGCCGCTTGAAGTCTGAACGGTCACCTTGACCGTATCCCCTGGCGCGTAAGAGCGGATACGAATGATTGCATCAAGAAGGTCGTTGATCTTGAAATTATCGACTCGAGTGATCACGGCACCAGCGGGGATTCCCGCTTTCTGAGCCGCAGATTCGCCATCAGCGAATCGAAGGATGCGCGCTCCAGTGCCCGTGAAACTCGTATCAAAGAAGACACCAAGGAGCGGTCTCGTCGACTTACCCGTTTCGATCAACTCATTGATGATGCGCCGTGCCTGCGAGATTGGAATGGAGAAGCCAAGTCCGATTGATCCTGAAGATGTCGATGTGCCTAGTGTCGCGATAGCAGAATTGACGCCGACCATCAAGCCTTCGCCATCGACGAGTGGACCACCGGAGTTACCCGGATTGATTGCGGCATCAGTTTGAATCGCATTGATATATGACTCGGACCCAACCGAGCCTGTGGTCACTGGACGATTGACCGCGGATACGATGCCACTTGTTACGGTTCCGGAGAGGCCAAGCGGTGAACCGAAGGCGATGACAGGTTCGCCAATCACGAGAGTATTGGAGTTTCCATACTCGAGAACTGGCAAGTTGCCTTTTTGAATCCGGAGAACAGCTAAGTCATAGGCAGTATCTCGTCCAACGATGGTGGCTGGATAA
>Ga0315900_10009091_pt1 | contig 12659 bp, 11 predicted proteins | sample LakEriMetagenome_FD_203521 | JGI IMG/M metagenome (GOLD analysis project Ga0315900, IMG submission 203521) | Freshwater fungal communities from buoy surface, Lake Erie, Ohio, United States - Buoy 12 MA114 | ecosystem: Environmental > Aquatic > Freshwater > Lake > Lake biofilm | place: USA: Lake...
ATGTCCGCACCCACCCCCGCCCACCCGGGCCCCAGCGTCCGCGACTCGGTGAGCGCCGCCGAGTGGACGCTGCGCTGCGAACTCGCCGCCGCCCACCGCCTGGTCGCCCATTTCGTCTTCGTCGACCTCACCTACAACCACATCTCCGCGCGCTGCCCGGACAACCCCGAACACTTCCTGGTCAAGGCCGACAACCTGCTCATGGAGCAGGTGACCGCCTCCAACCTCGTGAAGTACGACCTCTCCGGACGCCAGGTCGCCGCCTCGCCGTGGAAGGCCAGCCCCGCGGCCTACAACGTGCACGCCGCGGTGCTCGCGGCGCGGCCCGACATCATGGCTGCCGTGCACACGCATTCGCCGGCCAACCTCGCGGTATCGGCCCAGGCCTGCGGCCTGCTGCCGATCACCCAGCAGGCGATGCGCTTCTACCAGCGCATCGCGTACTACCCGAACGAGGTGGACGACACCACCCGCGAGGGTGCCGACTGCATGGCGGCGGCGCTCGGGCAGCACTGGACGATGCTGCTCGAGAACCACGGCGCGCTCGTCTGCGGCTCGAACGTGGCCGAGGCGTACATCTACCATCACTTCTTCGAGCTGGCCTGCCGCGCGCAGATCGGTGCGCTGGCCGGTGGCGGTGCGTTGCGCCAGCCGACCCACGCGGTCTGCGCGGAACGGGCGGCCAAGGCGGGCCGCATCGGCGCCTACGACTCGAAGAGCCGCGACTGGGTGGCCAGCCTCGCGCTGGTCGAACAGCGCTACCCCGACTACCGAAACTGACCCGCGCCGGAATCCGGCATCCGGGGGCTCCGGCACCGGCCTTGCATCGCCCTGCCACGCCCGCATCCACAGGGTGCCGACAGCCCGGGGTCGACCCTGCCGCATATCCATCAGGAGAGTGTCCATGGCGAATTTCCGGCTGCTGAACTACCGGGGCGAGGCCGGTGCCGCGCGCGCCGCGATTGCCCGTGACGACGATCGGGTCGTCGATCTGCTCGATGCCTTGCCGGGCTGCGCCTGGGCGTCCTCCACGCTCGCCGTGCTCGGTGCGTGGGACGAGGCCCAGCCTCGGCTCGCGCGGCTCGCCGGCGAGACGCAGGGGCCCACGCGCGCGCTGTCCGACGTGCACCTGCTCGCGCCGCTGCTCTATCCGCCGGCCATCTACTGCACGGGCGCGAACTACCAGGCCCATGCGAGCGAGATGAATGCCGAGGGTGCCGGCGTGGACAAGGCCACGACCCAGCCGTACCTGTTCCTGAAGTCCGGCCCGCATTGCGTGATCGGACCCGGGGACGAGGTCCGCCGGCCCCGGATCTCGCGCAAGCTCGACTGGGAGGGCGAGTTCGCGGTGGTCATCGGTCGGCGGGCCCGCAACGTCGCCGTTGCCGATGCGATGCAGTACGTCGCGGGCTACACGATCATGAACGACCTGTCGCTGCGCGACCTGTCGCGCCGCCCGGACTGGCCACGGTGGAACATCGACTGGTTCGGCCACAAGAACTTCGAGACCGGGGCGCCGATGGGGCCGTGGATCGTGCCCGCGTCGCAGATCACCGACCCCTACGCATGCCGCCTGGAGACCTGGGTCAACGCCGAGCGCATGCAGGACACGCTCGTGTCCGGGCTCATCTTCGACATCGCCGAACTGATCGAGTATCTCAGCCGCCGCATGACGCTGTTGCCCGGCGATGTCATCGCGACCGGCACCCCCTCGGGCGTCGGTCGACCGCGCGGCATCTTCCTGCAACCCGGCGACCGCGTACGCGTGACCATCTCGGGCATCGGCACGCTGGAGAACGCGATCGTCGAGGGTGATTGATGCAGGAAGGCAGGCGGCACTTCGACCGGGTCGCGGCGCGCCCGGGCGGGCGAACCGCTCCCCGTCGCGCGGCACGAAAGGCGCGCGCGATGGCTGGACGATGATCCCCGTCCTGCCGACGGTCGCTGCGGGGCTGCTGCTGGTCCTGGCGGGGGCTGTGCGGGGCGAGACGATCGTGGCGGGGCCGGGCGCGTTGCGTCCGATCGCTCCGGCCGCGGCTGCGGCGACCGGAGCGACCGTCGTGGCCGTCGCGAATGCGAATGGGGCGACGATCAGGCTCTATCGCTCGCTCGGGCGCCGGCAGTGCGAGCCTGGCGGCGAGACGCTGGCGGTGGCCACGGCACGGCTGCGCGATGCGGGCATCGGGGTGACATCGGCCGCGTGTGGCGACAGCGGGCAGATGGTCGTCGCGATGTGCGGGGCGGCCACGACCGAGATCGCCATCGTCGAGGTACGCCGCGAGGACCTCGCGCGCGCCGGAGCGCTCGGGTTCCGACCGTTGCGCGATCTGCCGGATGCGCGCGTGGCCGCATGCTCGCCCGCGCGGCGAGACATTCCGCGGGATGCCGCGTCTCCGTGAATCGGTCGCCACGCGCAGACACCCGCACCGAGCCGGGCCGTCCGGTCGCGGTGATCAGCCGGACGAGCCCTCATGGCAGGCGCGGCGATTGCAGCCAGCGCGCCGCATCGGGTCACCGCCGCATCGCCGTTCGAGGCGGGGTCAGCCCGTCGCGCGACTGAACCGGTAGACGGCCAGCGATCCGCGCAGGTTCGGTGCCCAGTGGATCCGGCGTCCCTCGTGCAGGACGATGCGCTCGAGCACCCGGATGCCACGAGGCGCGCAGAAGGCCTCGAAGTCGGCGAGCGTGCACAGGTGGATGTTCGGCGTGTCGTACCAGTGGTACGGAAAATCCCCGTTGACCGGCATGCGGCCCTGGGCGAGCTGCAGGCGATTTCGCCAGTAGCCGAAGTTGGGGAACGAGACGATACCCTCGCGCCCCACGCGCAGCATCTCGGACAGCAGGTGCTCGCTGTTGCGCAGGGCCTGCAGCGTGAGCGAGAGGATCACGTAGTCGAAGGACCCCGGGTCGAAGCCCGAGAGGCCGGACTCCAGGTCCATCTGCAGCACGTTGATGCCGTTGCGCACGCAGGCCGGGATGCGCGCGTCCTCGATCTCGATGCCGTAGCCGCGGGCGGACTTGGTCTCGCGCAGGTAGCGCAGCAGCGAGCCGTCGCCGCAGCCGAGGTCGAGCACCTTCGCGCCGGGCGACACCAGCCCGGCGATCACCGCGTGGTCGGCACGGGGCCCCTTCATGCGCGGGCCTCCGGTTCGGGCGCGCGACCCGCCTCGCCGCTCGCCCCGGTGGGCAGGCACTGGGCGACCCGATCGAGGTAGGCTGCGACCAGCGCGTGGTAGCGGGGATCATCGAGCAGGAAGGCGTCGTGGCCGTGCGGCGCGTCGATCTCGCCGTAGGTGACATCGCGGCCGTTGCGCAGCAGCGCCTGGACGATCTCGCGCGACCGCTCGGGCGCGAATCGCCAGTCGGTGGTGAACGAGATCACGAGAAACCCGGCACGGGCTGGCGCGAGGGCGCGCGCGAGATCACCGCCGGTCTCGTAGGCGGGATCGAAGTAGTCGAGCGCCTTGGTGATGCGCAGGTAGGTGTTCGCGTCGAAGTAGCCGGCGAACTTCCCGCCCTGATGGCGCAGGTAGGACTCGATCTGGAACTCCGGCTCGAAGCTGTAGCGAAGCCCGCCCTCGCGCAGCTGGCGGCCGAACTTGCTCGCCATCGTGTCGTCGGAGAGGTAGGTGATGTGGCCGACCATGCGCGCGACCCGCAGCCCGCGCGTGGGTGCACCGCCAGCGGCGTAGTAGCGGCCGTCCTGGAAGTCGGGGTCGGTGAGGATGGCCTGCCGTGCGACCTCGTTGAAGGCGATGTTCTGCGCCGAGAGGTTGGGCGCGCAGGCGATGACCAGCGCGTGGCCCAGGCGATCCGGGAACTGGCGGGTCCAGGACAGCGCCTGCATGGCCCCGAGGCTGCCGCCCATCACGGCTGCGAAGCGCTGGATGCCGAGATGGTCGGCCAGGCGCGCCTGCGCCTCGACCCAGTCCTCGACGGTGACCAGCGGGAAGTCTCCGCCGTACGGCTCTCCGGTGGCGGGATCGATGCTCATCGGGCCGGTCGATCCGAAGCAGCCGCCGAGGTTGTTGACCCCGATCACGAAGAAGCGGTTCGTGTCCACCGGCTTGCCGGGACCGATGATGTTGTCCCACCAGCCGACGTTGTCCGGATCATCCTCGTACCAGCCGGCGACATGGTGCGAGGCATTCAGCGCGTGGCAGACCAGGATCGCGTTGCTTCGATCGGCGTCGAGCGTCCCGTAGGTCTCGTAGACCAGTTCGTAGCCGGCGATCGAACGTCCGCAGCGCAGCGCGAGCGGTACGTCGAAACGCGCGCGCTGCGGCCTGACCGGACCGACCGAGCCTGCGGAGGGGGACATGGCGGAAGGGGATGTCGATGCGATGGCGGAACGAAAAACCCCGACGTGCTTGCGCAGGCCGGGGTCGAGAAAACGGAGTTTCTCTTTAGCCGCATTTGTTGCGCGCCCGCAAGCTGAACGTCAAATCGGCGCGTGAAGCCCATTCAAGGTACAGCGGCACCCCTCGCGTGTCAAACGAAGACCCGGTCGACCGTCCGGGAGCGGGCACGTCGCGTCCGTGCACCCCCGGGCTGCCCTCGTACGGTCGACCTCGGCGTGCTGCTGGGGCCGGGCGTGATCGAGCGCGGACGATCCGGTGCGCCCGACGGAGGCAGCGCCGCCGGGTCGCGCTCGGGCTCCGGAGGGCTCGACGGACGCCGTGCCGCTCGGCTCGCGAGCGCGCAGGGCGGTCCTCAGGCGTTGAGCCGCTCGACCAGTCGACGGATCTGCTCGGGATCGCGCGCGCGAAGCACCCGCCGCACGATCGGGGTGATCGACGCCAGCTCGCTCTTGAGGATGCGCTGCTTGACCTCGAGCAGGAAGGCCGGGTGCATCGACAGCTGGCGCAGCCCCAGGCCGAGCAGCAGCCGCGTCAGGTCGACATCCCCGGCCATCTCGCCGCACAGGGCGACCGGCACGCGCGCGCGGTTCGCGCGGGCGACGACATCGGCGATCAGGCTCAACACGGCCGGATGCAGCGGGTCGTACAGGTGCGCGACGGCGTCGTCGGTACGATCGATCGCGAGCGTGTACTGGATCAGGTCGTTGGTTCCGATCGACAGGAAATCCAGCTCGCGCAGGAACATGTCGAGCGCGATGGCGGTCGCCGGCACCTCGACCATGCCGCCGATGGGAACCTCGGGCACGGTGACGCCTTCCTCGACCAGGCTGCGGCGCGCGCGTGCGATCGCCTCGAGGGTCTGCGACAGCTCATGCCGCGTCGAGAGCATCGGCACGAGGATGTTGAGCTGGCCGCAACTCGCCGCACGCAGCAGCGCGCGCAACTGGGTATGGAACAGCGGTGGATCGGCGAGGCAGTAGCGGATCGCCCGCAGGCCGAGCGCGGGATTCGCGCTGCTGCGCCCCTGCCCGCGCAGGGTCTTGTCGGCTCCGACGTCGAGCGTGCGGATGGTCACCGGCAATCCATCCATCGCCTGGATCGCGGCGCGATAGGCCTCGAACTGCTCGTCTTCCCCGGGCAGTTCGTCGCGGTTCATGAACAGGAACTCGGTACGGAACAGGCCGACGCCGCGCCCGCCGTTCTCGCGCACTTCCGCGATGTCTTCCGGTCCTTCGATGTTCGCGAGCAGGGCTACGTCGACGGAGTCCAGCGTGGCGGCCGGGGTGGTGGCGAGGCGCTGCAGTTTCGCGCGCTCGATGCCCATCGCCTCCTGGCGCAGCCGGTACTCGGCGAGCACGGCAGGATCGGGGTTGACGATCACCACGCCCAGCCGGCCGTCGATGATCAGCTGGTCGTTCTCCCGGATGAGTTCGCGTGCCCGGTGCAGGGCGACGATGGCCGGGATGTTCAGGCTGCGGGCGACGATGGCCGTGTGCGAGGTGGAACTGCCCAGGTCGGTGAGGAAGCCCGCGAAGGGATGCTGGCGGAACTGCACCATGTCGGCCGGCGACAGGTCGTGCGCGACCAGGATGGGGCGCAGGGCCGCGGGCAGCATCGGCGGCACGTAGCCCGGTCGGCCCAGCAGCGCCTTCATCACCCGCTCGACCACCTGCAGCACGTCGCCCTTGCGCTCGCGGAGGTAGGGGTCGTCGATCGCGTCGAACTGCTCGAGCAGATGGTCGAGCTGCAGCTTGAGCGCCCACTCCGCATTGCACTGGCGCGCGGCAATCAGGTCCAGCGGCGCGAGCGACAGGGTCGCGTCGGCGAGGATCATCTGGTGGACGTCGATGAAGGCACCGAACTCGCTGGGGGCCTGCGGCGGGATGCTGCGCCGAAGCTCGGCCAGTTCCTCGCGCACCGTGGCGAGCGCGGTCAGGAAGCGTCGCCGTTCGTTGTCGACCTCGCCTGCCGGCACCAGGTACTGGGCGACCTCGAGGGTTTCGTAGGAGACCAGGTGCGCCGGCCCGATGGCGATGCCGTCGGCGGCACCGATGCCGTGCATGGTGAAGCTCATGCGCAGCGAGCGGGCGGCCGCCTCCTCGGGCGTGGTCGCCCGCAGCGCAAGGCCCTCGCCGGTGGTGCTCACTCGCCTTCGCCGAACCGGTCGGCCACCAGCGCGGCGAGCGCCTCGAGCGCCTGGTCGGCGCCTTCGCCGTCGGTCTCGATGCCGATGGTGGCCCCGCGCGCGGCGGCGAGCATCATCACGCCCATGATGCTCTTGGCGTTGACGCGGCGGCTGCCTCGCGACAGCCACACCTCGCAGGGAAAGCTGCCCGCGAGCTGGGTGAGCTTGGCCGAGGCGCGCGCGTGCAGCCCGAGCTTGTTGACGATCTGAACCTCACGCTGCGGCATCGCCGCCTCCTCCCTGTGTGCCGTCCTCGACCGGGACCCGGGTCACGCCGTCGCGACCACCGCTGATCGCCTTCTCGATGACCTCGGCGAGGCTGCGGTCGCGATAGGTGAGCGCGCGGATCAGCATCGGCAGGTTGACCCCCGCCAGAGCCTCGATTCGACCGGGCACGCGCATGCGCGCGACCAGGTTGGCCGGCGTGGCGCCGTAGATGTCGGTGAGCACCAGCACCCCGCTGCCGTCGTCCAGGTGATGGATCAGGTCCTGCGCCTGCGGGAGCAGCGCATCGGGATCGTCGTGGATGGTGATCCCCAGCTGGCGCACCCGCATCGGACGCCGACCGAGCACGTGGCTCGCGCAGTGGATGAGGCTCTCGCCCAGCGTGCCGTGCGCGACGATCAGCACGCCGATCATCGGGAGGGCTCCGCCGGGGGTGGGCAGGCGGCGATGCGCTCGAGCGCATCGATCATCAGCACGGCCGGATCGCAGGGTGTCTGCGCGGCGATTTCCCGCATGCCGGTGGGGCTGGTGACGTTGATCTCGGTGAGGCAGGTGCCGATCACGTCGAGCCCGACCAGCGTGAGTCCCAGGTCGCGCAAGGTGGGACCGACCTCGGCGGCGATGGCCCGATCGCGCGCGGTCAGGGGACGCGCCTCGCCACGGCCACCCGCGGCGAGATTGCCACGGGTCTCGCCCGGGCGAGGGATGCGTGCGAGCGCGTACGGAACCGGCTCGCCGTCGATCAGCAACACCCGCTTGTCGCCATCCCGGATCTCGGGCAGGTAGCGCTGGGCCATGATCGTGCGCGCCCCGTGCTGGGTGATGGTCTCGATGATCACGCCGATGTTCGGATCGTCCTCGCGGACCCGGAACACGCTGCTGCCGCCCATGCCGTCGAGCGGCTTGAAGATCACGTCCTGATGCTCGGCGAGAAATTCGCGCAGCGGATGCTCCAGCGAGGTGACCAGCGTGGGCGGCGCAAGGTGGGGAAAGCGCGCGACCGCGAGTTTCTCGTTGAAGTCGCGCAGCGACCGTGGACGGTTGACGACCCGCGCACCCTGGCGCTCGGCCAGTTCGAGCAGGTGGGTGGCGTACAGGAATTCGTTGTCGAAGGGCGGGTCCTTGCGCATCAGCACGAGGTCGTATTCGGACAACGCGCCGATGACGGCGGGGCCTGCCTCGAACCAGGGGCTGCCCGGCTCGCCGTCGAGGAGGCGGATCTCGGAGGCCGCTCCGATCACGCGCGTGTCGCGGATCATCAGTTCGCGCGCCTCCATCGCGAACAGGCGATGGCCGCGTCGGGCGGCCACGCGCATCATCGCGTAGGTGGAGTCCTTCCAGGTCTTGAAACTCGCCAGCGGGTCGGCGATCACGAGCAGGTTCATGGAGCCATGGTAGCCGCGGACGCAGGAATTTTCAGCGGCCGTCGGCGTTTCGTCGACCGGTAGCCGCGGACGCGGGAATTTTCAGCGGCCGTCGGCGTTTCGTCGTCGGTAGCCGCGGCTGCGAGCATGTGCAGCGGCCGTCGGCGCTTCGTCGACCGGTAGCGGTGGACGCGCCGCACCCGATCGGCGCGTGCATGCGGCGGACCTGCGCGCCTCGTGCGCGCCGCCGCCGGCCCTCTCGCGCGGGGACATGGTGCCGTACCGGCGGGGCGACCAAGCCCCCGCGCTGCAGCATCACGCGTTGTTGCCCGGGTTCAGTCGGGATCCGGTGCGCCGGTGAGTTCCTCGATCTCGCGCGAAGCGGCGAGCAGGGCCAGCCGGGCGATGACGCCGTAGGCGTAGAACCGGTTGGGCGCTGCATCCGCGCGTGCCCCCGGGTCGGGCGTCGAGCAGGCCGAGGAGAAGGCCAGCGGCACGAAGTTCATCCCGGGGGCGTTGAGGTTCTGGTCGTCGCCGCGCGACTGATGCACGCGGTAGAAGCCGCCGACCACGTAGCGATCCATCATGTAGACCACGGGCTCGGCGTTGGCTCCGTCCAGGCGCTCGTGCGTGTAGACGCCTTCCTGGACGATGACCTCCTGCACCTCGAGGCCTTCCTTGACCACGGCCATCTTCTTGCGCTGGTCGCGGTTGAGCTGGCGGACCTCCGAGGCATCGCGTACGGTCATGATGCCCATGCCGTAGGTACCGGCGTCCGCCTTGACGATCACGAAGGGTTTCGCGTCGATGCCATGGTCCCGATAGCGCGCCCCGATGTCGGCGAGCAGCTCGGACACGTAGCCCTCGAGGCACTCCTCGCCCTGCCGCTGGCGGAAGTTGATCTTTCCGCAGTGTTCGAACAGCGGGTTGATCCGCCAGGGATCGATGCCGAGCATCGAGGCGAATTCGCGCGCGACGGCATCGTAGTGCGCGAAGTGGCGCGACTTGCGGCGGGTGGTCCAGCCCGCCTCGACCGGCGGCAGCACGGCCTGCTCGAGGTTGCGCAGGATGTCGGGCACGCCGCCCGACAGGTCGTTGTTGAGCAGCACCATGCACGGATCGAAGCCCGCGACGCCCAGCCGGTTACCCGTCCGGACCAGCGGCTCCAGCAGCAATTCGCGTCCGTCGTCCAGCGCAAGCGGGGTGGGCGCCTGGATTTCGGGGATCAGCGTCCCGATGCGGACGGTGAGTCCCGCCTGGCGCAGCAGCGTGGACAGCGTGGCGACGTTGCGCAGGTAGTACGGATTGCGGGTGTGGCTCTCCGGCACCAGCAGCAGGCCGCGGGCCTCCGGGCAGATCTTGTCGATCGCCGACTGGATGGCCTGCACGCACAGCGGCGTGAAGTCCGGGTTCAGGTTGTTGAACCCGCCCGGGAACAGGTTGGTGTCGACCGGGGCGATCTTGAACCCGCTGTTGCGCAGATCGACGGATGCGTAGAACGGGCTGGGATGTTCCTGCCACTGCATGCGGAACCAGTGTTCGATCGCCGGCTGTGCATCGAGGATGCGCTGCTCCAGGTCGGGCACCGGACCACTCAGCGCGGTCTGAAGATTGGGGACGGTTGTCAGCATGCGTTCGGTTCCTGCGCCAGGGGCCCGCGGGACCCCGGAGGCTCGGGCGGCAGTGTAGCCCAATGCCCGTTACGGCCTTCAAACGGCCGCGTCGAGGTCTGTACGATGAGCAACTCCCCGCGGGGATTGCGCAGGATCGGACTCTCGGCAGGGATCGCCGCGACCGCGCGTCCGAAAGAGCCGGCGGGGTATGCCCGATCGCCAGAACAGAAAAAGTGAGCGCATGCTATGGATAAACATTCGGCAGATACCAGTGCATCGGCTCATTCCGGGTTGTCCTTCGGACCTGCGGACTCCTCGGAGCTGCCGGCCCTGGCGGAGATGATCGGTGCCCTGTTCCGGCTGGAGTCGGACTTCCGGCCCGATGTCGCGGCGCAACTGCGAGGGCTGGAACGGCTCCTGTCCGCTCCCCCCGCGCAGGCGCGGATCGCGGTGGCGCGCGGTCCGCAGGGGCCGGTGGGGGTCGCGGTGGCGCAATTGCTCGTGTCGACCAGCGAGGGCGCCCTGTCGGCGTGGATCGAGGATGTCTACGTACTGCCCGGCTGGCGAGGGCGCGGCGTCGGGCGCGCCCTGGTCGGGCAGCTGCTCGACTGGGCGCAGGCGGCCGGTGCCACTCGAGCCCAGCTGCTCGCCGACCGGGGGAACGAGCCGGCGCTGGCGTTCTACCGGCGGCTCGGCTGGGCGCCGACGCAACTGCTCCCGCTCCGCCTGGGGCTGGGTCACGGCCCGATCGCGGACAGGTAGACTTCGCCTGCGCGCGAGGCCGGTCCGACCGGTCGTCGCGGAACTGACGAAGGAGCCCATGATGCGCACACGAACCGGCCGATCGGCGGTCGCACCTTCCCCCCTGCCCGAAGCCCGTGCCTGGTGTCCCGCGCGTTCGGCGCTGACGGTGGCGATGGCTGCCGCGGCGATGGTGTCCGGACTGCCCGCGATCGCGTCCGAGTATCCGGTCAAGTCGATCCGCCTGATCATCCCGTTCGCCCCCGGGGGCAGCAACGACATCGTCGGGCGCATGATGGGCATGCAGTTGCAGGAGCGGCTCGGCCAGGCGGTGGTGATCGACAACCGCGGCGGAGCCGGCGGGGTGGTGGGCACGGAGATCGTCGCGCGCGCCAGCGGCGACGGCTACACGCTGCTGGTGGTCTCGGTCGCCTTCGCGTTCAACACCGCGCTCTACAAGCTCTCGTACGACCCGATCAAGGCGTTCACGCCCGTGGGTGCGATCGGCAGCGGGCCCAACGTGCTGGTCGTCAATCCGCAGCTGCCGGTCAACTCCGTCAAGGAACTGATCGCCTACGCGCGGGCGAATCCGGGCAAGCTCAACCTGGCCTCGGCTGGCGTGGGTTCGTTCCAGCACCTGTCGGGCGAACTGTTCCAGCGCATGGCGAAGGTGCAGATGACGCATGTGCCGTTCAAGGGCGGCGGTCCCGCGATGACCGACGTGATTGCCGGACAGTCCCAGGTCACCATCGGTTCGCTGATCCAGATGCAGGGACACATCCGCTCCGGGCGGCTGAAGCCGCTGGGCGTCGGCAGCCTCAAGCGCAACCCCACCCTGCCCGACGTCCCCTCGATCAACGAGGCAGGCCTGCCCGGATACGAGGCCACCAACTGGTGGGGCATCGTGGGACCTGCGGGCCTGACGCCGGCGATCGTCAACCGGCTCAACCGCGAGATGAACGAGTCGCTCAATTCCGCCGATATCCAGAAGCGGCTGGCGGGCGAAGGCGCGGTACCGACCCCGATGACGCCGGCCGCCTTCGGCAAGCAGATCGTGGCCGAGATCGCGCGCTGGGGGCAACTGGTGCGCGAGGCGGGCATCAAGGGCGAGTGACGCGCCCGCCGGCGGGCGGCGAAGCCATGAAAAAGGGCGCCCCGAGGGGCGCCCTTCTGCTTCAGGCAGGACGCGGGGCGATCAGTTGTAGGCCTTCTCGCCGTGGCTGGACACGTCCAGGCCTTCACGCTCCTCGTCCTCGGGCACGCGCAGGCCGACGATCATGTCGACGATCTTCAGCGCGATGAAGGCCACCACGCCGGAGAGCACGATCGCCACGAGCACGCTCTGGAACTGGATCCAGACCTGCCCGCCGATGCCGGCGGCCAGGGGCTGCGCGCACTCGTTCTTGATGTAGTCGCAGATGCCCGCGCCGCCCAGGGACGGCGAGGCGAACACGCCGGTGAGCAGCGCGCCGACGATGCCGCCCACGCCGTGCACGCCGAACACGTCCAGCGCGTCATCCGCACCGAGCATGCGCTTCAGGCCGGTCACGCCCCACAGGCACAGCAGGCCGGAGACGAAGCCGATCACGATGGCGCCCATCGGGCCGACGAAGCCGCAGGCCGGCGTGATCGCCACCAGGCCGGCCACCGCGCCGGACGCGGCACCCAGCATGCTGGGCTTGCCCTTGCCGATCCACTCGGCGAAGGTCCATGCCAGCACGGCGGCCGCCGTGGCGATGATCGTGTTGATGAAAGCCAGGCCCGCGACGCCGTTGGCCTCGAGGTTGGAGCCGGCGTTGAAGCCGAACCAGCCCACCCACAGCATCGAGGCGCCGACCATGGTCAGCACGAGGCTGTGCGGCGGCATCGGCTCGCGACCGTAGCCCACGCGCTTGCCCACCACGTAGGCCGCCACCAGGCCGGCGATGCCGGCGTTGATATGCACCACGGTGCCACCGGCGAAGTCGAGCGCACCCTTGGCCCAGAGCCAGCCGGCAGCGGCGGCCACCGCGTCGGCCGAGGCCTGGTCGGTGATCGCGTCCGGGCCGTCCCAGTACCACACCATGTGCGCCATCGGCAGGTAGGCGAACGTGAACCAGATCGCCAGGAACAGCAGCACCGCCGAGAACTTCATGCGCTCGGCGAACGCGCCGACGATCAGCGAGCAGGT
>Ga0315900_10009092_pt1 | contig 12658 bp, 8 predicted proteins | sample LakEriMetagenome_FD_203521 | JGI IMG/M metagenome (GOLD analysis project Ga0315900, IMG submission 203521) | Freshwater fungal communities from buoy surface, Lake Erie, Ohio, United States - Buoy 12 MA114 | ecosystem: Environmental > Aquatic > Freshwater > Lake > Lake biofilm | place: USA: Lake...
AGGATGTTCTTGAGGGATCGGTATGCCATGGCACGGCCTGCCTCATGGTACCCGCCCCTGCCCCGGAAACGCGACGCTCCCGCGCGGCCGGAGGCCGCGCGGGAGCGTGTGCGTCAGGAAATCAGCCGCTCCAAGCCGCTCAGCGGAGGCTGGCAGTGGCGTCCGCCGCCGCCGTCCGCGTGGCCGGGTCGAGCGTGAGCTCGACCGCCTGCCCGGCGGCGAGGTCGATCACCTTCGAGACCGTCTGCTCACGGCCGTCGACGACGGTCGCGACGCGGATCTCGTAGTTCCGCCAGGTCTGCCCGGCCTTGAGGTTCGCCGTCTCGAACTGCCGCACGGCGCCCGTCGAGGCCGTGGCGCTGCCCGCCAGCCAGACCTTGGCGTCGGCCGGAACGTGGAGCGTGAGGCTGGTCTTCGCCGGAACCGCGGCACCCGCCGTGAAGGCCACCGTGGACCGGCCGCCGGCGACGAGGGAGACGACCTTCGTCTCCTCGGCCGGGGTGCCGTCACGATCGACCGCCATGCGGACGACGAACTCGTACTGCTTGCCGGCCACGAGGCCGCGCGACAGGAACCGCCGCACCGCACCCTGCGACGAGGTGGCGGCGCCGTTCACGAAGATCTTCGCGGCGGCGGGCACCTCGACGACCAGCAGGGCACCGTCGGCCGGCACCGCTTCGACGCGGGTCGAGTCGGTCGCGGCCGGAACCGGCGTGCCGATGATCTCGCCACCCGGCATGGAGGGCGTCTCGCCGATCACGCGGTACGACTCGATCGGCATCTCGGACGAGTAGCCGGTGGAGTAGCCCGACGAGTAGGCCGGCGCGGCGTAGCCGCCGTACGAGCCGCCCGAGCTGCCACCGGAGGAACCACCCGACGAACCGCCGGATGAGCCACCCGAAGAACCGTAGCTGTAGCCGCCCGAGCTGCCGCCCGACGAGCCGCCGGATGAACCATGGCGATAGGCACGCATGGCCCGCTTGTAGGCGTGGTGCGAGCCCCAGCTGCCGTACGAGCCATAGGAGCCGTACGAGCCGTAGCTGCCGCCCGACGAACCGCCGCCATACGAGCTGTAGCTGCCGCCGGACGAGCCGCCGGACGAGCCACCGGAAGAGCCGCCGGAGGAACCACCCGACGAACCGTGGCCGCGATAGCGATGGTGCCATCCGGCCTGCACGTCACAGGCCGCCGCGGCGACGGCGACGAACGTGACCACACCAGCAATTCTCATCCAGCGACGCTGCGCCAACATTGCGATCATTCTCCGTGGATTATTTCCCGCTGCGGACGTCGCCGACCCCGAACCAATTTCAGGGCGGAGGGACGCTCGACAGGGCAAACATAGTTTGCCGATTCCGTAAATCAAGCAGTCTGGATAAACCTTGCGGCCACCAGGCCCCGCGATGGAATCACCCTGGAAACCCGGTTTTTTCTCACAAAAATGGCTTTTTAGCCCAGCCAAGCGGTCATCGATCCACCCCTGTGATCCGCACGTCGTCCACGTCGAGGCGGCCCGTCGCGCCCATCATCCCCACCTGCAGGATGGCCTCGCGGGCCCAGGTCGGCACGACGATCGCGCCCTCCACCGGCTGCCAGGCGAAAGTGCCTTCCCAAGGGCCGATCCGGGCGACGCTCGATCGCGACCGCGTCTCGTCCTGAAACCGCACGGTGATTCCGGGCACCTCCGCCGCCGCCACACCGGCCTGGAGGCGATCACCGCGCAGCCAGGCCGCGATCCGCACCTTGCCGACCCGTGAGCCGTCCACCGGGAAACCTTGAAACACCTGCGCCGGCCGGCCCGGCTGGTCGTTCGCCAGCCGCAGGAACCACTTGCCTTCCGGCACCGCCGCCTCCTCGACGAGTTCCATCTGCCGCCCGTAGTACCAGGCCGCCGGCTGTCGCGACTCGGGCAGGGCGGACTCGAAGCCGCCGTTGCGTACCGCGGGCCGGCCGCCGTCCGGCTGCACCTGTCGCGCATCCTCGGCCTGGCCGGTCATCGGCACGAAGAGCGTGGACGCGATGGCCTCGCGGGTCAGTTCGCCATTTCGCTTCGTGAGCAGGACGAGCGTCTGGTCGAACCGCTCACCGAGCGGGATCACCATCCGGCCACCCTCGGCCAACTGGTCCACCAGCGGCTGCGGCACCTTCTCCGGCGAGCAGGTGACGATGATCTTGTCGAACGGCGCGTGCTCGGGCCAGCCGAGGAAACCATCGCCCACCTTCGTGACCACGTTTCGATAGCCGAGCCGGGCGAGCGTGCGGGCCGCCCGCGTGCCGAGCGGCTCGTGAATCTCGATCGAATACACCATCCCCACCAGCGGCGACAGCACCGCCGCCTGGTAGCCGCTGCCCGTGCCGATCTCCAGCACGCGGTCGGTCGGCTTTGGCTCCAGGTGCTCCGTCATCGAGGCGACCACGAACGGCCCGGAGATCGTCTGGGCCTCGCCGATCGGCAGGGACATGTCGAAGTAGGCGAGATGCCGCTGGCCCGCGGGCACGAACTCGTGCCGGGGCGTGAGCCGCATCGCCTCCAGCACCCGCGGATCGACGACCCCCCCGGCGGCGATGTCGTCGCGAACCATCCGCTCGCGGGCGGCCGCGTAGCGATCCGCGGGCGGCTCACCGGCGATCGCACCGTATGTCGCGACCGCCGTCGCAAACACCGCCCAGGCGTGTCGCGGCGCACTCACGGCCGGCTCCCGGCCCCGGCCGGTCCGCTGCTGAGTAGGTGAATCTCGAACACCAGCACCTCGTTGGGCTCGATCGCCGGAGGCGATCCCTGCTCCCCATAGCCGAGGGCCGGCGGCAGATAGATCCGCCACTTCGAGCCCGCCTTCATCAGCGGCAGCGCCTCCTGCCAGCCCGGCACCACGCCGCGGAGCGGGAACGACGCCGGGTCGCCCTGGGGATCGGTGCCGTCGAACTCGCTGCCGTCGACGTGCGTGCCGCGGTAGTGGGCTACGACCACGTGATCGGCCGCGGGCTTGGGACCGGAGCCGTCCACGAGCACCTCGTACTGCAGGCCGCTGGGCAACGTGGTCACGCCCTTGCGGCCGGCGTTCTCGGCGAGGAACTTCGTCCCCTTCTCCAGGTTCGCCTTGGCGGCGGCCTGCATCCGCGCGGCGAACTCGCGCTGCTTCTGCTGCATCGCGGCGTCGAGCGCCGCCAGGGCCCGCCGAAACGCGGCCTCGTCGAGCCGCGGCTTCACGGCCGTCACCGCATCGGTGAGGCCACGGGCGAGCGCGGCGTGGTCGATCGGCGTGCCCATCTCGCGGTGCTCGGCGGCGATCTGCTCGCCGATCCGATAGCCCAGCGCGTAGCCCATGTCGGCGGGCGACGCCTCGGCGGCGGCGGCCGGCGGAGCGAGCGGTTCGGGCCCCTGCCCCGGAGCACAAGAGGCCGACAGCCACGTCGCCGCGACGCAGCCCACGATCACCAACCGTTCGATCCACATGCCTTGGTCCCTCCTGGACGATGATCGCACCGGTCCGCGCCGGCCCGTACCGGAAAGCCTACCCGTCCTTCGGCCTGGCCAGCGAGCCCCGGGTGAGTTCGAGAAACGCGGTTTCCAGGTTCACTTCCTGTTCCCGCAGCGAAACGATCCCGTGCCCGTCGGCCACGAGCCGGGCGGCGATCGGCGATCGGTCGACCACGCCGTCGGCGATGGCGACCACCACCTCGCCGTCGCGAACCGTCACGGCCGCGACCTCTGGGCACCGCTCCAGCGACCGGGCCGCCGCCGCGGGCGATCCCACCACCTGGATGCGGAGCGTGGGGCGGCCGCGCACCTGGGCGAGCAGGTCCTGCACGTCGCCGCAGGCCAAGAGCCGGCCGTACTCGATGATCCCCACGCGATTGCAGATGTCGGCCAGCTCCGGAAGGATGTGGCTGGAGACGAGGATCGTCTTGCCCATGCCCTGGAGCCGCTTGAGCAGCCCGCGCATCTCGATCCGTGCCCGCGGATCGAGGCCGCTGGCCGGCTCGTCGAGGAGGAGCACCTGCGGATCGTGGAGCAGCACGCGGGCCAGCCCCAGCCGCTGGGTCATGCCGCGGGACAGGCTCGTCACGAGCTCGTCGCGCTTGGCGACGAGGTCGACCAACTCCAGCGACCGCTCCGCCACCTGCCGCCGCGCCGGGCCCGAGATGCGGTAGGCGGCGGCGAAGAACTCCAGATATTCGATGACCCGCATGTCGTCGTACACGCCGAAGATGTCGGGCATGTAGCCGATGGCGCGACGGATCTCCCGGGGGTGCGTGTAGATCGAGTGGCCGCAGACGTACGCCTCGCCCCAGGTCGGGGCCAGGAGCGTGGAGAGGATGCGGATCGTCGTCGTCTTGCCGGCGCCGTTGGGGCCGATGAAGCCGAACAGATCGCCCTGCGCGAGCCGCAGGTCAAGCGACTCCAGCGCGAAGAAGTCGCCGTATTTTTTGGTGAGGTCGATGGTTTCGATCATGCCGTATTCACCGTTCCGCGGCGGCGGCCGGAGCCACCGGGATCACGATACGATACAGGCCACGGGCCGACACCCGCCCACCCGCGAGGTTCCAGTCCGCCTGGCCGCGGGCAGACCGTCCGACGAGCACGGCGCGGTCGAGCCGAACCAGGGGCGTGAGGTCGAGCCGTGCAAGCCGGCCTCCGGGGACGAGCGTGTAGGCCTCACCCCCGGCCGCGGCGTGAAAACCCGCCACTTCGAGGATCCGATCCGCGTCGGCCACGGCGGGATTCCAGCGGACGGCGATGTCGCGCTCCTTGGCGGCCGCGCGGCGAGTGACTGCCGCGGCGAGCGACCGTGGCCCCCTGCCCCCGGCCGTGTCATACCGCTGCCCAGGCTCGAGCCGGCCTACGTCGTAGAGCCAGCCGCCATGCACGAGCCGGCAATCCTCGAGCGGCATCGGGAGGTGGTGGGCCAGCGTGCCGCCGAGCGTGCCCTGCGCCGCCGCGACGAGATCGGCGGTGACGGTGGCGTTCGGCTCCGCCTGGGCGTGCCACTCCGCCTCGAACACCCGGCTCGAGGCGGCCGCAATCGGCACGTTCTCGAGCGCCGCCAGCGATCCCGCGTAGGCGTAATCGGCAGCGGCGAGCGCCGGGTGCGGCATCGGCGCATCGACGGCGGCGAAACCGCGGCCGGCGTCGCCCCACCAGCTCACCGCCCCCGCGGCGGCCGGCTCGACTTCGAGACCCACGTCGAGCCGGTCGTTGGCGGCGGAGTAGACGGCCGCCCAGCCGCTGCCCCGCACGGCGCCCTCCGCGGCGTCGATGTCCACGACTTCCGTCACGTTGCACGTTCGCCCCCCGTCCGCGGCCCGTGGCTGTCGGGCGGCATGCACGCCCCAGGCGAGCCCGGTAAAGGCCGTGACGAGCACCGCCAGCGAACTCCACGCGATCCAAGGCCGCCCGCCGGTCCGCGACACGAACCACCAGTCGAGCGGATAGAGACAGAGGACGTAGAGCAGCCCGATCGCGGCGACGACCTCGAACGCCACCGGCGCCACGCGAGGTGACGCGCCCTCCGCGGTGAATCGCTCGACCGCCGTCCGCAGTTGGGCCGCCAGATCGGTGTCGCGGCCGGTCCCGACGGCCACGCCCTCGCGCTCGAGCGGCTCCGGGCGGCCACCGAGCAGGTTCGCCAGCAGCGTGGCCGTGCCCGGCCAGTCGCGAAACGGATGCTCATCGACATCGACTCCGAGCCACGCGATCGTGCCCAGGCCGTGGCACCGCCGCACGATGAGCGGCGTGCCGGAACCGGTCGCGCCCTCGGTCACGTCCACGACGCCGGGCAAGGCACCCGCGGCCGCGAACAGCGGCACGCGCACACCGGCCGCCGCGCGGGCCGGCAGCCTGCCGGCTCGGGCATACGTCTCGAGCCCGCCGAGACGACGCAGCGTCACCACCCGCTCGCAGGGCGCCGGCAGCCAGGCGGCAGCCGCGGGTGGCAGCCGCTCCGCCGACCCGCCGGCGACGAAGACGAGCCGGCCGCCGAGCCGCACCCAGGCGTCGATGCCCCGCAGGATGTCGATCGGAAGCGCCGCCACGTCGCGGCCGCAGACGACGATCGCCTCGACGGCGTCATAGTCGCGGGCCGCGGCGCCGGCTGCCGAGCGGTTCGCGGCCAGCCGCAGGACCCGCGGCGTGGGTCCGTCCTCACGGGTGATCATCCGCACGGACTCGTCGAGCACCGGCAGGTCGCCGGCCACGAGTACGAGCCGCGTGGTCGAGGGCAGCGGCTCGGGCAGACGGTGCTCGACGATCGCTTTACCGGCCGCCCCCGGCCGCTCGATCCGCAGCCGGCCCGTCGGCCTGCCGAACCGCACGACGAATCGTGCCGTCGGCCGGCCCGCTGCGTTGACCACGGCCACGGCGGGCGGCGAGCGGACGAATTGGCCGTCGGGATCCTCCGCCCACACATGGAGCACGTCGCCGGCCGCGATCGTATCGCCGGCGACGGCCACCGGCGTCCACGCGTTGGTGCGATACCCCTCGTCGAACCCGACGGCCACGTCGTAGTCGGCCAGCACCCGATCGGGAAACAGCGTCCAGCCGACGCCAGCCGGCAGCAGCGCCGCCTGGAGGACCGCCACCGCGAGCCAACCGGACCGCGAGCCCGTCGCCGGCCGCATCACGGCTTCTCCGCGTCCGGGCAGGTGCAGGCGCGCCGGCCGCATCCCGGACAGCCGGTGCCGTACTTGCGGCCGACCGCCTCCTCGAGATCGACGTCGACGACGTTGGCGATCGTCGCCAGCCACGCCAGCACGTCGGCGAACTCCAACGCCCGCTCCTCGTGGGTGCCGCTGCGCAGCGCGGTCGCCAGTTCGCCGATCTCTTCGGTGAGCCACATGAACGTGCCCTCGACGCCGCGGGCCGCGTCCTTGTCGTGATACATGGTGCGGATCAGCGTCTGGAACTCGCGGAGCGTCATCGGTGGAAAGCCTCCGGGCCGGTCGTCGGCGTCAGTGCAGTGCGGGGAGCCGCGTCCGCGGGGCGAACCACGGATAGATCGCCGGCACCACGAACGCCGTCAACAGCGTACTCGTCACGATCCCGCCGATCACCACGGTGGCCAGCGGCCGCTGGATTTCGGCCCCCGCGGTCGATGCCAGCGCCATCGGCAGGAAGCCGAGGCTGGCGACGAGCGCCGTCATCAGCACCGGCCGGATCCGCACGTCGGCCGTCGCCAGCGCCGCCTCCCGCGGCCCGAGACCCGATTCGCGGGCGTGCTCGGCGCCGGCCACCCATACCAGCCCGTTGAGCACCGCGACGCCGAACAGCGCCACGAAGCCGACGCCGGCGGCGATCGAGAACGGCATGCCCCGCAGGGCCAACGCCGCCACGCCCCCTGAGGCGGCCACGGGCACGGCCACGAAGATCAGCGCCGCCAGCCGTAGCGACTTGAAGCTCGCGTACAGGAGCATGGCGATCAGGCCGAGCACCAGCGGCGTGATCAGCGCCAGCCGCCGGCTGGCGGAGAGCAGGTTCTCGAAGTCGCCGCCCCAGTCGAGGGCGTAGCCGGGCGGGAGCGTCACCTGGGCGGCGATCCGGGCCTGGGCTTCCTGCACGAAGCTCGCCACGTCGCGACCGCGGACGTTGGCCGACACGAATGTCCGGCGTCGCGAGTTTTCGTGCTCGATCGACGGCGGGCTCTCATCCACGCGGACGTCGGCGAGTTCGCCCAGCGGCACGGGCCGCCCGCCCGCCGCACCGACCGGAATCTGCGGCACGAGATCCTCGTTCTCTCGCCACGCCTGGGGAAACCGCACCATCAGTGGGAACCGCGGCCGGCCCTCGTAGATCACGCCGGCCTGGATGCCGCCGAGGGCGGCGACCGTCTGCATCACGTCCGCGCCGTCGATGCCGTGACGGGCGAGCTGGTCCTGGCGGGCGTCGACCCGCAGCGTGGGGACATCGGCCTGCCAGTCGGCCCGCACGTCGGCCGCACCGGGAATGTCGCGGAGCACGTCCTCGATCCGCTTCCCGAGGTCGCCGAGCGTCGCCAGATCGTCGCCGTAGACGAGCACCGCCACGTCGGCTTTCACGCCCGCCACGAGCTCGTCCACCCGCATCTCGATCGGCTGGCTGAAGCCGAAGCTGGCACCGGGGACCGCCGCCGTGAGCGCCGTCGACATCCGCTCCACGAGCTCGTCCCGCGTCACCTCCTGCGGCCAGCGACCGCGCGGGTTCAGCATCACCCACACGTCGGTCTGCTGCACGCCCATGATGTCGTTGGCGATCTCGGGCCGGCCCGTCTTGCAGAACACCGTTCGCACCTCGGGAAACTCGCCCAGCACCTGCTCGATCCGCGTCGTCAGCGGAATCGCGTCCTCGAGCGTCGCGGTCGGCAGCCGGTTGGCCTCGATGAGGATGTCGCCCTCGTCCAGCCGCGGCATGAACTCCGCCCCCAGCCGCCAGGCCACCGGCACGCTCGCCGCCACGAGCCCGGCGGCCGCCAGCGAGATCAGCACCGGATGGTGGACGGCCAGCCGGGCCAGCGGGCGGTAGAGGCGGTGGAATATCCGCATCACGAGCGGCTCGTGCTCCTCCTCGCGTCCGAGCACGGTGGCCGCCAGCACCGGCATGAGCGTCAGGGAGATGACGAGCGACCCGGCCAGCGCGAACAGCACCGTGAGCGCCATCGGCCGGAACAGCTTGCCCTCGGTGCCCTCGAGGAACAGGATCGGCAGGTAGACGATGGCGATGATCAGTTCGCCGAACATCGTCGGGCCGCGCACTTCCACCGCGGCGTCGCGCACGACCCCGATCTTCGACGCCTGCGGCGGGGCCAGGCCCAGCCGGCGAACGCAGTTCTCCACCATGATCACCGAGCTGTCGACCACGAGCCCGAAGTCGATCGCCCCCAGGCTCATGAGGCTCGCCGGAATCCCGACGGCCCACATCAGATTCGCGGCGAAGAGCATCGACAGCGGGATCGCCAACGCCACGATCAGGCCGGCCCGCACGTTGCCCAGGAGCACGAGCAGCACGCCGATCACGAGGAGACCGCCCTCGGCGAGGTTGTGCAGCACCGTGTCGAGCGTGCGGGCGATGAGGTCGGAACGGTCGTAGAGGATGTCGAGCTCGACGCCGGGAGGCAGTGTGCGGCGGATGTCCGCCAACTGCTCCTTCGCGGCCGCCACGACCCGCCGGCTGTTCTGGCCCCGAACCATCATCACCATCCCGGTGACGATCTCGCCGCGGCCGTCCCGGGTGGCGGCGCCCTGCCGCACCAGCGGCGCGACGGCAACCCTGCCCACGTCGCGCACCAGCACCGGCACGCCGCCGGCCGGACTGCGCACGACGACCTTCTCGATGTCCTCCACCGTCGTGAGCAGCGCCTCGCCACGGATGAACCGCTGTTCGCCGTTCTTGACGATGTAGCCGCCGCCGGTGCTGGCGTTGTTCCGCTCCAGGGCGGCCAGCAGTTCACCCAGCGCGATCCCGTGCGACGACAGGCGATCGGGATCGACCTGCACCTCGTAGCTCTTGGCATGGCCGCCGTGCGCGTTGATGTCGGTGACCCCGCGGACCTTGCGCATCACCGGGGCGATGTCCCATTCGAGGATGCTCCGCAGGTCCATGAGGCTCCGCCCCGGCCCACGCACCTCGAACTGCAGGATCTCGCCCAGGGCCGTGCTCAAGCTGCCGAGTTGCGGGTCGGCGGCGGCGAGCGTCATCCCCGCCCGGGCCGCGGGCAGCCGCTCGGCGACCAGTTGCCGGGCCAGGTAGATGTCGGTGCCCTCGCGAAACACGATCGTCACCAGCGAGATGCCCAGCCGGGAGACGCTCCGCATCTCCTCGACGTCGGGCAGGCCGCTCATCGCCATCTCGACCGGATACGTCACCGACCGCTCCACCTCCAGCGGCGGCAACGTGCCCGCCTCGGTGACCACCTGCACCTGGACGTTGACCAGGTCGGGCACGGCATCGACGGGGATCTGTGTCGCCGCGTAGAGACCGCCGACGGCCATGAGCACGAACAGCGCGACCACCAGCGCCCGGTTGGCGAGCGACCATTCGATGACACCTGTCAGCACCGCGCCCCCTTTTCCGCCGGTCAGCCGGCCGACTCCGCTTCCTGCTCGAGGAGCAGTTCACTCTTGAGGAGGAACGCGCCTTCGGCCACCACCTGCTGGCCCGCCTGGAGGCCGGACTTGACTTCCACATAACCCTGCGTGTCTTCGCCAGCGACGATGTCGACGCGGCGGTAGCGGCCGTCGCCGACGGGCACGAACACGAACGCCTTGCCCGCGTGACGCATCACGGCCGCCGCCGGCACGGCCAACGCGTCCCGCGCCTGCCCCTGCGGCAGATCGACCCACACGAACATCCCGGGCTTGTAGTGGGCGTCGTCGTTCTGCAGTTCGGCCACGAGCGGCACGCTGCGCGACTCGGCCTCGACGGTCGCCCCCACGTGATTGATCCGGGCGGTCGTGTTGTGCTCGGCCGACCCCGGCACGTTGACGGCCACCTCCTGATCCTCCGTCACTTCGACCGTCGTCCACTGCCGCTCGTGGATCTGGGCCCGCACCCAGAGCGTGGACGTGTCGGCCACGACGAACAGCCGGTCGCCGGCCTGCACCCGTTCGCCACGGGCCACGAAAATGTCTTCTACGACGCCGGCAAAGGGCGTGCGGAGCGCGAGCACGCTCAAGGCACCGGCACCGCCGCTCCCTTCGACGTCGGCCACACCCTCCGCCGCGCCCTGGCCGCCGGCGTCGGTCTCGAGTTTGCTCCCGACGAGCGTCCGCAGATGCTCGCGGGCCACCTGCGCGAGACGATCGGCCTGCTCGAGCGCGGCCCGGGCCTTGTCGCGATCCTGCCGGGTCTGAAAGAGCGCCTCTTCGCAGGCGGCCGCGAAGCTCGCCTTCGCGACCTCCAGGTTGCTGGTCCGCTCCTCGACGATCCGGCCGGCGAGCACGCCACCCGCACCGAGCTGCCGCGTGCCGGCATCGACCTTCTCCACGTACAGCAGCCGCGAATACGCCCCGAGGATCTTCTCGCGGTAGCTGCCCAGCACGCGATCCCGGAACTGCTCCTCGATCTGCTCCAGCGGCGGATGGCTCTGCAACGCGTCGAGCAGCGCCGCGACGTTGGCGGCGATCGTGGCCTGCCACTCGGCGGACTTGCGTTCGATCTGGCGGTCGTCCTCCCGCTTGCGGACGTCGTCGCGGGCGGTGCCCACGTCGGGGCTCGACACCTCGGCGAGCGAGTCGCCCTTGGCGACCCGTTGCCGGACCTTGACGAAGACGCGGGACACGATGCCGTCCACCGGCGACTCGTAGTCGAGCCGATACCGGGCGTCGTAGTCGAGGCGGCCCGGCACGGTGAGGTGATCCCGCAGCTGCCTGGGCTCCACCGCCGCCAGCGTGATCCGCGCGGCCGCGTCGCCCGCGGGCAACGTCACGAGATCGGCCGGCCGCGCCGCGGCCGCGGTGGCCGTGGGCGCCGCGGGCTCGGCATGGCCGCCATCCCCGAAGTGATGGGTGGCGAGCCACCACCAGGCCACCGCACCGGCCACCAGCAACGCACCGCCCGTGACGCCGCGACGCAGCCGCGCCCAGCGGGCCCCTGGCGATCGCGCGGCGTGGTGCGGACGGGCCTCCGGACCGGCGGCGCCGAGCACCTGCGGCTCATCCTGGATGTCCGAAACCATCCGCACCTCCTCCATCCCTACCGAACCACGGCGACCGCCGGCGAACCGGCGGGTCCAGTGGCCCACGATTCTACGGAACGCCGCATCCTCCGGGGGAGTCGAGACCGGGATGCCGACCGCCCGCGGCCCGTGTACGATGCGGGTTTTCCCGGTGCCGCCTCGCAGATTCCGAGGCTGGTCACCCGCCGCCCCGAGGTTCCCAGCGCCGCACCGCCATGACGTCCTCCCGATCCGTCCGCATCTTCGACACCACGCTCCGCGACGGCGAGCAATCGCCCGGCGCGAGCATGAACCTCACCGAGAAGATGGAGATCGCCCAGGCGCTCGTGGCCCTCGGCGTGGACGTGATCGAGGCCGGATTCCCCATCGCCTCACCCGGCGACTTCGAGAGCGTGCGCGACATCGCCGCGGCCGTCTCCGGCGCCACCGTCTGCGGCCTGGCCCGCTGCAGCGACGCCGACATCGACCGGGCCTGGGAGGCCCTGCGGCACGCCCGGCAGCCGCGGATCCACGTGTTCCTCGCCACCAGTTCCATCCACCGTGAGTTCAAACTGCGGATGAACGAGGACGAGGTGCTGGCCCGCGCCGTGGCGGGCGTGACCCGGGCCCGCAATCACTGCGGCGACGTCGAGTTCTCCCCCGAAGACGCGGCCCGCACGGAAATCGACTTCCTCTGCCGGGTCGTCGAGGCGGTGATCGCCGCCGGGGCGACCACCGTGAACATCCCCGACACGGTCGGCTACGCCACGCCCACGCAGATGCACCACGTGATCAAGAGCCTCCGCGACCGCGTGCCGAACATCGACCGGGCCGTGATCAGCGTGCACTGCCACGACGACCTCGGCCTGGCCGTGGCCAACAGCCTGGCCGCCGTCGAGGCGGGGGCCGGCCAGGTGGAATGCACCATCAACGGCATCGGCGAGCGGGCGGGCAACTGTTCGCTCGAGGAGGTGGTGATGGCGCTCAGGACCCGCCGCGACTACTATGGCGTCGACACCCGGATCGTCACACAG
>Ga0315900_10009095_pt1 | contig 12656 bp, 8 predicted proteins | sample LakEriMetagenome_FD_203521 | JGI IMG/M metagenome (GOLD analysis project Ga0315900, IMG submission 203521) | Freshwater fungal communities from buoy surface, Lake Erie, Ohio, United States - Buoy 12 MA114 | ecosystem: Environmental > Aquatic > Freshwater > Lake > Lake biofilm | place: USA: Lake...
TGGAGGAACTGCCGTTCGGAAAGGTTGAGCTCTCATAGTTGTCCGCCACATAGATAAAGCCGTCCTTGCCGATCGTGATGCCCCAGGTGGTGGCATTGGCGCCGCTCAGGTTGACGCGGCCCAGCTCCGCGCCGGTGCTGAGGCTGTGGACAGAGACGAAGCTGTCGCGTGGGTAGTAGATGTAAGATCCCACCGTCACATGGGTGAGGCGGTAGAGGCTCGTGACGTTGGCCAGGCGCTGGCCCTGCTGGTTGTAGCGAAAGGTTCCAGCCGTGCTTCCACGCAGACCGCCGATGTAAACATCATAGCCGTTGAACCAGACGCCATGCGGGTTGGTGATGCCATTGCTGGAGTCGGCGCTCTCCTTGCGAAGCCAGGGTGTTCCTCCCCAGGCCCCGGGAATCTCGATGCCTGAGGTGCCGGTGGCCTTGAACTTATGAACGATGTCCAGGTTCAGGTCCGTCATGTACATCACCATCTTTTCGTCCTGACAGGCCGGCGGGACGAGACCGAAGTCGATGGTGAGATCGCTTTCTCCCAGGGCGATCTCGAAGGTTGGAGAGGTGACCGGGCCGCCGGTGGGATGCTGGTAGCCGTTGCTGTCATTGTCCTGCTGGTTGTCCTCCAGGTCCACATCACGGCTGGCCCAGGGGGTCGCTGTCGGCGGGCTGTGAATCTCGACACGGTAATCTCCGGCAGGCACGTTGTTGAACTGGTAGGCACCTCCGCCGCTGGTGACGGTGGTCGCGTAGGAGTCTTCGCCACTGTCGACAAAATCGCCGTCGTTGTTGGCATCACGCCAGAGCGTGACGGTCACGCCGTCGATGCCGGCTTCACCCGTGTCCTTCACGCCGTTGTTGTTGCTGTCATTCCAGACCAGGCTGCCGATGCTGCTGGCCGCATGGATGAGCAGTGAATACGAACGTGTTCCCGTGCAGGACCGGCTGTCCGTTGCCCGGATTGTGAAGGCATAGGTGCCAGCCGTGGTCGGGGTGCCGGACAGCGTGCCATCCGAGGCCAGGCTGAGCCCCGGCGGCAGGCTGCCTGCAGACAGCGCGTAGGAATAGGGTGCCACTCCATTGCTGGTGCTGATCAGCTGCGAATAGCCCGTGCCCGCCACCCCAGCCGGAAGCGTTGAAGGCGACAGGATGATGGCGTTGCAGCTGACAGTGACCGCATAATCCTCCACCTCTCCCCTCAGGGTCGAGTCCCCGCTGAAAACGGGCGCCGTGCTGCCTTCCGTGATGCGGATTCGAAGATACTTGGTGCCGGGCGTCGTGCCCAGGGGCGGGCTCAGGCTGAAGTTGTAGGTGCCCGTGGCGCCGACCGTCTGCAGCGTGAGCGTCTCATTGGCGTCCGCCACGTCGTTGTCACCGTTCCAGTCGGCGAACACATTCAACCTGGCCGTGCTTCCGGAAAGGCTCGCGGTGGTGACCGTCACGGGAATCGCAAGCGTGGTGGTGCTGCCCGCCGTCAGCGCAGGCATGGTGAGATCCTCATCATCCGTTCCCGTCGTGTCATCGGCGTTGGCGGTGCCGGAAGCCGGGTTGGCAGCCTCCGTGTCCGTGGCGTTGGTGCCGATGCGGATGATCGAGTGGGCCACCTGCGTGGCGGAGGCAAACTGCGGGTTGTCGCCATAGTCCAGCCTGGAGACAATCGTGGTCACCGTGTCCTCCACCTCGCCGTTGCCGCTCGTGCTCGCCGAACCGGGCGTGCTTGTCGAGGTCAGGCGCACGCGCACTCCGGCAACACCGGGTGAGGCTCCGACAGGAACCGTGAAGTTGATCGTACGATTCGAATTCGACGTGCCGCTCGAGATCGTGGTGTTGGCGGCGATCTGCTCACCGCTGTCCGTCAGCAAACCGTTGCGGTTGTAGTCGATCCACACGTTGAGGTAGGCAGTCGCGCCGCTCGTGTTCGTGACGTTCACCACGATGCTGGCGCTCGCACCCTGGGTCAGGGTCGCCGCAAGCGTCACGCCGTCCTCGTCATCACCGCCCGTGGTGTCGTCACCCGTGGCCGTGGCGTTCTTGGTTGCCGAGAATTCCTTGTCCGTGGTCGCGCCGATCCTCAGCGTGGTGACCGCCGTGCTCGCCGCATTGCCGAAGCCGTCGTAGTCACCAAAATCCAGCGTCTGCGCCTGCAGCGTCGCCGTCCCGAAACAGGCGAGCAGAAACGCGGAAAACCGCGTCAACCAACGACGCGGTTTCTCAGCTCGGACTGGATTCGTGACGCTCATTCAATACGTCGTTGCGGCCGGTGTCTGCGACCCTGCACTCCCAGCGCCAGGGACAGCAGCACCATCAGGCTGCTCCCAGGCTCAGGCACGACATGGGTCTGCAGGCTGAAAGTTCCAGGATTGACACTGAACTCACCGGCCCCCTGGATGCCGTTGACTCCGCCCAGGATGGCCGTGTCGGCATCCAGCAGCTGCCAGTCGTAGGAGGTGCCGACCGGGTCGCCAGGATCCGGAATGCGCCAGGCATTGGCCAGGTTGCCAAGCAGGTCGGAATCAGTCACCAGCGCCCACTCACTGCCCGGCACGATCGCCTTCGAGTTGTAGACCCACAGGTAAACGGTTTCTCCCATCAGGAAGACATCAGCAGGATTCGCCGCAAGAGAGTCCGACGTGCCGTCAGGCTGATGCTCCACCGTCCCGACAAAAAACTGCTCCGCCACGTTCCAGCCCTCCGAGTCAGGATGAACCGCGCGATCCAGAACCTTCCAGTTCGCATCCCATTGATCGCTGTTGTGAATCGTCGGAAGGAAGCCGCTGGTGAAAGTGCCGACTTCAAAAATGAACGATTCGTCGAGGGCCTGCCCCGTGCTGGTGAACAGCAGGTCATTGAACGAGCTACCCCAAAAGACGGTGCTGCCACGGGCTGTTTGAGCCAGGGTCCAACCCAACATCACCACGAGGGCCAGCCAGGTGGGTGTGGATTGGTTCTTCATAAACGTGGGGAATGCCAACACTCAGCGCAAAGGAGGAGTTGTTATTAAAATTATAGTAATTAATGCATATTGTAATTTATATTGCCACTCAATTCAAGAGTAGAGGTGATAAATTTTATATTTGTTAACAATCAGCCCTGCCCTGATTTGTCGATTGGCAAATTTCAGCAACACAAGGCAGACTCCGCTGATGCTTTGGCTCCGCCTGACCCTCCTGCTCATCTGCCTCGGATTCTCTGTCCGGCACCTGGACCTCGAGCAACGTTCCGGGCGTCTGCAAAAGGTGGACGATCTCTTTCTCGACTTCCTCGTCGCCAACAATCGGGAGCGCCTGACCCAGCCCGCCGCCGGCAGCTCCGACAGCCTGGTCACCCTGGTCAACCTGAGGGAGGAACAGGCAAAGGAATATGCCGCCTGGCCTCCTCCTCCCCTGGACTGGCAGACCTTGCTGAAAAGCCTTCAGGCCTACTCTCCCGAAGTGCTCATCATCGCCACCCCTCTCACCTGGGGTCAGCCGGCCCCGAAATTCCTGTCCTCGGTCTCCGACGCGCTGGTGCCTTTCCCCAGCGTGGTCCTCGGCATCGAAACCCAGCTGGCTGAGCCGGACTCCAAAACGCCGTCTTTCATGGGTGAGCTGGCCGACAGCCTGCCTCATTTTCAGAGAATTGACGGGCCTCAGGAGTCCACCCAGGCGCTGTCCGCGCTGGTCTCCGCGCCCGACCCGGTCCTGCGACCCACCCGGGAGCTGGGCCTGCTGGCAGCGCGCAAAATCTCGGACGGCTGGAGCATCCCCTACGCCCTGCGTGCCGACGACATACTCTATCCTGGCGTCATCGCCCAGGCCCTGGCAAGACTCCATGCCAGCCCCTATGCCCTCCATCGACTGCGCATCGGTCCCGGGGCCGGGGCCTACCTCGCCCAGGGCACCTTTGTCCCGCTGGCAGAAGATGGCAGCGTGCGCGTCAGCCCGGGAACCCAGGTCCCAGTCGTCAACGCCCTCGACCTCATGACGGGCACGCTCGTCGATGCCCTGGGAGATGCCGAAAAGGCCGCCCTGAAAAGCAGTCCAATCATGGTCATCGGTGTCGAACCCTCTGATAAAAACAGCCCCGCCCTGGGTCAGCTGCATGCCCAGGCCCTGGCGGAGATTCTGCGCCTGCCCAGGCTGCAAAAGCTCACCGAAACCCAGCAATGGGCCACCTGGGTCGTCTGCGGCCTCGCCGCCGCCTGGATCGTTCTGCGCGTGCCCCGCTCCAAGGCGCTTTCGCGTGGCCTGGGGCTGATCTTCGCCTCCCTGGTTCTCAGCTTCCTGGCCTTCCAAATCCAGCTCCTCTGGTGCCCGCCCACCCTGCCCGTCGCCATCCTCGGCATTGGCCTGCTGCTGGGTCTCCTGATCGGGGCTGGCAAAAAGGCTCCCACGATGACCGCTGAACCGGCGGCACCTGCCGAGGAACCTCCCCCCTCAGCGTGACCTTCGCCCACCCTGCCGCCCTGTGGTGCCTGCTCGGTCTGCCCGCCGTGCTGGCCATCCACTTCCTTCAGCGCCGCAGCCGCCGGGAAGTCGTGACAACCCTGTTCCTCCTTCAGCAGGTCCGCCGGGAATCCACCGCCGGGAACCGCATCGAGCGCCTGCGTGCCTCCGTTCCCCTGTTTCTGCAGCTCCTGCTGGTGCTGGCCTTCACCTGGCTGCTCGCCGGCCCGCGCTGGTTTCAAAAAGACGCCGTGCAACGCCTCGCCATCGTCCTGGACAGCTCCGCCTCGATGTCCGCCTTCCGCCCGGCGGCGACCACTGCCATCAACGAAGCGCTGCAGACGCTGCTGCCGGCATCCGCCCGCGCCGAGCTGACCCTGCTTTCCTCTGAATCCGCCCAACCGACCCTCTATCACGGCTCCTCCACCGCCGAACTGCTCGCCGCCCTCTCACGCTGGCAGCCCTCCATGGGCACCCACGACTTCACCCCCGGCCTGCACATGGCGCGAACCCTTTGCGGCCCTCAGGGCACGATCCTTTTCATCAGCGACCACCCCGCCCCCGAACCCCTGCCCTTTGAGACCTCCTTCATCAGTGTCGGCTCCCCGATCCGCAATGTGGGCTGGGCCGGGCTTACCCTGGAGGAAAAGGACGGCCAGCTCCTCTGGCGCGCCCTTTTGCGCAACTACGCCAGCCAACCCCAGCAACGCAGCTGGCACGTCATCGCCCAGGACACGCTCTCCGCCCCCGCCACCCTGCAGCTCCAGCCCGGTGAAACAAAAACGCTCAGCGGCCCTTTCCCTCCGGGTGAAAAGCTCACCCTGGTGCTCGAAGCCGACGCCTTCACCCTCGATGATGCGCTTCCCCTGGTTCGCCCCCGGCCCAAGATCCTCAGCCTGCACACCCCCGTGATCCCCCTGAAGGACGGCAGCGCCGAACTGAGCACGCTCTTGGAAAAGTTCGCCGACACACGCCTGGTCGCCTCCAGCTCCGAAGCCGATGTCCGCGGCATCGTCTGGCCGCCCACCACGGCCCTGGACGCTGGCCAAAACGCCGTCGTCTTCGCCGCCCCGGCCAAGGGTGGACAAGTCGCCTGGCTGCGCGGAAGCATCGTGGCCGAGCACCACCCGCTCATGGAAGGCCTCAACTGGCAGTCCCTGCTCGCCCAGGACGGCATGGTCATCCCCGGAGACCCAAAAGACCGCGTGCTGCTCTGGCAGGACACACGGGCGTTGATCAGCCTGCGCCGCACTCCGGCGGGCGCCCAGCAGCTGCTCTGTCACTTCGACCTGCTCAGCAGCAACGCCCGCCGCCTGCCTGCGCTCGCCATCCTGCTGCACCGCTTCCTGCAGACCGTGCGCCAGGAAAAAATCGCGCCGGAGTCCGCCAACTTCGACCTGCGTCAGAAGCTCACCGTGGCCTGTGCCCATGGAGAAAAGGCACCTCCGATCGAGCAGGAATCCGGCAGCCCGCCGACCACCACACGCATTCCCTCCACCCAGGTCCACCTACTGCGGGCGCCCGCCCAGCCCGGCTTCTTCCGCCTGAGCCAGAAAGGCGCCCCTCTGCTCAGCGGGGCAGCCCGTTTTGCTGACATCCGTGAAGCCGATTTCAACGAAGCCTCCAGCCTCCGCGACCTTTCCAGGGCGCAAAAAATCCAGTCCGACATCTTGTTGGAAACAAACCCGCATGATCCGCCCTGGCTGCTGCTTATTCTCTGCCTGCTGCTGGCAAGCTGGTGGTTCAGCCACCGCCCCGACATCAGCCCGGCCCCTGCCGACAACACCGCCTGACCCCTCCCATGCTCACCGACGCCACCCGCCTCCGCGACTTCCCCTCCCTCCACGGCATCAGCTACCTCAACACCGCTGCGGAAAGCATCCCGCCGCTCGCCGTCCATGAGGCGCTCGAAAGCTACTGGCAGGACAAGCAGCGCGGCATGCGCGGCCGCGAAGGCCATTTCGCCGCCGTCGAGTCCTGCCGTGAAATCAGCGCCCGCCTGCTCGGACTCACCCATGCCGAAGTCTCCTTCTGCTCCTGCAGCTCGGAAGCCTACAACCTTCTCGCCTCCGCGCTCAACCTCGGCACCGGTGACGAGGTCGTCGTCACCGACCTCGACTTCCCCGCCGGTGCCACGCCCTGGCTGCGCTCCGCCACACCACCGGTCACCCGCCTCTGGAAATCCAGCGGCGGTGAGCTCGCGGTGGCGGATCTTCAACCGCTTCTGAACCATCGCACCCGGCTCGTCCAGGTCTCCCTGGTCAGCTTCTACAACGGCCACCGGATCGACTGGCAGCCGCTCCGCGACGCCGTCCGCCGGCTCGCCCCCAACGCCCTCATCTCCGTCGACATCACCCAGGCCTTCGGCCGCGTCGAGCTCAACTGCCCGGACGCTGACATCCTCATCAGCAGCACGCACAAATGGACGCTCGGCATCCATGGCGGCTGCGTCATCGGCATCCCCGCCCGCAACGCCGAACGCCTCACCACCCACGCCGGCGGCTGGTACCATCTCAGCAACGCCTTCGAAGGCGACCGCTTCGAGCGCGCCGTCACCAAGACCGGCGCCCTCAGCTTCTCCGTCGGCATGCCCAGCTTCGCCGCCCTCTACGCCCTCAACGCCGCCCTTCGTTACGTCGATGGCGTCGGCGTGCCCGTCATCTCCGCCCATGCCGACCCTCTGGTCCGTGAACTGCATGACGGCCTCAACGCCCTCGGCATCCAGCCCATGTGCCCGCTGCACCAAGACCGGCCCACCGGCATCATCGCCTTCATGGACAAACGCAGCGCCGAGATCCACGCGGCCCTGGAAAAGGCCGAGGTCCACGTCATGCACCACGCCGGCCGCATCCGCCTTGCCGTGCACGGCTACAACACCCGCGAAAACATCCGCCGGGCGCTGGACGTCATCGGCTCCCTCAGCTGAAAAACACCCGCTCCGCCGTGCCGCGCAGCATCGCCTTCCGGTCGGCATCCGTCAGGAAGTCGAGCCGGTCGCGAACCAGCGCGATGGACTCATGATAGTTGTGGCCCGGATCCACCTGGAACGGACAGTCGCTGGCCCACATGAGACGATCCGCGCCAAACGCGTCCCGACATTCACGGATCATCGGCCCGAGATCCAGATAAGGCGCCTGCTTTTTCCCAAGAGCGTAAAAGGCCGAGGTCTTGAGCGTGACCTTCGCATGCTTGGACAGATGCAGCAGGCTGTCGAGCCCGGCACGGTCCACCACGCCTTTCATGCCCAGGCGCGCAAAGTGGTCGACCACCACCGGCGTGTCCGGAAACTGCTCACACATCTTCGACACCGGCCCGAGCGCCTCGGGATTGATCAGCAGGCACATGTTCAGGTTCTCCTCCGCCGCCACCTTCCACATGGCCTTCATGCCCGCTGAACCCAGCCAGCCCGCGACATCCGAGCCGCCGGTGTAGATGCGGAAGCCGCGCACTCCCTGCTGCTTCAAGGCCTTCATCCGCCCGCGCACGTCGGCGGCGTTTTCATCGATGATCGCCACGCCGGAAAACGTGCCCGGATGCGCCGCCATCATGTCGAGCATGTAGCGGTTGTCCGTCTTGTAGTAGCTCATCTGGATGAGCACGATGCGCGAAACCCCCTCGGGCCGGCAATGGGCAAACAGCTGTTCCGGCGTGAAGCTCGCCGGCTTCATGTCCGCCTTTGTGAAGCCGGAGGCCAGCGGATAGTTCTTCGTGTCCGGCGTCCAGACATGCACATGGGCGTCAATCCAGCCGCTTCGGGAAAGCGAGGCGCAGCCGGTGATCTGGCTGCCCAGGGTGGCGGTGACGGAGGTGGTGAGGAAGTGGCGGCGGTTCATGATGATCTTGTGGGTTACGCAAAGCTGAGCAGAAACCTTTTCTGAAACTCCAGGGCGGCCTCAACCTGGTCCACCTCGACGTACTCATCGGCGGTGTGCGCGCGGTCGATGCTGCCAGGACCGAAGACGATGCTCGGAATGCCCGCACGGGAGAGCTTGCTGGCGTCGCAGCCAAAGGGCACGCCGCAGGGCTCGGCGTTCAGACCAAGCTCACGCAGCACCTGCGTCGCAGTCCTCACCACGTCCGAATCCGCCGGCGTGTCCAGCGCCTCGTCCACCAGCAGCAGCGGCTCCTCCACCTCGGCTCGAACACCCTCGATGCCTGACAGCAGCCGACGGTAGTGCGCCACGGCGTCCTCCGCCCTGTCCCCAGGCAGAAGCCGGCGGTCGATCTCGATCATGCAGCGGTCAGGCACAAAGTTCACCTGCACGCCGCCGCTGATCACACCGACATTGCAGGTGCCGCAGCCTACCAAAGGATGCTGAATCCGGGCGAGGCGCGCGTTGTCCTCCTCGATGGCGGCGATGACCTTCGCCATGCGCGTGATCGCGTTGACGCCCAGGTGCGGCTTCGAGCTGTGCGCCGAACGCCCATGCACCACGATGCGGCAGCGCAGCACGCCCTTGGTGGCGATGACCGCCCGCAGCTCCGTCGGCTCCGCCACAATCGCGGCGGCGGCCTTCAGGCCTTCACAAAGCCTCACGACGCCGCGGTAGGAGTACTCTTCGTCCACTGCGGCGGCGAGCAGCACCTCGCAAGACGGCACGACTCCCTCCTCCTTCAAGGCCGCCATCGCATGCATCATCGTGGCCAGCCCCGCCTTGGTGTCGCAGGACCCGCGTCCGTACATCCGGCCGTCCCGGATCATCGGTTCAAACGGCGGGATCGTCATGCCCTTCACCGACACCGTGTCGGTGTGCGCCTCCAGCACGATCCGCCGTTCGGGGTTCCTGCCAGGCAGCCGCGCAAGCACGTTGGGCCGGCCGGGAAACACCGCCTGCTCCCAGGCCTCCATGCCACGCGCCTCGAAAAACCGGCGCACATAGGCGGCCACCTCGCCCTCGCCGGGCCCGCCTTCATAGGAGGAGTTCACGCTGTTGATGCGGACGAGATCGGCGAGGGTGTGAAGGACCGGGGACATCAGGGCTTCTTGGGACGCGAAAAAAGGTGGAGCAGCAGGAAGAGAATGAAGAAGGCTATCAACGCTCCGCCGGCGCAAAGCTTCCATGTCACCCGCGAGCGCCCCGTCATCGCCACGGACGACACGGGCGGCGAAGGCTCCTTGAACACGTCCTCCACGGCAAAGCCCGTGTCATAAAGATAGTCAGGCTCGTTCATGCTGAACGGCACCTGCGTGCGCAGCTCACCCTGCTCATAGACCGCCTCCACGCTGCCCAGAGGCCCTGCCTCACGCCAGATGTCAAAGCCCAGCCGCAGGTCCGCCAGCAGCGGGATGCCCTGCCTGACAAAAAGGATGTCTAAATGCCGCGCCGGATAGTCCTCCACACGCACCGCCGGAATGACACCCTCCACCGAGGGCCACATCGCCTCCATGGCCTGGATGGCGCCAAGCTCCGACCTGCCTCCGTTCACCTGCATCTGCACCCGCCGGTTGAGATAGCTGCCGACCCCCTCCCGCGCAGCCAGCAGCTCCTCTGCGTCAACCCATCCGTCCTGGTTGGCATCGATGCCCGGATGAAAACGCGAGAGCACCTGAAGGTTGAAGGTGAACCGCAGCTCGACCTGCTCGCGCTCCACCTTGACTCGAAGCTTGATGATGTCCGCAGGATGCGCCTCAAGCTGGCAGGACAGCACAAACACGGCTGCCATAAGCTGAAGGAAGGTTGGACGATGCACGGCGAAAGCCATCAGACACGGGCGGTGGAGAATGCCGCACTTTTACCTTCGCTTAACAAATCTCATGCAAAACGACATTATTCCTTCACACAGGCAAACCAGATTGAGCGGTGAAAAGGGAAACAAATTCCCGAAAAACATCCCCCAACTCAACCCAACCCGGACAAGCCATGAAAACCAAGCTCATCGTTCAATCCCTGCTGATGGCAGGACTGATGACCGGCGCTGCCGCTGGCCAGACCACCCCAAAACCGGAAGCTTCCCCGCCACCCCCCCAGGGCACCCAGCCGCCTCAAGGCACCCGTCCGCCCCAGCAACCTCCGGCCGACGCCCAGCCTCCCCAGGGCACCCGCCCCCCCCAGCAACCTCCGGCCGGCGCCCAGCCTCCCCAGGGCACTCAACCGCCTCAAGGCACCCGCCCACCGCAGCAACCTCCGGCAGGCGCCCAGCCTCCCCAGGGCACCCAACCACCTCAAGGCACCCGCCCACCCCAGCAACCTCCGGCCGGCGCTCAGCCTCCCCAAGGCGCCCAGCCGCCTCAAGATGGCCAGCCTCCGCAAAACCCGCCAACCATGGGAAAACCTCCTGGCGGCCAGCCCACCGGTCCCCGCCAGGCTCAGCGCCCACGTCCCCTTCATCGCGGCATGCCACCCCGGCAGGGCGCTCCTCGCGCCAGCGATCCCCTGCCCGGCCTGACGGACGATCTGCTCACCGCCTTCGCCGACGGCCGTGAAGAGTTCACCCGCCGCGAAATGCCCGTGGGCGGCCTCGGCCCCATCTTCAACAACAACTCCTGCGCCTCCTGCCATAACCAGGGCGGTGTCGGCGGAGGCGGCGTGATCACCGTCACCCGCTTCGGCCTCTCCTCCGCCGAAGGCTTCGACCCCCTGGCCGACCTCGGCGGCTCCCTCCTCCAGGTGCGCAGCATCCACCCCGCCGCCCGCGAGATCATCCCCATCGACGCCAACGTCGTGGCCCGCCGCCAGACCACGCCTCTCTTTGGCCTGGGCCTGATCGAAGCCATCCCCGATGAAACCATCCTCGCCGGGGTCTTCGACGGCAAACCGGACGGCGTCCAGGGCAAGGCAGCCATCGTCACCGATGTGACCACGGGTGAGGAACGCGTCGGCCACTTCGGCTGGAAGGGTCAGCACGCCACCCTGCTGGCCTTCTCCGCCGACGCCTACCTGAATGAGATGGGCATCACCAACCGCTTCTTCCCTGAGGAAAACGCCCCCAACGGCCGCGCCGATGTGCTCGCCATCCACGACACCGTCGCCGATCCCGAGGACACCACCGATCCGGTCACCGGCAAGGCCGACATCGACCACTCGGCGGATTTCATGCGCCTCCTCGCCCCGCTGCAGCCCCGCACGCTGAACGCCGCCGCCACGGCGGGCAAGGCGCTGTTTGAATCCGTCGGCTGCGCGGTCTGCCACACGCCCACCATGCAGACGGCCGTCAATGACATCGCCGCCCTCAGCGAAAAAGCCGTCAACCTCTACTCCGACCTCCTCCTGCATGACATGGGCGCCCTCGGTGACGGCATCGTCCAGGGCAACGCCGGCCCGCACGACATCAAAACGCCGCCGCTCTGGGGCGTGCGCGCCAGCGCCCCCTACCTGCATGACGGCCGCGCACCCAACCTCGACCGCGCCATCCGCATGCACGACGGCGAAGCCGCCCCATCCCGCGACCGCTACAATGCGCTGACGCCTCAGGAGAAGCAGCAGCTCATCAGCTTCCTCAACTCGTTGTAATCCCCCGGAGCCTGAAAGCACAACGCGGCCATGCCCGGGGCGTGGCCGCGTTTTTCATGCCCGCATGCGGTCGCCCTCTCCTGCGGTTGAGAACCCTCCGTGCAAGGCTACCCATGCGCATGCTTCTTCCCGCCGTGCTTCTGATGATGGCCCAGCTGGCCCCCGCACCAGCCACGCCTCCCTGGGCGTCCACAATCACCCGCAGCCCCGCAGGCGCCTTTCCACCGCTCAAACCCTGCCGTGTCAGCTACGACCTGAGCTGGAACAACCTGCTCTCGGCAGGCTCGGCCAGGGTGGTGATGCAGGAAGCGGGAGATTTTCAGGTGGCCCGCGCCGAAGCCGGCACCAGCGGGCTTGCCCGCACGCTCTGGCGCTACGACTGCACCATGACCAGCGTGATGCAGCGCAGCGACCTGCGCGCCCTCTACATGGAGCATTCGGAAACCGACGACCGTGAGACCGCCGCCTACCAGGTCCGCTTTGGCGACCGCCAGATCACCACCGACACCTCCCTCACCCCCACCGGCGGCAGCACGAAAAAAACTCGCCAGTCCTGCCCCTGGGGCCCGGCCGACGACCTCCAGTCCGCCATCCTCTACGTCCGCAGCCAGCCCCTGAAGACCGGCGACGCCATCACCCGCGTGGTCCAGCCCTTCGACCGCCCCTACCTCGCCACCTTCACCGTCAGCGGCCGCGAGCAGCGCAAAATCGAGGGCGTGGCCTATCCAACGATCAAACTCGATGTGAAGATCCGCCGCCTCGACCGGATGACCCTCCTGCCC
>Ga0315900_10009096_pt1 | contig 12655 bp, 23 predicted proteins | sample LakEriMetagenome_FD_203521 | JGI IMG/M metagenome (GOLD analysis project Ga0315900, IMG submission 203521) | Freshwater fungal communities from buoy surface, Lake Erie, Ohio, United States - Buoy 12 MA114 | ecosystem: Environmental > Aquatic > Freshwater > Lake > Lake biofilm | place: USA: Lake...
CAAGGTGATCAGCGCGCTCGCGCTTCCATCGCTTGCTGTGGTAGCGCGCATCGCTGGGCAGTTCTTCACGCACCATCACCGGTGGTTTAATCCACGGATGCTTGATTGATTTGCGTGATTGATGCGGCATGTGGACAAAGTTCAAGGAATGAACAATTGTCCACCGGAATACTCGAATTCACTCGAATTCGATACCAGTATATGTGGCTAAATTTCGGCTCTGGTTATTTGGTCTGGTTCAAGAGTATAGTTGAATTGAGGTAGCAAAAAAGGGCTGTGCAAACAGCCCTTTTTTGTTTCACATTACCTTACCAGAGCCTCCTCTGATAAAGCTCTTCAATCACTTGTACGCGCGTAGCAGATACGCAGCGGTTTCTTTATTGAGAAAAAATCCGGTGAATCTCAACACTACCTCATAGCCTTGCTGGTGCAGGTAATTCAATGCGTGCACCTCTGAGTTAAACAGCATTCTCTTTCGGCTTTCATCACATATGGCATGGTGTTGTAACGTCATCTTCTGACTCTGGCCATAATCCACGTACACTGCCACATCAGACTTAGTTCCCCCTCCGGCCATTGATACGTAGATATACTCATGCTCTGCCGGGTTTACCATCACGGTCTGTTTCTCATCGGCTTCTACTCTAATCTGAGCTGCCATGTGCATGCTTGTGAGTAAGGCAATAAGTGTGATAAATGGCTTCATGTCAATGGGGTATTAAGTTCACAGTACGTTTTAGAGATAGCAATTCACGCTCCAGAATTTCAAGGCGTTCCTCTATGAATGGTTTTTTGTAGACTGCTGGAGACTCAGCCAGCAGGCTATCTGCGTCCACGTCAAAAAAATCATGCAGTGTAATGTTCAGCTTTTCGCAGATCAGGATCAGTTCTTTCACGTCCATTGATTCGCTCTTCCAGCGATAATGTATTTGATTCCGGTCTTTTACTTTAAGAATGGGAACCCACACGCTGGCGCTTGCGAGATTTTTTTCTTCGCATAGCTCCTTCCATCTTCTGCCTACATGAACATTTTTCATGCGGCTGTCTAGCTCACTTATCAACATTGCATCCTGTTGTATATCAGCAATATAAAGCAATACTAACACACATGTGTTAAATTCTTCCGCGATGATTTTTATCGCGGAGCGAGATAATATTCTTCATTTGCCTACACCAAATTACAAAATATTTCCGCAACCAATGAAGCAAAACGGATTCAAACTCATCTGGAAGGCACTCTCGCAGGAGCAGCGCCGTGAGTTGATTGCCCGGATGCAGGTGCATGAGAACAGTATGTGGAGATGGGTTGCCCAACCTTCTAAGCGGCCATACCACCAGCTCACCAAGCTGAGCGAAGCGCTCACCGACATCACTGGTGAGACCGTGACGGTGGAGTATTTGGTCACAGAGCATGCAGTTATTCAAACTTCAAATACCGCAGCAGCATGAGCAGACTTACCTCAGCACAGCGACAATTAGTGCGATTTTCACAGGTCACTCCGAAAGACCGTCCTTACGTTCTTTTTGAAATCATTCGCTCGGCGACAGATCATCGCCAGTGGTGGTATCGCTGGAAGGGATTGAACGGAGAAATCCGGATGAATTCCGAGCTGGTCACTGACCTGCGCACCTGCGAAAAGGGAGCGCACGACCTGATGGAATGCGGTGCCCGGGTGAAGGTGGTGTATCGCGATGAAGTTGAACGCATCATCCGCATGTGATCATGGGACGCTACGAATCCATTCGCAAAATCTGGAGACGGCACTTTGTCGAGATAGGCCTGTGGTACATCCTGCAGCGCTATCCTGCCAGCGTGATTGTGATTGTGAACGCGCTGTGCGCGTGGGCATACTTCACTGATGTGCGAGGATTCATGTTCATAGGTGTATACGTAGCGTTCACCTTGATTGACTACGTGATAGTGCGCCGCAAGGTGACGCATATCCTGCACCTGATCAACAGCAATCTGGCCAACTGGGAGCTGACTGTAACCCGAGAAGAGCTACTGCGAATCGTAGGCAGAAAGTAATGGGCAAGCAACACACAGACATCGAGCTGAAATCCATTTCCCGCGTGGAAGTGAAGGTAGAGCACGGGTTGCTCACCTCAGCGCAGGTGTGTGCATACCTGGCGATTAGCACGGTGACGCTGTGGAAGTGGCGAAAGGAAGGAAAGATCAATGCCTATCGGTTGCCCAATGAAGAGCTGCGATTCCGGATGGCAGATGTAAAGGCACTGCTGGTGCCAACGAAAGCGGATTTACTCTCACCCGGATGAGAAGGATATAAGCAATAAAGGCACCGCCATCGCGGGATGCACATCACACTTGAGCGTGTTGGATGTGAGGGAAGTTCGACTCTTCCCGGTGCCACTAATACTCTACATAATCACCCACCACAGCTATACCAATGGTAATGGCCCAGCACGACACATACCTGACTCAAGTGATCACAGAGGTGTGCTCCACATTCGGAGTTACCCGAGATGATCTGATGGGTACCAGCCGGGTGCCTCGCATCCGCAAGGCCAGAGGAGTGATGTACTGGATACTTAACCAGACGCTCAGCATGGAAGCAATCGCGCAGCGCTGCAACCGGAAGTCCGACAGCTCGGTGCATTCATCCATTTGCACATTCCTGGGTGATGTACGCCGCGATAAACAGTTCCGCGAGCATACCCGCACAGTGCTGACTAAGGTGGGTGGAGATGAACTCAGAGACCGACTACTACCATAATACCCCAACTCAATGAAAATCGTTCGACAAATCGCCGCATTCTGCCTATCCGTGGCAGTCATGATCGCTCTTCTGGCTACCGGGATAGTGATGTTCAAGGATCCAAAGATCATGCTTACTGACAACGACATCGCCAATGCCGCGATCATCTCATCGCAGGTGTCCTGCCTGCTTCTCCTTGTGATGGTAATCCTTCACAGCGCAAAGGAAGCATGAGTATGAAACTGCCATCTCAATCAGCCATGCGCAAGCTGTCCGATGCCTGGACACCTGCTGAGCTCGGGGCATACCTGCGCTTGCTCTGGCATGCCACCAAGCACGGGGGGCTGCCGGATACAGCTACCGCTCTGGGCAGAATTATCGGTACTGCATACACCAATGTGCACCGTTACAAGGAGCAGATCGACACAGTGCTTCGATATATCACCGGACGATATATCGCCACAGCATATATCGCAGGGCGATATATCATCACAGAGGCATCAACGCCTACGGAGACGCCTGATTCAGTTTTAAAAATTAGAGAATTGGACGCGACAAAATTCCCCGAAAGTGGTAAAAAGCCTCTCGCGCGCGCGTTATCATCATATAATACTAATAGTATTGATAATAATAATGATGATAATACGCGAGGCTTTGCAGGAAATGATTTCGAATCTCGGGTAAAAAAGCTCATCGAATTGCTCGAAGGGCAGTTTCCCGAGCAGCACCTTGCCATCGCCAAGAATCAACTCATCGACGCTGCTGCCGTGCCGGACCTGCGCCGCCGCTGGGCAGAGCTCCACGTGGCTACCACGTTCAACGATGCGGCGCATATCCGCAATAGCTGGAGCTTCTTCTGCCGGAAGGAGAAAGAGCAATCCTCTCCAAAAAAATCCGAACCCGCCGCGCCGGTTTACGAGCCTCGCGGATACGAGAAGCCTAACTCAATCCCGCAGGTAATCGAATGAATCAGGGTGCCAAAAAAAACCGCCGAACCGGCGACCAGCGGATTCAGGCGATACGCGACACCATGACCTGGATGGCCGGTGAGGATGCCGCTGCGCTGGGCAAGATGCCACCGCAGGATACTGAGATGGAAATGGTGGTCATTGGTGCAGCCATGCTAGATCAGGCAGGCCGAAGCATAGCTCTTGGAATCCTCAAGCCACAGCACTTCTACCTCGAAAAGCACAGCCGCATATGGCAGGCAATTACAGAGCTTTCATCCATCGGTGAGCCGGTGGACATCATCACGGTAACGCACAAGCTCCGCAGCAATGGCGACATCGAGATGGTGGGCGGACCGCTCTACATCTCGCAGCTCACCAATCGCGTTGCCTCCGGAGCGCACCTCGAATCCCACTGCCGCATCCTGCTCCAGTTCTGGATGAAGCGCGAAGTGATCAGGATTTCCCGCAGCGCAGAGCGCGATGCGTTCGATGATACCACCGACTCCATCGCTCTGGCTGACTCAGTGCAGACGCAGTACCTGCAGGTGTTTGGTGAGCTCGATCAGCGAAGCAGCCAGACCGCAGCGCAGCTTTTGCCGAAAATCATCGATCGCGTGGAGATTAACCGCCAAGGCACTGGAGTGACCGGTGTGCCAAGCGGATACTACGAGATCGACAAAGTAACCGGTGGCTGGCAGCGCAATAACATGATCATCCTTGCCGGTCGCCCAGGCATGGGAAAGACATCGCTGGTGCTCAACTTCATGTACCGCGCGGCCCTGTGGTATGATCAGCGTGTGATGTTTTTTTCTCTCGAAATGACCAGCGAGCAACTGATGCTCCGCATGCTGGCTATGGCCACCGGAGCAACCAACCACCGCCTCAACACCGGAGAGCTGCATGAGCATGAGATCAAGATGATCTACTCGAAGAAAGACGTGCTCTCCTCGCGTAACCTGATCATCGACGACACTCCGAGCCTCACTCCGGTAATACTCCGCGCCAAGGCGCTGCGCCAAAAGCACCTCGGTGGACTTGACATGATCATCGTGGATTACATGCAGCTCATGGAGAGCGGACAGGACCACGGCGGTAATGACAACAAGCGCGTGAGTGACATCTCCCGCTCGCTCAAGATGATCGCCAAGGATCTGGACGTGCCGGTGATAGCGCTCTCGCAGCTATCACGCGAAACAGAGAAGCGCGGTAATGGCCGTCCGAAGCTGAGCGACCTGCGCGACAGCGGAGCCATCGAGCAGGATGCTGACCTGGTGGGATTCGTCTACCGGCCATCGCTGTACCAGAAGCATGACTCGAACGGTAATCCAATCGAAGAGCGCGACAGCGAGCTGATCATCGCCAAGAATCGCCACGGCGCAATACTCGACATCTACCTCCACAACTACCTCAAGGTAAATCGGTGGTTTGGCCGCACCGCCACCACCGAAATGGAGCGATCAGATGTCTACGGACCAGTACCCATTGATACCCATTCAACACATTCAACACCTACCCAAAATGAGTTTTAACCCAGCAACACCAGACCACGTGCGACTTCGCCTCAGAGTGCAGGATGAAGCGCGCGAAGCAGGCTTGAGCAGCAAGCTGCCAAAGCAGTTCATCAGCATCGGAGTCACCTTCGATCCGAACGACCAGAGCGTACACACCAGCGCAACCTTCGATCACACCGAGTGGCCGAAGGAAGTGCGCGACATCGTGAACGCTTTGATTAACGTCACTAACCGTGAGATCACCCGCGTGCTCTCCAAAGAAATCCGGAGCAAGCGATGAGTGCCGAGTTTACAGAAATACTGCCGGGCGATTACCGTGGTGATGAATTTATCACATTCAGTCCGTGCGGGCGCGTGCATTTCAGCAAGCAAGCCGCAGAGCGATTGCAGGTGGCTGGGCGCAAAGTAAGATTCAGCACCAGCGGTAATTCAGTGTACATCCTGGTAGATGACACTGGCCCATACAACGTGCGCGTGTGCACGAGCACCGGAGCCTGTCGCACCAATGCACTGGCGGTGTATCAACTGATCGCCGACATCATCGGTGAAACCAAGAAGATTCCCCTGCGCATGGACTTGACTCGCACAGTGGTAAAAGGATGGACCAAGCTGGAGGTGGCGTGATGGAGTACCTGATCATTGATCTGTTCTGCGGAGCCGGTGGCACATCTACCGGATTCGAGCAAGCACGTGACGCGGATGGCAATCGCATTGCCAAAGTGATCGCCGCGGTAAACCATGACCACAAGGCCATTGAAAGCCACTGGCGCAATCATCCGGACGTGGTGCATTACGAGGAGGACATCCGCAGACTTGACTTGACTGATTTGATTCAGGTGGCCAAAGTGCAGCGTGCGCTTCATCCGGATGCGCAGGTGATCCTGTGGGCCAGTTTGGAGTGCACCAATTTCAGCAAAGCCAAAGGCGGCAAGCCGCGCGATGCGGATAGCAGGACACTGGCTGATCACCTGCCGCGCTACATCACTGCGCTCAATCCGGATATGATCATGATCGAGAACGTGGTGGAGTTCATGGCCTGGGGCCCGCTGGATGAGAATGGTAAGCCGGTGAGCAGACGCAACGGATGCGAGTGGCTGCGCTGGAGGAAAGAGGTGTGCGCTCTGGGTTATCGCGATGACTGGCGTGAATTAAACTCCGCTGATTTCGGGGCCTACACCTCGCGCAACAGGCTGTTTGGAGTGTTCGCAAAGAGCGGTATTCACTTCACTTGGCCGGAGCCTACGCATCACAAGAATCCCGGCAAGGCGTCCATGTTTGGCAGCTTGCTGAAATGGAAAGCAGTGCGCGATGTGCTTGACCTAAGTGACGAAGGCACGAGCATTTTTGAGCGCAAGAAGCCGCTAGTTGATAAGACACTGGAGCGCATCTATCACGGACTGATCAAATATGTGGCGGGTGGTAAGGATGCGTTTATCACGAAGTTTTTCTCCGGTAGTCCGATGGATAAAAACCTGTCACTGGATGGGCCAACAGGCACACTGACCACGAAGGCACATCAAGGCTTGGTGACCGCAAACTTCTTGATGAAACGCATGAGTACTGATGCCCGGACTGGTGAGCACCGGAACGCGAGTGTGGATGCTCCTGCGCCCACCATCACTACGCAGCGTCAGCCGGAATTGGTGACAGCGTTTCTGGCTAATTACTACTCCAGCGGTGACAATACCACCGGAATTGATCAACCAGCAAACACAATTACCGCGCGTGACAATCACTCTGTGGTGTTTATTGACAAACAGTACAGCGATGGACGCAATGACAATACCATCGGGGTAGAGCGTCCTGCCGGAACCATTACCGGAAACGATAAACACGCATTGGTGCGATGCGAGAAGTTTATCATGGATACCCAATTTGCAAATGGAAGCCGCTCAGTCGATGATCCAATGGGAGTGATCACGGCCAATCGCAAACATCACTACATCGTGAATCCATCGCACGGCGGTCACTCCACCACAGCGGATGCGCCATGCCCGGTGATCGTAGCGCGGCAGGACAAGGCACCGCTCTATGTAGTGGCTGTGGAGCACGGCCCTGTGCAAGTGGCGGTGTACGAAGGTGACAGTGAGGTCATGATCCGCATCAAGGAGTTCATGGTGCTTTATGGTATCGTGGACATCAAGATGCGGATGCTGAAAGTGGCCGAGCTGCTGCGCATTCAGGGGTTTCCGGCAGGCTACCACTTGGCCGGCAATCAGGCTGATCAGAAAAAATTCATTGGCAATTCCGTGCATCCCATCATCCCGAAGGTATGGATTGAGAGCATGAGCGAGAAGCGCAAAGCGATGGAGGTGGCGGCATGAGCGCAGCAGATCAAGTTGTCCACTTCTACTACATCTCCGTGTATGACGGGATAGGCGCACTGCGCAATCGTGTCGAGCAGTTGACGTGGCGCGATCTGAGATGGGAGCTGCGATTAAAATACGACTGGTATTTCAAGTATCGCGCGGCTCTGCTCCAAGTGAAATATCCGAGGTATCACGTGGAGTGCGTTTGGGGCAATTCACCTGCAGAGGGAAAGACAAAGGAGCATCTACTGAAAGAGCGAGTATCAACCCGGAAAGCGCAGGTTACGAAGGTGCAAAATCTTCTCGCCAAGGCAGAGCAAGAGTGGACGAGTCTATTTCCCATCGAAGATGATGAGCTGTACAAAAAGGCAGTGCTGAAACTCCGAAAGCTGGAATTCGAGCTGCGGGATGCGGAGAATGAATTAAGTGAATATCAACACAGAGAAAAGTAATGGGTAGTCTATACATCTACATCAACAGCGATAGATACGCAAGGCTAAGTGGCGGCAGACCGTGCATTGCTGTGACTTACAACCTTCACGGAGAGGTTGCCAGGATGGCCAAGAATCGCGGGCTTGCTCCGACACGAGCAGGAAGGTATGCCAGTGAAGAGGAGGTGCAGATTGAGTCACATCCGCACCGAGCTGGCTTCATCCACTACTTCAGTTGGAGACATTTTATCGAAGACGAGCGCAAGTGGTGTAATGATCCGAGGTGGTTTGAGCGCATTGAGGAGCTGCGCAAAGAGTGGCCGCAGTTTGATACTAACCAGATGGAGCTGGCCGAAGGAGAAGTAACCAATTAACCCAAAATAGAAAATGAGAACACACGAACCTTTTAAGGAATATCAGGGCAGAATCATTCCCGAAGATGTTAATCCACCTGAGAGTCAGTACCCGCACGAGTGGCGCAATGTGATTGGCGCAGCAGCTCGTAAAAGATATGGGCACGACCGAATCCGGAAATGCGTGAAATGCGGAGCGATTGAGCGAGCGGACGTGAATAATCTCCGCAAGGCTTTCCATGTAGGGAATCTGGTCAGCTATCAGCCTATCAACTGCGATCCGTGGCACAGAGCGATTGCGAGGTTGTGCCACTTGAAATACCTGCCTTACAAACTGAACAGAGAGTTTACAGCGGAAGAGCTGGATGCGGCGCAACTGAATCCGGAACCAGCGAAAGAGGAGGCGCAGCCATGAAACACCGCGCAATCACTTTCACTCCGCAGATGGTGGATGCCATCCGGAAAGGTCAAAAGACGGTTACGAGAAGGCCGATTAAGCCGCAACCGGAAGATGTTACCTATGGCAAGCTTACACCCTTTATGCAAGATGATATATGGTGGCTCAAGTATGGTCATTCACTTGTAGAGATGAGGTGTAAATACGGAGATCCCGGCGACCTGCTCTACGTGAAGGAGGCGTGGATGAAAAATCCTCTACCTACCGGATGGCCTTACTTCTATAAAGCAGACGCAGAGGAGCACTTCACAAAGCCTGAGTATGAGAAATGGAAATCCCCCATGTTCATGCCGAAAGCAGCCGCGCGTCTGTGGTTGGAGGTTGTGAACGTATTACCGCAGCGATTGCAGGACATCACCGAGGAGGATGCGATACGGGAGGGGATTGATTGCGAAAATCCGGAAGCAGGGATATATGGATCATTCAAGAATTACAAGGATGGTCAATACGGAATGTCTCCGATTGGTTCATTCCAAACTCTCTGGGACAGCATCAACGGAGAGGGCGCGTGGGAGAGTAACCCGTGGGTGTGGAGAGTGGAGTTCAAATTAACCAATAAGCCTACTGAATCATGAACGCAGAAGAAGCACGAATAATGTCATTACGGAATGCCAAAGAAAGGGCTGATCGAGTTCTGCATCAGATTGCTCTTCAAACGCATGAAGGCAAGTTCAGTATACAAACAAAGCTCTCCGAGTCAGAAATCGAGATTTTGATTGGCCTCGGTTATCAGGTTAGCACTGAGCATCTATTTATCGAAGGGCCCAACCTATATCGAGTTTCCTGGGCTTATCCAGTGACAGGAATAATCACAAACTACAAACCTACCGAATGATGAAGTATCCCGGCGTTTCCTTCAATTGTTTGCTGGCTTTTTCTCTGGCGCTGCTGCTTTTTTTGACAGTCCGTGACCAGATCGAAAGTAACAGATTGAGATCTGGTCTATCAAAAGCTGAATATGTAAAGCTGCAGGACCGCGCGATTTCTGCTCTGACTTACAAGCTCTGCGTTGTGGAGTGGTGCAGGCTTCACAAAATTGCTCTGGATTACAATGCAATCGACTCTGCCTATAATAGTGTTGAGCCAGAGGTGTATAAAATCATAGACAATCCATGAACCCCGACGACTTCATCAAAGCAGTTGCCACTATGCGCAACCTCCAGCGGTCCTACTTCGAGACTCGCAAGACGGACAACCACGCAGCCTCGCAGATACTGAGTCGCTGCAAGACCGCAGAGCGGCAAGTGGATCAGATGCTCAAAGAATTAACCAATAATCAAATAAATTTATTCTGATGAATAAAATTCTCACCTCTCTCCTTCTCTGCATTTCACTGTGCTCACACGCGCAGCTCGCAGAGGTTTACTGTCGTATTGATCAGGACGCTGCGCAGGTGTCGTGGTCGGTAATCAATACCGGCACCGGGCAAGTGATGGCATCCGGCAGCAACCAGAACAATGCGCAAATGGTTACCGCGGCATTCGAGATGCCGCCTGGCACATACCAGATCACCGTCACCGACAGCGGCGCAAACGGATGGCAGCGCGGTATGTTCATGCTCACGCTCTGCGGCATGCCCATATTCCTGACGCTCGGCAATTTCACCAGTCAGGTGCAAGCCACGCAGACCTACACGCTTGAGGTGTGTCCCCCGTGCGCACAGCAGCAGGAGCAGCAGTGCGCTGGTGATCTCAATGGAGATGGCACCGTGGGTATTGCGGACATGATTCAGATGATCTCAATCTTCGGACAGTCATGCCCATAACTGACACACTCAAGCTCACCCGCACAGGCAAGTTTGTGGTGAGTGAAAAGACCGGAGTGCAGTGCAAGGATCGCGGACACTCAAGCTATGCCTATCACGTAGAAATTCGTTCCCCGTGGAAATTGGACCAGATGGGATTTCTCATTGACCACAACCGGATAGACCGGGTAGTACGTGATCACGCTCAGATGACTCCTGATTCGTGCGAGCGTATGTGCATGGCCATCTGCAACGGGATATTCGTGGAGCTGGCAGATCACTCAGTGCCGGTGAAGTCTATTCTGGTGCGCATTAAGCCGGAGCCAACTGCTCTGGCGTGGATGGAGCTGATTCGGGAATTCGAGTGAATTCGAGTATTTGAGTCGTGATTTAATTGGCGGGTGTAGCATTGTGGCCCAAGCTATCACCACGTGCAACTTGCTATCTTCCATCTCATTCGCACCGATTACCGTGGACTGTCCACCATCGGCGAGCTTTACGATCCCAAAGGCAATCTCATCGGTTACACGCTCGAAGATGTCGTGCGCGGATGGGGCATCAAAGACAAGTCTCGCACTGCCATCCCGGTGACCAGTGGCGAGGTCTACTATGATCTCGCAGTCACCATGTCTCAGCGTTTCAAGCGCCGAATGGTCATGGTGTACAATCGTCCGGATGGATTCACTCTGTCGGCAAGTGGCATCTCATTCAAGGGTATCCGCATTCACGGTGGAAACACCCATGCGCACACCGATGGCTGCATTCTCGTTGCTGCAAATCGCATCTCTCAGGCGGAGCTTGATCGGTTAAGCAAGGCAACCAGAGAAGATGTGCGTGCATCCTGGATGATTCAAGGTAGCAAAGAGACTGCGGTGACGCAGCTCGTGGAGCAGTACACCAAGGACGGAATGAAGCCAGTCCTCAAAATCACCAATAAATCACAATCCGAATGAAGAAGATTCTCCTTCTCCTTTTGCTCGTGCTCACCTCTGCGGTGATGCCTGCGCAATCCACACTCACGCTCGATCAGGTAGGTTTGCCGCCCGATATTATCGGATATGCAAACGCGGTGATTACATCGCAGCAGACCAACACTGCGGTGTTCACTCCAGTGCGCAGTAGCCTCACCGGGCAGACGACCATCCGCGTAACGTTCAAGCGGGATACTCGTCTGTTGACCATTGCTGGTCTCAACTTCATTCACAGCTATGTCCACTCCTACGGGCATGTGTATGAGGGCATATCATCCACTGGCTGGCATATCTTCCGCAAGGCCGGATTTACTTCTGCCGCGGGCATTGTTTACGATCCTCAAACTTTGCTGATTAAGAAAGATGCAGCAGGGCTTACAACCTTTAAAGTATATACCGAGACATCTACCTACACTACATGGATCAACCGGCAGAAGGTCACATACACTGCTGATCAGGTGGCAGCTTTTGCCAATCTATCCAAGCAAGTGCTGTGGGAAAGAGACGCTGATTATTACTTCGCCACTGATGCAAATCCAGCAACGACTCTTACGTCTGCATTCGTAACCGTTAATCAACTCAGCGCGGATACTTACAACGCAACGCTGTGGGTGAATCTGCAGCAGGTCAATGGCGTCTCAAATCGTCTGGCGAATAATGATGTGATCTGGCGATTCTATAACGATTGCTCGGGGCAATGGGGTCAGTGTGAGCAGCGCGCAGTCGGGTCTGGTAATCAAGCCATACCGCAGGCATTCGCCATTGATCAATCTAAAGAGCACATCACCATAGAATGCGCTATCGGGGATCCAAAGCGCGTGGACTTTCGCGGATACTTTGTAGTCAAAGGATGCACGGACAAGGTGCCGTGTGGACCTGCCCAGGCGTTACCTCGTAAACCGGTGGAGCAGTAATGGCCACGCAGGACATCAATCCCTACTTCGCCAACATCGCGTTTAGTCGGCAATTCCGCAGTGGAAGGCCATCGCTGTACATGCGCGCCAGCTTCTGGTATCGAAAGAATCACGTCCATACAGTAATCAAAGCTGTGCTCGGGGTGCTCTTCCTGCTCTCGTTTATTCATGTGGTATTCGAGGAGGATGCGCTTAAGTGGAGTATCTACGCTATGATCGCTGCCTGCATTCCTGCTATGTTCATTGCCTTCGTCATGGGTGCTCTGCACTTCGCGCATGGCAGACGGCAACGCAGAAT
>Ga0315900_10009098_pt1 | contig 12654 bp, 12 predicted proteins | sample LakEriMetagenome_FD_203521 | JGI IMG/M metagenome (GOLD analysis project Ga0315900, IMG submission 203521) | Freshwater fungal communities from buoy surface, Lake Erie, Ohio, United States - Buoy 12 MA114 | ecosystem: Environmental > Aquatic > Freshwater > Lake > Lake biofilm | place: USA: Lake...
TCAAAATCCAATCCGTAGCCGATAACAAAATCAGGCGGAATATCAAAGCCAACATACTTCACATTAACTTCTACCTTTGCAGCCTCTGGCTTGCGAAGTATCGTAAGAATTTCAACATTTGCGGCACCGCGGGATTCGAGGTTTGCCTTCAACCAAGAAAGCGTCAGACCAGTATCAACAATGTCTTCAATGATTAAAACATTGCGACCAGTGATGTCTCGATCAAGATCTTTAAGGATACGAACAACGCCACTTGATTTTGTGCCAGAACCGTAGGATGAAACAGCCATCCAATCCATTTCAACGTGACGTTGCATTGCACGCGATAAATCAGCAACAGCCATCACAGCGCCCTTTAAAACTCCGAGTAGCAAAAGATCTTTTCCTGCATAATCTTTATCAACTTGCGCAGCTAACTCTTTAATTCTTTTTTGCAAATCTTCTTCGCTCACAATGACGCGTTCAATATCTTTTGATACTGCGCTGAGATCCAAGAGATGCTCCTTCAAAATAGATAGCCGGCGGTGATGGTCCTACCGTGAGAGCGAAAGTCTGCCCGAAATTCGGCTAACTCTCACACCGCCGGGTAGATCAGAAGGGCCTTGCCCGCGCCAATCGGTGATGAACGCCTCAATTGGGGTGATGTGATCGGCGCTGAGCGAGCCGGAAGGTGCCCCAGCGGCATAAATCGCCATCCGAAGAACACGAGTGCGAATCGCCTTGGGAAGTTTTTCAAGGCGATTGATATCTAGCGATAAAGGTTCGTGGGCTGCAAACTCTTCTTCTGCTAATTGATCGAGTGCGTCCGCGTCATCTCGCAATAAGGATGCAGTGCGTGCAAGAGCTGCTGAAATTCCTGGTCCTAAGTTTTTTTCTAAATGAGGAATCACTTCGTGTCGAACTCGTACACGTGTAAAGGTTTTATCCGCATTATGTGGATCATCCCAAGGATCGAGTTGTGCTTCTGCACATGTGCCTAAAGTTTCTTCGCGAGTAATTGCAAGAAGTGGGCGCACATATTTTCCATTACGCATTGCCATCGCAGATAAAGAACGTGCACCAGAGCCGCGGGCAAGACCTAGCAAAACACTTTCGGATTGATCATCGCGAGTATGTCCAAGAAGAATAAGAGCTGCGCCGGTTTTTTCGGCACATGCATCAAGGGCTGCATAACGTGCACGACGTGCTGATGCTTCGAGGCCATCTGTAATTTCAACATCAACTTTGATTACATGCGTCTTTTGAATTCCCATTTTTGAAAGTGCTGCGACAACTTTTTCAGCTTGCACCGAAGATTGTGATTGCAGTTGATGATCAACGGTGACGCCTTCAACGCGCACCGCTAACTTTGGTGCTTCTAAACTCAGTGCGTACGCGAGTGCCAATGAGTCGGCGCCACCTGAAACAGCAACAAGGATTAGATCTCCCGCAGTGCAATCAGTGAGTGCGTTACGAACGGCGGAGCGAATCGCAACGGTGTTGGCAGACATGTCCTAAGACTAGACCCGACCACCAAATGGCATAAGCCCCTTAATACTGTGGACATCTGAGTAGAGCAAGCCTTTACCTTTTGAGTTTGCTTCCCACATCTTGCCGCCACCTGCATAAATTGTGATGTGGTGAATTGTTGAGATAGTTCCCTTATAAGAATAGAAAAGTAAATCGCCAGGTACTAATTCATCTAAGCCAACGTGCATTGTGTACGTTGAATAGAGCGCTGAGTTAAGACGATCCCAGTTAGGCCAACCGAGTCCAGCTGATTTATAAGCTGCATAAACCAAACCCGAACAATCAAAAGAGTTTGGACCTTCTGATCCCCAAATGTATGGCTTACGTGCTTCTACTTGTTTCTTAGCAAATGCAACTGCAACGTTTCGCTGTGCTTGTGACGTACGAATTGTTGAACGACCTTTAAATCCTGTGTTTGGCCAAATCTTTGCTTGGTTTGGAGTAAAGGTCGCAGTATTTGCTTGACTCTCTTCGAGTAAAGCAAGTGCACGTTGTTGTTCAAGAGTCGTACGCACTTTTCGTGCACTCATTAGCTCTTTCATCAAGTCATCTTGAATTTTCTGCAGTCGAGAAACTTCTTTTTGTTGTTCGCTCTGTGCGTCATCTGCAACCTTTTTTGCTGCCGCAACTTTTTCAGTTGCAGCTTGCTGTGCAGCTTTTGCGTTATCTGCTTGAACCTTGGCAGCTTTCGCAATTACTTCTGCAGCTTTAAATCGATTAAGTGCAGTCGTATTCTGCGCACCGAGTGAATCAAGTGTTGTGAGTTGATCAACTAAATCTTGTGGACCGTTCGCGCTAAGAATTGGCTCGATATCGGTAAGGCTTCCACCCATGATGAATGCATTGACTGCGAGTTTTCCAATAGTGCGATGTGCTGCGCTGACTTGCGCTGCTGTCTCTTGTGCATGTGCCGCCGCTGCATTAGCCGCCGTAGTTGCAATTGCTAACTCTTTTTGTGCCTTTACATACAACGCGCGCGCTGCACTTGCTTTTGCTGTTAAGCCACGCAGAGTTTGTGTGGCTGCTGCTAATTTTTTTGCAGCTGCGTCAGCAATTTTCTTTTTGGCAGCCTCAGCTTTTTTGGCAGCTTCGATTTGAGCAAGAGTTGGCTTTGGTGTTGCTGCATATGCAGGGGCTGTGGTGATTGTTAGCCCAAGAACCACAGCAAGAACTAACGCGCGGTTACGGCTCACTAAGGACAACCTCCATGGGGGAAGAGATGTAATAAGGATAAAGAACAAACCAGCGTAAACCGGTTATTTCACTCTGTGAGTTTTCTGTGTCCTAATTAGCAACGTCGCGGCGCGAGAAAAGCACAGCCGCAATTATTGAAATTCCAATCACATATGCGCCACCGACCTGCATTGCATGGGTATATGAAATTGTTGCTGATCCACCTTCTGCAATCGTATTTAACTGTGACCCAGGCAACCATCGAAGTGTGCTCTCTCTAATGGCTCCAACTAGATTTTCAATAATAAGGAACCACAAAACGCCAACAGAGATTGAGCTAATTGGAGAGCGCAATAAGAGACCAAGAGCCATACCGAATACTCCAAAGCCAAAGACTGCAATAAAGACATTGATCACTGTGTGAATAATCGAAGACCAACCGTCACTTGTGAACCATAGATCTGTTGAAACTTTCGCACCTGGTGCCAATACAACCGAAATACCAATGCTGACAACTGCGCTAAACAAAACCATGACCGATGCAAAAATTGTATTTGCAATCAACTTTCCGCCGAGAATACGAAGACGTCCTGATTGACGCACTAACAAATTACGCAGTGTGCCGTATGTGTATTCCTGAGCTGTTTGTGCCGCAAAAACACAGAGCGCAATGATTCCAAGTAATCCACCTACGGATGAGAAACCAGTAACAGAACCAGAGGATAGGACCAGTACTTCTCGCCCAATTTGTCGACCACGATCGCCGTTGCCACCTGGATCATCAATTAATAAGAATAGGAATGAAGTAATCAAGGCAGAGAAAAATAACGCTGCACCCAGTGTGCCAAGAACCAGCGTAGGACGACGCAGTTTGCGTAATTCGGCTAATACGACGCGGAACATTATTTATCCCCCGTCATTTCAAAGAATGTTTCTTCGAGGTTTGGCACCTGTGGCGATAGTTGCGCCAATGTAATTCCTGCATCAAAGGCTGCGCGGTTAAGGGTTGATGCCCAATCCGCATTCGCTTGAACATGTACTTCATTATTTCTAATGGATGCGCTGTGCCCCAGTGATGTTGCGATAGCAAGAATCTTCTCTAGATCAGAGTGATTCTGCCCCTTAGCAATAATCACATGTTGTTGTGCAAGCAATAACTCTTCAATTTTTCCGGCAAAGACGACTTCGCCTTTTCGAAGCATGACTAAGTAATCGCTGATGATTTCAAGTTCCGATAGCAAGTGCGAAGAAACAAAAACAGTTGTGCCGTTATCGGCGAGCGAGCGCAATAACGCACGTACTTCTTGAATACCTTCGGGATCAAGACCATTCGTTGGTTCGTCCAACATCAACAACTTTGGGTTTGGCAGCAGCGCTGCTGCAATACCTAAGCGTTGCTTCATTCCAAGTGAATACGTTTTGTACTTTGACTTTGCGCGATCTCCCAGTCCGACTTGATCCAGCAACGTTTGCACTCGATCAATTGGAAAACCACCCAGAGTTGCAAGAACCTTTAAGTTTTCAGCACCTGTAAGTGCTGGATAAAAAGCTGGTCCTTCAATCATTGCGCCGACTCGAGAGAGATATTTTTCTGGTTCATCAATAGATGCATCCAGTACTTGCCCACTGCCGCCAGTATGTGAAATTAATCCGAGCAACATTCGCATCGTTGTTGTCTTGCCCGAACCATTTGGCCCCACGAATCCGCAGACAGTGCCGAGTGGAACATCGAAGTTGATGTGCGAAACAGCCATGCGTTCGCCGTACTTCTTGCTCAAATCACGTACTGATATCGCCAATGAGGACATAAGCCCACTATCTCACAGGCGATTACACTTAATCCATGTCTAAGCGTCCATGGGGTTATCAACCTCGATCCGAGCGTCCAGAACCGAATTGGACTCTTGATCCACAAACACAAGCAGTGCGTGCCGGTCTTGCACGCTCTGGTTTTGGTGAAACTTCTGAAGCGCTTTACCTCACAAGTGGATTTACATATACCCAAGCGCAAGAAGCAGAAGAGGCATTCATTGATGAGACCGATCACTTTGTATACAGCCGCTTCGCAAACCCAACAGTTTCGATGTTTGAACAACGCTTGGCAGCAATTGAAGGTGCAGAGTTCTGTGTAGCAACTGGTTCTGGAATGTCTGCAATGTTTGCATCAATTGCATGCCTTGTTAAAACTGGAGACCGAGTCGTTGCATCAGCTTCGATGTTTAGTTCTTGTTATGTGGTGCTAACTGAAATTTTGCCTAAGTGGGGCGTTACAGTCGAACTTGTTAAAGGCAATGACCAAGGTGCATGGGCAAAAGCTCTGAGCACTCGTACAAAGGCTGTCTTTATTGAAACTCCAAGTAATCCACTCTTAGATATTGTAGATATCAAAATGGTCAGCGATCTTGCACATAAAGTTGGTGCAACAGTCATCGTTGATAACGTTATGGCTTCTCCTATTTATCAAAAGCCACTTCAACTCGGTGCCGATGTTGTTATGTATTCAGCCACGAAGCACATTGACGGACAAGGCAGAGTTCTAGCTGGCGCAGTTCTTGGTTCCTTCGGATACATGCAGGAATACTTCTTGCCATTTAGTCGCCACACTGGCCCAACTATCAGTGCATTTAATGCCTGGGTATTACTTAAATCTCTTGAAACTATGCAGATGCGTGTTGAAAAGATGAATGCAAGCGCACAAGCGATTGCTGAATTCCTTGAAAGCCGCAAGGAAGTTAAATCTGTTCGCTATCCAGGACTTAAATCACACCCTGAATACGCCCTTGCACAAAAGCAGATGAGCGGTGCTGGTGGAACAACAATTGGATTTGAATTAAATGGCAACAAAAAAGATGCTTTTGCATTCCTTGATCGTCTAGTTCTCATTGATATCTCAAATAACCTAGGAGATAGCAAGACTCTTATTACTCACCCAGCATCGACAACACACAAGCGTTTAGGTGCAGATGTGCAAGCAGAGATGGGTATTACTCCATCAGTATTGCGTTTATCTGTAGGCCTAGAAGCAAGCACCGATTTGATTAAAGATTTAACTCAAGCTTTTAACAGCTGAGCAACTACTAGCAACACAGATAACAAACTCAAATACGTAATTGACCACTGGAAGATCTTTCCAGCCACCTTTGTGTAGTCAGGTGTTCGCTCACGTAGCTGAATTAACTGCCCTGCAAATACAAGTCCCAAACCAATGGTGAGAATCAGCGCCCACAGCTGCAGATCTGCAAAACGAATCAATGCAATGGAAGAAACAATCATCGCAACTGTATGTAGCCACATTTCACGGTGCACGCGACCACGAGTGGCAACCACCGGCAACATCGGAACGTTGGCGGCGGCGTAATCATCTTTGTACTTAATTGCCAGCGCCCAAAAGTGTGGTGGAGTCCAGAAGAAAATAACCATAAAGAATGCAACTGCGGTCCATGAAAGAGAGTTAGTAACAGCAGCCCATCCGATAAAGACCGGCATGCAACCTGCTGCCCCGCCCCACACGATGTTCTGCGCAGTACGACGCTTTAATCCCATCGTGTACACAACAACATAGAAAACAATTGCGATAAGAGTTAAAAGAGTTGCAAGTGGTGTTGTAAAGACCCAAAATACAACTAGCGAAATAATCGCAACAATCGTTGCAAATACTGTTGCCTGTACTTTGTTTAATACACCTGTCACCAAAGGACGCTTTGCTGTTCGCGCCATCAACTTATCTAAATCACTTTCAATGATCATGTTGTACGCATTCGCTGCTCCCGCTGCCAAAGTGCCACCAATAATCGATGCGGCAGTCACAACTAAACCAGGAAGCTTTCCTTCAGCTAAAACGAGTGCTGGCACTGTTGTTACGAGTAATAACTCAACAACTCGTAGTTTCATTAAATCTAAATAGCCGCGTCCTTGTTCGGCAGCGGTAAATGTGCTCACTGTCATAGGTTACTAAGGTTTAAAACTTCCGCTTCACAGAACCTTCGAAGGAATGAGTAATACAGTTCACTTAACGAAAGGTGCACACGATGGAACCCATGAAGAAGCCTGAATGGTTCGAACTCGCTGAAAAAGATGGCGGCAAGCCTCGCACGCCAGTTAAGACAAGTGCCCGTGGGGTTCTTCTTGCGTTACCACTTCTGCTTATCGGTGTTGGCGTCGTTGTCGCGCAAACAAGCCAAGACACCCCAGCTACCACAGAAGTATTAAGCGTTGCGCAATCTAAGCCATCTGTCTCCACACCACCATTGCCACCAACGTACTCAGATGACAATGATGATTTTGAAGATAATCGTGATGACGAAGACGATGACGAAAACGAAGAAGACGACGACTAATTATTAATTAGTGTCCGCAATTGCAATTGCTGCCGCACCCGCAGACAGCTTTATTTGGTGCAACATCCATTGCAGGTGTGCGCTTAAAGAATCCCATTGGCTTTAACGTAAAGCCCAATCTTTCAACTGGCATTACTGGCCAATCTTCAATACGTGGAATGTGATTGAGTCCAAAGACGTACCACATAACAACATCTGTGTTTTCAATTGATCTATTCGCTTGCGTCCATCGAGGCAGACCATCTCCACCAGGATGTTGGAATGGATAATCACCAGCTGGGTATCTCTCTTCTTCAGTGTTCTTAGTTACCCAAAGATGTTGATACATAAATCCTGCGCGCTTACCTAAAACTGATTCAGGAAGCGTTAATGGATAAGAGTTTCCGCCAGTGATGAGTTTGTAACCAACTGGTTTGCCCATATGGTTTTTCTTATTTGGATTAACAATCTTCCAATAACGAGACTTCATTAAGTCATAAAGACGTTGTGCGCTCTTCTCATCTTTAAATACTGTCTCACTCGTTTCAAATGCTCCACCATGTGGATTCTTAGGTCCCATTGGGTGCGCGAATGAATCGACTTCAACGACGCTGTTATTTGGTCCATCTACATCTAAATCAAGTCGCGCGCAGAAAACGTGTTGGTGATACGGCGCAAATAAACCAGGTTCGATTTCTGTGGCAGAAGGATGAACCGCATGCGGTTCATCACCGAGTGTTAAAACAATTCCGGTCAGCTTTGCTTCGAATTCGATATTGCCATCTTGATAGAAATACCAGTAATACCCGTATTCATAATTATTGATTGTGACGATTGATGACAAGACAAAGCGGCGACTACGGCGTACTTCTGGGTGTCCATCGATATCAACGTGCTTCCAGAGAATTCCGAAGTCTTCTTCGTGCATGCAAATAGCGTTTTTGATGTCGCGAACTTTTCCATCACCATCGGTGACTGCAACATCTAGATAAACAATCTCGCCTAAACAATCGCATCCGAGTGTGAGTGAGTTAGTGAAGTTTCCAAGGCCATATTCGCCAGTATCAAAAGCATTCTTTCGATAAGTGCCTTGGCTTGGATCTCCATAAGGAATAACTAGTTCAGCGATAGATAAGCGGTGGGCAATCTTGCGCTCGTTGCCATTGTCATTAAAGCGAACATCGTGAATTACAAGGCCTTCGCGTTGATCGAAACCGACTCGGAAGTTCCAGCGCTCCCAATCAATGCGCCAACCATCGATGCTAAATGAAGGTCCTTCTGGTTGGTGAATCGAAAGTTCTTTTAGGTGAATGAGTGATTCTTGTTGCGATTCACGGTATGGACCAGGTGTTTGTGGAATCGGTGTCTGTTCGTCATCTTCAATGCCAACAACTTCGAACTTGTCGATATCAACGATTGCGTGCAGACCATTAATTGGATGCGCATAGAAGTTTCCATCTTTATCACGCTTGTGCCACATCGGTGTCCAGATAACACGGCGGCCATCGTCGATGTAATCAGGGATCTTGGCGCCAATTGGCCACGTTTCCATATGAACATCATCTGCTGAATTGATGCCACGATTCTTTAGTGCGTCAATGATTCTTTGATCTTTTCGCGCAATTGCAATAGCACGCTCTGATTCGATTGCGAGTACTGGCGCCTTTGCACCTGGTACTTCTTTGTAGCTTTGCACTTCTCCGCTTGTTGAAATAACACCCTCTGAGACCACTGCTTTTTCTTGATCCCAAATTGTGATGCGACCAAAACGTGCAAAGGCATCGCCTGATTTGTATTTACTTAAAAACTCTTTTGTTGGTTCGTGTAATTGCAACATCGCAACAAGATGTCGGTGATCTAACTTCCAAGCAGCACGTGCGGCTTTAACCAATGATTCTTGCTCTGCCGCTGATAGCGGATCAAGCGGATGTGCAGACACAAGAAACAACTCTCTAAATAGTAGGTACCGGCGTTATGACTGGAATTAACTCTGGAAACATCGGTGCTGCAATCTTTCCAAGAATTCGATCTAACGTATCTCGAGCTCGCTCGGAGGCGCTATATCTGCGGGGAATCTTATCTGCGATTGCTACGAAAACGTACTGTCGGTCTTCTGAATCAACATAACCCGCAAGGCTGACTGTGCCTGAAAGTGTTCCGGTTTTCCCACGCACAAGACCAACGGCGTGTGGAGCTGTTGTTAAGAAGCGCTTTTGTAAGGTGCCGGAAACGCCACCAATTGGCATACCTGCGTAAATCGATGCATACATCGGATTGTCTCTAATCTCTAACAAAAGTTCGGCTATTGCTTTTGCCGTCACACGATTTTGTTTTGATAATCCACTGCCATCTGAGATTTGCATCTTGCCTGGATCAATTCCAAAACTATTTAGTGTTGTATTGAAGATCTTTTCAACATCTTTTCCGCTTAATGATTCACCCGAAGCGAGGGCAGCCAATCGTGAAAGGCGTTCTGATAGTTGGTTATCACTCCACAGAATTGTCCACTTAACCATTGTTTCTAAAGTTGGCGAAGTAGAAAGCACTAACGGTTCGGCAGATTGCATCACTGCTTCTTCCGTTGTGATTCGCTCTGCAGTTGTGCGTATCCCGCGCTTTTTTAAGAATGCTTGAAAGTTTGCTAGATCTTGGGGAAACAAACCGGTGTATAAAACTTTCAAACGAGAAGGCTTGTCACCACTTAACTCGGTGTACTTATTGATTGTGTTAAATCCCAAACGCGGCAGAGATGTGCGCCCCATTTTTTCTGCCTGGCTTTGAATCATAGAAATCCACGGATCGTATTCGCCGTTGATAACAATTGTTCCTGGCTCGACACCTTTATAAACATTTGTGCCAAATACTTTTTGCGAATCCATATAACTCAGAATTGACGTTGTTGCGAGCAATTTAATTACGGATGCGGGAATACGCGGCTGCGTTGAATTGCGCTCAAAGACAACTTCGCCCGTGACTGAGTCAACGACAATCATCGATGGATCTGCTAAGAATTTTGAGTTAGAGAGATTTTGAAAAACTCTAGAGATAGAAGTTGGCGGTAGCTTTTCTAAACCCTGCGCAGGGGCAGCAGAAACGACTAGCACAAGAGCTAGTAACAAGCCCAATGGGCGCAGATGTTTATTCAATGATCAGTTACCAGGCGTAGGCAATAACAATATTTGCAACTGTGAGTCCGAGCAGTGTTGCCCATGCACCTGTTGTAAATACTGATTTTTTATTCTGGCGATAACCAAGCACCAAAATAATAAGAACAATTCCTAGTTTGACTGCAATCTTTGTGTTGTCATACAGCGGGTATTCAGCCGCGTTTTCTTCATTGAGTGGATACTGAATGCCCACCAAGATTAATCCGGCAACAAGCGCTGTAGCTGCGCTGTGAAGAATTCCAGTGTTGAATTTACGAGGCTTCTTGGATGTCTGTAGAAGTAATAAAACTAATATTCCAAGGATTCCAAGCATATGCAGGATGTAAGCGATTGTATGAATGATTGAGAGGTCCATAGATTCAGTTTAGAGTGCGTACATGGAAAGACCAATACCACCCGCCACGATTGGACCCGGAGAATTTTTCCCGGTCGTAGGTGTTGGCCCACACCCACAGCCGTGGCCAACTGGTGATCAATTCGATCCAGAGTTACTTGAAAATGGCGATCGCAGAAATGTTTTAGATCACTATCGTTATTGGAAAGTCGAAGCAATTGTTGCGGACCTTGATACAAAGCGTCACAAGTTACATATTGCAATTGAAAACTGGCAACACGATTTAAATATTGGCTCGATTGTCAGAACAGCAAATGCTTTTAACGTCACCGCAGTTCACATCGTTGGAAAGCGCGACTGGAACAAGCGCGGTGCAATGGTTACCGATAGATATCTATCTGTTATTCATCATCCAACAATTGCTGATTTCAAACAGTGGTGCGCAGATAACAACGTGCCAATCATCGGCATAGATAACGTGCCTGGTTCAAAACAACTTGAATCTGCGCAATTGCCAGAAACCTGCGTACTTTTATTTGGCCAAGAAGGCGCCGGAATGTCAGAAGAAGCAATCGCTGCGTGCCCTGTTATTTATGAAATAAACCAGTACGGATCAACTAGATCAATGAACGCATCGGCTGCCGGTGCCATTGCGATGTATCACTGGGCTTTGCAGCATCTGCACCGCTAGTTTTAAGCGCGCTCTTCTTCGTTATTTGTATCTTCAATCATCGCATCGCGCACAGAAGCTAATCGGCGCTCAACTTCGTCCGCCTCTTTATCGCGACCAAGTGTGCGCATGACAGCTGCCATACGAGATTCGATATCAACAATGAATTCGAAGTCCTTCGGTTCCTCTTCGGTAGCTGTCTGCAAGACAGTGTCCAGAGAATCTAAACCTTCTTCTAATTTGCCCAGCAACACCTGTGCTTTGCCGTATTCAAATAAAGCAAATGTTTCGCGCAAGTGATCGTGAGCGGTTTCAAAGACATCGAGTGCTTTACGCGCTGACAGAAGAGCTGCCTCGCCATTTTCAAGTTCTACGTAGCAAGAAGCAATCTTTTGATCGCAACGAGCAACGTGAATGACCTCTTTATTGCTCTTATACAACGCACGCGCTTCTTGGAAAGAACCAATTGCTTCGGTGTATTTCTTAAGATCTCGGTATGCGCAACCAATGAGATGTAAATCATTTGCTGCGCCAATTTCATTTCCATCAACGAGGTGCTCTTGTGCGCACTCTTCCATTGTTGAAATTACTTTTTCATAATTCTTTGATGAGTACCACCACTCGCCGAGCGTGCAAGCAAGTTCGAGTGCAATAGGTGATTTGTTCTCGCGCAAAATTTCCACAGCTTTGCTCATTGCAGTTGCTGCTTCATCCATGCGCTTAAGTTGATTTAAGTTATAACCAATTGCTGAATACGCTTGTGCTAAACCTTCTGAAGGTGCATTTGCACCAAGTGTTGAATAAATATCGCACGCTGTCTCGGCAAGTGCGAGAGCTTCGTCGTATTGTCCGCGAGCATAGATTCGGGCACTAAGTTCGTAATAAGTACTTGCGCGTTCTGCGCCATCTACTTCTGGAATTCTGTCCCAGAGCATTTCCTCACTTACAAGCTCGTCTTGGCCTTCATCTTCGCCCATCGAACCTCCCCGATACGTAGCGAGTTATGTGCAGGACTCTATACGCAATTTCTTAGAGTTGCGCTGGAATATCAATTGTTGCTGGGCGCCATTTAGCGAGCGGCCCACGCGTAACTCCTTCAAAGATCGCACTTGTCACGATGGCTATTTGCCTGCGTGTGCTGATTGCAAAGACGTGCCCTCCTGGACACTTGTTATCAATCGCGCAGACCCAACCACTAGTACCAATATTTAAGATTCCGGCGCCGCTCGGGCGCGTGTAATACGTAGCAACAGCTGCAATCTTCTTCTCACCTAGCGGTGGTGATTGCGCAAGAACTTCCACGCCAACTCGCTTGCCATTTTTAATCGGTGCATCTGCTTCGCGACCGACTACGCCAATTATTTTCTGACCTTTTTTTAGAACGCTAAAAGGCCACTCTGCGGCTCTCTTAACGACGTAATCACTCTTAACGCCTGATACAAAGGATTGAGAACCAAGTATTTGTGATTCAGATTTTCTAATAGT
>Ga0315900_10009099_pt1 | contig 12653 bp, 10 predicted proteins | sample LakEriMetagenome_FD_203521 | JGI IMG/M metagenome (GOLD analysis project Ga0315900, IMG submission 203521) | Freshwater fungal communities from buoy surface, Lake Erie, Ohio, United States - Buoy 12 MA114 | ecosystem: Environmental > Aquatic > Freshwater > Lake > Lake biofilm | place: USA: Lake...
GAGGGTCCGTTCGTGTTTCACGAGGGGCTCGAAGCCGGCTGCCGAGCCGCCGCCGAATTGGGCTTCGACGCCGTGGAGGTGTTTCCCGAGTCGGCGGCAGGCCTGCCGACCGCGCAGCTGCGCGGGCTGCTGGCGACGCACGGCCTTGCGCTGGCTGCCGTCGGCACCGGGGCCGGCTGGGTGAAGCACGGCTTGCACCTCTGCCATGCCGAACCCGCGATTCGCGGCCGGGCCAGGGACTTCGTCGCGGCGGTCGTGGACGTGGCCGGGCAGTTCGGTGCCCCCGCGATCATCGGCTCGATGCAGGGGCGGAGCGATGCCGCCGTGCCGCGGGCCGCGGCGCTCGAGTATCTTGCGGAGGCGCTCCACGAACTTGGCGGTCGGGCTGCCGCCCACGGGCAGGTGCTGCTCTACGAGCCGCTCAACCGCTACGAAACGAACCTGTTCAACCGGCAGGCCGACGCGGCGGAGTGGCTGCGGTCGCGGGGCATCCGGCACGTGAAGCTGCTCTGCGATCTCTTCCACATGAACATCGAAGAGGCCGATCCGGCAGGGGCGCTCGTCGCCTGCGGCGATCTCGTGGGCCACGTCCACTGGGCCGACTCCAATCGCCGTGCCGTCGGCTTCGGGCATGCAGCCCTTGCGCCGGTCGTCGCCGCCCTCGAGTCGATCGGCTACAACGGGTTTTTCTCGGCCGAGGTGTTTCCTCTGCCCACGCCGCAGGACGCCGCCCGACAGTCGCTCGCCAGCGTGCGCCAGCACGTCGCCCGCCTCGCCCCTTGAAGGTGTTTCACGTCATGCTCAACGGCCCCCTGCTCCACCCCGACATTCTTCGGATCCTGGCCCGCTCGGGGCATCACTCGAAGGTGTTGATCGCCGACGGCAACTACCCCGCGGCCAACAAGCGTGGCCCTCGGGCCGAGCTCGTGTCGCTCCAGCTGATGCCCGGCGTGCCCACCGTCGCACAGGTGTTCGAGGCGATCCTCGGCGCCGTGCGGATCGACGAGGTGCACACGATGGGCGTCGACCGCACCGACTCCTACGCCGCCGCCACGCCGGGCGACCCGGCCGCATGGGCCGAGTATCGCCGGATCCTCGCGGCCGCGGCGTCGCCCTGCGAGCTTCAGCCGATCGTGAAGTGGGACTTCTACGCCGCCGTCGCCTCCGACGACCACGTGCTCACGATCCAGACCGCCGACACCCAACCCTGGGCCAACCTTCTCCTCTCCCTCGGCTGCAGGACGTTTTGAACCATGCAGACACGCCCGCTCGGCTCGACCGGCCTCCAGGTGCCGATTCTCTCCTTCGGCGCCAGCTCCCTCGGCGCCGAGTTCCGCTCGATCACGCTCGACGAGGCCCTGGCCAGCGTGCAGGCGGCCCTCGACTGCGGCCTGAACCTGATCGACACGAGCCCGTTCTACGGCCGCGGCATGAGCGAGGTGCTGCTCGGCGTCGCGCTGGTCATACCACGGGACAAATACCTTTTGTGCACGAAGCTCGGCCGCTACGACCTGGCCCACTTCGATTTCTCGGCCAAGCGGGTGGCCGAGAGCATCGACGTGTCGCTGCATCGGCTGCGGACCGACCACCTCGACATCGTGCTCTGCCACGACATCGAGTTCGTGCCCATGCAGCAGATCGTGGACGAGACGCTGCCGGCGCTCGAGCGGGCCCGACAGGCGGGCAAGCTCCGGTTCATCGGCTTCAGCGGGTATCCGCAGAAGATCTTCCGGTTCATCTGCGATCAGGCCCGCGTCGACTGCGTGCTCAACTACAACCAGTACACGCTGCAGAACACGCGATTTGCCGACGAGACGATTCCGTATCTGAAGTCCAAGGGAATCGGCGTGATGAATGCCGGGCCGTTCAGTGCGCGGCTGCTCACCGACGCCCCGCTGCCGGCCTGGCTCAAGGAGCCGGAGAGCGTGAAGCAGGCGGCGCGGCAGGCGGCGGACCTCTGCCGGGCCCGCGGCAGCTCGATCGCGAAGCTGGCGCTCCAGTTCGCGATCGCCAATCCCGACATCGCCACCACCGTGGCCGGCAGTGCGAATCCCGCCAACGTGCGGGCCTGGGCGGCCTGGGCCGCCGAGCCGCTCGACATGGATCTCGTTCGCGACGTGCAAGCGATCTTCGCTCCCGTGAGGAACGTCGGACACGTGGAGGGTCTGGCGGAGAACAACTAAGGAGCGTCACGTGAGGAGAGATAAGGCCTTCTGGCGCACGCCGGCTCGGGGTCGGTGCAAGTCTCGTCGCGGGACCTCGAAGACTCGGTCCAATGCTCCTCGAGCTTGCACCGACCCCCTCGCCTCGTCGGATGGGTAGATCGATGCACATAGACTCACATCAGCATTTCTGGCGGTACTCGGCGGCGGACTACCCGTGGATCGGCGCCGGCATGGAGCGGATTGCGCGGGATTGTTTGCCGGTTGATCTGGCAGCGGTGGCGAAGCCGCAGGGCGTCGGCGGCAGTGTGGCTGTGCAGGCGAGGCAGTCGCTCGCGGAGAGTCGCTGGCTCTTGGATCTGGCCGACGGCGATCCGTTCGTGCGCGGTGTGGTGGGCTGGGTCGACCTGCGCAGTCCGGATGTCGTCGCCCAGCTCGAGCCGCTCGCGGCCCATCCGCGGTTCGTGGGTGTGCGGCATGTCGTGCAGGACGAGCCCGATCCACGGTTCTTGCTCGGTGAGGCGTTCGTTCGCGGGCTGCGGCAGCTCCGGCGGTTCGATCTCACCTACGATCTCCTGCTCTATCCGGAGCAGCTTCCCGCGGCGGTCGAGCTCGTGGGCATGCTGCCGGAGCAGCCGTTCGTGCTCGACCACCTCGCGAAGCCGAGGATCGCGCAAGGGGCCGCGTGGTCTGGCTTTGCCGGCTGGCGGCGGGACATCGAAGCCCTCGCGAGGTGCGACAACGTCACATGCAAGGTGTCGGGGATGGTGACGGAGGCGACCTGGCGGGGCTGGAAACCGGCCGACTTCGTGCCCTGCCTCGACGTCGTGCTCGCGGCCTTCGGCCCCGAGCGGCTGATGTTCGGCAGCGACTGGCCGGTCTGCCTCGTTGCAGCGGAGTACGCCGACGTGGTGACGATCGTGCGAGAGTTCTTCAGCCAGATGACTGCCGGCGAGCAGGCACGGATCTTCGGCGACACCGCCACCCGGTTCTACGGACTCACGGAGGAGTGACCCATGCAGGCCCTGTTGCTCGAACAGCCCAAGGCGTTCCGGTTCATCGACATCCCCGAGCCGCCGGCGCCGGCCGCAGGCGCGGCCGTCGTGCGGGTGCATGCCGTGGGCATCTGCGGCACCGACTACGGCGGCTACCTCGGGAAGATGCCGTTCTTCAGCTATCCACGGATCCCGGGGCACGAGCTCGGCGTCGAGGTGGTGGCCGTCGGTCCGGGCGTCACGAACGTGCGGCCCGGTGACCGCTGCTGCGTCGAGCCCTACATCAATTGCCAGCAGTGCTCGTCGTGCCGCCGCGGACTCACCAACTGCTGCGAGCATCATCAGACGCTCGGCGTGCACTGCGACGGCGGTCTGCGGCCGCTGTTCACGCTGCCGGCCCGCAAGCTCCACCCGTCGCCGCGGCTCTCGCATGCCCAGAACGCGCTGGTGGAGACGCTCGCCATCGGCTGCCATGCGGTTGATCGCGGAGCGCCCGGAGCAACGGACACGGTGCTCGTGATCGGTGCCGGCCCGATCGGCCTATCCGTCGTGGAGTTCGCGAAGCTCGCGGCGGGCCGCGTGATCGTGATGGACATGGCCGAGTCGCGGCTGGCATTCGTTCGCGAGCGGATGGGCGTGGCCGACACGCTCGTGGCGAGCGGCACCGCCGCCGACGAGGAGGCCGTGGCCAAGCTGACAGGCGGACGAATGGCCGACGTGGTGGTCGATGCCACCGGGAGTGCCGCCAGCATGGCCAGGGCGCTGGCGTTCTGCTCGTTCGGAGGCCGGCTCGTCTATGTGGGGATCACGCAGGCCGACCTCGTGTTTCCGCACGCGCCGGTGATGCACCGCCGGGAACTCACGCTCCTCGCCAGCCGCAACGCCCTCTCCCGCGATTTTGGGCGGATCATCGGCCTCATCGAGCAGGGCACGATCGACACAGGGCCATGGATAACCCACCACGTGCCGTTCGCCGACACGATCGCGGCATTTCCAGGGTTTCTCGACCCGGCGGCCGGCGTGCTCAAGGCCGTGATCGAGCTTTCGGCCTGATGGACGGCCCGCACGGTCGCTCCGGCCCGCAGGCTCCCGACCGGATTTCACGCAATTCTCACAGGGTCCTGATACGGGTCTAACGCGGCCCGGCCATGCTGGCCGCCGAAGTCAGGAGTGAACCCCAACCCTGCGAGGTGCGCGATGGAAAAGACCGGCGTCAAGAAGACTGTCAGCCCCAAGTCGGCCGCGGCACAGACTGCGGTCGTGGAGCGGGTCGGGATGAAGCGGTGGCTCCGGCTGACCGCCCGGAAGCACTCGGTCGGCAAACTGCAGGCCAACCCGGCCGCCGACGCAGCGGCCGACGCCCTGGCGAAGATGCTCGGGGAGTCGAAGAAACTGGCCTGACCCCCCTTGGGGGTGTTCCTCACACAATCCTGACATTTTTCTCGTCAACTCATCACAGATGCCTTATAAACAGTGTTGAGTTGGGGCAACGTTTTCCGTGTCGCTGGTGTCCTGTGGCACGGGTTCGGGTTCGATTTTCTCATTCCTTCATAAAGGAAACTCGTCATGCGTCTCTCCCAGTCCATGCGACGGGGCTTCACGCTTGTGGAGCTGCTGGTCGTGATTGCAATCATCGGTTTGCTGGTGGCCATCCTGCTGCCGGCCCTGTCATCGGCCCGGAATTCGGCTCAGGCCGCGGGCAGCGGTTCGAACTTGAGTGCCTTCGGCCGTGGGTTCATGATCCACTCGACCGAAGACAAGAATTCGCGGCTGACCACCGGCGCGTTCGACCATCTTCGCGATGGCGACTGCCGCAAGGTCGGCTGGGTGGCCGACCTGATCCGGGTCAAGGTGGCGAACCCTGGCAAGTCCCTCGATCCGTCGAATGCCTCGCAGGTCAATGAGAAGGTGGCCGACTACATCGGCGCCCTCAACACGTCGAAAGCGAATGGCAAGCGCTGGAAGGACAAGACGTCGAACGTCCACTTCGGAGCCGCCGACGGCCCGACCGACATGACGAGCGCCACCGCCGCCCAGAAGTTCAAGCTGTGGGAGGATGGCTACAACAGCAATTACGCCACCACCTGGCACTTCAGTCGAGGCGACGTGAATGCCGGATCGGACGGCAAGATCAACACCGATCTGAAGATGGACCCGGTTCCGGTCGCAAGCGGCGGCGATCCTTCGAAGTGCCCGCTCGATGGCGATGGGCCGCTCACCGAGAAGAAGCTGACCGGCGGCGGCGTCAGCCGCGATCGGATCGCGCTCATGGGTGCCTCGCGAAATGGCGACGGTGCCGATGCGCTCGTGACCGGTGCCGTGTTTACGGCGTTCGAGACCTTTTTCGGTGCGGGTCAGAAGATCGTCACGACCGGTGCCATCTTGGTGGAGTCGTTCACGGACGGTATGAACTGCCCGTTCACCGATACGGCCCTCGGCGGCAAGACTGACGAGAAGATCCACGAGATCAACGACATCGTGCCGATCCACGGTGCCCGAAAGACCACGGTCGGATCCAACACGCTGCTGACGAGCGGCTATGCCCAGGTGCTCTTCGCCGACGGCCACGTGGCCAAGGTCGAGGACACCGGCGGCTTCGAGGACAACCCCGACAGCTGGCTCGGCCCCTTCAAGACCGGCGGCGCGCCGACGGGCACGGCGTTCGAGATCAACAAGACGGGCTACGACGAGACCCGCGAGCTGATCTGGCTCGAGCAGATCGGCAACTCGTCGGGTGGTGTCGGCGGTGGTGCGGTCGAATGATCCGCCTGCACGCAGCAGCGTAACGTGATTCGTGCTGCGGCCGCCCTCGGGCGGCCGCAGCTTTTTGGTGGACAGCCGGTGCGCTGGTGGGCCTCCGCCGGTGGTATGCTCCAAATGCGTCGTCGTTTCCCTGCCAGAGGACTTCATTCACCGTGTCCACGGCTGCTTTGATCGAGGCCGCTGCTGCACCGAGTGCGGGGCACATCGGCGAGCGACCGGCTGCAGCGGCCGCACCGCGACTGTCCTGGGCCCTCAAGGCCCAGATCGCGGCCACGCTCGTGGGCGGCACACTTTTGGTCTGCTCGCTCATCGCTGGCTGGCTCTGGCAGCAGCCGTTCTTCGCGGCCGTGCCGGCCGTCGTCGCGGTCATCCTGCTCGGGACACCCCTCGTGGCGGCGGCGGCCCGCGATCTCTTCGCCGGCAAGGCCGGCATGAACGCTCTGGTGGCGCTCGCCGTCATCGGCGCGCTCTCCACGGGCAAGTACCTCGAAAGCGCCGCCGTGGCGTTCTTCATGATCGTGTCGTCGCTGATCGAGAAGCGGACGGCCGCCGGCGCCGAGGCGAGCATCGAGTCGCTCATCCGGCTGGCTCCCACGAAGGCGAGCCGGCTGGTGCGGCCCGCTCTCGGGGGCGACCGCCACGCGGGCGACGAGGAGCTGGTCGAGGCCACGAGCCTGCGGCCGGGAGATGTCGTGCGGGTGCGGCCGGGCGACACGATTCCCGCCGACGGCCGCGTCGCCTCCGGAGCCAGTACGGTCAACCAGGCGAGCGTGACGGGCGAGTCGGTGCCCGCGGAGAAGACGGCAAACGATGACGTCTATGGCGGCACGATCAACCTCACCGGTGTGCTCGACATCGAGGTCACGAAGGCCGGCGCCGACACGCTCCTCGGCCGCGTCAAGGATCTCATTCTGGAGGCCGAGCGGACCCGCACGCCGATCATGCGGCTCATCGACCAGTACGCGGCCTGGTACACCCCGACGATCCTCATGATCGTGGGCGTCGTGCTCTTCTTTGCGCTCAAGAATCAGCCCGACACGGCGTTCAACCGGGCGATCGCGATGCTCGTGATCGCCTGCCCGAGCGCCCTGATCCTGGCCACGCCCACGGCGATGGTGGCGGGGCTGTCGGCGGCGGCCCGGCTCGGCGTGCTGATCAAGAGCGTGGCGACGCTCGAGGCGGCCCGGGGCCTTTCGGCGATCGTGTTCGACAAGACGGGCACGCTCACGACCGGCGTGCTGGCCGTCACGCGACTGGCGCCCGTCGATGGCGTGGAGCCGGCGGAGCTGCTCGCGGCCGCCGCCGCGGCGGAGCAGAACAGCCGGCATCCCGTGGCCCGGGCGGTCACCGAGATGGCCCGTCGGGCCCGGGTGTCGCTCGTACAGCCGGCGGAGTTCGAGGAGGTGGCCGGCCGCGGGGTCGTGGCCCGCAACTCCGACGGGAGCGTGGTGATGGTGGGCCGGGCCTCGTGGCTCGCCGAAGCCGTCGCTCCGCCGCATGTCGTCGACGTCGCTGCCCTCGAGGCGATCGATCGTTCGCCGGAGGCCGAGGGCCTGTCGGTGCTGCACGTCGTCCGCGACGGCCGCCCGATCGGCTGGATCGGCCTCGAAGACAACGCCCGCCCCGAGGCGGCCGGCGCCGTCGATCGGTTGCGGGGCATGGGGATCGGCCGGCTCGTCCTCCTCACGGGTGACCGCACGAGCGTGGCCCGCCGCGTTGCCGGGCAGATGCACTTCGACGAATTCAAGGCCGAGGTGCTGCCCCACGAGAAGCTCGAGATGGTGGACATGCTCAAGCAGGCCGGCCACCGCGTGGCCGTGATCGGCGACGGCGTCAACGACGCGCCGGCTCTGGCGGCTGGCGACGTCTCGATCGCGATGGGCGCGGCCGGCAGCGACGTGGCCATCCACTCCGCCAGCATCGCGCTCTTGAACAGCAACCTCGACCGGATTCCCTTCCTCATCGATCTCTCACGGCGGACGATCGCCGTGATCCGCCAGAACATGGCGATCGGCGGCCTCTTCATCGTCGTGTTCATGGCGTTGGCGGGAGCCGGGCTCGTGTCGCCGGTGTTCGCGGCGCTCCTGCACGTCGTGAGCGGCCTGGCCGTCGTGTTCAACTCGGCCCGCCTCGTGCGGTGCGGCGAGGACATCGAGCAGGCCGAGGCGATTCGCGAATAGCCGTATCAGCCGACGTCGCGGGACTGGAACAGCATCACGGCGAGCGACAGGGCGGCGGCCGTGAGGCTGGCCGCGTAGAGGCTCACGCGGCCGAGGTGCGCGAGCGGAATCGGATGCCCTTGCGTGAGGGCGTCGGCGGGCCAGAAGAACTGGAAGTTGGGCACGACGGCCGAGAATGGGGCGACGAGGCTGCCGCCGGTGCCGGAGGCCGACAGGAAATACTCGCCGACGAGGCCGAGCAGAAACACGCCGATGCAGACGAGGAGCGTGGCCATCCGGCCGAGGCGGGTCGAGGTGGCCAACGCGATCGCCGTGAGCACCACGATCGCCTCGAACACCATCACGAGGCCGAGCCCGAGTTGTGGATCGAAGTCGGTGGTCGGGCTCTGCAGGGTCCACGACCGACTCACGCAGGAGATGATGCCCCAGGCGGCGAGGGCGGCGGCGAACGCGACGATCGTGAACGTCGAAGGGAACGGCCGGCGGTAGAGGTAGTTCGCCAGGCCGGCGATCACGAACGTCAGCCCGAGCGCCAGGATGCCGAACGTGAGCACGGGCCCGTCGTAGGTGTCTTCCACCCGCACCGTTGTCTGTACGCGGTGCCGCACGGTGATCAGGAACACCACCGCGAGCAGCCAGTAGGCGCTGGCGATGGCGGCCGTGACGCCCAGGAACTTGCCCGCCACCACCGTCCAGCGGGAGACCGGCTTGCTGACGACCGTAACGACCGTCTTGTTCTCGATCTCCCGCGACAGGCTGCTGGTGGCCGTGAAGGCGGCCAAAAGCAGGCCGGTGAGAAACAGCGTGCTCAATCCGAGATCGACGAGGAGCTTGTTGTCGTCCTCGAGCGTGTAGGCGGCGACGTTGACGTTGAGCACCAGGGCCAGGAGCGCCGCGCAGATCAGCACGGCGTGCACCGGCTGGCGGATCGACTCGAGAAAGGCGTTGCGGGCGATGGAAAAGAGCGGCATTTCGCCGATGGTACCGCACGGATTGTGAAAATCCCGTGAGCGGGGGCGGCAGCCCCGTCCGCGGCTAAAATCTGGAGCATGGACCTTCGGGGTTCCTCTCGGCTCCTCCCGGCTCCTTCCGGATCATTGGTTCCATCCCGCACGGTCGCGTCGATGCCATCGGCTTCACTCCCCGCCACGTCTTCCAGCGATCCGCTCGTCTATCGGCGGGCGACGACAGCCGCGTGCGTGGGTCTCGGCATCCAGTTCGTTCTGCTCGTGGCCATGGGACTGGCAGCGCTCTGGGCCGACAGCCAGGCGATCTACGCCGCCACCTGGCACATGCTCGGCGGGCTGCCGATCTGGATCATGCTCGCACTCCTCTACCATCAGCACGAGCGGGAGCGCGCCCAGCGGCTCGCAGCCGAGAAGCTCGCCTCGGAGCCGCATGCCACGGCCGCGATCTTCGCCGACCTCACCGACGACCTCGACGCGGCCCGCACCCGGCTCGAGCGGCTCTATCGCTACGGCCTGCAGACCGTGAGCCTGCTCGTCGCGGTCTACCTGCTGGCTGCCGGCTGCGGGCTCGTGTATGCGCATGTCTCGGCCGCCGATACCGCTGCCAGTGCCGCCCTGCAGGCCAATCCCGTCGGCCTGCTCTTCGTGATGGCGGCGATCGCCTTCGTCGCCTTCATCAGCGGCCGCTGGCTGAGCGGCTATGCCCGGCAGCGCGACTGGCAGCTGCTCCGCGGCGGGGCGAGCTACCTCATGAGCTGCTTCGTCGTGGCGGCTCTGCTCTTCGTCGGCGCCGTGGCGGTGGCGCTCACCAACGACACGCGCTTCTTCGGCTGGATGGCCCTCGTCATCCCGGCCGTGATGATCCTGGTGGGTATCGAGATCCTGCTCACGTCGTTGCTCGAGTCGTACCGGCCGCGGGTGCCCGGAGCGATGCCTCGCCCGGCCTTCGACAGCCGGATGCTCGGCCTGCTGACCGCGCCGGGTTCGCTCGGGAGCGTGGTGGCCGACCTGATCAGCTACCAGTTCGGCGTGGAGGTGTCGGGCAGCTGGCTGTATCAGCTGCTGGGCAGTGCCGTCACGCCGCTCACCCTCTTCGGGGCTGCCGTGCTCCTGTCGCTCAGTTGCATCACGATCGTGGCGCCCGACGAGCGGGGCGTCGTCCTCCGCTGGGGCGCGATGCGCGGCGGACCGCTCACGCCGGGCATGCACGTGAAATGGCCGTGGCCCGTGGAGATGGTCGAGATGCATCCGGTCGGTCAGGTGCAGGAGATCGTGGTGTCAAGTGACCTCACCGGGAAGTCCCGCGACGCGAAGGCGATCCTCTGGACGAACGACAGCGACCGGGCCTCGATGCTCGGTCAGGAGGACTTCCTGGCGGCGCCAGCCGAGACAGGCGAAGGCGTGGCCCTCGTCGCGGCCGACGTGATCGTGCAATACACCGTTTCCGACCTGGAGCGATTTCTGATCGGCTCGGCCGATCCCCGGCGGGCGCTGTCGCTCGTCGCCCAGCGGGAGGCGTCTCGCTTCTTCGCGACTCACGACCTCGACATGCTCCTCGGCCGCGGCCGCACCACCGGCGGGCCGCTCCTCGAACAGGCGATCCAGGCCGAGGCTGATCGCATGGGACTCGGCGTGCATGTGACGGGCGTGGCGATCACGTCGCTCCATCCGCCGATCGGCAGCGTGTCCCGGGCCTTCCATGCCCAGATCGGCGCGGTGCAGGATCGCGAAACGCGAATCCAGGCGGCCCGCCGCGAGGCGGTCGAAGAACTGGCCAGCGTGGCCGGATCGGTCGAGCTCGCCCGCCGGCTCGACACGGTGATCCGCCGGCTCGACGGCCTGCGCGGTGGCGACCCGGCCGCGATCGCGGCGGCCGAGGCCGAGATCGACACGCTGCTCACCGAGGCCCGCGGCGCGGCGGCGGAGCTCCTGCATGCGGCCCGTGCCTACCGCTGGAGCCGTGCGGTGGGCGAGCGGGCCGACGGTGAGCGGTTTGCCGGCGAACTGCTCGCCTTCGAGGCATCGCCCGACTACTACCGCAGCCGGCGGTTCCTCGAGGTGCTAGCCGCCGGACTCGCCGACCGCCGGAAGTTCGTGATCGCCGGCGACGCTGGTGACACGCCCGTTTTTCGCATGGACTTCAGCGACCCAGCCTCGGCCATCGACACCCTGCTCACCGAATAGCCAGTGGCGGCCCCCGGGAACCCCCCTCGCACACCCATGAAAAATTCGTTCATCGTGCTCGCCGGTCTCGTGATCGTCGGCGTCATGCTCTCCAACATGTTTCTCTACCAGGTCCGCTACGACCAGGTGGCGGTGCGGACCACGTTCGACAAGGCCGACGAGTCGAGCATCCAGGAGTCGCCGGGCCTCAAGTGGCGGTGGCCGTGGCCGGTGAACAAGGTCACCCTCTACCCGCGGCGGCTGCAGCTGCTGGAGGACAAGATCGAGGAACTGCAGACGGCCGACGGCAAGAGCGTGATCGTGCGGACGTATCTGACCTGGCGGATCGTCGATCCGCTCAAGTTCTACGTCACGCTCAAGGATCCCTCCGAGGCCGCTCGCCAGCTCTCCTCGCGTCTTCGCGAAGTTCGCGGCCTGATCAGCACCCGCCGCTTCGACGAGCTGGTCAACGTCGATCGCTCGAAGCTCAAGCTGGCGGAGGTCGAGACGGAGGCCGCGCGGATGCTCGACGCGGCGCTCGAGCAATCGGGCTACGGCATCCAGGTGGAGAGCGTGGGCATCCACAAGATCATCCTCCCGGAATCGACGACCGAGAAGGTGTTCGAGACGATGATCGCCTCCCGCGAGCGGCTCGCCGAGAATGCGCTCCAGGAGGGGCAGGCGCAGGCCTCGGCGATCAAGAGCGAGGCGGCCAGCGCTCGCGACCGGATTCTGGCGTTCGCCGAGCGGCGGGCCCAGGCCATCAAGGCACAGGGGGATCGCGAGGCCTCCGTGCAGTACCAGAGCTTCGCCAAGAACGAGGACTTCGCGATTTTTCTGCGGAAGGTCGATGCGCTGAAGAAGATGCTCGACCACAACACGACGTTCGTGCTTTCCGCCGACAGCCTCGGCATCCTCGACTGGTTCAACAAGGCCCCCGGGCAGCAAAGCCCGGGCCAATCCCGTCCCGCGCCGGCGCCAGGCCGTTGAGCCCTGAGACCCCATGCACGCTCCGCTGACAGACGCCCCCCCGCTTCCGCCCGACCGCAGCCGCCCGCCGGTTGCCGGCGATGCCGCCCAGCAGTCGCTCGCCGAGGCGCTCACGGTGAGCTTCACGATCCTGAAGCTCGCGATGGCGGCCCTGCTCGTGGCCTATGCGTTCAGTGGCACCTTCAGCGTCGGCTCCAACGAGGTGGCCCTGCGGCTGCGATTCGGCGACTACGTCGGCACGCCCGGAGCCCGCGTCTTGGAGCGGGGCACGTATCTGGCGGCCCCCTTCCCGATCGAGGAGATCGTGAAGGTCGACACGCGGCCGATGACGCTCGTGCTCGACCGCGAATTCTGGTTCGAGACGTCGGCCCAGGAGAGCGGCCTGTCCCGCAGCCAGATGCAGTCGCGCAAGTCGCTGCCGCTCAATCCGCT
>Ga0315900_10009101_pt1 | contig 12653 bp, 17 predicted proteins | sample LakEriMetagenome_FD_203521 | JGI IMG/M metagenome (GOLD analysis project Ga0315900, IMG submission 203521) | Freshwater fungal communities from buoy surface, Lake Erie, Ohio, United States - Buoy 12 MA114 | ecosystem: Environmental > Aquatic > Freshwater > Lake > Lake biofilm | place: USA: Lake...
CATCAAAAGGGGAACTTCTAAAAACCTCAAAATTGCCGTCATTTCAGCGCAGGCTGGAATCCAGTCCACAGCAAGATCAATGAGTTACGAAGGTCTGGGCCCGAGCCTGCGCTAGGACGACGGAGTTTTTATTGATCCGGCAACTAAATATGAATAATTAAGAAAACCCCGCTCCCGCGCAGGCGGGAGGGCATTTAAGGTGAGTGCGGAGAAAGAGGGCTAGAAAACCCCGCTCCCGCGCAGGCGGGAGCCTAATTTTGCGTGGCAAGCGCGCGGTGAAATTGGCTCCCGCCTGCGCGGGGACAGGTGGAATTTGCGATTTATTCACTATGTTTGATTGCCGAATCAATAGAACTTTCTTAAGCTAAAACTCGTGTATTGACGGACATTTCCGAGCAAAAATGCTTGAAAACGACCGCCCTTATTAGTGTTTACAACATTGGCCCATAGTAAACGTGGGTGTCGTACTCAAACGTGACAACTCCGCGCACTTGATGTGCGTCGAATACTTCGCGGACACACGCGATTCACGCTGCCTACAGCGCCAACGACATAACGACGCTCGTATAGTTTGTGTCGGGCCGCCAGTCGCATGCCCCGACAACCTTGTAGCCCCAAGCTTCGTACATTGCGATGAGCGCGTGAGCAGGCGCTGCGGTGTCGAGTGCCATGGTCTTGCCGCCGTTGCGCAAAGCATGGGAAAGCGCAGCCTCGTGCAGTGCCTTGCCTAGGCGAAGACCCTTGAAGGCAGGCGCAACCGCGAACTGACATATGGTCCACGTCGTTGGATCACGGTAGAGCGCTACTTCCGAAGCCGACTGCGGTGGACGAACTGTAATGGTGCCCAAATATGCGCCATCGGATTCTGCGACAAGGCCATGACCGGATGCAAAGCGTGCTGCGGTGTCTTGGACGCTTTGGTGCGTGCCCCAGTAGCGCAAGCCTTTTGCGGCGTGCGGCGCATAGGCGGCATGGATGAGTTCGGTGAGCAATTCCATGTTGTCGCCGGGTGTGAGATCACGAATGACGGGTACGAGGTGCGGCATATTTGTGGGTCTTAACGTTTGACCTGAGGGGCGGGCAAAAGGTGCAGCCTTTTGGGCATCCCCTCGATGGAAGGGGTAGGCGTCACGGCCCAACCTTGGCAGTGCGTTCCATGGCTACCTCAGAAACTTTGAAGCCAAGCTTCTCATAGAAACCGAAGATGCCCGGCCTTGCTGCGCGAAGAACCCATGTAACGCGCTCGTCTGAGCCCATAACAGCTTGGACCAGGGCTCTTCCTATACCCGTGCCACGAAGTGCCTCTTCGACGACGACCATTGAGATGTACCCGTTGGTCATTCCATCCGTGAGCGCGCGGATGAAGCCAACAACCCGACCTTCCTCTACGGCAACAAGCGCCGACTGGGAGCGAGAGACAAGCCTTGCGAACTCTTCGGCATTTGAGACCTTGCGATCCCATCCGGCGGAAAGCAGCAGATGTCTTGCGGCTTCGATCTCTTCTGACAGGATTGTGCGGATTTCCATGTGACGCCTAACGTGGAAGTGAGCGGCCTGCGCGGCTTTATCGCGCAGCGTCCAGAGAGCGAAGCGAACGGGGTTGAGCGCCGGGTTAGGCATCAATCTTCACCTCGCTCGAAGGTACTGCCACGGCCCGAGGCCCAAAACTAGTGATGTTTGCCAGCGTCTCGTTATGGTGCGCTGTGATCTGTGCGGCCGACAAGACGCTGTTGTTCATGGTTGAGTGGGCATCCGAGACGAGAATGACAGGATAGCCAAGGGCGAGAGCCCTACGGGTCGTAGTGTCCACACAGAACTCGCTCTGCAACCCGCAGATTGCCAGTTTCTTCACTCCGTGCGCTTGCAGGACATCTTGTAGTTGGGCGTCACATGCTCCTCTACTGCCATGACGTTGTCAGTAGGGTACATCTACACTAGGAGGCGGTTTGTTTAGCAAACTTCGTAATCTTGGTAAAGCATCATCGCAGATGCTTCTGTCCGCTGGCATTCGTTCAGAAGAACGGCTACGCGACATGGGATCAGTCGCGGCCTACATCGCTGTAAAGGCAGCAGGTTGTAAGCCAAGTCTGAACCTACTATGGGCGATCGAAGGCGCGCTGACCGACCGAGACTGGAGAGAGGTATCAAGAGACGAAAGGACGTCTCTACTCATTCAACTAGATGATTACGAACGGAGAAAAAATGAAGCAAGCAATCGAGGTGGTGGTGTTCCGCGCCAAACCTGACACCAAGCCAGAACAACTGCAATCAGCAGCGTTGGCGGTTACGCCTGTTTTGTCGGCAATGCCAGGCTTTATATCAAGGGAGTTTGGTGAATCCGAGGATGGTCAATTTATCGACATTGTTTACTGGAAAGACCTCACATCAGCGAAGCAGGCGGCCGAGAAAGTCATGAGTATCCCGGTTTTTGGTGAGTTCTTTGGGCTTATTGACCAAAGCCAGATGCAAATCATGCACTTCAAAGTAACGTGACACCCAACAAATCGTTCCAGCGGACTGGCAAAAGCTGCGCTGCTTGCCAGTCCGCTGAACTCAAACGATCTGTGTTGTGAAACGAATCCGTTGCCTTCTTGCGAACGTAGATATCGGTGGGTTGAACATCTAGTCCGCCGGCAAGGTTCCAGCCTTCCGTTCCGTACTCCAGTGGGCCACCGGGCGCTTCATGTTGAATTACAACGACCGGCGCTCCCGCTTCGCGCATCTTTTGAGACACAACGTTGATGCGTTGAATGACGCGCGTAGCCTCAAAGGCTTCGTACTCGCCGGAACAAAGACCGTGCTGAACATCGATGATGAGAAGAGCGGTGGTCATGCTGTGCCTTGATGCCTAACTCAATGTAGAGACGCGAAATGCCGCTTATCGCGGCAGTCGGTTTCCCAATCATGTTGTAGATAACTGACTAAGCACCCATTCTAGTCAATCGCTTATCGTTCAGCCTGCTTCTGCACCAACAGAATCGCCAAACCCAGCAAATGCCACTTGTGCGGGCATGGAAAAACGCGACGATCATCAAAAGGGGAACTTCTAAAAACCTCAAAATTGCCGTCATTTCAGCGCAGGCTGGAATCCAGTCCACAGCAAGATCAATGAGTTACGAAGGTCTGGGTCCGAGCCTGCGCTGGGACGACGGAGTTTTTATTGACCCGGCAACTAAACATGAATAACTAAGAAAACCCCGCTCCCGCGCAGGCGGGAGCCTAATTTTGCGTGGCAAGCGCGCGGTGAAATTAATGAAATGGACGCCCCCTACCTGCAACGGCATCGAAGTGCCAAAGTGGAAGTGTCATCAACCACCAAAAGTAGGAGGAGGCGTCATGAAAGAGATTAAGGTAATTGGACTGGATTTGGCAAAGAATGTATTTCAGGTGCATGGCATGGATGCGACAGGTGGCAAAATCGTCAGCAAGAAGCTCAAGCGCGGCGAAGTGCTCAATTGGTTTGCGCAGCAGCCACCCGTCTTGGTCGGCATGGAAGCCTGCGGCGGTGCGCACTACTGGGCACACGAGATTTCCCGTTTTGGGCACACGGTCAAGATGATGGCACCTCAGCATGTCAAACCGTATGTGCAAGGCAACAAGACCGATGCCCGCGATGCGGCGGCGATCGCCGAAGCCGCGCAGCGCGAATCGGTACCAACAGTGGCCGTGCGCGACCTTGCCGGACAGCAAATGCAAGCACTCCACCGGGTGCGGGATCTGTGGATGAAACAACGCGTGGCATTGTCTAACCAGACACGCGGCCTGCTGGCTGAGTTTGGCCAAGTCATGCCGCTCGGGCTTGCTCGGTTGAAGACCGAAGTGGCCTTATGGCAGGCGCGGGACGAGCCGGCAATGGTCGTCCTCAAGGAGCTGATCACACAGCTAATGACGGCAATCGGCGAACTCGACACCAAGATCAGCCAGATCGAAGTCCAGATCACCCAACTGCACCGGAGCAATGCGGCCAGCCGGCTAATCGAAACCATCCCAGGCGTCGGCTTACTGACCGCCACAGCGGTGGTGGCAAGCTTTGGGGAATGCGCCCAGTTCCCTCGTGCGCGCCAGTTTGCCAGCTGCTTAGGCATTACCCCACGCGAACACAGTAGTGGCGGCAAGCAGACGCTATTGGGCATCAGCAAACGTGGCAATCCGTATATCCGCAGGCTCTTAGTGCATGGTGCCCGATCGGTTCTCACCGCGCGCATGAACAAACCTGCTTATGCCGATGATTGGGCGGTGAAGCTCGCCATACGCCGTGGGCACAACATTGCGGCGGTCGCCTTGGCAGCGAAGAACGCGAGGCGGATATGGGCGATGCTGCATACAGGGGAAGTATTCCGTGCTGATCATGCACAAGCCAAACCCGCTTGTGCATGATCAGCACGGTTAGAGGAGAACCGGGGAAGCGGCCCGAATCACCAGAAATACGAACGATAACGAACACGGAGGAAGCGCAATCGATTGCCTGAGCAATCTCTAATGATGGCAAACACAGGTCAGACCGGGATCGTCCTAGCGCGCGGGATCCAAAGTGCTTAGAGCACGCAAAATTGTTTGCGCGACGATCAGCGAATTTCATCATGTGTCAGCAGCCAGATAGACGGCTGCAACAAAGACCGAATGTATGGCTGCAATCGACTCCGTGTGTCGTCATCATCATGAAAAGATTGCTCTTGCAAACCGGGGGCGTCCATGTATGGATCCCGGCCTCCGCCGGGAAGACACCCGTTGTTTGATCGTTCCCTGAAACTTCGCCATCCCAGCGCACAACCAAAAGGGTTGCGTCGGGCCGGGCCCAATTTTCCCCGCATGCCACACAACGCCCGCTTCAGCCGCCCCGCTAAAACTGTCGCCCCGCTAAAACTGTCGCCCCGGACAGCGTGGCCCGCTTAATTTACGGCCCAGCGCCCGCAGATGCCGCGTCACTGGCGAATAGCGCAAGATAGGGTTGAAAGCGAAACACGCGGTTGCGACCCCATAAATTGGTTTGTTGGAGCAAGCCCGCTTTTTCCAATTTGGCCACCAACGCATTCGCCGTTACGTAAGACACGTCCAGCACCTCGCTGCACTGATTGACGTTCACAATAGGTTTCTCGAATAGGGAGTCGATCAACTTGAGCGCATTCGCGTTTGACGCGTATGTCGCACGCTGCTCCTCGCGCAATGCAACGATGCGCCGCGCGGTCTCTGAGGCTTGCGCGCTCACGTCCGCAACACCACGCAAGAAAAACCGCAGCCAGCCTTCCCAATCTCCGCGCAGGCGGATGGCGGTTAGGCGGTCGTAATACTCTGCGCGATTCGCCTTCAGATAATGGGAGATGTAGAGCAACGGCCGGCTCAGGGCATTGGCTTCGCACAACATCAACGCAATCAGCAGTCTGCCTACGCGACCATTGCCATCGAGAAACGGATGGATCGTTTCAAACTGAGCGTGGGCCAGTCCGCATTGGATGAGTAGCGGCGTATCTGACTTGCTCTCGTGGATGAATTTTTCAAATTCGCCCAAACAGCGCATCAACTCGTGTGGCGGCGGCGGAACGAAGGCAGCGTTCATGAGCGTTGAACCTGGCCCGCCAATCCAGTTTTGCGACGTACGGAATTCACCCGGCGTGCGCTCACCACCCCGCAACTTGTGCATCAGTTCTTTGTGAATCTCGCGCAGCAAGCGCAACGAGAGCGGCAGTTCCGGCAAGCGTTTAAGGCCATGATTCATCGCCCGAACGTAATTCACCACCTCTTCAACATCTTTCGGCGCTTTGTTGTGCGTCGCATTCGCCTCATAGGCGAGCACATCCTCCAGCGTACTTTGCGTGCCTTCGATTTGCGAAGACAGCACCGCCTCTTGGCGTACATACATGGCCACAAACAGGTTGGCATTCGGCAGCAAAGTCGAGATCGCATCCAAGCGCGCTAATGCGCGGTCAGCATCGGACAACAAGCGCAGCAACTCGCCGTCAAGCGCAATCGATGGCACTGGCGGCAAGGGAACGGGAACGAACGCGCGGTAGCCCGTGGGCTGAGAAATGAGCCGCCCGGCGCGCGCGGAATAGCTGAACGTATCAGTCGGCATGGTCAAGTCCGCTTAACTATGGGAACAGAATACTCGCTTTATTTCAATTTTTCTCCTTTTTCTTAAATAAGACGCGAACTGTCACGCTATATTTAAGCCCGCCTTCAATTGGGCGCGGGGTGCAGAAATGTAGACAAACCAAGAAGTCCTTTACTGGCGGGAATTTTCAAGCATTTTTGCTCGGAACGGCAAGCTGGGCGGGGACTTTAAAAGAATGCGAGCGTGGCCCGTTTTATTTGTAGTCGCCATAACTCATGCCATCGTCGCGCAATACGTTGCAGTAGTTCCAGAGTTTTTGAACGATAGTTGCCGAATTCATCAGTAGCTTTCTCGAATTTTCATTGCGGCGCGCTGCGTGCGGCGTGCGCCGGCGAGCTATCGCTTCTTGGGTAATTTGCCTGCTTTAGGCTTCAGCGCCTGCACAGCGGACATTTCGTACACTTGTGTAATCGCCCTTCCATCCCACACATAAGCCAAATAAAGCGTCCGGCGGCAGTCCGTCACGAGGCGGGGCATAAACACTGCCACACATTCCCCGCCAGTCGATCGCACGCTTGGATACACAATGCCGTTGGAATGTTCATGCTCCCGCAGCTTGCACGCGAACGGCTGCGACACTGCATAGGAATCCTTCGACAGAATCTTTTTGTCCGGCAGAGATTTGCGCAAATCATGAAACGTCCCCGCGATACGCGCTTCAAGCACCTGCTTTTCAAAGGTAATCGCCGACAGGCGGCTGTCGCGGGCAAATTTCTCGGCGTGATACACCGTCTCATCTATCGCCGTTTTTAGATCGCGTCCAGCGTAGTACGCACCATACGTACCATCCGTGAACCGGCTGCCATCGGGATGCCGATATGCAAATGGCGCCATGATGAGGCTGGCACCCTCGCCAGTGGCGCAATCTGCGGACTTGAACATGCCCCAGCCAGATTCGGATTGCTGGACTCGTGGACTGGTGAGATTCGCCAACCGCTCCAGATTGTCCCAATCATCCTGAGATGCGACACCTTCGAAAAGATGTTTGCTCGGAAAGCGTGTCGCGATCACGCGTTGGCTTTGCGACCACGTGATGCGACTCGTTTGGACGGCAGCGGCCGTGGCCAACGACTAACCCCAACCACCGCGCTGCGCATCTAGATACGCACGAACGTGATAGAGATCAACCAGTTGCCCGGTCAACATTAGCGCGAGCGGCGCTTGGCCCGCAAAGAGCGGCGCGTCGTTAGGGTTGCGAACCCATGAATTAGCAATCGATTCATCAGGAATCAGAATTTGCAACGCCTTGTAAATACCAACAATGTAGGAAAGGCGATCAAGCGTATCGCGCCCGACCTTGCCAACGTCACCCTTCTTCCAGTTGTAGTAGGTCGCGCGTGAGGGCTCGCCTAACAACACAAGGCAATCCTTTTCAGTGAGACCCCAATTCTTGGCAATGCCGAAAAAGCCGCGCAGGCCAGCACCTGCCAGCGCGCCAACGTCGAGGGGTGGTGGGCGTTTTGCCTTGGACTTGTCTTGTACAACTGCTGCTGTTTGCATGATTTTCACCTCTTCAGAGGTTAGGTAAACACTCTACGGTTGGAGTGGGAAGTAAGTTTAGTCTATTTGTGGACTTTTTGCAACAAGGCGTTTAACCAGCATGATAAGCACTCTTGGCTATTAGCGAACGACTGTGAACGACGTTCGCGGGCCAAAAAAATTCGAGCCTGGAACCTTTAATTTGCGCAGAGTTTTTGAACGATGGTTGCGGAATTCATTTCAACCTATTTCAGAAAGTTGTCTTAGTTTCTTGATCAAGCCGGGTACACGCGCTTGGCTGCCAAGGTCGGTTGGCAGTTGACCGGGCAGTGCATCCATGAAGTCCCGATTTTCAACAAGTTGTTTGAATTCAGCGGCGAGGTACTCGCGTAGCTCTGCTGGCGAGTTCGCCACCTCTTCGAGCAGCGACTGGCGGCCGTCGATAACTGTGACGATATCTTCAAGATCATGGCTTGCCATGTAGTCGTCATTACCTCGGCCTTTAAAGGCCTCTAGCTTTGTGCCAAGAAAGACGGGGGCGGCGATCAGCTTGATGCCTAAGCCGTCCGGCAAGGTCACCGCGAGTGCACTTTCTACCGCCAATGGATACCAGCGATTGTGAAAGCCAAGAATGCCTTCGTCGGTTGGCATCAAGTCGACAGTGATATCCCGCAGTTTCCATCGGCAGATTGGCGCGTCAGCGCTAATGTCATGCCTGAACCCGAGTGCTTCGAATTGCTTCTCAAGCGCATGAAACCCCTGATGCGAAACCACATGCGCCACGAGGTCAACATCGTCCGTCATACGGATGGGCTGTGCACGCACATTGGTTACCAGCAAGCCAGTAGCACAGCCGCCAACAAACACCAATGATTCACGTAGCGGGCCGAGTGCGGTAGCAACCGTCGTGAGGATGGCGAGATTCTTTTGGTCTGCGCTGATGGGTGTCATGATGGTGGTGATCGTGGTCTTGCTTAGTTAGCGAAACCGTTCTTCGAGGAACGCTATCGCCATCTCGCGCTCACGCGCCGCGCCAATGCGCAAGGCATCAAATAGCGCCAACATTTCGTATAGCGCCCGATCCTCTAGCGCAGCCAAGGGAGCCTTTTCGTAAAGCGGCAGTAGCGTCATGCCGCGTGTTGTGCCTTCTGGGCTCGGCCAGACAGGCGGGTTTTCATCGGCGAACAGCACCTTCTCTTTTAGCGGACTCATGCCATACGCCGTTGGGAAGCCAATCGTCATTTCCCCGCGAACAGGCGGAAATGCATAGGGCGCGCCGTGATAGATGAAGAGCTTAAGCGTTGCGTTAATCGGGCGGATTTCGCCTTCGATATCCGTGATCAACTTTGCAGCCAATAGCCGTCGGACGGCCGCATGGGCTTCAAACTGAGATAGCTTCAGTTGCTTGCCAAGTTCTGCATACGGCAGCCACTGGCCCCGCATCGCGACAAGCTTCAGCGCGACGACCACATCCTGCGGCCTCAGCGCCCACTGCCCAGTACTTCCACGTTTTGACACGCCAGAAGCGTCTGATTTCATTGGAGATTTCATCTCGTTGAGTCATTTATATGCAATATGCATACAGCATATATCTGGTAGCGGCCGCCTGTCAATAGGATTTCATATGCTGTATGCATATTGCATATGCGAGGAAGACAATCAAGATAATTTTCTGGAAAACTCCTTTATTGGCGGGCATTTCGGGGCAGAAGTGTCTGAAACGGCAAGCTGGGAGAGGACTTTGAAAAATGCGAGCCTGACCCGTTTTATTTGGTTTTATTTGCCACACACCGCCCGCAGCAGCCGCACCCTTAAAACTGTCGCCCCGTTGAAGAACGGGGCCCAATTTTCCCTGCATCCCACACAACACTCTCTTCAGCCCCCAACCTTAAAACTGCCGCCCCGTTGAAGAACGGGGCCCAATTTTGGTTGCAAGACACGACTGACCATTCGGCTTTTGCCGCTGCGGGTTTCTGATCTACCAAACCCTAATATTGGCGGGCGTTTTGAGGCATTTTTGCCTGTAACAATACGCGGATCGGGGTGTTTCAATTTTCTATTGAATACCGCGCCATAGGCTGCTGCCATGTTCCGTCGTGAGCCAAAGCAATAACCCGCAGTTCAAACCAACCATTACCCAGAACGCGGTTTGAAATTCACGCTTACGTGATTTGTGTCGGAACGCCGTTTGCGCGAACAACGCGCCCGGCCAGCCACAGAAAAGCGCAAGCAGATGAAGCGTGTCTTCCCGGGTACGCTGCCGGTTGTTCATTGCAGCGGATTTGTCCAAGCCGTAGGCAAACAGTGTTATCAGACTCATCACTAGATAGAACAGAAGCAGAAGGAAAGGTAGCCTACCCAACAATGCTGCTGCGAGCAGCAACAACGCAAAGAGTCCCAACGCCGTAGAGATGAGGACGAGGCTTTTTGAGTTTGGATCTTCGCTAAAGGTGGGCGGTGGGCGCTCCATCTTGACAAGCTTCACGCGCTCAGCACGGAGCCGCTTCTTTTCATCCGCCCCTAAGTCGTAACTGATGATGTCGCCAATTGCTGGGCGACGCGCGCGATTTTCAAAAGCGCTGATGTGGACAAACGCTTTGTGTCCCCCACCGTTTTGCGTGACAAAGCCGAAGCCTTTGTCGTCCTGCCACGTTGTAACTTTTCCTTGGTATCGCATTGGTATTAGGAGGTTTGGCGCATGCTACGCAAACACGCATTAAGAAAACGCAAAAACATAATAGCGACGGGCATTTTCAAGCATTTTTGGCTGGAACGGCAAGCGGGGCGGGGGCTTTAAACAATGCGAGCCTGGCCCGTTGAATGGGATAGCTAACCGGATACTGGCGAATAAACACCATTCATGATTGGTAGCCTGCCCTCATTCTGAATATGAATGTTCATCCACGTCCGTTCTACTTTCTCCAATTCTTCCCCTTGCCACCATTGGAAAAAGATTGCTCGCCCTTCCGAGGTCTCGCTCGTCTTCTCGCTACTATCCAAATGCTCGTTCATTCGTCGCCGCAGATCGTTCGTAAGGCCGACATACAGAATCGTTCCAGTGAAGGTCGTTAGCGCATAGCACCCAGCGACATCTGGCACAAAGCGGTATCGATTTCTCATGAACGACTCCCGACCAACCGGGGCGGGAATCAACTCCGTTACGTTCATATCTCAATCGACGAATTCATTGCCGACTTATGCAGAGCTCGGGATAGCTCTTGTGAAACGGCATTGACCGCGCCGGAATTCATATAGCTCGCCTTTCCGCCACTCGCCCACCATTCGGGGTGGCCGACGCCAGCGTATTCCCCTTCAACGTTTTCAAAGCACTCGCGCAGGAGCTTCTCCATCGTCGCCACGGTAAAGCTGCCTTTGTCTTGAAGCTTCATAAAAAACGCAGTTGAGAATTTGCAGAAAAGCTCGACACCGTTGTACTTGTAAAGGACTGCTGCATTTTCATCATCCAAGATTGCAGCGATTGCTTTCCAGTAATTCAGAAATATCTTCTTCTCCTTGTCGAAGTCATTGAAAACTGAAATCGGATTATTTGCCGTGAGAAGGTACTTCACGATTGCTTTGACAAATGTTCTCTGGCTGACGGAAGTGCCTTCAGCGTCCGCGTTCGCCATCTGAATTTTTTCGTACCAAGGCGAATCCGGTGTCGTATTGAGAAAGTCGACATAGCGAATCGCGCGTTCCACTTCGCCCTTTTCCACTGTGTTCAAAATCCAGCGCGGCAAGCTCGGCAGCTCTTCGATATTGACCGCGTCAGTCAGCCTTGCAATGATTCGTTGCTCGACTGACTTATCCACACTCTTTTGCGTCGTGTTCACAATGAGGAAGTGACACATCTGGGCGATCTTAGGCAAATTGATCGCGATGTTCACTGGCACCTCAAAATCCAATACTCGTGGATCCTTGTCAGCCGCCATCCGCAGCCCCTCTAGGCGATGCTGCCCGTCCACGACGCTGAAGGGCCCGACCTTCGCTGGATCAATTTCGATGGTGTTGGTCGCCTCGTCGAAAGCAATCGACTTGTCGGTTGCCAAAAACACGGAGGTCGGTAGAAATGCATCCTGGCTATCCTGCCCCTTGACGATGTAATCAGCCAGCTTTTTTGCTCGTGCCTGATTCAGCAACCGCTGAAAGCCTTTGTCGTTAGAGTCGTCAGGGTCTAGCGTTTCTACGCTATAGAAGCCAGGCGATACCAGCGCCTTAACTTTCATGGCTGTCGTGTACAAAACAAGGCCGCCCTGCCGTGCTCTCGCTGCCGGAACTTTAAACGTCGCCATTTGCACTTCTCCTGTCGTTGTTTTGCTGCGCTGGCTGCTCACAGTTGAAATACCTTCTGTGAAAACTGCATTGGCTTCTAAAGCGAGTTCGTGAAAAGTGTTTGCACTGGAGAGTGCGCGTAGCCCACGGGATTCGAACTCTCTCAAAATGAATTCGAGCTTATGCCGTACTAACTCGTTGTTTCCACCTGCTTGAAAGCTTTCCTTGCCAAGGCAATAGCTACGCATCGATTCAAGAGAAGCGGCCTGCTTCATATGATGGATGACACGAAAATTCGCGTTCGTGAACCCAAGTTCGCGAAGTTTATCGATCAGTTGTACGGTTCGCTTTGGCATATTTCGACCGAGCCCGCTAGTGAGCGGCGTGGGTTTCGACCTTGATCACGTCCGCGCCCATATCGCCGAGGATTTGTGTGCAATACAGCCCCATGATCAAACGGGTGAGGTCGCATACTTTAATTCCGTCGAGTGCGCCGGGCATATTGGTTTCCGAAAGTCGTTTATTGGCGGACATTTTGGGGCAGTCTTGGCTGGCCCGGCAAGCTGGGCGGGGCATTAATGAATGTGAGCATGACCCGCTTATTTTTTGAAAAACACGAGCCTGACCCTCATGGCACTACCTTAAGCGATTTTTGCCATGAAAGCGCACGGAAAGAAAGCTGGCTGAGAGCCTTCACTTGTTAAGATGCTGGTATCTAACATCAACGTCAAAACAGAAAGGATCAGCCATGTGTGACGATACCAAAAAAACGCCTACAGTCGAGCATTTTTCG
>Ga0315900_10009102_pt1 | contig 12652 bp, 8 predicted proteins | sample LakEriMetagenome_FD_203521 | JGI IMG/M metagenome (GOLD analysis project Ga0315900, IMG submission 203521) | Freshwater fungal communities from buoy surface, Lake Erie, Ohio, United States - Buoy 12 MA114 | ecosystem: Environmental > Aquatic > Freshwater > Lake > Lake biofilm | place: USA: Lake...
TCCCGTTTCAGGTACCGACAAGACCATTTCATTCGAGACAGGCAAACTTGCCCAGCAGTCTCAAGGTGCAGTTGTTGCATCCATCGGCCGCACCACAGTGCTTGCAACGGCAAACGCCGCTCGCGGGGTTCGTGACGGCATCGACTTTTTCCCACTCACAGTGGACGTTGAAGAACGTGCATACGCCGCCGGAAAAATCCCCGGTGCGTTTTTCCGTCGTGAGGGTCGTCCATCCGAACAAGCAATTCTCACGTGTCGTCTCACCGACCGTCCATTGCGTCCGGCATTCCCTGATGGTTTCCGCAATGAGACGCAGATCGTTCTCACCATTCTTGGCGTGGATGGCGAAAACCCACACGACGTCATTGCAATCAACGCAGCATCTGCAGCATTAATGGTGAGCGGTATCCCATTCGATGGTCCAGTTGGCGCAGTGCGTATGGCGTACTCACAAGACGGCAATTGGGTTCCTCATTGCACATACGAAGAGGGAAACAATGGCTCGTTTGAAATCGTTGTTGCCGGACGCGAACTTGACAATGGCGACGTCGCCATCATGATGGTGGAAGCCGGCGGAACCGAAAAGAGTTTTGAGTTCTACGAAGGTGGTTCACCCAAAGTTGACGAGTCAGTGATTGCTCAAGGTCTTGAAGCCTGCAAAACGTGGATCAAGGAATCCATTGCATTGCAGCGTCAACTTGTTGCAAGCGTGATTGCAACTAAGGGACCAATCGAAGCGTTGCCGTACACACCGGTGTATGACTATTCAGAAGAAGTATTTGCTGCTGTTGAGCGCGTTGCGACTTCGAAGTTGGCGACCGCGATCACTATTGCATTGAAGGCAGATCGCAACGCCGCCACCGACGCTGCAGCAGATGAAACTGTTGCTGAGTTGTGTGGCACATCCGATGCACCTGGTCAGTTCGCTGGTCAGGAAAAAGCAGTGAAAGAAGCTGTTCGCAGCCTCACGAAGCGTCTCGTACGTCGTCGCATTGTTGAAGACGGTGCACGAATCGATGGTCGCGGACCAAAAGACTTGCGTCCGTTGTCTTCAGAAGTTGGCATTCTCGCAACAGCGCACGGAACAGGATTGTTCCAGCGCGGTGAGACGCAGGTGATGAACGTGTGCACGCTCGCGATGCCACGTATGAACCAGATGCTCGACACTCTTGGTCCAGACAATGAGAAGCGTTTCATTCACCACTACAACATGGCTCCATGGGCAAACGGTGAAGTGGGTCGCGTTGGTACACCAAAGCGTCGCGAGATTGGTCACGGTGCACTCGCAGAGCGCGCGTTGCTTCCAGTTGTTCCAAGCCAAGAAGAATTTGCATACGCGATTCGTTTGGTGAGCGAAGTGCTGTCATCAAATGGCTCCACATCAATGGCATCAGTGTGTTCGTCAAGCTTGTCGCTGATGGACGCTGGTGTTCCGATCAAGGCTCCTGTTGCTGGTATCGCGATGGGCTTGGTGTTTGCCGAAGGTAAGTACACAACCCTCACCGACATTCTCGGCGCAGAAGATGCGTTCGGTGACATGGACTTCAAAGTTGCTGGTACATCAGACGCGGTTACTGCATTGCAGCTCGACACCAAGATTGATGGCATTCCAGCAGACGTATTGTCTGCGGCATTGCAGCAAGCACGCGAAGCACGTTTGCAGATTCTTGAAAACATGAACACTGCACTGTCTACGCCACGCGCAACTGTTGCCGACACTGCTCCAAAGATCGTGACGATCACCATTCCGATTGACAAGATCGGCGAAGTCATCGGACCTAAGGGCAAAGTCATCAACACCATTCAGCAAGAAACTGGTGCTGACATCGCAGTTGATGATGACGGCGCAGTTGGCATCGTTACCATCGGTTCACCAGACGGCGACAAAGTGGAAGCAGCGCGCGAGCGCATCTTAAACATTGTTGATCCGCCAACAGCAGAACTCGGTGCTATCTATGCAGGCCGTGTTGTCAGCATGACAAAGTTCGGCGCATTTGTGAATATTCTTCCCGGACGTGACGGCCTTGTTCACATCAGCAAGTTGGGACGTGGCGAGCGTGTGAACAACGTTGAAGACGTGTTGTCGCTTGGTGAAGAGATTTCGGTTCGTGTTGACGACATCGACGACAAAGGCAAGATCAGCCTTACTCCTGTTGATGAAGAAGGCAATGACTATCCATCAGCACCAGGTGGCGGTGGTGGACGTCGCGACCGTGACGGCGGAGATCGCCGTGATCGTGATGATCGCGGTGGACGTGGTGACCGCGGTGGACGTAGTCGCGACCGCGATGGTGGCGAACGTCGTGAGCGTCGTGATCGTGATGATCGCCCCGCACGTGATGATCGTCCCGCACGCGATAGCGGTGATGCCAAGGTTGTGTCATTTGACGATGAGTTTGATGCCGAACTTCGTTCAGAGTTTGGTGACTTGGGTCCTGGCAGCAACCGCGGCCGTCGCAATCGCTAAATCTGTGCATGCATCGACAACGACGTCGATGTAATCCATAACAGTCGCACCATCTGTCGGCGAGTACCGTTATCTCATGATTCGCGTGGGAGTAGTCGGTGCCGCTGGACGGATGGGTGCAACAGTGTGTGATGCCGTGGCAAATGCTGACGGTTTAGAACTTGTTGCGGCTATCGATTCGCACAATGTGGGTACTGTCGTCCATGGCGTCACTATTTCTCCCGAGTTGAAAACACTTGCGGATGCTGGTGCAGAAGTAGTTGTTGATTTCACTGTTGCTGAGGCAGCGCGAGTGACTTTGCCGTGGTTAGGGCTACATGGCATGCACGCGGTGGTCGGTACAACAGGTTTTACCGATGAAGACCTTGCGGCATTTAAGGCAGCATTCGCGCGCAGCAATTGCATCATCGCAGCGAACTTTGCAATTGGTGCGATTTTGATGATGCGTTTTGCCGAGATGGCAGCACCATATTTTGACACTGCGGAAATTCTTGAATTTCACCACGATGCAAAAGCTGATGCACCATCAGGTACCGCCATTACGACAGCAAAAAGAATGGCAGCTGCAAGCAGTGATTGGGCGAAGGATCCGACAACTAACGAAGTGTTCGCGGGAGCGCGCGGAGGTCTTGGGCCATCTGACATTCGTGTTCATGCCGTGCGCATGAGGGGAATGGTGGCTCATCAAGAGGTGGTGCTTGGCACCCAAGGTCAAACTTTGACGATTCGTCACGACAGTTATGACCGATCAAGTTTCATGCCCGGTGTGGTGCTGGCGTGTCGCAATGTTGCGACAACACCAGGCATCACCCTGGGCATAGATTCGCTACTGAAGTAGCGATTGAGCACAGTTTCGCTACTGAAGTAGCGAAAAGGGATTACTTCTTTAGCGCTGCGACTGCTGCGTCGTAGTTTGGCTCGTTGACGATGTCTGACACCAACTCGGTGTGTAACACCTTGCCATTTTCATCGGCAACAACAACAGCGCGTGCGAGAAGACCTGCGAACGCACCTTCGTTGAGACCAACACCGAAAACTTTGCCGAAGTCACTACGGAAAGATGATGCGTTCTGGACGTTCTGCAGTCCTTCTGAACCACAGAAGCGACCTTGTGCAAACGGAAGGTCAGCCGACACGCACAACACGACGGTGTTGTCGAGTGAGCTTGCAATTTCGTTGAACTTGCGAACACTTGTTGCGCACACGGGAGTGTCGACGCTAGGGAAGATGTTGAATACAACGCGTTTGCCCGCGAGATCTGCATTTGAGATCTCACCGAGACCGGCGTTTGTCAATGTGAAAGATGGGAGTGAACTACCTGGTGTGGGCACGTCGCCCGCGGTGTTCACAGGGTTGCCCTGAAATGCTGTTTTTGCCATGCGTCACAGGATGTCACGATCGCGCGAAGTTTCCACCTCTGGCTCTGATTCAGTGGCGATTTCTTCAGCGACATGGTCGTGGTGTGTATGCGGGCTATGGACAACAGGGGAGTCGACAATTTCTGGATCTGGTGCCGGAATTGGCTTGCGACGACTCGTTTGGTACAGAGTGATCGCAAATAGACCGCCGACGACCCACCATTGGTAGTCATCAATGAAATCAAGCACCGAGCGAATTTGATCCTCGAAGATCTTGCCGCCGACCCACAACACCACAAGTCGAATTGCGATACCGACAGCGACGATTGGATAGAAAAGGCGCGCGCGCATTCCACGATGACCAACCAGCAGACACACGATGTTCGAGCCGGGCATAAGCAGTAACGCGAGCCAGCCCATGCGGTCGGTGACGCGTTCGGCCCAGCGATACGTGGCGGGCAATTCGTTCAGTTGATTTTCCGCCCACGCAAGCGCGCGGTGTCCATACCATCGGCCCACGTAATACAAGGCCACGGCAGCAGCGAGCATGCGCAAGAAACCGATCACTGCATAGGGAAGTGGGTCGATAAAGGGCACTGCGCCAAACAGGTTGCGGTTGCGGGCACTGAGGGTGAGGACGATTGCGGGGGAATCGTCGACAAGAGCGGGACCGATATTGGTACCAATCGTGCCAATGATGAAGAGCATCGAAGTAAAGGCCAAGACCGCGCGACGCACGAAGGCACCTTATGAGGTTTTTGTGCTCCATTGCTACGGTTGACGCAGGATTTTCTGCTGTGTTCACACGGCGCCAGACAAACACCACCAAATAGAAGGGGACAGATGATGAAGGGTTTGATGCAGTCATCACAATTGTCAATTACGCACATTTTTGAGCGGGCCGAGAAATATCACCGCAACAAGATGGTGACGACGGCAACCCCAACAGGTCTAGACCGCATCAACTATGGCGACTGGTCACATCGCACTCGTCAAGTGGGAACAGTGCTCGACAACTTGAAGATCTCAAAAAATGGACGAGTAGCCACTTTCGCGTGGAACACCAGTCGACATCTTGAGTTGTATTTCGCAGCACCATGCACTGGTCGTGTTCTGCATACGTTGAACATCCGCTTGTTTCCTGAGCAACTCACCTACATCGTCAATCACGCAGAAGATGAAGTGATCTTTCTCGACACTTCTCTCTATGCATTGATTGAACCCCTATTGCCAACCTTTAAACCAGTGAAACATCTTGTGTTCATGAATGACGGCAAGGGTGATGTGCCATCGTCTATTCCCGGATTCGAAGTGCATGAGTACGAATCACTCTTGAAAGGTGTTGATCCACATCCGTTCGTAGTCGTCGATGAAAACACCGCGGCGAGTATGTGTTACACGAGTGGCACCACCGGGAACCCGAAGGGTGTTGTGTACAGCCATCGCTCAACGTTCTTGCACACGATGGGTGCAATGACTGTTGATTCGGTTGGTGTCTGTGAATCAGACACGATTCTTCCTGTTGTGCCGATGTTCCACGCGAACGCATGGGGACTTGTGCACGCGGGCGTTGGTGTTGGTGCAAACATCGTGATGCCTGGTGCGGACTTGAGTGGGAAAGCTGTCGCTGATCTCATTGTGAACGAACGCGTTACTGTTCCAGCCGGTGTTCCCACAATTTGGATGGGAACATTGCCCGAGTTGAAGGGTCGTGACACGTCAAGTATTCGCGTGATTCCGTGTGGCGGATCAGCGGTGCCGAAAGCACTGAGTGAGGCATATCGCGAACAAGTTGGTGTTCCCTTGTTGCAAGCATGGGGCATGACAGAAACAAGTCCACTTGCATCAACTTCAAATCTCACTGCAGAAGAGAAGTTGTTGCCTCAAGACCAGCAAGCGGATCTGCGCGCAACTGTTGGCACGATCAACTTTGGTGTCGAAGTGCGTGTTGTTGAACCCGACACTGTGAATGAAGTTCCGTGGGACGCAGAAACAAGCGGAGAAATTCAAGTGAATGGTCCGTGGATTGCATCGGACTATTACAACGACTCACGCTCCCGTGAGAGTTTCACTGCAGATGGTTGGTTGCGCACCGGTGACGTTGCAACGATTGATCCAACTGGTCGTCTACGACTTGTTGATCGCACAAAAGATCTCATTAAGTCTGGTGGCGAGTGGATCAGCTCAGTTGAAATTGAAAATGAGTTGATGGCACACCCAAAGATTCGCGAAGCAGCGGTCATTGGCGTGCCACACGTGAAGTGGTCAGAGCGCCCACTTGCGTGTGTAGTGCTCGAACAAGGCGAGTCGATGACTCCGCAAGAGGTGCTCGACTTCTTGGCGCCAAAAGTTGCGAAGTGGCAGTTACCAGACGCGGTGGAGTTCATCGCAGAGGTGCCAAAGACCAGCGTGGGCAAATTTTCAAAAAAGACCCTGCGCGAGCAATTTGCCGACTACGTGCTGCCGAATCAATAGACGTAGCGCCAGATCGGGCCAAAACAACGCCAATGGTCCCAGCACCCCTCACTTGACCTGAGACACTTTTGTCTCTAGTGTCTCACGTAATGGTGACGGCGGACACAACACCACATCTGACCTCGAAGACCGTGGGACGGCCTCGGAAAGATCAGGAACTGTTGATTCTTGATGCCGCACGCACATGTGTTGATGCAAAAGGTTTTGAAGCAGTCACGATTGATGATGTCTGCGACGTAGCCGGCATATCGCGCGCAACTTTATATCGCGTGTTTCCCGGTGGACGTGACGTGTTATTTGAAGCATTACGTGTCCGTGGCTTACAAGAGTTTTTCACGGTACTTCGCGCCAACGTTGAAGGTGCTGACAGTCTCGATGTGTTGCTCACTCGTTGCGTTGTTGTTGCAACTACCGAACTGAAACATGACGAGCAGTTAGCGGTCATGCTGGCGACATCGCCTGGTGAAACGCTCGGCGATCTCACCGTGAACGGACTCTCTCGCATCGTCGGTGTGGCAACAGATTTCTTCGTCCCATTGGTGAAGCAATTTGTCAGCGAAGAAGAAGCGCGCATCATTGTTGAGTTGATGGTGCGACTCGTTATTTCCTTCTTTCTTTCACCAAGTCCCACTTTTGATTGCACAAACGAACAGCAAGTGCAGTCATTCATTCGCGCGTATCTACCACGCAGCACATCTCATACAACATCTCAACAACATCTCATACAACAAAGGAGCCACGCATGAGCACCACAGAGAGAACACCTGATCAATTGATCGGACGTTTAGGAATCAATGACGTTGAGGAAATCCTCTCCGCGCATTATGACGATCTCGGTTCAGTGTCACACATCGTGAAAAACGAAGCCGATTCGATCTTTACATGGGATTACTCATTGGCTCGCCCTGGTCTGCGCAAACTGTACGAGAAGGCAAAAACTGGTCAGTGGAATGGCACCACGGAACTTGCGTGGGACACTGATGTTGATCTTGAAAAGACGGTCACCCAAGATCAGGCCGCAATCGGATCTGGACTTGATCCCAACCAGTACATCGGCACACCGCTAGAGAAGTGGGGCGACAAAGAATGGTTGGAATTCGGCATTGAATCACGCCGTTGGCAGTTGTCCCAGTTCTTGCACGGTGAACAGGGCGCGCTCATTTGCACTGCAAAGATCACTGAAACTGTGCCGTGGTACGACGCGAAGTTATACGCGAGCACGCAAGTTGTTGATGAGGCTCGCCACGTCGAAGTGTTCGCTCGTTACTTGCAGGAAAAACTTGGGGGCGAATACCCAATCAACCCGCACCTTGGCTTGCTACTTGATGACATCATCAATGACCCCGAATGGGACATGACGTATCTCGGCATGCAGATCATGGTGGAAGGTCTTGCCCTTGCAGCGTTTGGCTTCTTGCATCAACTCACCAGCGAGCCTCTGCTTAAAACACTGTTGCGTTACGTGATGAGCGACGAAGCGCGTCACGTTGCGTTCGGAGTGTTGAGCTTGCAAGAGGTGTACTCGCAGATGTCTGATCCTGAAATCAAAGCGCGTCAAGAGTTCGCATTCGAAGCAAGTATCCGCATGCGCGATCGTTTCTTGCAACAGGAAGTGTGGGCAAAGATGGGAGTTGACCCCAAAGAGGTCATTCCGCTGATCATCGATGACCCCACCCGAATCATGTTCCAGCAAATGCTGTTCTCAAAGATTGTTCCGAACTGTAAGAAGTTGGGGCTTCTTGATCGCAATGACAAATGGCTACGTCGCCGTTTCGAAGAAATGGGTGTTATCCAGTTCGAGGACTGGGAAAATACCGGCGAAGAGTACCTAAAGTTCGAATTGGGTGCGGATCCGGTCGCGAAGCACGCATAAAGTCTTTGCATGACCCAGTTCGGCCAAGTGATCACCGCAATGGTGACACCATTTGATGACGCTGGGGCAGTGAACATCGACGAAGCAGTTCGTCTCGCACGATGGCTTCAAGACAACGGTAATGACGGTTTAGTTCTCACTGGCACAACTGGTGAGTCATCAACGTTGACCGATGACGAAAAGATTGACCTGTGGGATGCCGTGTCAAAAGCGGTCACCATTCCTGTCATCGCTGGAACGGGGTCAAACGACACGATTCACTCGGTGCATCTCACCAAAGAAGCATCGAAACGGGCTGTTGCAGGAATCTTGGCGGTGTGTCCCTATTACAACCGTCCGTCTCAATCAGGTATCGCGGCACATATCAACGCAATGGCAGCTGCGACATCGTTGCCAGTGATTGTGTATGACATTCCGGTACGCACTGGTCGCAAAATTTCAACACATACATTGTTGGGGTTAGCGCGTGAAACCCACAACATCGTTGGTGTGAAAGATGCGGCGGGTAATCCCAGCGAAACTGCAGTGTTGATGTCACAAGCTCCGAAAGATTTCTTGTTGTACAGCGGCGATGACGGACTCACTCTTGCTTTTCTCGCATACGGTGCGGTGGGTGTGATTGGTGTTGCCACGCATTGGGCTGCGAAAGATCACCAAGAAATGATCAATGCATTTAAATCAGGTGATGTCGTCACCGCGCGTCGTATCAATGAACGTTTAGTTGAAAGTTTCTCCTACGAAACGGGTGATGATGCACCAAACCCGATTCCAACGAAAGTGATGATGGAAGTGCTCGGATTCAAAGTTGGCGACGCTCGATTGCCGATGGGGCCAGCTCCAGCAACGCAACGTGCGAAGGCAGAAGCGGTGTTGGCAAACCTCGAACGTGCTCGCCGTAGTTAGCATTCGACAAAACCCACTACAACTCGACAAGTAAGAACTCATGGCAGATCCAGTACGCATTTATTTCCTCGGAGGTCTCGGCGAGATCGGACGTAACTGCATGGTCATCGAACAGCAAGAACAATTGCTGATTATCGACTGCGGTCTCATGTTTCCCGATTTCGATATGCACGGCATCGACCTCGTGCTTCCTGATTTCACATTCTTGAATGAAAATGCCGATCGAATCGTTGGTTGTGTCGTCACGCATGGTCACGAAGATCACGTTGGGGCGCTGCAATTCATTCTTCGTGAATTGTCATTTCCGATTTATGGATCTGCTGTTGCATTGGGTCTTGCTCGCAACCGAATTGAAGAAGCAGGACTACTAGATCAGACATCACTGAATGAAGTGAACGATGGAGATCGTTTATCAATTGGTGTTTTTGATGTGGAGTTCTTGCCCGTCACGCACTCGGTGCCGATGTCGCACGCGATTGTGTTGCACACTCCACAAGGTGTGATCATTCACTCTGGCGACTGGAAGCTTGATCTCACTCCTGTCGATGATCGCCGACTTGACTTGGCGCGTCTCGGACAACTGGCAAAAACGTCAGGCGTGCGTTTATTGATGGCAGACAGCACAAATGCAGAAGAGCATGGTCATGCACCAAGTGAGACCAGTGTTGGGCCTGTGTTACGACAGATTTTTCATGAAAACGCTGATCGAAGAATTATTACTGCGAGTTTTGCGAGTCATATTCATCGTGTGCAACAAGTTATTGAGGCTGCGCTTGCAACGGGACGCAAGGTGGCAACACTTGGCCGTTCGATGCAGCAAAACGTTGCAATGGCGCGCAGGCTCGGCATTATTGATATTCCAGAGAGTGCGTTGATTGACGCAGCGACTATTCGTGATTACGAACCGGGCGAAGTGTGTGTTGTATCAACTGGCTCACAAGGCGAACCCATGTCGGCGTTGTCGTTGTTGTCACGCGGTGAGAGTAAGTGGTTGAAAGTAGGGGAGGATGACACGATTATTTTGTCGAGTCACGCCATTCCCGGTAACGAATCAAATGTTCATCGCGTCATTGATGGTCTCACCAAGTTGGGATGCAAAGTTGTGCACTCAGGTATTTCGGATGTGCACGCAACAGGACATGCCCAACAAGAAGAGATCAAGACGTATCTCTCAGTTGTGCAACCAGAGTGGTATGTGCCGATTCATGGTGAGTATCGCCACCTCGTCGCGAACGCCGAACTTGGCAAGACAATGGGTGTTGACCCCGACAAAGTTTTGATCGTGTCTGACGGCGATGTCTTGGAAGTGCACGATGGCGGCATCTCATTTCATTCGCGTGTCCCCGCGCACTACTTGTATGTGGACGGCATCGTGGGAGATGTTGGTCACGGTGTGATTCGCGATCGTCGAGCACTTGCTGAAGAGGGTGTCGTGGTGATCGTGGTAACTGTTGACAGCGAAACGCGAGAAGTATTGACGGGACCAGAAATCATCACCCGTGGATGGGTGTATGCACCTGAAGCTGAAGAGTTGCTTGACGAAGCGTGCGACATTATTGCTGATGCCGTTGAACGTGTTCTGGATGAAGGAACTCACGACATTGATGTCCTAGAGCGTGAAGTGCGCCGTGCAGCAGGCAAATTCGTTAATGAACGCACCAAACGTCGCCCCATGATCGTGCCGGTAGTTATGACGACGTAAGTCGTCATTGAGGCATGGTTATGACGACGTAAGTCGTCATTAAGACACGGTTATGACGACGTAATTAGGGGATTGGGGACTATCCCCCCACCGACTAGCACCCCGTTAGTACCCTAGAAGCCATGTCTGCCAAGGATTCGCGCTCGCCTCGTTCGGGTACTTCGCGTTCGGGTGCAGTGAAGACCCCTCCCAAAGGCAAGAAGCGTCCAGTTGCCCCTGATCCCATTCCAGAGGTGCGGCCGAAAAAGGGAACCCAGCCAAAGGCGTCGGTCATTAGCGGTCGCGAGGTTGAGCTGTGGGGTGTCGCACTCATCAGTGTTGCTCTGCTCCTTGCGCTGTCTATGTATGTCGATCTCGCTGGTCCGGTGGGTTCTGGCATCGACACAGCACTTGGTTGGCTCGTCGGTATCGGTCGGTTCGCATTAGCACCACTAATCGGCGGAATTGGCGTTGCCATGGTGCGCCACCGTTCCATCGAACACCGCGCGCGACTCACCATTGGTTGGGGAGTCATTGTTGTCGCGGCACTTGGCATGTTGCACCTCATTAATGGCGCAGATGCAATTGTCGCTGAAGTTGATGCAATGTCACGTGCTGGCGGATGGATCGGCGCACTGATTGCAGAACCACTTAGTTCCACACTGAGTGCAATTGGTGCCACGGTTGTTCTTCTTGGCATCGCAGTGGTGGGCATCATGATTGTTACTGACACAACGTTGCCAGAACTCATTGCATTGGTACGCACCAACGTCGACAAGTTACGAGTACTTGATGAAGACGATGACAGTGTCACCGATGTTGCATCGCCAAAGATCGCGCGTCGTAGAGAGTCCGCGCGCAAATCTGCACCACGAGAAGATAATTACGCACCGCTTGTCAACATCCCCGGCGAGCCTCCTGCTCCGTCAACCATTTATGACGCTGGCGATGACCCCGATCTCTTTGATCAACCAGAAAAGAAGAAACCTGCGCGCAAACCAAAAGTTGCGCCTCAGCCTGAAGCAAAGACCCCATCGTTTAATCAGCCCGTAGCGCCATCAAGCGTCGGCAGTGCTGAACAGCTTGATCTGGGCATCACCACTGCAAGTGAGTGGGTGTTGCCATCAACTGAACTGTTAGTGAAATCGCAAGCTCATGAAGTAGACAAAGCGCGAGTTGCAGAACGTGGTCGGTTGTTAGAAGAGTCACTTGCATCACACGGTGTTGACACCACATTGCTCGGCATGACGGTCGGTCCTACCGTCACACGATTCGAACTCGAATTAGGTCCTGGTGTCAAAGTTGCAAAGGTCACCAGTCTTAACCGTGACATTGCATATGCGATGGCCGCTATTGACGTGCGTATTTTGGCGCCTATTCCGGGTAAGTCGGCAATCGGCGTTGAAGTGCCAAATGAAACACGTCAACTTGTCTCACTCGGTGATCTCATCGTGTCACCAGAGGCGCGTGCTGCTGTTCATCCTCTTGACGTCGCCGTTGGTAAAGACATTGCTGGTCGTGCGGTGTTTCTCAACTTGGCCACAACTCCTCACTTGCTTATCGCAGGCGCAACGGGTGCCGGTAAGTCAAGTGGTCTCAACAGCATCATTACATCGCTCCTGATGCGCACCACTCCCGACCAAGTACGACTCATTCTCATTGATCCGAAACAAGTAGAGATGGGTCAGTACGCACGTCTTCCTCACTTGCTCACCGCACCTGTTACGAATCCGAAAAAAGCTGCTAACGCGCTTGGTTGGGCAGTGAAGGAAATGGAACGACGGTACGACTTGCTTGTTGAGGTCGGTTTCCGTGACATCTCTGGTTACAACGCGGCTTACGACCGTGGCGAACTAAACGAGGGTAATGAAGGAGCCGAATACAAACGCTTGCCA
>Ga0315900_10009104_pt1 | contig 12650 bp, 25 predicted proteins | sample LakEriMetagenome_FD_203521 | JGI IMG/M metagenome (GOLD analysis project Ga0315900, IMG submission 203521) | Freshwater fungal communities from buoy surface, Lake Erie, Ohio, United States - Buoy 12 MA114 | ecosystem: Environmental > Aquatic > Freshwater > Lake > Lake biofilm | place: USA: Lake...
GCCAGATATTGACATAGACTTCGTAGACAGAGATCAAGCATTAACTTTGTTTAAACATATCCCTGCCAGTAGAAAAGACAACGGAAAACTTGTTAAACATAACACTGGGGTGTACTTGCACCCTGTTCCAGTCGATCCTGTCACGGGCCTATGTTCAATACCATATGAACAGGCAGAAGATGAAAAATATTTCAAAATAGATTTTCTTAATGTTGGAATTTATAAAGGTGTAAGAGACGAAACACACCTAGTTCAATTAATGGAGACTGAACCACTATGGGACCTATTGGAACAAGACGACTTTGTAAATCTGTTATTTCATTTGAACGGGCATGGAGATATAATCCGGAAGACCCTACCGACTTCCGTGGAACAATTATCTGCCGTCCTTGCTATGATCCGCCCAGCCAAACGTTATCTGATTGGGAAAGACTGGACTACGATCATGAAGGAAGTATGGACGAAACCAGAGAATGGTGATTATTATTTTAAGAAGAGTCATGCCACTGCCTATGCAGTTGCCATTGTTGTGCAGATGAATTTAATTTGCGAACAGATTAGTTATGGATATGCGTAATGGATTTTGATGCATTTAGTACAGCACAGATGCAGTCAAAGCTATGGCTCGTTGAAAGATTAGAACGAACTCTAGAAGAGCATAGGCCTATTGAAGACGGCTATCGAATTTGGATTCTAGCAGGATGGTATGCTGTTGCTAATTTATTAATTCGTGTACGTAGTAAAATACCTGTGCTAGAAGTTAGAAGTTTTGATCAGGATCCTTCCTGCGAAGCTATTGCAGATTCAATTAATAATTTGTGGGTCTATCGAGCCTGGGAGTTTAAGGCGCATACTGCTGACATAAATTTACTTGAATATAAACCTAAGCCAGATATAGTGATTAATTCAAGCGTCGAGCACATGCAATCAAAGTTATGGTTTGAAAATATTCCCAAAGGAACGGTAGTGTGTTTGCAAGCCAGCGATATGATCGACGACGATCATGTGAATCCAATGTCTGCTATTCGAGAATTAATGGATAAATATCCACTAGATGAAATACTATACGACGGTATAAAACGTTTTGAATTTGAAGATAAGGCCTTTAATCGTGTAATGATTATTGGTGTTAAGTAGGCCGTCTAATTAGTGTAATAGATTTACGCTTAATTCTTTTAATTATAATATCGTTTAGGCTAGTGCAAGGACCAAACAATACTTTGGTATCTTTAGTGGAAAAATTTCTAATAGCATATCTAAATCCGTGTATTTCTCTTAACAAGAAAATATTGATAGGAATTTGACGATTTGATTCCCACCACCACACTTCACCTAATTCTAAAAACTTAGCTTTTTCCTGATCAGTCTTAATGAGTGTATAATCATACATGCTTGTGATAGCAGAATCTTGGTTGATAATTATGCCCACGTATTCCTGATCTACGTGGTTTACGACACTTATAAAGGGAAAGTTTTCTTGTAAATTTTCTGTGATTCTCATAGATAAATATTGTAAAGGTCCGCTAGTGTATGCAACTCATTTCAGTTTATTTATATCCAAATAAGATAGACGTATTTACTAATACGTTAGCCGCCTGGCAAACAGAGAGGTATCGTAGAGTGTATAATCGCAATTTAAAAATCCATCGTGGTGTTGATAATAGGGTAGACCTACAGGTACGAAATTCTGACCAGAAGGCCCAGGATATCACAGGATCATATCTAGTGTTTAATCTAGTTAACAGGGAATCTAAAGAACTCATATTACAAAAAGATTGTGTAATTCAAACGGCTGCAAGTGGAAGGGCATATGTTATTTTATCTAATGCTGAATTAGCCAACATAGAACCTGGCTTTTACCAATACTCTGTTAATACAGAAACAAGAACAGTTGACGGCAATACACACATAACAACTGCAAAAAATCCTTTATATATTGACAGTCAATACGGAGCATTTAGTCCTATAGAAATTCACGGAGATGTCTTTGGTGAACCTGTAGACAGCGTTGTAATCAAAGAATTTAAAAACTACCAACCCTACGATCCAGCAACACGGTTGTATTTTATCAGTGGTATTATTAACGCACAACCGCAATACGGTACACCGCAAAGTCTACACACATTCCAAATTAACACAACAAACTATAATGGAGATATCATTATACAAGGTAGTCAAAGTGCAGGCGGTAATCCAGAACGTTGGGTAGATTTAGAAACAATTACTGCTACTATGGATCCAATTGTCTATCAAAATATTGTTGGAAAATATAATTGGTTTAGGATTAAACACATTCCGGAATTATCAAACATAGGAACTGTTGACAGCATACTATATAGATAGTATACTGTATACATGACTCTTGTTCTTGATAAGTTTAGAACTCTTCTTCCTTCGAAATTAAAATCCAGTCCTAGTGGCTGGATTAGTTTCAATGCGCCCTGTTGTCATAATAGAGGTCATGCTCATGATACTAGAAAGCGTGGCGGTATCATTATCAATGACAGTATTGTTTATAATTGTTTCAATTGCAAGTACTCCACAGGATGGAAACCCGGAAGCCCAATAACTCCAAAGTTTAAGAGTCTGTGCCAATGGTTAGGTGCCAACGACGACGATATCAAGCAATTGATATTTGAAGCACTTAAAACTGAATCAACAGACTATCAACCAGAAACATTTGTTGAAAAGCCCGCCTTTACAGAAAAATCATTACCCGAAGGTGCATTGCCTTTAGTAGAATGGTTAGACGCAAAATTAACCAGCGATGAAGAACAACGACTAATAGAAGTAGTTGAGTACGTGGCTAATAGAGGATATGATCCTGTTAGCAAGCATTTCTATTGGACTCCCTTGTCTGGTTATGCTGATAGAGTTATTATACCATTTCAATATGAAGGCAAGATTGTAGGCAATACCGCTAGAAAGGTTCGAGAAGGAAAGCCTAAATATCTGTCAGATCAACATCCCTTCTTTGTGTTTAATGTTGACGAGCAATCAGAACTACATCGATATCTGTTTGTAGTTGAAGGCCCGTTTGATGCCCTTAGCATAGATGGTGTTGCATTACTCACTAATGAAATATCCGATCAACAGGCAAGGATAATTAACAATATAGGTAAAGAAGTGATTGTTATACCTGATCAAGACAAAGCAGGCACAATGTTAATAGATCAAGCTAAAAAACTAGGGTGGTCTATTGCATTTCCCACTTGGGACGACACAGTTAAAGATTGTGCAGACGCAGTACTTAAATATGGAAAGTTATTTGTTGTGGTTGATGCTATAAAAACTGCAACAGCAAATCCAGCAAAGATCGAAATTGAAAAAAGAAAGATGCTAAACAAAATAGCATTATTGGAGAATCAAAGTGATTAAAAAAATATTAGATTTTATTTTATATCCGTGGCACAAATATCAAGAACGCAAGGCATGGAAAAAACGTTTAGAAGAATTGCGTAAACGTGATCCATTTATCTACAAATGATTGCGTGGGGGGTAAATGCCCTTAATCACGGTAATAGTCTTGCTGTTTTTAAAGACGGCAAACTAATATCTAATCGTAGTTCTAAAGAAGATACACTCGATAGAAATGCTATTTTTGAAGCATTTCATTTAGGATCTCCTGATAGAATATTTTGGTACGAACGGCCTTGGATTAAAAAAGCAAGGCAAGTAAAAGCTGGACAATACAGTAGAGCATTTGATCTAAGTGTATTACCAAGTCGATATCTAAAAAATATAAGAATTGGCTACGCACCGATTACCTATACATCACATCATGCCAGTCACGCTGCCGCAGGCTACTATACCAGTCCTTTCAATCATTGTGCTATTGTAGTGCTTGATGCGATAGGCGAATTTGAATGTGCCACCATTTGGCAAGGCCTACACGGCGAAATGAAAAAAGTATGGTCAAAAAGTTATCCTAACAGTCTTGGTTTATTCTATTCAGCATTCACACAAATGCTAGGGATGACTCCAATACAAGATGAATACCTATTGCAACAAATGGCAGAGAAGGGCGATCCGGTCCGATTTAGAAGCAGTTTAGATTTATACTTTGGAAAAAATGGACCTATTGATATTAATTATAACTTCCATCGCGGAGTTGGGAATTGGGGCATAGACTGCATGGGTTTGCAAGATGTACACGATCTAGCAGCAGCCGTACAAGAACGATTCGAATTAGAAGTTGCCAAGATCATGTACAAGGCTAAAGAACTAACGGGTGCAGACAGTCTAGTCTACATGGGTGGATGTGCAATGAATTCAGCGGCCAACAAAAAAATAGTCGAACCTATGTGGCGGTATCGTTGGTCATTGTCTAATCCCGGAGATCCCAGTTCTAGTGTAGGTGCAGTATTATATCATACCAAACAACGTGAATGGAATTATGACTTTGGTGTTGCAAAACACCTAGCAATTAGTGTATAATATATTATGATAAAGACATACGACTACGAAGTACAAAAATTATATCTTGAACTCATGCTGGCAGATGCAGAAGTATTTGTTCGCTGTCAGGGTATTTTTGATCACAGCCTATTTGATCGTAAACTACAAGATGCGGCAGAATTCATCCACGAGTATGCCAAAGGCTACAATGTATTACCAGACTATGAAATGGTCAATGCCACTTGCAGAACCGAACTTAAACGACCCGATGACCTTAAAGAAGGCCACATGGATTGGTTTATGGATGAGTTTGAAAAGTTTACTCAACACAAGGCTCTTGAACGTGCAATTATTGAATCAGCCGAATTACTTGAAAAACATGACTACGGTGCAGTAGAAGTCCTAATTAAAGAAGCCGTCCAAATTGGTCTTGCTCGTGATATGGGAACAGACTACTTTGCTGATCCTCGTGGTCGATTGATGGGCATCAAAGACAAGAACGGACAGGTATCAACTGGATGGCCTTGTATGGATCGTAAACTGTTTGGCGGTATGAACAGAGGAGAACTCAATATCTTTGCAGGTGGCTCAGGTGCAGGTAAATCTTTGTTCTTGGCTAATCTAGGAGTTAACTGGGCCTTGATGGGTCTTAATGTTGTTTATCTAACACTTGAACTTTCAGAAGCACTGGTTAGTATGCGTATCGATGCCATGCTGACAGGAACGTCAACTAAAGATATTTTCAAAGACATCGACGACGTTGAAATGAAGGTCAAGATTATTGGTAAAAAAGCAGGATTGCTACAGGTCAAATATATGCCAAGTGGCAAGACTGCTAATGACATTCGTGCATACTTGAAAGAATATGAAATCAAAGTGGGCAAGAAAGTAGATGTGCTGTTAGTTGACTACCTAGACTTGTTAATGCCTGTGAGCAAGAAGATCAGCCCAGCAGACCTGTTTATTAAAGACAAGTATGTGTCAGAAGAATTGCGTAATCTAGCAGTAGAAAAGAACTGTGTGTTCGTCACAGCCGCCCAGTTGAATCGTGGTGCTGTAGAAGAAGTTGAGTTTGATCACAGTCATATCTCAGGTGGACTAAGTAAGATTCAAACAGCAGACAACGTGTTTGGTATCTTTACATCAAGGGCCATGCGTGAGCGTGGACGCTATCAAATTCAATTGATGAAGACACGTTCATCGAGCGGAGTTGGCATGAAGATTGATCTAGAGTTTAATCTAGAAAGTCTTCGAATCTCAGACCTGCCAGAAGATGAACAAGAAAATAACGGTGCAACAAGTCGAGGTAGTTCGAGTATTATTGAAAGTATCAAGGCTCGCAGTACCATACAAAGTCGCATTGACGATGATGGGGTCATTCACGATCCTACACAAGGAGCTCCTGTAGGCAAGATTAGAGCCACAGTTGAAAGTTCTAAGATGCGTGAGATTTTAAACAAGCAGTTCGGTGATGAAGACTAAACGAGTAGAATTATTAAAGTGGTTGCCTGAAGAGGGCGAATACATAGCAATAGATTGGCCCAAAGTACACAAAACAATTGGATTAGATCATACTAACTGGTTGTTAAAACAACCTGAAAATATCTGTCAATTGGTACTAGAAAGAAACGACATGCACTGTCGTTTAATTGCAGAATTCTATAATGATCAAGCATTGACTAATTACCACTTGATGTGGGCTAAATAATGAATGCGTCTAAGAGAATTACACGAACGATCAGATATAATCACAGTTAATCGCCGTCTTAATCCCAAGATATGGGACGGTGAAGAACTGGACCCGGCGGTGGCGCAAAAGCTCAAAGAAATAGCACTGGCCTTTGAAGAATTCATCGGCGTTGACCTAGATGTAGTAGATTACACAATAACAGGATCAAATGCCAATTATACGTGGACTGAGCACAGCGACCTAGATCTACACCTAATTGTCAAGGGTGCTGTCAGTGACAACGATCGTGAACTATTCAATGCCAAAAAGGCACTCTGGGGCGAACAACATAACATAACCATCAAAGGTCTTCCTGTTGAGTGTTATGTTCAAGGACAACAAGAAGAACACCACAGCACCGGAGTGTATAGCATAGCTGGCAATCAATGGCTGGTCGAACCAAAGAAAATAAAACCAGAAGTAGATGACAGTGCTGTGGAACGTAAAAAAGACGCAGTCATTCACGACATTGAAACTGCGCTATTAAGTAAAGATCTTACAAAACTTCGTGCAGTCAAAGAAAAGATCACTAAAATGCGCAAAGCAGGTCTAGAGCGTGCCGGAGAGTGGTCAGTAGAAAACCTAGTTTTCAAAATACTCCGAAACCTAGGTCTTATTGATCAAATTGCGGACAAGATCCGCGAACTAGAAGATCAAGAGCTGAGTCTAGAACAGACTCAGTCTTTGGATTAATTGATCTTATAACAGTCGTAGACATCCCAAGAACATATAGAATACACTATAAATTTAGTGGCTGCTTCTAGTGTTGGGAATGTTCTAGATCTCAATTGACCAGTGGTCAAATAATACTTTATACGCCACATCAGTCTTTCTTAAGGCCAAACAACTGTAGCAGGTGAATGAACAGGTTGATAAAGTCCATGTAGAGTGTGAGTGCGCCAATGACTTCTTCTCGACCTGTATCGCCGTCTACTGTGACCAACTCACGAATCTTTTGAGTATCATAGGCAGTCAAGCCCAGGAACACAATGATGGCAATGGCTGAAATAACCATCTGCATCACAGTTGAGCCAATAAAGATATTGATCACTGATGCAATTATGATGGCAATTAGGCCCACAAACATGAACTTGCCTAGACTGTCCAAGCTCTGCTTGGTAAAATAACCATAGGCACTCATTACCGCAAACAACACAAAGGCGCTCATGAATGCACTCACGATCGATCCCATGGTGAATACGGCAAAGATTGTGCTAAAGCTGAGACCCATTAGAGCGGCAAAAGCATACAAAAATAGCTGTAGTTGACCTTTGTTAAAACGCTCTTGTGCAAAGGCAAAGGCAAAAATGGCCACAAGTGGTGCAAAAATCACAATCCATTTTAGAGCACCCGTAAAAAAGAATGCCAATAGTTCCGGTGTAGTGCCCACCAAATAACTGACCAGCATGGATACCAAAACGGCCATGCTCATGTGGGCATAGACTCTGCCCATTGCTGAATTAACGGCTTCTGCCGAACGATATGCAAGTGTTGTCATAAATTTTCTCCTATACTTGATTGTACAGTAAAATTATTTAGCTGTCAACGGTTTTGGCAAGATCAATTGCGATTTTTCTTTACAATGGTTAAATAGCAGTATATAATGTAATATAAAATATAACTTAGTAGACATCATGCTAGAACGAATCACCACCCTTACCGACGAACTATTACGATTGCTCAAAGACGACCCTGTGCGTCCAGAAATTCCTGCTGACTTTCGAGTGAACACGAACTCAAGAGTCTATGTGCTCAAAAGCGAAACGGGCGAACCCATGGCAGTGACCTGTGTGAAGTTTCTAGCAGAAATTCCACAGAGTGTAGACGATTTGGCCAATGTGGCTGTGAATACTTCTACTGCGGTTTTCTATACCATTTGGAGTTATGCAGCAGGTGCGGGTCGCAGTCTTATAGAAGCGGCTCAACAAGATATCAAAACTCACGAACCCCAAGTTAAAACCTTTGTAACACTGAGCCCGAAAACAGAAATGGCCCGCAAGTTTCATCACAAAAACGGGGCCACTACCTATAGAGAAAATCAAGACTCAATTAACTATCAGTATCACTGACCCGAGTTGGCACCCACTGTGTACTGTGAAACTTCTGCTAGCCAAGATTCACGAGTTCTACGTGACTGCGACTGTGCTAGTTCTTGTGCGGCACGATTGGCCAATTCTAGATCGGTAATAATACGCCCAGTAAGATCTTGTCTTTGAATACGAACACCTGTACGTGAATTACGGGCCATGATTTTGTATGCTTGCATATCTGCTCCTAGATTGAATATTTATGCTGGGCTCGATATTAACGCTGCGAAGCAGCGCGAAGCGCAAAAAATTTTAAGCAGATTTTCAGTGAGTTATCAGAGTAGTTAATGATCTAGCACCACTTGAAATGTTTCAAAGCGTAGATAGAACTCTGTTAATACTGCGCCCTCGGGTATCCAAAATCTGGTGCGATTAAGGTGTATTTCATGCTTGAGATCATGTTGCTCTATAAAGCGTAGTGCTAGTTCTAGATTGGGATCACTAGAGAATACGGCAAATTGTTTCATAGCGTATATAGCCGATGTGTGTACAGTGAAAAAAATTCTGTGCGTATTTTTTAAACTGCTGATTCAGTCCAGTGTGCGTATAACACGAGTATGGTCCGGATAGCGCAAGATCCATTGATGTGCATATAAAGGATGATTGAACAGCATGTACCAATCTGTGGGAATGGCAGCATTGTATTGATCAGTGTGTGCCCACGATCTAGGCCAATAGCTGACCCAAGAACTCCAACTGTTGAGCAGTGAGGTCTGCGTGAGAATCAAGGGTTCTAGATATACCAGCAACATGTAATTATTTACTGATATAATAGAGAAATGGCCGCAGTTTTTTTACACAGCGCCTCGCAGTATAGTCATGGTGATTTCTTGATCCGTAATGCGATATACGTTGTAGCACTCCCGCCTAACGGGCTTTTGACTGGGTTTAGATCGACGACCGCCCGCTGAGCTATTAAGTGGCTGTAGTTTGACTTGATTGCTGGTGTCGTAGACCTGTAGAACACGGGCCAGGATAAGTCTATTGTGTTCAGTGACTAGGCAGTGATCTCCGGGAGCCAAGACAGCGCCTGCAATGTCTCGATGTTCAAGTGAGTGATTCATAATATAACGTGTGTAAAAATGGTTATTGAGGGGTAAAAAATTGGCCGCGCAAAAAATTTGGGTGGAGTACTTATCGTTTCATGGTGGTGATTTGCTACCCCTACTGTTGTATATACGCAACACTGTGCGTGTATACCCCAACCCCCCACCATGACCCCTCGACCTCAGCACCTCCTGGTCATGCCTGGCCGCATCTGGTCTCTAGGTAGGTGAGCACCGCACCTACGATAGGCCGCATCGTCCCAATTGGGAATCTGTTCGAAGAGGTGCCTACCCTGTGGTGGATCGTGTGGCGCAGTGCCCTGTGCTCTGTACAGGGTGTTAAATTGCTGTGTAGTGCAGCCTGCGTTAGCGGCTGCGAGCACGACTAATAGCACTAACAGCCAGCGATTCATACGCTTCAAGTCCGTTGTATTCATGTTCCTGTGTCTCCTGTACAGCTATGTCTAACAGGCTAAGGCAGTCCTGTTGATCACGTAGAGGTAGAGTGCGAATGAACTTCTGTACCTGCTCCATCTCTTCCATGGTCCACATCACATCCATAAGAGCCTTTTGCTTATGGGTAAGTCCTGATATGGTAATCATCGCATGGTCCTTAAAGCCAGCATGACTGTGATAGCCATTACGGCATAGGTGAATACGCCCACGCCCATGACCACGCCCACTGTCATAAACAGGTCCTGATTGTTCACGATGAACTGTGCGGGATCAAATGCGATCATTGTTCGCTCGCTGCCTGGTTAGCGTATGATGCGCCCAGAGCCATGAACGCAATGCCTACCAAGGCAAACAGCCCCAAGTAAGCGCCATCACCTGTTAAGAGATCTGGGGAGTGTTCAATGCCGCCCACTGTGCCCAACAGCAAGACCATGCCTGCGTACAAGAAAGATAAAGCCTTTTGTCTAGTAGTCATTTGCGTTCCTTTGTGTGTATGTAGTAATTATAGCGGACTTAGTCCAAACTGTCAACTGTTATCGGGCTATACGCACAATAACACCCTGTGGCGTACTAGCCACAGTGTAGCCGTTGCTTTCAAACAGGCTAACTACCTCTTTAGCCATACGACTCTTAGCACGGGCGCCTTCTGCTTTAACAGCTATGAACTTGGCACGGTAGTTAATGTATAACTTGCTATAGCTAAATGCAGTGTCCAAGAGATCTCTTACACTAAGCGCACGACGGATCTGTTCCTGTGAATAGTGGCTCTTGTTGTTTGAGTTGCGACGTTGTGCATCTATTGCGGCTGCGTATGCAAACCCGCCTGCTGCCTTAGTTTCCAGTTCCTTCATTGCTCGCTCCTTTGTGTGTATGTAGTAATTATACTGTGTTTGGCGGGCTGTGTCAACCAATTACCACGCCAACTCTTTGCTGGGGAAACGGATTTGGCCCTCGTACTCCAACTGATCCTTCTCAAACTCTGTGAGGTAGTCGTCGGCTACAATCTCCCAACCAATGATGTGCTCACGGTAGTAGTCGTTGTCGCACTCAACTTGACTGCGGAGGGCCATCATGACCTCTGTCACAGAGTTGACGTCCTTGAACTTCTTGACCACGTAGTCACAGCCGCCTTTGGGCTTCCAGTAGGGCTCCATGTCCGTACCGTAGTTCTCGTATGTCTGTGTAGTGATTAACAGTTTAGCCATTTTGTGTTCCTGTTTGTTTGTGTCTATGTGTTAATTATAGCGCACTTCGCCCAATCAGTCAACCAAAAAGATGTTGTATTTTTACAACTCTATTGCCCTGCGGAATATCAACTCTTGGCGCTCAAAAGCCTGGATTTCCCAGGGTTGATCAAGGTAGGGATGATTGGCCTTGTAGAACTTGCCCTTCCAGGTACGACCCTTGGCTGTAGGTTTGAGATAGCCCTTGGCAAACTGCGCCACGTGAGTCAACTCGTGTGCCAGAGTGACTCCCAGTGTGACCCAGTTGCGAGTGGGTTTGAGTACAACTAGGAAGGTGTCTATGCCCGTGAGCGGAATGGTGGTGCCCATCTCTTCTAGGTCTTGATCCACCTTGACAACCAACAGTCTACGGCTACGATTCAATCCCAACTGAGTGAGCATACTGGGCAGAACCGCCTCTATGTACTGTCGAGTCTTAGCGCCAGCTTCTACATGGTATTCCATTATAGATAGTTCTTTTTGTCGCCGTAGAGTTCGTTGTACTCATAGCCCTTGTAGTACTCACGCATCTCTTGGATGGTCATTGCTTCTTGCTCAATGCGGGGCTGATTGCCTGTACCGTTGGGATATTTGTGCGGATTCTGTGCTCGACCGTAGTAGCTGTCTGCTGAACCGCGATCGAATGGGCTACCGTGGCTGGCATCGTATGTGATGCCTTGGAATTCTTGTGTTTGCTTTTGATCTACAATCATTTCTGCTCCTGTGTGTATGTGTTAATTATATGCTAGATTGGCTGAAGTGTCAACCAAACACAATAGTGCCCATAGCGGCTGTCCAAAGGAGCAGAGCCTGTGCAATGCCAAAGTGAAACAAGAACCATATTACAGCGATCCAACCAATCAGTTTAACCATTGCCAGCTCCTTTGTTGCTATGTGTCTAGTATAACAGGGTTTTGGCACCCTGTCAACCAAATTAGTCTACCCAGCTCTCTACCATTAGCACGGGCTTCTTGAGAACCCGCTTAACAAAGTCCTCGGGCGTGTCGTCAGTGCGTACTAACATATAGCCCATGCTCTCTACCAAGTCTGCCTCGCATATTTGGAGGTCTAATGCGGCCGCCTCAAAGGCAATGTTCATCTTGGTCAGTGCATACTTAACACCTGCCTCAAATGCCGCATACTCGCCGCTACCTGTGTCTTCAAAGTCGAACTCTGTTTCCATAATGTTCACGTAGTCCTGACCGTCTGCTACGATGAACTTGCCGATCTTCTTCCAGTTGCTCTGCTTCTCACTGTCAAAGTGGTCACAGCACTCGTTAATGTCAAACGAGGCGAATGCATCATAATTTACTTTAGCCATTTGGGTCGCTCCTAATGTGTGTTTCTAAGTGTTAATTATACAACTAATTTGGCTAGTTGTCAACCTAACTACATAATAGCCCTAGGGCTTCTAGGGTCAATAGCTTTGGTGGCTGTGACCAATGCGGTAGACCTGTGTGCCTGGTGCATGACCGTCGTCATCACCTTCTATGGTGTAGACTTCTGGCAACATGACGGTAGCCAACTCGCCATAGCAGTAGTAGCCACTCTCTGTGACCACCAACTCTGCGTCCTGGGGCAATTGGCTCAGGGCTTCTATCATCTGTGCTACTGTTATTGTCATAATTCGCTCCTACTTGTTTCACTTGCTTAGGCCGAGTCTACAAACTCGCTTCGTGTCCCTTGGTTCCAACCCTTTTTGCATCTCTGC
>Ga0315900_10009105_pt1 | contig 12650 bp, 4 predicted proteins | sample LakEriMetagenome_FD_203521 | JGI IMG/M metagenome (GOLD analysis project Ga0315900, IMG submission 203521) | Freshwater fungal communities from buoy surface, Lake Erie, Ohio, United States - Buoy 12 MA114 | ecosystem: Environmental > Aquatic > Freshwater > Lake > Lake biofilm | place: USA: Lake...
ATAGTCAAATAGATACTTTAATTAAACAAATAGGAGAAAATGGCACACAATCTTAATATTATAAATAATAGAGCTAGTTTTGCTAGTAAAAAAGAAGTACCATGGCATGGCTTAGGTAAAGTTGTAGATGCTATGACTTCTGAAGAAGCTATTAAATTAGGAGGATTAGATTTTGAAGTAGAAAAAAGAAAAATTTATTATCATGATAATAAACATATTTCTTTTGATGATGCTAAAAAGTATAATACTATTTCAAGAGTTAAACTTAAAGATTCTAATATTTATAAACAAGAATTTATAGTTCCTGATAAATTTATAACTGTTAGAAATGATACTAATCAGTACTTAGGAATAGTAGGAGCAAAATATAATATTATTCAAAATTATGAAGCTTTTGATTTTATGGATAGTATTATTGGTAAATTTGCATCTTATGAAACAGTAGGAGCATTAGGTAATGGAGAAATTATATTTATTACTGCTAAAGTAACAGAAGAATTAGTAATTAATAAAGATTTAATTGATAAATATTTATTATTAACTATGTCACATGATGGTACTAGTAGTATTCAAGTTATGTTTACTCCAATAAGAGTAGTTTGTAATAATACATTAACTGCTGCTACAAGAGGTAACAAAACTAAAGTTAGTATTATGCATACTAAAAATGCTAAAACTAAATTAGAACTTAGTAAAAAAATACTAGGTATTGTAGACCAAAATACATTAGCTTATCAAGAAGCTTTTGGTATATTAGGTAAAAAGCAAGTTAATGATGATACTGCTTATGATATTATTGAAACTGCATTAGGTTTAGTCAGAGATTCAAAACAAACACTATCTTCTAAGGGGGAAAATCTATTAAATAAAGCACTTACTTATTACCATGAAGGTATAGGACAAGAAAATATAGTAGGTACAGCTTGGGGAGTGTATAATGGTATTACTGGCTATTTTCAAAATGTTAAAGAATATCGTACTAATGATGCTAAATTTAAAAATACATTTAATAGTGGAGATGCTACTATTAGACAAGATGTATTTAATCAATTATTAAAATTATAATGGAAAGACAAGAGAGACTTAATATTATTATTAGAAGTCTTGAAGATTCTAGTACATTTGAAGGTAGAAAATTACTTGATGAATTTTCCCCCTTAGAAATAGTTGATGTTGCAAACCATTTAGTAAATATTTTACCTGATACTTTAGATGAAAAAATTACTAAAATATCAGAAAGATTATTTGTTTCATGGAATAAAGAAATTATACAAAATCATTGTAAACATAATATTAATACATTATTAAAATATTATATACAAAATAAATTAGATAATAAAAAACTTATTTTATTAATAACTTATTTAAGTATATTATATAAATTAGATAATATTAGTATTACTAAAGATTTTGATGAAATTCAAAGTTATTTTGAATCACTTATTATAACTTCTACTAATGAATTAGTAGATGAAGTTAATAATAATCCTATAAATGCTAATACTTTAAATATAAGAAATTATTATATTAGAGTTATAGATGATTTTATTATATTACCTACATTAAAAACTAAAGAAAATTTTATATCATATTTAATACATTAATACTATGAACTTACTTATAATTGTTACAATAATATTAGCTTTATTAGTTATATTATTAGCTTATAAAAATAATCAAAAAGAAAATTTGATAAATAAAAAAACTGATGAGTACCAATTTCTTCATAATGAATATAGTGAATTAAGAATTACTCATGCTAATTTAAAAAAGCAAGCTAATGATGCTTATAATACTTATCATAAGAATTTAGATGAATGTAGAAAAAATAATTCTAATGAATCTTTATTATTTAAATGGTTAATTGTTAAATTACAATCTTTTAACCAAGAACCTTCTAAATTTATTCAATATCTTAATGAAGGAACTCCTAAATCATTTTGGGTAATATACGATAAAGAAACAAAATCTTATATAATTAAAGATGCATTTGGTTCAGAAAGTATTGAACATAAAATAGATTTTAAATTAGATGATAAATCTTTAAAAACTATAATTAATGATTATTTTAATTCTAAACTTTTTATAGAAAATTATAATATTGATAAAACTAAAACAAATGAAGATTTTGAATTAATAAAAAATATTTATAAATCTATTAAATAATTTAATATGAGTAATAACATATTAATAATTATAATAGCTATAATGTTATTATTAATAATAATTTTATATTTTAATAATAGAGCTTTATCACATAATGTAAAATCTAAAGAATTATTAAAAAAATATACTAAAGTAAATTATGAAACTACTTATTATATTTTTGTTAAAAATAAATTCTATAAAGTTTTTTCAGTAGATTCTAGTGGTAATGCTTATGTTAGAATTAGAGAAGGATATAAATCTCCTAAAGTAAAATTTTATGGTAAATTATATTTAAAAGTTAAAAATCAAAATTTATATATTAGTTTAAATAAATTTAAAGAAAATCCTAATAATACTAATTTACAATCATTAGAAGAAATAAAAAAAGAGGCTCTTAATTGAGCCTCTTTTATTAGTAAAAAATTTGCAAACCTAGTTAGTACTTCTTATCGTTTTTCAAATACTTGTGTACTTGAATTATATAATGAATATGCTTTAGTTCCAAATGGTAACATTTGTAAAGTTTCTTTAACAAATTTACTATTACCACTATGTACACCAGCTTTAATTTCATCTTCTCCAATTACTAAAGTACCAACAGATTCAATCCATTCCCAAATATCTTTAATAATTGCAGTAGCAGGAATAATATCTCTAATTAAATTTCTTGCTTCCATAGGATTAACATATAATAATAAATCTGTTCTTAATCTAATACCTTGATTCATTAATACATTTAATGCTGCATTATTTTCATCATCATCATCTTTTAATCCTGCTGCAAGAAGTAATAAAATATATAAATTAATAGCCATACTAACTTCAGTAATAACTTTTCTCATATTAGCAGCATCAACTTCTTTAATATTTTCTCCATCTACTAATCCTTCAAAATTACCATTTTTATATAAACCAAAACTATATTTATTTATTAGACCTTTAAAAAATTCTAAAGCAAATTTACCTATATTAGTATTACTATAAACAGTACCCACACTTCTATATCTACCTTTTACAGTAATTCCTAATATATCATCAAATCTTTCTTTTTCAGCTCTAACTGCAATAGCTTCTAACATCCAAGTTCTAAATTGTAATCCTGCTCTACCTAAAAAAGTTCTTTTAGCATTAATAGTAGATAAAGGGTCATAATTACCATGATTACGTTTAATTATTTGATCTAATTTAAGTCTTAATTTAGTAATAACTTCAGTTGGAGCTTCTCCATATTCAGCAGTATTCCAATTAAAATCATTATCCATAGCATCCCAAATACTAACTTCTCCTTTAATTGTATTAACTTTAGTTTCTTTAGCTAAAGCAATTAATAAAGGTGCTTGATTTATATATTCAGTACGTTGTTGCATATTATAAGGAGCTAACCATTTTAATCTTTTATTAAAACTATTAGATGTAGTATTAGTATATAATTCATTAGAAGCATCTTTTAATACATCCCATTTATCCATAGCACTTCTAATTTTATTGGCTGTTTCAGAATTATATAATCCTGTATTATAATTAAAACTTACATTTTTACCAATACTATTTAACACTAATTTATAACCATAGTTTAAATTACGTTTACTATATAATCTACCATCAGCAGCTTCAATATAATTAGCAATCCAACCAAATCCCATATTACTAATACCTCCTAATACATTCCAACCCATTAATTTAAGTTGTAAATATTTAAGCATATTATCACCTGCTTTAGAATATATAAAAGTTTTACCTTGATTAGCTAATTGTTCTACAATTAAATTAAATGTAGTATCATAATCTTCTTGTGTTATAACATTATTAGCTAAATCTTCTTGTAATTGCTCTAATTTATTTTCTAAATCTTTCTTCTCTTCTTTTTCAGTAGGTGTTAATATCTTTTTACCTTTACCTTCTTCTTCTCTAATATCATTATAAATATTAGCTTTAGTATAATTATCTAAAGCTTCTTTTAATTTAAGAAAAGATTCAGATTCTTGTTTTTTCATAATAATACCACTTTTATTAGTAATTGGTATACCATCAGGTCTATAATAAGATTCTTTATAAGAATCTATTACAGTATTAGCAATTTTAATACTATCTTCAATTTTAGCTTTATGTTTATGAGCTAATACTAAAGCAGTATAAGATTTAACTACTTTACCTAAATCAAAAGATTTCTTTTGAGAGTATTCATGAACTGCATCTTCTTCAAATTCTTGTATATATTCAACACTAGGTTGTTTTTTATTAATAGATACATATTCAATAGTTCTTTTATTAATATAATCTTTAACAAATTGATAATTATCTTTAATAATAGGTATTCTCATATCTTGTTCAGGTTGTCCGGTAACAGGGTCAAGAACAGCATTAGTATTATCAGAAAATGAACTTTGCATAGATTCAATAAAAGCATCATAAATAGGTTTATAACCTAAATGCATACCTCTTTCATTAAACATCTCTATTAAAGTCTTTTCAATATAAGGTAAACCACCATAAGCTAAAGCTTTTTGTTGTTCATCAGGAACAAACTTTCTAAGGTCATCAAAAGTACTTTCAATAAAAGAATAAAATTCATATAAATCATTATTATTACTAATAATATCAAAATTACTATCAAAATAATTAATTGTTTTATCTTCTTTAATAGGTATAATTTCATAAAATTTATGAGATTGAAAATCAGTAAAATTACTTAATCTATTATTAATTTTATTAAATGAATGTTTTTCTAATTCATATGGACTATTAGCTAGTTGCCAATTTTCATATTTTCTTTTAGCTTCTTCATTATTTAAAATATCTTCTCTATCTTTTAAATTATATCTATCTAATAATACTTCAATATAACCATCTTTATGTTCTTGATAAGATTTTAATCTTTTTTCTTGTTTTTTAATATAAAGATTATAAGCACCTTGACCTAATTTATTTTTTAATTCTTCTCTTGCTTTAATAACCTCATCAGTTATTTCACCATTAGCAGGAAAAATTAAACTTAAATTAGTATTTTCTCCAACAGTTTTAATAAAATTAGTTAAATTAATATAATTTTCAAATTTATTATCTTTAATTAAATTACTAATAACTTTATTTTTATCTTTATAAAATAAATTAGAATAAGGATTAACTAAATGTCCAGTTAACTTACCATTAGTTTTCTTTTGTCTAAAAACTTCAAATAATTCTTTATTACCAAAAGATTTTAATATAGGTAGTACTTTATCTAATAATTTATCAAAACCTTCTAATTTTTGATTAAATTCATCTTGAGCATTAATATTAGCTTGTTTAACAGCACTCCAAATAGAAGTTAAAATTTCATTATCATAAGTACTAATATCTCTAAAATTAGATTGTAAAAAATTAATATCTTTATAATCTTCAAATATTTTATCTATATCAGTTTCTTTACCTATATATTTTTTAACAAATTCTTGTAAAAATTCTTTCTCAATTCTTAATAATTCATCAGCTAAAAATCCTACTTCTACTTCTAAATCAGTAAAAGCTTCTACTAATATTTTAGATTTTTTAGCAATATCATTAAATAATAACTCTTTAGAATTTTTCCAAAAATTAATAATACTTCTAGCATAAACAATATCTTCAGAAGTTAAAGGTCTTTTTAACATATCATTAACTACTTGTAAATCTTGTTCACCTTTATCTGCAATATCTCCTAAAAAATTAATATCATCAATACGACTTAATAAATCTTTATCTTTTTTATAGACTTCGTCTAATTGACTTACTCTAACAAAATTATCTTCATCTTTTGCTTTTTTAATAGCAGTTCTTAATTTTTTAACTCTTAATTCTAATGCTTGTTTATAAGAAGGAAAATTAACAGGAGTAGATTCAATAATTTCATATTCAGTTTCATAATTAGAATCAAAAGAATAATCAATTAATCTATTAGGTTCAATTATAACAGTACCATTTTGTTCTTTTGCTATTACATTTACGATATTATTATTAATAAAATTAACAATTTGTTCAGCATTAGCTTTTTGAATTAAAATACCTTCATTATTAACTAAATTAAATTTATTATTAAGATACTCTACAGTTCTTACAAATTTAGGTTTATTAAAATTACTATATATAGTAGGTTTTATTACATTATCAAATAAATTAATAATTTCATGTAAAGCTACTGATAAATTACTATCTTTTTTAACTCCTAAACTTTCTAATAATGATGTAATAGCATCTATTAATCTTTTCCATAATGATTTAGTTTTATCAGAAACATTAATACTATTTAAAAACTTCTGAAATTCTACATTATTTATAGAAGCTGCTATAAATTCTTGTAAATTACTTAAATTATAAATAATATTACTTTCAGTACCAGTAATTAAAGGTTTTTTAGTTTTTACTTTATCATTAACTATATCAATTATACCTTCTCCATATTTAGATTTAGCAAATTTAATAGCATCTTGTCTTAATAATTCTAAATTTTTAATAAAAGTAGAGTTACCTTTATCAACTTCCATAGCAGTAATAGCATGAACTATTTCTTCTAATAAAACTCTTTGTAATTCTTCTTCTGTTTTTATCTTATTAGGATTAATTCTAATTTGATAAGGTTCACCAAATACTTTACTTTTATATAATCTACCCTTAGCTTGTAAATTAGTATCTACATATAAAGGTATATCATTTAATACTGGTATTATTTCAGAAACTTTACCTGCAAAATAAGATAAAATAGTATTATCAGAATTTTTTCTAATTTTACGTAAAATATGTTTATATTTTTCTGCAATAGGTAAAGATGTATCAGTTAAATAATATTTTTTACTTAAATCAGAAGTATTAGTATTATATACTAAAGGAGAATTATCTTGTTCAGTATCTCTATCTAATGAAAGAAAATCATTAATATTTTTTTCATCCGGAATATATTCTGTATTAGGTTCTTTAAATTTATTATTAATAAATACAGGTAAATTAGATTTATTTAATACATCAATATTATTATTTACTTGTTGAATATAAACAGTACTTTTACCAGCGAAACTAGACCACATATCATACTCTTGTAATCCTTTATATCCTAAAGTGTCTAATTCAACAAAATCTTTAATATCTTTATTATATTTAAAAATTCTATAACTATTAGGCATTAAACCAGATAAAACTACTAAAGGTCTTTTAATAGTACCATTACTAAATAATTTTCCATCAACTACTTCATAATTTTTAGCTATCTCTTCATTATAAAATTCATCAGGATTATGTTGAATATATTGAGTATAAAATGCTTCTGATACACTATTTACAAAATCTTCATTAGTAAATAATTGATAATTAGCAATCATATTATTATAATATCCTATATTTTTTAAATACTCAATAGGTATAAATTTAATAAAATTATTAGATTGTTGTATACCACTAGTAATCATTTGATAAGCTATTAAATCTTCTGCTAAATTACGAGTAGTATAATTTTTATTATTATATACACCTAAATAAGTATTATTAACTAACATATCAATAATACTATTAATAATAATTTCTTCATTCATTTCAATACTTCCTGCATTATAATAATTAATAACAGTAGGTATTCTACCTAAAAAGGTATTAGTAACATTATTTCTACCTATTTGTAATCTATCTAATAATGGATTAGTAAAAGGTTTATCTTTTTGAGTTAAATTATTAATTATAGAACCTAAACTCATATTAGTTTCAGTATCATATAATAAATTATATCTTAAATCATTTACAGTTTGTGTGTCTTTTCCCCATAGATGGAATGTGTTGGAACTTAAGAAAGATTTAAAAGAATTAGTAACTCTATTAAGTGCATCAGCTTGTTTCTGAATAGTATTATAAGTTTCATTTTGACTTTCTATTATTGCTGTAAATATAGCTCTAATTTTACCTTTATTATAAAGATAAAAATTATTCCATAATTTATTATTAGTTAATACTCCAAAAGTAGAAGCAAAACCACTAATACTATTAGGTTTAATATAAGTACCTTTGTAATCAACACTATCTTCTAAAGGGGAAGTAGAATAATCTCCAATTAATTTACTAATATTTCTAATATCACTATCATATTTAGGTAATGTTAAAATTTGGTCTCCTTTAGTTAATGAATAAAAGAAATTTTTACCAATACCGCTACTATCTGAATTAATAGTACTTTGTATTTGTTTTAATATAGCACCTTTATTACTTAAATCATTAAAATAATATAATACAGCTTTTTGATATTCAGTATCTATATTTCCATCTTTAATATTATTAAACATTTTTTCTAATGAAGTTTTCTTTAATAATATTTTAAAATTTTCATTAAAACTAGGAATTTCAATAGCTTTATTAAAATACTCTATAATTATAGGTTGATTTATAAAAGCAATAATAATATTTTCATCAAATCCCATTAAAGACATAGCTCTAATAGTATCAAAAGTATTACTATTTATATTTAATTTACCTAATAATTGTTCTTTTTCATTATCTAATGCGGCTGATTGAAAAGCAGAAATAACATCAGATTTATATTTTCCTGGTACACTACTATTAGGATTATTTAAATTAACATTATTATATCCTGCTATATTTAAATTATAATCAATTTCAATACCTTCTTTAGTAGTTTTATAAAAATTAACATTACCTTCAATATATTGTAATACTGCATTAAAAACACTATCTAATGAAAATAAACCTACTGCATTTTTACCAGCCCTAGCATTTGTATATTTATAACTTTGGTAGTTATCATTAAAAGGACTAAAAGTAGTTTTATTAATATTTTTAGATACTTTATTAACTAAAGATGGTAAATTACCAAAACCTAATGGATTAATTCTAGCTTTTTGTACTTCTTTAGCAGGATTATTTAATACAGAAAAATGAATATCTAAAATATTATTTTCTAATATAGAATTTTCTATATCCATATTCAATAAATTATTAGATAAAAATATATTACGTTGAGATACAAAAGCATATATTTTAACTTGTAAAATATCAATTTCTTTTTGAATATTTTCAGCTGTATTTAATCTTAAAGCTTTATTTTTATCTAAAATAGCAGTTTTACTACCTAATTCATTTCGTAAATCTTTAAGTCTTTTATTAATAATTTCAATACTATTTTTAATAGTATTCTTTTTATTTAAATGTTTTTTACTAATAATTTCTAAAGATTTAGTATCTTCATTATAAGTAGATTTATACATATGAGTATATAATTTATCTACGTCAAAATCAGAACCCATTTGAATTACAAAATCTGCAGGAGCTATTACAATATCTTCATAAGAATCAGGTAAAAATCCAACAATTTTTATAGTACTCATACTATTTAAACCTTGTGTAGGAATACGATAACCAAAAGAAGTTAATAATTGTTCAGGTATTTTATTAATATCAATAACACCATCTTTAATAAAATCTTGAATTTTTAAACTATTACCTTCACTATTCCAAAATTTAAAAGGTACTAAAACTTCTGCATAAGTAATAGTTCCATCTTTTTCCATACTAGCTTTTAAAGTACCATCCCAATTAGGATGTTTAATAATATTATTTTCATTAATACTATCAATAGTTCCTAATCCTACTTGTGAGGCTAATACAAATGATTTACCTCTAACTTTTCTTTTTCTAATTCTATTATCTACAATAGAATTTAATAAAGCACTAATTTTATTTTCAGAATTATTTAACCAAATAGGAACAGAAAAATTCAAAGCTAATTCATCTAAAGAAAAACTATTAATATCATTAATATTATAATTTCTAGCTAATCCTTCTTCAACTAATATATTTTTTAATTTAGATAAATTACCAATTTGTCCAGATTCAGTATTAAAATCTAAATCTTTTAATAATTTATCATATTTATTAAAAAATAATTGTTTATAATTATTATTATAACTTTCTAATAAAGTTCTACCATTTACAGATTCTCCTGTTTCAGGATGTATAAAACCTTCAACATCTAATATATTATTAAACAATAACTTACTTTGTTGAGTTCCATCATTTACTTCATTTTTATCTTCATCATAAGGAACTTCTTGTTGTATACCATGACCTTCTCTAGGAATACCTAATAACAATCCTTTTCTCCAATCTTTAGGAAGTTTAAAAGTATTACCATTATCAGTAAATACTTGTGGAATATTAGCAGGTTGACCTACTTTAACAGCAGAAGCAAATGCAACTCTATCAATTTTAGTTCCACTACTACCTTCCATTAATAAACGTAATCCATCTAATGCAGTATCTTTTGTCAATTCAGCTATTAAAGGAATAGAAGATGATTTAACATAAAGTCTAGTATCTATATCATTATATAAAAAATTATTACCATATACAGGTTTCATAGGCTGTAATATCATATTTTTATCAGATAATTCAACTTTACCAGTTTTATTATAAATATCTAATATTCTATTCATATTATCTTCAGTAATTTTACCTGCTTTAAACATAACTTTTAAATGTTCTTCTAAAGTAGTATATTCTTGAGCATCAGAAGCATCAATAGAATTATATTTATCTACAACATTAGTTCCTTTAAATAAAGATTCGATATAAGTACTAGCAGTACTTTTCATTTTAACATCATCTATAACTAACCAATTTAAAGTTTCATTTTCTTCAGCAATAATAGAAACTTTACCTGCATTATCCATAGCTAAACGTTTACCTTGATTATCAGAAGTAATAATAGAATTAGCTATATTTTGACCAACTTCATTTATTAAACTTGAATCAGATTTAATATTAGCATCTTTAGTAAATAAAGCAGGGTCACCTATAAATAATTGTTGAAAATTAAGATTAGCTATAGTAGTATTAATAACATAATTTTTTAATATACTATCTACATTATTACCAAATTCATTTTTATAATCTTTATCTATTTTAAGATATTCTTCACCTTTTTTATTAGTTTTAATAATACCTGCATCTTTCCAAACTTGTCTTTTTTCTTGAATAATATTAGATAATATTCTACTTAATTGTTTAGTTAATATAACATCATATTCAGCTAAAGTTCCTACTTCTTCTTTTAAAGTACCATCTTCATTCCATAATTCTTTTATATCATTTAAAAGAGGAAAACTAATAAATCTTCCACCCCCTTTATTATATTCTTTATTATTAAAATTACCTTTTTTAAGTTGATATTGTTTAATTCTATCTATTTCAGGATAAAATAATATTTTAACTAAATCTAGTCTATCATTATCTGATAACTTACCATTAGGAAATTTATATTCTACTCTAGGTACTTGAAAAATAAAAATATTACTTTTATCAGACATAGTAGGATATAAAACTTTCATTATAGGAATTTTATTATTACCTTTACCTACTTTAAGTCCTCTATTTAAAAATAAACCTAATTTAAAATCTTCTAATTGAGATTCAGATAAAGTATCAATAACTTTACCTAATTTATTATTTTGATATTTAATACTATCAGCTGTATAATATTTAAAATATTTATACATAATACCTTCTTTATTTAAATATCTAATACCCTCATCATTAGTTTTAATTAAATTATTAAACCAAATAGAACCAGCACTATAAGGTATATCTAATAAATATTGTAATGATAAATTATCATCTTTTAATTTAAAAAATCTATCAATAGCATATTTATTATTAACATAACTATGAACAGTATCACCATTACCATTTTTAAAATTATCTTGAAATAAATCATTTCTATATTTAGCTACTGTTTTAGCTAAATCAGTAATAGAACTATCTGAAAATACATTTAAAGTATTTATATCATATTCTACTTCTGGATTTACTTCTTTATTATCATTAGCAAATTGAACTATTCTATTTTTAATATTTTTAAAAATACCATTAGATAAGTCAAAATGTTGATGCATAGTAAGTAATTGTCCATCTCTATACATACCATAAAGCATAAAATTATTTTGAACAATATCAGGAATAACAATACCTATAGATTCTAACCAATCTTTAGTTCTATTAATTAACTGAGGATTATTTAAAATAGCTTCATATTGTTTTTCAAATTGTTTAATAAATTCTTTATTAATTTTTACAGTATTACCATCTTGAATAAAAACATTTTTGTATTTTAAATTATTTTGCCATTCAGATAATACTAAATTACTAATATTTTTAGAACTAGCAGGAGTAGGAATAAAAGTATATTCTTTATTAACATTATCATAATTAACAGATAAATATAAATGATTACTATGATGTTTATTAAAACTAGTTACAAAAGCATTTTTAAAATGATTATCTGATTCTTCTAATTTATTAATAACATCAAATAAATAAGGTTTAACTGATAATTCTTCTTTTAATAATTTAATAACAGTATCATAATTTAAATTAATAATATTATCATTAGATTTTACTAATATTTTAGTAAGAGTTATATAAATATTATCAAATGGAATAATTATATTATTATTAAGTATATTCTTTTTAGGAACATAAGTTTCACCTTTTTCAGT
>Ga0315900_10009110_pt1 | contig 12645 bp, 9 predicted proteins | sample LakEriMetagenome_FD_203521 | JGI IMG/M metagenome (GOLD analysis project Ga0315900, IMG submission 203521) | Freshwater fungal communities from buoy surface, Lake Erie, Ohio, United States - Buoy 12 MA114 | ecosystem: Environmental > Aquatic > Freshwater > Lake > Lake biofilm | place: USA: Lake...
TGAGGGCGTACTGGTCGTAGGCGGTGACGAAGACCACGAAGGGGACGGGCACGTGGCCGTTGTGCGCATGCACATGCTCCAGTACCTCGAAGCCGTTCATGCCGGGCATCTGCACGTCCATGAAGAGCAGGTCAGGGCGGCACTTGGCGATGCAGTTGAGCGCCTCCTGTCCATTGCGGCACTCGCTCACCACCTCGATGGAGGGGTCCTGTGCAAGCAGGCGGGCGATGCGCAGGCGCGCGGCGGGTTCGTCGTCAACGATGATGGTCCGGATCGTCTTCATGGTTCAGGCGCGTTCGATGGGCAGGGTCAGTTCCACCTGGAAGCCGGCGCCCGCTGTGGAGCGGACAAGGAAGGAGGCTGCATCGCCATACAGGAGGCGCAGGCGTTCCCGCACATTGCGCAGTCCGATGCCTCCGTTCTCCATCGCGTTCAAGACATCGGAAGTGCCCTTTCCGTTGTCCGCGACGGTGAGAAAAAGTTGGTCGCCGTGGCGATGCGCGTTCACGGTGATGGTGACACCTGAGGTGGTCCCATCGAGCCCGTGCTTGATGGCGTTCTCCACGAGAGGCTGCAGCACCATGCTCGGCACCAGATGGTCATCGAGGTCCTTGGGCACCTGATAGTCCACCGTGAGGCGATCGCGGAAGCGCATGGATTCAATGCCGAGGTAGTGTTCCACGTGGTCCAGTTCACGGACCAGGGGCACCTTGTCGCGCTGGGTCTTCTCCAAGGTGATGCGCAGCAACTGGCCCAGCCGGCTGAGCACACGACGGGCATCGTTCACGTTCTCGTCCATCAACGCGCTCACGGTGTTCAGCGTATTGAAGAGGAAGTGCGGCTGCAACTGCTTCTTCAAGGCGTTCAGCTGGGTCACCTGCAGTTCGTGCCGGAGCTCCAGCAACTGCTCGCGCTCGGTGCGCCGCAGGCGGGCGCTCTCCAGGGCGGTGAGCACCCCCATCAGCACCCAGTACTCCATGGTGCGGGTGAAGATGGCCGGGCCCAGCGCATGCAGCGCCCAGCTTTGGTATTGCGGGTCGCGGAAGTCGAAGTCGCCCGTGTACTGCAGGATGCTGTAATAGATGGTCGAAGTGGTGACCTCGTGAAGACCGGCGATGGCCACACTGAACCCGAAATGGATGAGGAGGATGCGCAGGCGGGGCCGCTGTCCGAAGGGCCACCGTACCAGGGTCGAATACACCAGCGGGGTGAGCAGCGCCCAGAACAGGAAGTTGAGGTAGGGCACCGGGGCCTCGCGCCACCAGCTGAACTCGCCCATGTCCTTCAGGTCCTGGTACACCACGTGGTGCATGTAGGCCTGGAAGAGGAACAGCGAGGCCAGCACCAATGCCGTGAGCAGGATGGTGCGGTAGCGGAGCGGGGTTCGCTGGAAGTAGCCCATGGCCACCAGTGGTGCAGTGTGGCGGTCGAAGCTATTCCAGCATGGGACCAATGGTGTCTGGATCTTGATGAACGGTAATCCATGGGATGAACGGTTCGTTACTGGGGCTGTATCCCGCGTCAGCAAAGCGAAAGGCCCCACCGGGTGGTGGGGCCTTGGCATGTCGGGTTGGTGACGGGCGGTCTATCCGCCGAAAGTGAAGCTGCTTCCGTTCACGGTCACGGTTACCTGCCCGTCGCAGGTCCCATCGCCATAGTTCACGGTCCGCATCGTGAGTCCATCGGGAATGATCTGCAGCGTACCGCGCACGATCCAAGGGCAGTCGAGCTCCACGCGGAGCGGGGCGGTGATGATCATGGTATACGGCAGGCCGCGACGGTTCACCCCGCTGCCACCGCCCGAGATCAGGTACACATCGTCCAGCCAGGTCAAGGTGCCGGCCCCTTCCACCCACGTGCGGGTGCGCTGGAAACTGTGCGTGCTGGTCCAGCTGCCGTCGGGGGCGGTCACCGTGCCGCTCACGGTCACGTTGAAGAAGGGCTGCCCCTGGCCATTGAGTCCGGCATTGGTCACGGTCTTCACGCCCTGCAGGTGGTGGTCGTTCACGTAGTAGTCCTCGGGGGTGATGGTGATCACCGTGCCGGGATCGCGGTAGCGGCCGGTGAAGGTCACGTTGAGGCGGCCTCGGCGGGTGCGGCCATCGGGGGCGGTGCAGTTGGCGGGTCCGAAGTCGATGAGCAGGGTGTGCGGCACGGTCACGGTGTCGATGGTGACGTCCACCGCACAGGGCAGGTCGCCATCCTTGTAGGCGGCGTCGCTCATCCGCAGCGCATCGGTGAAGAACAGCTCGGCCCGGTCATTGTCCACGGCGGCGGTGAAGTCGCGCTCCACAAAGGGCTCTTCTTCCTCCTTGTTGCAGGCCACAAGGGTGAGCAGGAGCAGGGTGGGGAGAAGCAATTTCGTCATGGGGATGTTCGCTGGTCTGGTGGCTATGACGCAAGGACCGGGCCGAAGGTTCAACGGCGGCGCTCCAGCACCACGAAACTGAAGGCGTGGCTGTGTCGCTCGTCGGCCGGATGGTGTTCGCGGCTGCGCTCGGTCCAATCGGTGTGGTCCAGCAGGGGGAAGTGGGTATCGCCCTCCACATCGGCGTGCACCAGGGTGAGGTACAGGCGGTCCACCAGGTCCTTGCGCAGGGCCTCGGCATAGATCTGCCCGCCCCCGATCACGAAGGCCTCCTGCTCACCGCTGGCCTTGGCCTGCTCCAGGGCCTCTTCCAGCGAGCCCAGCACCACGGCGCCCGGGGCCTCGTAGGCGGCGTTGCGGGTCACCACCAGGTTCACGCGGTCCTTCAGCGGGCGGTACTTGGCCGGAATGGTCTCGTAGTTCTTCCGCCCGGTGATCACGTGGTGGCCGCGGGTCACGCGCTGGAAGTACTTCAGGTCATCGGGCAGGTGCCAGGGCAGGTCGCTGTCGCGCCCGATGGTGCCGTTGTCCGCAACGGCGGCGATGGCTGAGACGATCATACGGCAACATCTGCCTTGATGTGCGGATGCGGGTCGTAGTCCTTCAGCGTGAAGTGCTCGTAGCGGAAGGCGAAGAGGTCCGTCACCGTGGGGTCGATCTCCATCTTCGGCAGCGGACGCGGCTCGCGGGAGAGCTGCAGCCGGGCCTGCTCCAGGTGGTTGTTGTACAGGTGCACATCACCGAAGGTGTGCACGAACTCGCCGGGCTTCAGGCCGCACACTTGGGCGACCATCATTGTCAGCAGGGCGTAGCTGGCGATGTTGAAGGGCACGCCCAGGAAGGTATCGGCGCTGCGTTGGTAGAGCTGGCAGCTCAGTTTGCCCTCCGCCACATAGAACTGGAACATGGTGTGACAGGGCGGCAGGGCCATGCGGTCCACGTCGGCGGGGTTCCAAGCGGTGACGATGTGGCGGCGGCTGTCGGGGTTGCGTTTGATCTGCTCCACCACGTTGGCGATCTGGTCGATCACGCGGCCATCGGGGGTGTGCCAGCTGCGCCATTGGTAGCCGTATACGGGGCCGAGGTCGCCGTTCGCATCGGCCCATTCATCCCAGATGCGCACGCCGTTGTCCTGGAGGTACTTGATGTTGGTGTCGCCTGCCAGGAACCAGAGCAGCTCATGGATGATGCTCTTCACGTGCAGCTTCTTGGTGGTCACCAGGGGGAAGCCTTCGCTGAGGTCGAAGCGCATCTGGTGGCCGAAGCAACTGATGGTGCCCGTGCCGGTGCGGTCGTGCTTCTGCACGCCTTCGTCCAGGATGCGGCGGAGGAGGTCGTGGTATTGCTTCATCGCAAGGGCGAAGGTACCGTGCCCCCCGGCGCCGGGAATGCGGACTTGCTAACGGGTGTGAATAGCGATCGCTGCTCTAGGGGGCTACTCCACCACCCCGCCTTCGCAGGGCTACGGCGAGCAAAGCACCCGCTCATAGCAGCTCCCCTCCTTGCTGGTAACCCGCACCACATAGGTGCCGGCCCCAAAGCGCGATAGGTCCACCTCCTCGCTCTCTTTGCCCTGGGGCAAGGGCCGTTGGAAGAGCAACTTGCCCATGGTATCGTAAACGCTATAGTAGCTCTCGGCCATCAGCGGGTCGGCGAAGGAGAGGGTGAAGTGGCCCGTGTTGGGGTTGGGGCGGACGGTCATGGGGCGGCTGCTGCGCGGGGACTGGGGTGGCAGATTGGTGGTGAAGGTGCAGGCATCGTACACCACAATGGGGTCGTAAATGGTGTCGGTCACGAATGCTGGTCGACGTTCGGCACCATCGTAGCTCGTCAGGGTCACGGTGCTATCCACGGGGAACAGTTCGCTGATCACCACGGGGTAGTGGACCTCGAAGCAGGGTAGGTGACCGAGCGAGTCGGTCTTATATAAATAGGCCCAGTTGTTCTGGGTGCCATCGGGCATGGTGCCCCAGATGCGCCCGTTGAAGATGTAGCTGCCGTCCGAATAGGCGAGCAGGTTGCGGGTCTCGTAGGAGTAGTTCACGTGGCCGCTGGAGCGTGTCCAGAGCGTATCGCCGTTGGGGTTGATCTTGGCCAGCCAGGGGCGGTACCAGAAGTTCTGCGTGGGCACCCCGATGTTCGCCAACACCATATAGTCGCCGTCCTGCGTGCGCACGATCCGTGATGTGTTCGGCGTATACCAGTGATAGGGTGCGGTGCTGTAACCCCGGCACCATTGTACTTCGCCAGCACCGTTCAGCTTCAGGGTAAAGAGTTTCGGATGGAAGCTAGGTGGATAAGGCGTGAACATGTCCGTGGTGGCGGTCTCCGTGTAGCCGGTAATGAAGAAGGAGTCCTCGTCTTCCACAATAGCGTCATGCACTCGGCCTAGGGGTCGGATGTAGCTCTTGGCCCACAGGAACTCTCCACCCGCCGTGAGGCGTGCCACCACGGCGCCGCCCACCTGCATATTGATGCCCGCCAGCAGACCGCCGCCGGGGAGTTCCTTCACGAATTGCACGCTCACCCCATCCTCGAATCGCTTGGCCCAGAGAACCTCGCCAGCCGAATCGGTCCTCATGATCATATTACTCCATGAGATGACATCTTTCGTATCTGTTATGAGCAGGTCAGAATTGCTGGTTGAACAGAACGGGCCATTCATTCGATAATGGCTCAGCCATTCAACTGCACCTAAAGAATCCATTCTGCCGATTGCAGGATGAATACGGAGGGCATTCGTGGTTGAACAGAGGTCTTCACGATACCCCACCACGAAGTAGAATGAATTGTCATCCATTTTTGCGATTGACCTTAGCGATAACATCGCATCTATTTGGTAGTTCTTTGATTGAATAATTTCACCTTCACGACTGAGCAACGACGTGCCAGACTGCCGAGCCATTCCGGCACGAAGGTTACCACTGGACATCTCTATGAGATTCTGTTGGGCGGTCCCTGTCGCTCTGAACATCTTCATGAACACGGGCTGCCCTTGGACAGTGAGAGTGAAGGCTAAAGCCAGCATTACTAGAACAAGAGTTCTCATGGCTCAGTGGATCAGGAGTTTCTTCGTCTTGGCCGTTCCTTCGAAATGGACCCGTACCCACACCATGCCCTTTGCGACATCCTTCAGGTCCAGGAAGTGGATCTCATCCGTCATACTTGGCCGCTGTACCAGTCTGCGGCCCAGCACATCGTACACTTCGACATCCTTGGGTGTGTCGTCATCGAATCGTAACCAGGCCCCATCGGTCGAGGGATTGGGGTATAGCGCGAAGTCCCATTCGGTCTTTTTCAGAAGCGGATCCTCATCAGCGTGCGTCATACTCTTCACAATGGGCTGCTGGGTGATAACGAAGGCATAGTCGCTGCGGAGCGTGTCGATAAAGTTGTTGTACACACCACGGAAATCGTGGGTGCTTAGATCGAGCGGAATACTGCCGGTGCTGCTCTCATAATCATAGTCATCTGGCAGGTCCTCGGCCGTGGCATTTTGGCGCGTGGGGAACCAATACACATGATATTGTTGTCCTGGCTGGAAGCCAAGCAGGGTGATATGGTCCACCGTTGGGGTTAAGCAGCCCAGCACATTCTGACTTCCCGGTCCCTTTTTCACATAAAAGCTCTTTGCTATTACCGCGTGGCGGTTGTGCACCCAGCCGATGGCGGCATCGCCAGTAGGGCTCATCAGGTAGTAGCATTCAATGGGATTCGGGTTGTTCTCCGAAAAATCGTACCGAAGATGCGGCATGAATTCACTAGACAGGAGGCCCAGGTTGATCACCTCGGGATGATTGAGCAGGTCCGCCAGTGGCTTGAAGTGTTCGTGGATTCGCTTGTTGGGGACGACTAGCTCAACACCCAGCCTCCGCAGGGTCTGCCATAGGCGACCCTGCGCTTTCAGTTGGCAACCTCACGCTCATGCCACCAAGTTACTCCACCACCCCGCCTTCGCAGGGCTACGGCGAGCAAAGCACCCGCTCATAGCTACTCCCCTCCTTGCTGGTAACCCGCACCACATAGGTGCCGGCGCCGAAGCGCGATAGGTCCACCTCCTCAGACTCTTTGCCTTGGGGCAAGGGCCGTTGGAAAAGCAACTTGCCCATGGTATCGTACACGCTGTAGTAGCTCTCGGCCATCAGGGGGTCGGCGAAGGAGAGGGTGAAGTGGCCGGTGTTGGGGTTGGGGCTTATGCGCAAGCCGCTCGGACGTTTATACGGTTGTACTATTTCTGTTGCGCATTCTTCTGAAACGTTGATCGGTGGGTTCTCAACCACCGTAACAAATGCAGGATGCATCGTAGCACCGTCCACGCTGTGCATCGTAAAGCTGCTGTCGCTGGGGAAGAGGTTGCTGACCACCACCTGATGCCAACGGTTGTAGCAGGGATGATTGCCCATGGAATCGGTCTTGTATAGGTAAGAGCCTGAGCTATAATTCAAACCGGTGTGCAAGTAGCCACCATCGGAGCAGACCATTAGGTTGACCGCTAATGTCGTTTGATTGTTCCGACCCACAGAACGGGTCCAGAGGGTATCGCCGTTCTGATCGGTCTTCATCAGGAACGGCCTGTACTCAATGTGGTAGTTTGGCCATCCGAGGTTGGCAAGCACCACGTAGTTGCCATCAAGGGATCGCCTGATCTGGCTCTTGACGCGCGTGTACCACAGGTACTGCCCACTATCGTATCCTTTGCACCATTGGACCTCGCCAATGCCATTCAGTTTCATCAAAAAGAGCTTGGGCTGAAAGGTGGGCGGGAGTGGTTCAGGGAGGCCAGTTGAAGCGATACTGTCGGTGTAGCCAGTAAGAATGAAGGACTCGTCATCCTCAATGAGGACATCGGTAACATGCGCCCTGGGCCTGATGTAGCTCTTGCACCAGATGAAGTTGCCTGTCGCATCGAGCCGTGCTACGCAGGCACCTGCCGTGTCGGTGTTGAATCCGGCGAGCAGGTCGCCCCCCGGCAGCTCCTTGATGAAGTTGAAACCACCACGATGTTGGAAGCGCTTGGCCCATTGCACGTCACCGGTCGGCCCAACGCGCATGGCGAAGAACCCCCAGTCCCGGCCCCAAGCCACCACGTCATTGCTTGCTGTGATCTCCAGGTCGCCACCAAACCCAGCCGCACATCGTCCATTGAACGTGTAACTCTTGACATCGCTGATGTTGCCCAATGAATCCATGCGCCCGATAGCCGGGTTGGCCGTGAAGATGTTACCGCATGTGTCTTTGTTGTATATACTCACGAAGGCAAAATCATTGTCGGTGCGTTTTCGCACTGATTGGATCACCATGAACGTATCAACGAGGTAGCGGCGGGTGTGGAGGATGTTACCAAAAGGGTCGATGAGCGAGATGCCGGAGTTGTATGCAAAACCGACCAACACGTTGCCACTGGACAGCTCGTGCATGGTGCGTTCATCCATTCCGCCGGCTTGCGAGTAGTAGCGCATGAAGGTGTTTTGGGCCAACGCAGCGCTGGTCAATGATGCGCAGATGATGGTAAAGAGCGCTGCTCGTAACATGGCTCAGTGGATGAGGAGTTTCCGGGTCTTTCGGTTCGCGCCTTCCGTGGCGCGTACCCAATAGGCCCCTTCAGCAAGCCCGGTGGTCGGTAGACTGTGCTCAATTCCGGTAATGGCAGTCCAAGAGCGCACTGTGCGTCCGGATAGGTCGAGAAGCTCGATGCTCCTGGTTGCATGACTGGTGAAGCGGAGATTGAATGCGTCGCGTGCAGGGTTGGGATACAGCGCGAAATCCCATTCCAGTGCGGGCAGGATGCTGTCAGCCGTTTGGGGATCTAGGCGCTTTACAAGGTCGGTGGAGATAATGAACGCATAGTCTGAATGCAGCGTATCCAAATGGTTCCTGAACGCACCCGTAAGGGCGAGCGGAAAGGCGCCGTTCAAGGGCGCACTGTTCAGGTTCAGTGTGACGATACCCAATGGATTGGCGTTCGGGGCCACCTGATCGTCAGGAAGGTCGGTCATGGTGACCCTCGTAGGATGATAACTGACCTTGAAGTTGGTGTTGGCAGCGAAGCCGGTGAGCACGATTGTCTGTGAAGTAGGGCTGGCGCACTCAGCATAATGCTGGTATGCATTCGTGATGTACATGGCCTTGCGCCAGTACGCATCGGCATTGTGTATCCAGCCCACGGCCAAGTCCTGAGCTTCGTTGATCAAATAGAAGCACTCCATGCCATTGGCTTCTACGATCCGAGGCGTCCAATTCTCACTGAACAGCCCGAGTTCGTGCACACTCGGCTTGTTCAGGAAATCCCTCAACGGCGCGAAATGATGTTGAAGTGTTTGGTTTTCAACGTCAACATAATATGGTAATTGGTTCTGGTTGTAGCCAAGAAATAGTCTATTCGTGGCGCCGAGCAGACCTGAATGGATCTCGCCACCGGGATTTCCAAAATCTTGCAGCAATCCGGTGCTGTCGTTTTGGGGTAATGCATCCGGCCACCAGAACACACGTTCCCAACCCCATGTTGTACCAGCCGCAAAGCTGCCGCTAAAGGTGCTGCTCCATAGCTCGTTGTGAAAGGACACATCGTAATTGTCGAACAACTTGTATGTTCCTCCGTACTCGAAAACATGGGGCGCCTGCTCAGGGAAGCGGTAGTCGCCATACGATGTGAACTCGCCGTGGTGAAAGGGCTTCTTTAGGCCATTATTGGTGAAGTTGTTTCGGTACTCTTCAGCTTGCGAATTCCAAGCACGCAGGTCCCAGGGATTCTGAGGAGCACGGTGCGCATCAATGATGTCCACTTCAGCATTTGAGAATGGCGCGTGATACTCAGCCCAAGTTGGATGTCCTCCGGCAAAGCTTGCTAGGAAGAGCTTCTTTTCCCCTAACGGGGATGTAGTTGGTTCGTCAGGCACCTGCTCATCTCGCACGAACTGTGCCAGCTCGGTGAACCAAGAACTAACCGTATCGGGTAAGTCCGTATCCGGCTCCCAGTCAACCCTGTTCTCCAGGCATGTACCCCAACCAGGCTCGTCATCCCAGTCTGAACACGGGATGTTCAGATCAGGTACCATGCTTGGCCTGTCACTGTATGAGAGGAGTTGGTCGATCTCGTTGAAGGGTTCAATGATGGGAATGTTCACTGACCAACCCCAGCGGCTCATGATGTATTTGTATTTACGTTTCCACCAGTAAATTACGTTTTCAGGTTCTGTAATTGGCACACCCGGAGTAAAGAAGAAGCGTTTAATGTCAAGGGGATTATTCATTGCTTGCCTTTCCGGTTCTAGGAAGTGGATCACGTATGGATGCGCTCCCCAGAGGAATTTCTCGTAATCCACTACCGGTGGATAAGGGTCAATACAAAGCTGGATATACAGATTGTTCGCTCTGGCCTGCTCGATCATGCGGTCAAAGGCCCAGCTCTGGAACTGACAGTTGCCGGTCAGGTCGGTGGACCAACCGCCATTATCGCAACCCGGTAAATAGTTCGGATCGCACACTTGGGGTGTTTTGAACGCATCGTAGACCCCGAGATTGACCCATTCCGGTGCGAACATGTTGCGCATAAGATACATGCGCAGGAAATTCCCCCCTGCATCATGGAGTCGCGCCATGGTCAGTTCCATCTCTTCGTGGTCGCGCAGGTAATAGCCGTTCCAGTGAGTACCATCTGTGTAGGTGGCAAGACCTCGGCTCTTGTCTGCCATGTTGACCCCAAGACCAAAGAATGGCTCTTGGCTTTCCTCATACCAAAGTGTACGTCTGTTGTTCGGGTTTATGCTAAGCGGACCCTTGTTGTCGGCAAGGGGTGGTTCGCAGAAGACTGTCCATCCATTGCTGTGGAGGTCTGGAAGAGGGGTATTGTTCAAGGACGAGGTGTAGGGCGCTTTGACCGATATTGAGAACGTCCAAGTTCCCACGATATCAGGCGAAAAACGAAAGCGTATGTGATAGGGAAATAATGGATCTGAATCATCTTGTTCAAGCTTGGAATTAGGATTGGAGTCGTCGTACCACTTGCCCTCTCGCATAAAAAAGCCCCATTTCATCGACTGTGAGCCATCGGGCCTTGTCAGCTTCATCACTACCTGTAGTGAGTCATCAGCGTAAGGATTCAGGTCATGCAATTGATCAACTGCCCAAGGGGTAGAGGCGTTGGTGGTTCCGTTGGAGTAGTAGTGCGCGAAGAAGCTATCTACAGATGCCTGATACACCGCCGGCAACCGCAAGCCCACTTCAACCTTCTCCCACTTGTGTACATGCACCACGTTGTCCTCGATACTGCCATAGGGGCTGCTACCATCTGGCGCCGGGCTGATGATGACCAGGTCGGCAGGGTCGCCCAGGCCTTGGTCGATACGGGCATGGAACTGCCCTTGGTTGTTGAAGCCACCCGCATGGAAGCCAGGCAGCAGGCGGACTTCGGTGGCGCTTACGAACTCCACATCGGCACTGGCACCGATCTCGCTGGGCAGCGAAGCCGTGGCAGGCGATAGTATTGTGTTGGTCACCGCGTAGTGATGGGTGCCTTCAATCCATGTGACATCCTGGATGGTGAGCTCCGGATAGGGCGTTTGGGCGCAAGCGGTCGCCATGTGCAGGAGCAGGGCGGCAGTTCCAATGATCCGTGCCGTACCCATTACCTGGACGTTTGAAGGGTGGTCACCCGCTGCTCCAACTGCTGCAGGCGCTCTTCGAGCTGCAGGATGTACAGGGCCTGCTGCTCGATGGTCTCCAGCATGCGGCGCTGAAGGTCGCCAACCTCAACACCACCATCGGCATCCACCTCACTGGCGGAGGGGATGCCAGGCAGATGTCGGTTGCGCTGCACAAAGGCCCGTAGCTCGCTCATGGGCATCAGATCGTAGCCGGAGTCGAACACGAAGTCGGGCCAGGTACCTGTCAGCACCTTGACGTCCCTTGTGGCTATGCCTCCTTCTACAAAGAGTTTGTACAGGGAGTTGGTTGTTGGTGGTATGGTGCCGATACCTACTTTGCCTTCTGCATTCACAATAAGTCGATGCTCGCCGGCCATGGCGTCCCACAGGAAGAAATCCTGACCCCCATTAGCGAGATGGTCACAACCTAGAGCCCATCGTTGTTGTTCATCCTTCCGGAATCTTATTTCGGTATGGGCGTTCGGGTTATTCTGTTGGCGATTTACTAGAGTGATACCACCGCGGTCAAGCATGGTGTGTACCTCAAGCTGGTCCAGCGGTGTCGTATAGGTACCAATGACAACCCTGCCGGTGGAGGTTATCTGCATCCGTTCCACGCCATTGGTCATCAGTCGAAGTGGACACGCATCCGTGCTGCCTAATGCGCCAGCGCATCCAGTACAGGTCGTCAGGTTATTTCCACTTGTCAGCCAAAGGGGATAGGGTTCTTCTGCACAAGGATTCGGTGGGGCTGGATCATAGATCCTCAATAGCTTCACTACTCCAGCGGCATCCCGCTGTAGAAGCCCCGGTCCGGTCAAAGAGCCTCCGAGGCGAATATTCCCATTGTTCTCAAGTCGTATGACCTCTTGCCCATTGCTCTTGAAGACCACATCCTGCGCGTCGGCCGTGCCGATGTAGTGGGTGGCCGGGTTGGTGCCGGTGTTGCCGTTCATGGTCCAGTCGCTACGCTCGGGCTGGGTGAGCAGCAGTTGCTGGGAAACCGCTTGGCAACCGTTGGCGTCGGTGACCACGAGGGAATAGGCAAGAGCGCCCAGTCCTGTTCGGTCCTCTGTGGTGGGGCCATCGTCCCAGGCGTAGGCGTATGGCGGGACCCCATCGGTAACGGTGACATCAATGCTGCCATTGAAACAATTGTAGCAGCTGATGTTGGCGCCACCGGGGTACCTGAAGGGATCGGCCCGTAAGGTGATCCGCATGGGTTCTACCAGGGTGATCTCTGCCAGTGTACCCAGCCCGTTGGCATCGTTCACCCGGACGGAGTAATAGCCTGCGGCCAGGTCGGTAATGCCTGGGGTTGTGGCGCCCGTGGACCAGATGAACGCATAAGGCGGGGTGCCTCCGGAAACGGTGGCATCAATGGTGCCATCCATCATGCCGAAGCAGGAGATGTTGTACCCGTTGTAATTGGAGGCGGTGAGGTCCACGGTAAGCTGCGCGGAGGTGCCCATGACCAGCAAGGTGGCGAGCACGCCCACGGCAAGGCGCTCAGCGCTTAGTGGCGTGCGGCGTGCGGCGTGCGGCGTGCGGCGTGCATGTCAAGCGGTTTTGCATGCTACCGAAAATAGGCATTCCCAAGGGCCGAAAAATGACTTTCGTCAGGTTTGCCCGGGC
>Ga0315900_10009111_pt1 | contig 12645 bp, 12 predicted proteins | sample LakEriMetagenome_FD_203521 | JGI IMG/M metagenome (GOLD analysis project Ga0315900, IMG submission 203521) | Freshwater fungal communities from buoy surface, Lake Erie, Ohio, United States - Buoy 12 MA114 | ecosystem: Environmental > Aquatic > Freshwater > Lake > Lake biofilm | place: USA: Lake...
AGGTAAAAATTCATCAACCGCTTTACATAAATTATAGTTTACCAGCCTCAAGGAACACCAATCAAGATTTGATGGTTTAAGGTATCTCAAAATAAGTCCCCATATTTCAGGATCTAAATCTGGAATTTCATGGTTGTTGTCTATACTTGCTCCTGGCGCCTTTTCAGACCTATTTTTGCTCATCTTCATCCGCAAACAGGTCTTGCTAAAAGGAACCACCAAAAGATTAGATTTTCAATTTTTTTAATGTGGATAACTTGAAAAGTCAATATATCACAATTTTTTGTAAAACTTTTTCTCGAGTGATATTCATTATGTAAAAATCAATAAAAAAGATTATTAAATATCAATACTTTTGGTTGAATTTATATAGTGCAATAACGTCCTAAATTGTGTTAAATAGATAATCAAATTAGTAATATATTATACTTTTTTCATAAAAATTGATAATAAAACATAATGGATTTATTTAATATATTTTCAGTATCAATGTTAACAAATGGATTTACCTTTTGAATTAGTCCAAAAGATATTTGATTTTTTGGATTTACCTGATAAAATCCAATTTAGAATGGTATGTTTTTGTTACTATCAAGGATTAAGGATTTACGACTTTTATAATATTCCGGAAAAATATTTACGCAAATTGGATGACGATGTATTGGAAAAATACACTTGTTTAAAATATTTAGATGTTTCACATAACTCAAAAATCAAAAAATTGAACATGTTTACTAACCTAAAAGAATTAAAATTGTCGTATAAAATTAATAATAAGATGATTCAAAATTGCACTAAATTAGTTAAATTAGATATTGCACATAATACAAAAATAAGCTATTTTGGTCATCTAACAAATTTACAAATATTGATTGCTCCAAACACCGATATAACAAATGAAGCAATCAAACAGTTTACAAATTTAACAAGTTTGAATATTACAGGATGCCAATTTATTACAGATCTAAATAGTCTTATAAATTTAAAAATTTTGATTGCTTTCAAATTTAGTTTCAAATGCAGTCTTGGTAATTCAGGAATTAAAAATTGCACTAATCTTGAATTACTCAATATAAATAATAACTATTTGATGACTAATATCAATCACTTAACAAATTTAACTGTATTGAATTGCAGTGGACCAGATTGCGGTTTATCGGATTTTGGAATCGCCAATTGTACTAATTTAACAAAACTCGATGCCAGTGATAATTATAGAATTGCAAAAATATCGCATTTTCAAAAACTAACAACACTTATAGCTACCTTAAATTGTGGAATTAACGATAAAAGTTTAGAAAATTGTTTTCAGTTGAAAGAATTAAATATTACAGGAAATAAAATGATAAGAAACATCAATCATTTAACTAATTTACAGGTTCTTGTTGCCGCAGGTGTCCATACCATTGGTAATTCACAAATTGAATCTTTGATCAATTTAACGTCTCTCAATATCAGATATAATAGTGCCATTACGAATGTTAATTGGTTAACTAATTTAAAAAAATTAGATATCAGTGGAACATGTGGAGTTTTGGAATGTGGCATTATAAATTGTACTAATTTGACAGAACTAAATACTTTTGGTAACTTTACAATATCAAATATTAACAATTTTAAAAAATTAAAATTATTAAACGATAAACCTTTCTTAAATAATATTCACAAAAATGATAATCAAGATAGTAATTACGAGAAGAAGTAATAATTTTAAAAAATGCTTTATTTTATAATTGACACTAAATTTCTCTATTATTTTCTTATTTTTAAAATCGTAACTCATAACCATCAACTTACCAATAGTTAAATTATCATCACTAGCACCAATAAAAATATTTTTGATAGGGATTTTAGTAAATTCTTGGGTTGTGAAAGTCCATCCAAATTCATTTTGTGCTAAATTTTTGAGCAGGTCGATATCATAATCTCCTAAAATGGTTAATTTTAACGATTTCTTTAAAGTATTTATTTCATCGATGCTCATATTTTTTTCAAATTTTTGTTGTCCATCTATGAGAAACATTCCTTTACTCTCATCATAAGTTGCCATATATTATACATCTCTAAAATTTATATTCTTAAAACATTTGACACATTTTATGGTAATATGGTCCAATAAGATTTCCATTCCAATAAAGTTATTATCTTCATTATTAACTAATTCAATATGACAAAAATTTTTAAGTGGTTCTACATATTGATAAAATGATGGTAAGACATCTTTCATATACCTTTTTTTAACGTCTTCAACTTTTCGACATCTCTCCTTAATGTCCCTCGTTAATCTCCTTTCATACTTTAATTCCGGCAATGCGGAGATATAGATTCTAGTTTGACAAAGGTTCCTTATTTTCGGGTCAAAAAATATTAAATTTCCTTCAACCAAGATAATATCGGTTGACTCATATAGTTTTTGTTCTTTTAATCGACAATGGGTCGAAAAGTCGTATATTGGTCCATATGTCGATTTACCATTTTTCAAATCTTTGATCACATTTTTCATTCGAGTGAAATCAATTGAAGAGGGTATATCGTAGTTAGTGTCATGATCACCACCAAAATAGAAAGAATCTTGGTTAATGACACAAATTTTCTTGCTGCCGAATGTTTGTGTAATTGTGTCCATTATTTTATTACAAACTGTCGTCTTTCCACTACAACTGGCACCACAAATGCCGATAATATATTTAGGATTGAGCATCTATTATAAAGATATAAAAAAATTATTTATTTTTAATGTTAATTATGGTGAATTTTATGGCTCTACCACTATTATCTGTCTCTGTAATTGATCTTGTAGTCAATAATAAATTAGGATCTTTATATACTTGGTAAGGTATTAGAGGCCATAAAAGACCATAACAAACAGATTTAAAAGTTGTAACAAAAAAGAAAGTGTCTATATCTATAGATGCAGTTGGGATATTAGTGGGAAAATATCCTGCAAATGATGAAATTACATTAACGTTAAATATTACACCCATTGACCAAAGTGAGATTTTACCATAAAATTTCCCAAAAATAAGGAATTTATCTTTAAGAGATGTCATATTTTGAGCGGCACAAAAGATTGTTTTTAATCTTCCAAAATATTTATTTTTCAATTTTCCTAGCCAATAAGTGCAGCCATTGATTAATCATATCAAAAATATTCCATGCTGCTATTTTACAATACGAATTAAATCAAATGGGGTATGTTTAGAAGGAACATCGCTCCCCCACATGCCCAACACAACTTGGCAAAGTTGCGCTGTAATTAAAATATTATTTGATAGATTACCATATTATGAATATAGTAGCCAGATTAGTGTTCTGATAGTTTCGGCTGAAGCTACCACAATATGATTATCCATCAAATAATATAGATATGAACTATTTGATAGTCATTTCATTGATTGGGAAAATGAATCAAAATCCCTTCTGGAAAAAAGGGATAATGATTGGCTTGATATAACAAAGAAAATAATAGGATTAGAAAGGCAATTATTTAGCCAATATTTGGAAAAATTGGAAGCTAGATAGAATTGTCAAGAATACTCAAGTTTTTTTATAGCGGATATTTTGTAGATAACCATATCATGTAATTTCAATAAAAAAAATAATTTAACAATATAAAAAATAAGATATGTTAATTAATTACCAGTAATTTGGATTTCAATTCCGAAATTATGGTATCAATTAATTCTTGTGGATCGGAAATTTGTTCGTCGTTAGCATAATCGTAGTTTTTAATCATTTTACATGCTTTTTCGATTATAATAGCATATATATCTATATGCACTGTATTGTTGATATGTGATTCTATTTCAAAACTTAACATATAAATTTTCCAATAATTTGTTATATTATCCCGATAGTAGTATTCTCTTCTAAAAAGTTTGTCAAAAGGATTTTTTTGTTGATTTTTATAGAATAGGTAATATGGATCTTCTTTATGATATTCTCTTTCTAAAATAGTTTTAATTTTATACCATATGTAATCAACAAACATATTTTGATTCAGAGATCTAACAAAATTATTAGTGCCGTAATAACATTCATTAGTTCGTCCACAATGGAAATATAATACTTTATTACAGTTAGCGTGATGTAATTCTAATATCTTTTTTTGGTTATTCAATCCATGCCTAACAAATATTTGGTTATGAATAGGTCCATTAGTAATAAATGTTCCCTTTTCCATACATATCTCAATAAATTTAAGGGAACTAATATTTGGAATATCTGGAACATATGATCCTTTGAATCTAAACACTTTAATATTGGGACAATTCTTTAGTAAACAATAAATAGTAATATTGCTTCCAGAATCCATTGATCTTAAATGCAAATATTCTATAGAAGGTTGTGGAACAAGATTATTAATGGAATTAAATGGTGGCACATTGAATAGCTCCAAACTAATCAAATTTTGACAATTTATGTTAATTTGTTCCAAAAAAGAATTTTGCCATGGTCCAACTATTTTATTTATTTTAAGATATCTAAGTTGTTTTAACATTTTGATAGTTCCTATAATAAATGTTTGATCACATTTATGTGGAATAATAAGACAAGTCACCGATAATCCTTCAAGTGTACCTTTTGAAAATGTTACTATGTCGTATAAATGGTAAATTGTGATGTCCAATTTAATTTCAAGATTCTTTAATCTTGGACAAATGGTGAATAAGTTTTTTATTGATTTATCAGATATTTTTTTTGGTGCAATAGACAAGCATGTGATACTATCAAATTGTGGGTGTCTCAAGACCATCTTAATTTTTGAGATTAAATCCAGTGCGGGATAAATTGATAAATCAAGAGGAATATTAGTCCAGAGATATGGTGTTTTGATAATATTATACCAATACTTACACACATTGTTTATACAAACAAGATAATGCGATTCAAGGTAACTAAATATATGAACTAATATTTCATCAGGCAATATTGTATTATTCTCCATATTTTCAAAATAGACTTTTCTCCTTTTGGCCATAAGAGCCAGCGAACAGCCTGTCCTTTTACGTTCCATGGCAATAATATTTAGAATTAATAGGATCATTATTGTGTATATATTTCAATTTTTTTATAATGAATAAAAAAAGTATTATATGTGACTAGATAATAAATATAAGGCTATTTTATCACAATATGATAATCCATCAAATGGGAATTAAGATATCATTTGATGGATTATCATATTGTGAATATAGTAGCTAGATTTGTGATCTGGTAATTATTCATTATAATCTTCATATGGAAGATATCACAATATGATTTTCCGAATGATCATCAGAATATCATATTGTTGATGCTATAACATGGGGAACTATATTGCATAACTATCATAATTATGCTTAAAAAAGAGATGAAACAAATATGATCAACTATAATTTGTTAATCAATAATCTTTTTTCCTTACTCACTTATGGATTATTGATTGATTTTTTTATTATAATTAGATATAAATTTATTGAATAAGAGATTTAATTTATCCATAAATTCGGTTGGACTTTCCCACGAGTTAATTGGATTAAGTATTTTATTGTCAACTTCGGGACAAAATTTAGGGATTTCAAAATCAAAAATGGGGAATTTTTCAAATTCAATAGTATCAAAAATATTGTTGTGAATGCAATTTAGAATCTTCCTGGTGTCTTTAATGGAAACTCTTTGACCAACGCCATAGCCACCATTGACCCAACCTGTATTTAAGATCCAAATTTTAGAATTGTATTTTAATAATTTTTCTTTCAATAATTCACCATATTTTAACGGGTGCCAAACTAAGAACGGTTCTCCAAAACATGAAGAAAATGTGGCTTGTGGTTCAGTGATCCCAACTTCTGTGCCTGGTATTTTGGAAGTGTACCCGTTAACAAAGAAATTTATCGCTTGATCCAAATTTAGTTTAGCTACAGGTGGTAATACACCAAATGCATCACATGTTAAGAAAATAATATTTTTAGGATGTAATTCAACAATAGCCGGAATTAAGGCATTATCTATGTAATCAAGTGGATAAACACACCTTGTATTTTCAGTCAAATAGTTATCATCGTAATTAACTTTGTAATCCTTATCATAAGTTACATTTTCTAAAACTGCTCCAAATTTAATAGCATTATATATTTCTGGTTCAGCCTCTTGACTTAATTTAATACATTTAGCATAACATCCACCTTCAATATTGAAAACCCCTTTGTCGGTCCACACATGTTCATCATCACCAATTAGATTCCTCGAACTATCCGCTGATAACGTTGTTTTACCAGTTCCACTTAGTCCAAAAAAGAGACATAGATTGTCATCTTTGATATTTGCACTGGAGTGTAAAGTGAGATTCTTTTTGATAGGCATCATATACATCATCAATGTTAAGACTCCTTTTTTAATTTCTCCTGCATATTTAGATCCATAAATAACCATCTCCATCGATGTAAAATTCAAAGCAATTAATGTATTTTTTAATTTAGGATCCAGAATATTTTTATTACTTATTAACTTTGTGTAATCCTCTAAATTTAATTCTCCAACATCGTAAATTACAAAATCAGGGGTTTCATGTGGATTTTTAGTTGGAATTAACATATTTCTGATAAATAAAGCATGATAAGCCGATGTGGAATATAACCTAATTTTAACTTGATTGTCTATATCCCAGCCAGCTAAAACATCTATTTGAAATATTTTATCTTTATTTTTAAGATAGTCTTGTGCAAATGTTTTATAATATTTAAATAATTCAGGAGAAATGGGGATATTAACATCACCCCACCATATATCTTTAGTATTTTCATCATAAACTACTCTTTTATCTCGCGGACTTCTTCCGGTTTTTTCGCCTGAATATGCTAAAAGAGCACCGGTTGATGATACATTTAAATTATCATCCTGAATTGCATATTTATATAGTTCTGAAATAGTGGGATTTAAAATTATATTGTTGAACATAATTTTATATATCATAAATTAAATTTTGAATTGGTGATTAGAAAAACCATCCTTTCGATTGTTCTTGATTATCATTTTGTATAGGAAGTATATTTTTTGACATATTTTTGTAACTGTCAAGTTCTTGTTTCAATAGAAAATTCTCCATTTGAAGAGTTCTCACTTCGTTAGACAATTCAAATTCATGAATCATATTTCTAAGATGTTTATAACCTAACCCAATCGTATTTTTGTCAGAATTGAGACAAGATGAACTTAGAATATATTTCATATACAATAAATCCATTTCACATTTAATGTCTTGAGCACTCATTGTATTAATATTGTAATCATTAATGTCTTTTATATTTTTCCTAATAAATGAAATTAGTAAAGAAAAGCATTCTCTTATTTTATTCTCCATTGTTACTATAGTTTAGAAAATTATTTTTTGGAAAATTGAAAAATATATTAAATTATTTGTCAAATATCAATATAATTTATATCTTCTTTGAGCATGGATTATTCCGATCTCTACGAAGGACCAGATCATGAATATCTATGTTATCCATTGAATTACTGCAAAAATTTCACTTTGTTGATGAGACTTTGTTATAATGAAAAAAGAAAGGTATCATTTGAGGAAATCAAAAATTATGTAGAAAATCATCTTGAAGAAATAAATCGGCAAAACGATCTTGGATTTACAGCTTCAATCTTAGTTATAAGTCATAATCGAAAAGATGCCTATGAAATTGTTAAATTATTACTGGAAAAAGGTGCCAATCCAAATTTAGAAACAAAACACCAATCAACTGCTTTAATTTTTGCCTCGAATCTACAAGATTACAATCATAAACTTGTTAAATTATTACTAAACTATGGAGCTTGTCCAAATCACAAAAACACATTTGGACAGGTTCCTCTTTTTGGATTATCATACCCAAGAAGTAATATTAAAAGCATTAAATTATTATTAAAAAGAGGTGCTAATCCAAATATCCAAAATTATAATGGTAATTCATGTCTTACTATTATACAAAAATATTGTCCTTCTTATAGAACGACAAAAATATTATTAGACTATGGCGCAAATCCACAATTAAAAAATAATGATGGTGAAACAGCACTTAAAATTGTGCATCGAAACGGTCCAATCCATAGAGAAACAATTAAATTATTGAGAAAACATAACCTAAAAAAATTAAATATTAAAAATAGACAATTGAAGAAGAAAAATAATTTATTGAGGGAAATGTTAAATTTGTATGAAGAAGGTCCACATATTTTAGAACTTATGAAAAGTGTATTAGATCATAAATATTAGCCATTATTAAATATTTTATTTATACCCATTACAAAATATTTTTTCCGATTAGATTTCTCTATTACTTTTTATGTATTAATATAAAAATGAAGAGTAACCAAAATACCTATATTATAGGTCCACGCAGGAGTTGCCACAATAAAATAACCATCAAATAGATTATAATGGACCATTTGATGGTTATTTTATTGTGGTAACTCCTGCGTGGACCCATAATATAGTCATTGCCAGTAAATTACTTTTATAACAAATATCATTAAAAATATAATTATCCAGATTATAGCTTTTTATTTATCTACTTTGGATGCTCATATATGGGGTATAATCCAAGCCAGAGTTACCACAAGATGATATTCCTTATGGGATAGAGGTTATCACCTTGCAAATATAAATTATGAAACAATTAGACAATTGTTATATTGTGTTATTACAGCATTTGTTTGGAATAAAAATAATATATACTTTATGTGTATGAGTATTTAGATGGGAATCAAGAACCTAATGCAAATTATTAAAAAATATGCCCCTACTTCCCTAAAATTAACTAAAATAACTGATTATCAGAATAAAATTATAGCTATTGATGCTAATTTGATGATTTATAAAATGATTTTTGCAATTCGGATGAACGGATACGATTTAATTTATGATGGCATAATAGTTACACATTTGTACACATTACTACAAAAAATTAAGGGGTTTATTAAATATAATATTACACCTGTTTTTGTTTTTGATGGTGTTCCTCCACAAATCAAAGAAGGGACCCTCAAACAAAGAAAAGAGTTTTTTAACTTTATGCAACAAAAATATTATAAAGCGGTATCACAAGATGAAAAAAAGAAATATTACTTTACTAAATCGGACATTACATTAAATGAAATTAATGAATGTATGGAGCTTATTAGACTTTTTAATTATACTATTATTGAGTCACCAGAAGAAGCCGATTCACAAATGGCAGATCTAATCATCAACAAGAAGGTAGATTTTATAGCCACCGATGACATGGATATATTAGTTTTTGGTGGATCTATAATCTTGAAAAATTTCACTGTTTCTGATAAAAAGAAAATACAAGAAATTAACTTGGATATATTTAAAAAAGAAACTATGTTAAATCAAAAACAGATTATTGATTTGGGTATTTTATTAGGTTGTGATTATTGTCCAACTATAAAAGGGGTTGGGACTATTGGGTCGTACAAATTAATTCAAAAATACAGAACCTTAGAAAATATAATCAAAAATGAGAAAATGAAATTAACTTATGATTATAAAAAGGCACAACAATATTTTAAAAAACCCAAAATCCTAGATCCTACAAAGATACAAATAACTAAATTAAAGGTTAATCGAAAACAACTTCAAAGATTCTTATTGAAATATAAATTTAAAGATGAGTATATAAATAATTTGTTAAATATTGTATAATGGAGGTAGTTATAATATTACCAAATCAGCTTTTTGAAGATAACAAAATGATTAATCAGAAGACACAAGTCTATCTATATGAACATCCAGTTAATTTCACTTTGTACAAATATCATAAATTGAAACTTATTTTGCATAGAAGTAGTATGAAATCTTATCAAGATTACCTTGAAAAGACTTATAGATGCCATGTAACATATATTGAGTTTCATCAAGATTTAAATAAAATAGTTAAAAAGTACAAGAATAAACAAATAGACATTTATGATCCTGTTGATTTTCATATTATAACAGATCTAAAAAAGGTTTGCAAAAAGTATCAAATAGAATTGTTTGTTCATGATTCTCCCCTTTTTTTACTACCTATAGCTGATTTACAAAATTATTTGGATCAAGGAGGAAAATACCACCAAACATCTTTTTATATTTGGCAAAGGAAAAAGCTAAATATTTTAGTAGATAAGAATGAGAAACCAATTGGCGGTAAATGGACTTTTGATAAAGATAATCGGTTGCCATTTCCTAAAACTGGAATTAAAGATCAAATATTTAAAGTCAATCTGTCCAAATATGTTGTGGAAGGAAAAAAATATATTGAGAAATATTTTAAAGACAATCCCGGAAGTACAGACCTTTATTTGGAAATTGATCATCAAGGAGCCAAGAAGCATCTGCAACAATTTTTAAAAGAAAGATTAAATTGTTTTGGTCCATATCAAGATGCAGTGAGTAAAAATATTATATTTGGTTGCCATACAGTTTTATCACCGATGACAAATATTGGACTATTGACACATAAATATATTGTTGATGAGGTTTTGAAATATTATGCCAAAAACAAGAACAAGATAAATTTTGCATCGGTCGAAGGTTTAATTAGGCAAATTGTCGGGTGGGCTTCATTTACAAGACTAGTTTATATGTTTAGGCACAAAGAGTTAATATCCAATAACCATTTTAACCATAAAAGGAAGATTGGAAAAAGCTGGTATACAGGGGAAACAGGGATAGAACCTATCGATGATTTAATTAAAAAAGTTCTCAAATATGGGTATTTGCATCATATTGAAAGATTAATGTATATCGGTAACTTTATGCTCTTATGCGAGTTCGATCCGATGGAAGTCAATAGATGGTTTATGAGTTTATGTGCATTAGATAGCTACCATGTATTTATGGATACCAATGTTAATGGGATGAGTCAGTACGCGTCGGCTAATCTTTTCACAACCAGACCTTATTTTAGTGCTTCAAATTATATTTCTAAAATGAGTGATTATAAAAAAGTGGTTAACAAATATAAAAAAATAGTTATAAATGGTCAAAATTATGAGTGGTACGAAATATGGGACGCATTATATTATAATTTTGTAAATAACCACAAAAAAGAGTTTTCAAAGAACTATTCTCTTGCCAATACAGTCAGTCAATGGAATAAGAAGAGTAATTCTGAGAAAAGTAAACTACTTGAGATTGCCAAAAAATTTTTACAATATGGTGCAACTTAGTTAAAATGGAATTCGCGTTTCTTTTTCCCACCGATAAGGTAAATATTTATAAGGGTATTGCCAGTAGTTAGCTCTGACGCGGTATGGATGTGAAGAGACCCAATAGTACGGATAGACCCAATAGTAAGGGACAAAAGATTCTTTTTGATCGTTGTTTTCAACTAATAAAAATAGCAATATTACGAGTAAGATTATTATAATCATCTTACTATATTACAATAAATTATTTATTTTTTAAAAAATTGATTTCTAAATGGCTTAAATTTATTTTTATTATAATATATTAGATGAATGATTTTTCAGATATAATTAAGAATGAATTTACTTCAGAAGCAGAAAAGAAGCCATTAAATGTTCATATTAAATTACAACACAGAAATAAAAAAAAGTGTATAACATTTGTTGAAGGGTTAGATCTAATAAATCCAGATGACAAAGATAAGTTTATTAATTCTATCACTAAAGCTTTCAAAACAAAATTTTGTTGTGGTGCAGCTATCAAAAAACCAGATTATGTTGTTCAGTTAACTGGTGATCATAGAGAAAATGTTAAAAATTATTTAATTGAGAAAAAAGTTCTTAAGGAAGATCAAATAAAAATGCATGGATATTAATTATTTTTTATGTCATTGGATAAGATGAATAGTATATAAAGAATATTTACAATAAATTAATTTTTTGTTACAACTTACCAATTTCATTTTCTATTTCCACAATCATTTTCTCTTTTTGGGAAATTTCATTGCGGAGATCTTCTATGCTGAAAGTTGTTTCAAGGATTTGCATGTTTACAAATTCCTTCTCTTCAGCATTTGTCTCACCAAGTAACAATTCCAAAGAAAGCTTTGATTCTTCTAGTTGATGAATCTTCTCGTTACAGTCATCGATGATGATTCTGAGATCTGCAATTTTGTTGTGTTTACCCTCAATAGCCTTGATTTTTTCTTCAAGCTCACCAATCTTCTTTTTCTGAAGAAGAAGAATGGAAGAATCGTTATTTCCACTCTTTATTCTCTCTTCAACCGATTTTTGAAGTCTGTCAAGCTGATATTTCAAGTCTTCGAATGTTACCTTTGTAGATCTTTCCGAACGGTTTTTAGCCATAATAGCCTCTTTTTCTCTCTGAGTTGGGGAAGTATAAGTAATGGATGTTCCTCTACGATTCCAGTTAACTTCCTCAACATTCATTTGTTTAGAATTCATCTTTGCTGATGTACTGAATGGACCAATCTAATGGATTCAGCAATGAATTAGAATTTCAATTTTTTATTAATGAATAATCCACAAGTGTCACTGTATCACTTATGAATAAGGAAAAGTAATATAGATAGTTAATTCATTAAATGATAACCAGGCTGCTATTGCCACTAAATTGTATGATAGATGCCATTTAGTGCATTCCATCAGCCAGGATAATTATTAAAATGAATATCCATGCCATAACAATCACAATATAGA
>Ga0315900_10009112_pt1 | contig 12645 bp, 18 predicted proteins | sample LakEriMetagenome_FD_203521 | JGI IMG/M metagenome (GOLD analysis project Ga0315900, IMG submission 203521) | Freshwater fungal communities from buoy surface, Lake Erie, Ohio, United States - Buoy 12 MA114 | ecosystem: Environmental > Aquatic > Freshwater > Lake > Lake biofilm | place: USA: Lake...
TAACGTTAATTGATGACCCTTTTGCCATGCCACGAGGTCTTCATAGGTCCTGTTCATTCTCATAAACTTCATTTTTAAAGGATTATTAGATCATTGACCTCGACTTCCGACACAAATCGGCGTTGCCCCTGATTCTTGTAAAACCGGGTAACGAGTTTCCCCTCGACAGCAAGGTCCATTCCTTCCTGACACAATTCTTCCAAAACTTTAACCCAACGACCCCATGCAGTTAAGCGATGCCAATTACTTCGTGTTTTTGTTTTACCTGTCTCATCCAGATACATTTCTTTTGTCGCCATTGTGAACTGAGCGATCTTTCTGCCATCGGGCAACTCTACAACCTTTGGTGAAGAGCATACTTTTCCTATTAGATTTACGTGATTCATCTTTTTGTTTAATGAAGGGAGCCGGTCTCCCGACTCCCGGTTGTAGGTTAGGTTATTTGCTAGCTGTATCTGTCTTTGGTGTCAATAATAGGAACTCCGTTGCCTCGATTACGGTTCCGTAGCGCTTTTCACCTTCCTTGGTTTCATATGACTGGTGAACAAGTTTGCCTTCTACGATCACTTCTTGTCCCTTGTTGAGAACTGTCTTTATACGTTCGGCTATTTTACCCCAGGCATTGATCGTGTGCCATTGGGTATTTTCCTGCCACTGTCCGTCTTTATCCTTATAGCTTTCATTGGTAGCCAAGGTAAAACGTGCGAGTGTTCTTCCCGTTTCAAAAGTTGTTACTTCTGGTTGCCCACCCAATCTTCCGATCAAACTCACTTTGTTGCGTAATGTGTTCATGTTTGTAAAAAATTAATAGTTTGAAAATTTGATTTTCGTCCTCATCAGAAGCCGTTTTCTGAATTCGACTCTGCAAAGTTGGGGCTGGTTAAATGCGTCTTTCGGTAATTTGTCGTTTTCTTTCGACTATTTTTCGTTTGTATTCGGTAATTATCGGCTAAAGCCTTTCTAGTACTGGAATATATCTATTCAACTACTTAAAAAATATTTCCATTTTTATTTATTTTTAGGCGAATAGCACAGATGAAACAGTTTCTTGCGACGGTATTTACCACTTTTTTTCTTAGCTCAGGCCTTTCGCAAAACCGGTTCGATACGCTCTACTATGAAAGCGGGGACATCTACATTGGTGAGGTAATGAACGAAATGCCGAATGGGTCAGGCAAGATGATCTGGGGGTATGGTGCCTCATATAAGGGAGAGTGGAAGAACACATATCAACACGGAAAAGGCAAAATGATCTGGCCTTCCGGTGACAACTACAGCGGAGAATGGATCTACGGTGTTCAGAATGGAAAGGGAATAATGAACTGGTCAAACGGAGATCACTACGAAGGAATGTTCTAGGATGGTCTGCTTGATGGAAAAGGAACCTTTAAATTTTTGAATGGTATCACCAAGAAAGGGAGGTGGAAGGAGAATATTTTTATTCAATAAACACTAGAACCACATTGTAATATTAGCCATTAAGATGGTAGTGCTGTTGATTTGATTGAACTCTTTATCATAAAACACCTTCTGACCCGTTGATAGAAGGTTCTTGGCCTCCAGACGGAACAAAGCATTATTTTCGATCGGAAGATTGATTCCCAGTGAAGAGCCAAAACATTCAAATCCATACCCACCTGTGATCGGAATAACCTGCACCATATCCGGATCACTGAAGTATTCCATGCGAGCTGTGACGGATAGTTTATTCCGGAAAGTATAGCGCCCGGCAACATTCATCTGCCACCAAAACAAGTTTTCGAAAACGTCTGTCGAAACGGCCATCTGTTGTATGCCGGCATATGCGCAAGTGGCCAACGAAAACCTTCCATCAAAATCATGCAGCCAATAGACATCAGTGAAATAGCGCATCCGGAACAAGGGTCGGGAAGCAGAACGCTCATCGCCAAAGTATGTATTCCAATTGAAGGTTTCTTTAGAGCTCGGCTTAAACTCTACTTGTGTCCCAACAGACTTCGCTTTGTTCTGGTCGGCAATTTGCTGCCAACCGTTCAGGAAATAACCCACAACTTTCCACTTATCTGATAAGGCATAGGACAATTTGGCGCCGGCAAGGTAGTAAGGAACATATTCGGGCGCAAGACTGCGGCTGTACATCAAATGATCCTTACTTAAAGCACTCTCATTGGTGTAAGGAGAACTCAATACTCCAATGTCCAACCAAATGTTCTTTTTCTTTAATGGTTTAACTCCAATGTTGAATTCGACCGGCAATTTATTCAGTCCGCTCTCGGCACTGTAGTTGGCATCCATAAAAGATCCAATTGCAGGTATCAGGCGGCCCCGTATGCGTGATGACTCATACTTCAGATCGATATAAGCAAGGTTAATGGAAAACGTATTATTGTTTGCCATTGAAACGTAATAAGGGATGTTTTTTGAACCGTTGTTGTTCAAATCATAGGCATAATACACATCCATTCCTCCTGCCAAGGTAAAGCCCTCAAATATCTTCTTCGATACGTCTTGATCTTGACACTTTGCATTTTGCAAAACCACCAACCATAACCAGAAGAATAGGAGTTTACGCATCACCGATTTAATGAACCAAATGTATGGATTAAAACATCATTTCATCCTTAAAGCAGTGATTAATTCCTCAGAAAATCGCAGATCGCCTTCGTGAATTTTGAGGGGCGATCAATTTGAGGGGCGTGGCCTGCATTGTGTATTACCATCAATTTAGCATCTACTGAATTTGCAAATTTTTCCCCTTCCTTCATAGGAAAAAGTTCGTCCTTTTCTCCCCATAACACCATCATTGGGATTCTTTTCAGAAAAGTCGTGTCCGAATAATGCCCTTGATCACGTTGCAAAGAATTTAATAGCTCTTTAAGTTGGGCATGATTCCTGGAAAGATAGGCACGGTAAGCTTGTCTGAGAATAAACCCGGGAATCCATGGATCTTTGAAGGTAGAAAGATCGACCAACGTTTGAAACTTTGCGGGATCATCAAACACAAAAAGTTCATCAATAGATCTAACATTGTATTTTACGCACACCTCATCCAATTCCTTAACGTCATAAGTTGTCCCGGGACAATTTGCAATACAAACCTTGTGAAATTCTCTGTTTTCACCGTGGATCATGTCTATTGCAATAAAGCCCCCATAACTTTGACCAACAATCTTCAATTCTCGGATGTTAAGATCATCCAACAGACGATTCATTGCTTCAGTTTGTGTGGCCAAAGCCGGTATCTTAGATGAATGACTTTCTCCGAACCATAAAAGATCCGGGGCGATAACCAAATGGTCTTTTGATAGTTCGTTCATTTCCCGACTGAAGGTTGTCAATGCATTTCTCCCAAAACTATGAAGTAAAAGTACTGCAGGACCCTTTCCTCCCATCCAGTATTTGACATGAAATAAATCACTTTCGTATACGCAAGACCTGATTCCCCTTCGCTTTAACTGACGAACAAGGACTTTATCTCTTAGCCGGACAACATTGCAGAAGTCGAAAAAGTGCGCAAACATGAAAATTAAAAATTTGGAAACGAGGAAGTTCTTACCAACTTTGATTCTTTCATCTATCTTTGTATAAAATTACAATGTTTACAGGAATTATCGAACAAATTGGGGTGGTTAAGTCCATTCAGCGCGAAAATGAGAATATTCATTTTACTGTCGAGGCTTCTTTCACGGGGGAATTAAAGATCGACCAAAGTGTGGCGCATAATGGGTGCTGCCTCACTGTAGTTTCGATCGCTGGTAATGAATACGTGGTAACAGCTATCCAGGAAACACTAAACAAAACGAATTTGGGGGACTGGAAGCCGGGAACGAAAGTGAACCTGGAGCGTTGTATGGTAATGAATGGTCGCCTTGATGGTCATATCGTTCAGGGACATGTAGATACCACCGCAGAATGTATCCTTGTAGAGGATCAATTGGGGAGTTGGAAATACTCATTCAGATACCATTCTGATGACGTCACCGTTGAAAAGGGCTCCGTAACAGTAAACGGAACAAGCCTTACCGTCGTTGATTCAAAACCTAGTGAATTCTCTGTGTGCATCATTCCATATACTTATGAACACACTAATTTCCATGAACTTGAAATTGGGCAGAAGGTGAATATTGAATTTGATATTATTGGAAAATACGTCGCAAAATTACTGAATCGATAACCAGTTTATCGGTAAGGTCATTATGGCCTTTTTGATGAGCGGTTTATTTCCACTTCTTTTCGATCCGCTTCGCAACAGCTTTTCTGAAACGCTTGATAACTGAATCCAGATCCGAGACATTTCCGCACTTTACAATATCAGAGAACACCCACTGACCATTTCTGTAAAACGTGAACTCAAAACTCACAGAAACGATTTCCTCCCGATAAATTCCAAATAAATTACCCGCGCTTAGTGCTGTTTGAAGATCATCCTTTTTTTCTGTCACTTTGTATTTCCTGTCATAGCCCCTAACTGAAACCAACATGTATGTGTCTATTCCTTTAGAAGCAACAACCCTCTGTAATGAATCAGAGGTTAAAATTGATGCGTCGCTGCCAAGTTTCAGGATGTTCAACGATGGGGTAGCTTTAATTCCCGCATCTGTTAGTAATTCCGTCATATTCACCTCGATCGCATAGCGATCCTCCTCTTTGTCAAGTTGTCCCACCACAAGAGCATTGGTTAGTTGGAATACTTCCTTTTGACCGAAACACAGAACCGACAAGAACAGCGTAAGAATGATAACAGAGTACTTCATTGAATAAATTTAGAAAATTTCCGCCGCTATCGCTCTAACCTGAGACGAATTGGACATGGTGTAATAATGTATGCAAGGAACCCCGGCCGCTTTCAACTCCTTTGATTGCTGTATTCCCCATTCTATACCCAATTGCTCAACTTGCTTGTTGTCTTTGCATTTCAATAGCTCCGCTGAAAGCGCATCCGGATAATCGATCTTGAAGAACTTCGGAAGAAAAGTGATGTGATCAAGCGTTTTAATAGGTTTCAATCCGGGAATGATTGGTACATCGATCCCGATCTCACGGCAAGCACCCACAAAATCAAAGTATTTCTGGTTATCAAAAAACATTTGCGTCACAATATATTCAGCACCGGCATCCACTTTGGCCTTCAAATAGTGAAGATCTGTAGTCATGTTCATTGCTTCAAAATGTTTTTCAGGATAGCCTGCAGCTCCAATACAGAAATCTGTCGGTTCCAACTTGATATCATCCATCATGTAATTACCTTTGTTCATCTCGCCGATCTGATGGATTAACTCCACAGCGTAACGATGGCCATCACTGTGAGGCTTGAATGTCGATTCTGTTTTTATTGAGTCTCCCCGCAAAGCCAAAACGTTATCAATTCCAAGGAATTGAAGATCGATCAGCGCATTCTCCGTTTCTTCTTTGCTAAATCCCCCACAGATCAGGTGTGGTACGGCATCAACCTGGTATTTATTCATGATCGCTGCACAGATACCAACAGTTCCTGGTCTCTTGCGTATTGCTATTTTTTCGAGGAGTCCATTTTCCCGCTCCTTGTAGATGAATTCTTCGCGATGATAAGTAACATTAACGAATCGTGGTTTGAATTCCATGAGAGGATTAATCCCGTCAAATATGGATTGGATACTTTTCCCTTTTAGTGGCGGAAGTATCTCAAAGGAAAACAAGGTTCCTTTAGCCTGCTTCAGGTGATCGGTTACTTTCATTTTCTTTTAGGAATGAAATACAAAGATAATGAGAACCTTCACGTTGAAAGGCCTCTTGACAGATTTTAAGATTTTTTATTCCTTTTCAGGTCGAAGAAGCATTTCAGCAATGGACAGATCAATGGATGAAGTGATCTTGATATTTTCTTCATTTCCGAGCGCCAGGTGTACCTCGTACCCACATTCCTCAACAAGTGAAGCATCGTCCGTAATGCGGTCATGATAAGGCAAGCTGTAGGCCTCAAGAAGTACATCCTTTCGGAAGCACTGAGGTGTTTGTACCAATCGGAACAATGATCTGTCCTCTGCAACTGAACTGGTATCATTTATCCTTCGTATAGATTCTTTCACAGGAATAACCGGAATGGCTGCACCGAATTCCTTTGCGCCGTTAAAACATGCCTCAATTGTTGCCGCTGAGACCAGGGGACGCACTCCGTCATGCACTGCAACGTGATCACCGGAGCACACAGCAAGCGCATTCTTAATGGAATGATACCGTTCTTTACCACCCTCTACGATCAGATGCGGAATGTGGCAACTATGTTTTTCAAGCAACTCCTCCCAATAGGACTTCCAGGAAGAAGGGATCGTTAACACAAGCTGTGAAGCCGGATCGAATACATGAAATTTTTCCAAAGTATGCATCAGTATTGGCTTTCCTGCGATCTCCAGAAATTGTTTGGGAATAGGGCCACCCATCCGTTTACCGACTCCTCCTGCTGTTATGATCACTGAAAAACCACTCATAAATCCATAATTAGTTGTTGATCGGATAATGTGCAAAAATAAAAAAGGTTGCAAGATTTATTCCTGCAACCCTACTATGTTTGAAAAGATCTAATTACTTCAGCTGATTAGGATCATTCGCAGCTTTGTCGCTCAACTTTTTTTGGATGTTCAACCAGTAGAAAAGGCCAACGAATCCAAGAACTATCAATGAATAGTTGAAGATGTTTCCGACGTTGTCATAAAACCATGCACCGTTCAATAAATCTCCTAAAGCGTACCAAAAGTTGTTCATAATGCTTCTTTTATAAAGGCAAAGAAAATGAATTTTATCAAAATAAATGCGAATCAAGCAAAAAAAGAATGGATCAATCTTGCTTTCGGAGTTCCTGAATCGCTGCTGTTAGCTCAATGAACTGCTCCACCGACAGAACTTCAGGCCTTAATGTCAGGAAGGGATGTTCAAAATCTGTCCCCGAAATAAGTTGCTTAATAGAGTTCCTGATGGTTTTTCGACGCTGGTTGAAACTCATTTTAACAACCTGTATAAAGAGCTTTTCATCACAAGGGAATGCTCCCCTTTCATTGCGTGTGCAGCGAATCACACCCGATTTAACTTTGGGTGGGGGATTGAAGACGTGCTCATCAACTGTAAAACAATAGTCAATATCATAAAATGCCTGCAGTAGCACACTCATGATCCCATAGGTCTTCGTGCCCGGTTTTTCTGCAACGCGTTCACCGACCTCTTTTTGGAACATTCCCATGATCTCAGGTATCTGATCACGATGATCAAGACACTTGAATAGGATTTGAGATGAAATGTTGTAAGGAAAATTCCCAACTACTGAAAAGGGCTCGGTACCCATTATCTTTTTTAGGTCTACCCTTAAAAAATCTGCTTCAATGATCTTTCCTTCCAATTGAGGATAATGGTCCTTCAAATAAGCAATCGACTCTTTATCGATGTCCATAACATAGACATCAAGATCCTCTCTTTTGAGCAGAAATTCGGTCAGCGCACCCATCCCTGGTCCGATTTCAAGCACTTTTTTACAGTTACGGAACCCCGAATAAGTATTGGCAATCTTTTGACAAATATTCTTGTCTGTCAGAAAATGCTGCCCAAGATGTTTTTTTGCTTTGACCGACATTTTACTTAAACTCTTCTATGACTGATAAAATGGTCCTGAATGCCGCAAATCGCCCTTCAAATCGTTCCGAATGGTTGCGCTGAAGAGCCGGAGCGTAGTTATCCCTGTATTCATCGAGCTTGGACTCATCAGGCGATAGATAAGTTATGGCATACGTTATGCCTCCCTCTTCTTCACCGTGAACGCGCGAAATCCTGCTTTCAAGAAAACATCCTGTTGACATTACATCCGGTATGTGTGTGGAGCGCATCCATTCCAGCCACTCTTCACTGATCGCTGGATCAATACTAACGGTAACATTGTATAGGATCATGGTGCAAAGGTACTGATTATCCCAGAACTCGAAAACCCGCTCTGAACTGACGGTGTGCCTATTCGTGATAAATTCCTATTTTTGACACAAACAAGACTGTATGCTGATGTCAATGACGGGTTTCGGTAAAGCTACCGATACCTTCAAAAGTAAAAAAATCTCCATCGAAATTCGTTCACTGAACTCAAAATCGCTGGACTTAAATGTACGTTTGTCCTCTCACTACAGAGAACTTGAAGCATCTATCCGAAATATTGTTGCAGAACTGCTCGATAGGGGAAAGATCGATGTTAACATCAATCTGGACAGCACAGGTGACACGAAGAATTACACGATCAATAAGGATCTGGCAAATGCTTACTACACGGACCTGAAAGAGGTAAATGCACTGATCGGTGAAAAGTCTCAGGACTATCTGTCAATGATTTTGAGGATGCCTGACATTTACATCAACGAACGCGAAGAACTGACCGTTGAAGAAAAAGAATGGGTGATCAGCCTTGTTAAAAACGCCTGTCACAATCTGAATGAATTCCGCAGACAGGAAGGTGTTGCATTGGAAAAAGAGTTCACTGACCGAATTGAAGATATTAGAGCGCTTTTGAATGAAGTTCCGAAGTATGAGAACGAACGCATTGAAACGATCCGAGAACGCATCAGAAAAGGACTCGAAGAACTTGAAAACGCCACCCACGATAACAATCGGCTTGAGCAGGAAATGATTTTCTACATCGAAAAGCTCGACGTATCCGAAGAAAAGATGAGGTTGGCCAACCACCTTGATTACTACCTTGAGACCATGAGTCTTCCGCTATCGGGAAAGAAATTGGGTTTTATCTCTCAAGAGATCGGCAGGGAGATCAATACACTGGGTAGTAAAAGCAACCACGCTGAAATGCAGAAGCTCGTAGTAGACATGAAGGATAATCTCGAGAAGATCAAAGAGCAGATCTTGAATACCTTGTAGAAACCCCGAATCCGGAAAATGGAATTAACTGGTAAATGCATTATATTCTCCGCTCCGTCGGGAGCTGGTAAAACAACCATCGTCCATGCGTTGATCGACGCCAATATCGGTTTGGAATTCTCCGTTTCTGCTTGTAGCAGAGATCCGCGGCCAAACGAAATGAATGGAAAAGATTATCATTTTCTTGGTATCGACGGCTTTAAAAAAATGATCGAAGAGAATGCATTTGTTGAATGGGAAGAGGTGTATACCAATAATTTTTATGGTACATTGCGCTCCGAGATCGAGAGGATCTGGCAGAACGGGCACGCGGTTATTTTTGATGTGGACGTTATTGGGGGATTGAATCTGAAGCGGATTTTCGGACAGAAAGCACTGGCGATCTTTGTTCAACCGCCAAGCTATGAAGAACTTGAAAAACGCCTGCGCCACCGCAGCACAGAATCAGAGGATAAAATAATGCAGCGCATGGCTAAAGCGAGAAAAGAATTAAGCAGCGCTCCAGAATTCGACATCATACTGGTCAACGACAACCTCGAAAAGGCGATTGACAAAGCAAGATCACTTGTAACGGCATTCATAGCTTCATGAAAATAGGATTATACTTCGGAACATTCAACCCCATTCACGTAGGCCATCTTGTAATTGCCAATTACATGGCAGATTTTACAGATCTGGATCAAGTGTGGCTGGTTGTTTCTCCGCATAATCCATTGAAGGAGAAGTCAACCTTGCTCACAGACTACCACCGCCTTGCTCTCGTGAAGGTGGCCATCGAAGAAAATCCGAAACTGAAGGCAAGCGATATTGAGTTCAATCTGTCGAAACCCAGCTATACGGCCACAACTTTGGCGTATTTGAAAGATAAGTATCCGCAGCATGAATTTTCACTGATCATGGGGGAAGATAACCTCCGGACACTCCATAAATGGTTCAATCATGATGTAATCCTGAAGAACCATAAGATCTATGTATATCCGAGAGTACTTACACACCAGGAGGAAGCTGAAGTAACAACGATCAACTCCCAGGTGACGAACGATTTTGCCGAGAATCAAAATGTCATTTATTGCGAAGACGCTCCGGTAATGAAAGTTTCTGCAAGCTTTGTAAGGCACGCGATTAAAGAAGGAAAAGATGTCCGCTACCTGCTGACCGAACCTGTGCATCGGTACATCGATGAAATGAATTTCTATCGGTGATTAGTTCAAAATCGGGTGGAATTTTTGTTCCGTCACTTCAAGCTTTTCAACTTTTATCCCGGAACTTTTTAATTCTTTGTTCCAGATGTACAACGCTTTTTTATCGGTGCTCGGAACATTGAATGATAGCCTGTTGACAACACCCTTTTTCAGATCATTTGGTGTGTACTGACCTCCATGAATATCAAACACAAGGATCAGCCCATCGGTTTCCGGTACCAGTTCGAGAGCGATCTTTGTTGGTTTGGAAAATTTCGGCAAAAGTGGCAGAAGATCAATAAACTCCTTATGGGCAGGAACGTCTATGTTGGTTAATTCGACCCTTCTCGTAAGCCCTTCAATATGCTTCAACTGATCGCCATCTGGAATATATTGATAGATGACAATTCCTCCGGGAATACCATCTATTTCACTGTAAAGGAATTCACCAACTTTCACAAGGGTAGTTAATTTCGTGATCTTTTCCAAAGGTAAACCAGCCTCAACCGGACCAAAATGGCTATCCCACACAATGAAACTTCCCGGTTTGATTGTTTTACCCAGATCAGCTTCCAGGTCATGGAAATAAGTAAATTCCATTTGCGATCCCTTCATGAATGGATTCTCTCCGAAGGCATATACAAGCAGAGGATAATGATAGTAGATCTTTTGGGTGGATTCGGTATTCTTTCTAAGAAAGGCTGCAGCTGCATAGATCTCTTTTTCCATCAGACCAGATTTGATCGGAAAATGGATGGACTTGTAAAGAGAAAAGCAAATCGCCATCGAACCAATCCCGAACAGAATAGAAATCCTGTTAGAGCGCCCGGGAATCCTGCTGATATAGTAAAGATAAAGCAAGACAAAAAGCGGCATTCCTTGCGTTGCAACACGGTTCAATCCCATTGAACCATTGGTTCCCATTGCCCAAAAATAAGAATGTACCACCACGACACCAATGAAGATGCCGTGAGCAAAAAAAGACCACTGCCACTGAAGATCCTGCCAGCGCTTTTTGATGATCAAATAACACATCACCAAAAAACCAACGATCATAACATACAGGCCCGGATTACCGAGGTAGCCCCTGTAGGAGATCAAGTAATGATCCCAAGTCCCATTGCCGTATATGTCGTTGGCAGTAGCATAAGGGTTCATGGTAAAATACCACCAGAAATCGTGATAGACCACCAATCCAATGATTGAATAGAGCAGAAATCCTGTAAATAAAAAAGGAATCATCCGATATGACCTATTCCAAAGCAGAAGCATAAGGGCCAATAATAAAGGCAGTTGACCTTCGCTTCTCATAAAAGGCATCATGGAAACAAGTATCGCAAACCAGGCATATCTTCCGGTGATGAGCAACCATGCTGCAATAAGGACAGATAGATTGAAAAGCGGCTCTGTTAAGCCTCCAACGATTGTTGTCGTATACTCATTCGCTGCTAGTAATACTACGGGAAATAGTGACTGGATCCAACTATTGACCCCTAAATGGGTAAGAATGCGATACCCAACCACAACTGAACTTAAAAAGACCAGTAAATTGAACAACATCATACCATTGAAACCAAATTGTGCAAATGGCGACGAAAGCAGTATAAAAAATGGTTTTCCCCAATGATGCAGGAAAAATTGAGGAGATTCCCAAGATGCCTGGGAATAAAAAAAGTGCATGAGACCATCACCTACATCCGCAGGAACCTCATTGTGAGCCATCACGTGCAGCAGCCACCCGACACAAAAAGCCAGGGTTCCGAATTTTATCAGCGGATCATAACGCAGACCTCTGATCATTGGTGTCAAATGCTCATCTCAGGAACAACATCCGGCACAACAAGGTCTCCTTCAGTTTTTGCGACGATCTCCTCTACGGATACACCCGGCGCTCGCTCGATCAAATGGAATTTATTGTCTTTGATCTCAAGGACTGCCAATTCTGTTACGACTTTCTTTACACATCCGACTCCCGTCAGTGGTAGGGTACATTGTTTCAGGATCTTTGATTCACCTTCCTTGTTGGTATGCATCATGGCAACAATAATATTCTCAGCAGACGCCACAAGGTCCATCGCCCCTCCCATTCCCTTCACCATTTTTCCCGGGATCTTCCAATTGGCAATATCCCCATTCTGAGACACTTCCATGGCTCCCAGCACGGTTAATTGAACGTGCTGACCACGAATCATAGCAAAAGATGTCGCAGAATCAAAGAAAACTGCTCCCTTACGAACGGTGATCGTTTGCTTGCCGGCATTGATAAGATCTGCGTCCTCTTCTCCTTCAAAAGGAAAAGGCCCCATTCCCAAAACACCGTTCTCAGATTGAAACTCTACCTCGATCCCTTCCGGGATATAATTGGCTACCAATGTTGGAATACCGATCCCAAGATTTACGTACCAGCCATCTCTCAATTCCTGAGCGATGCGCTTCGCTATTCCGTTTTTATCCAGTGCCATATCCTTATTTTTTTGAGCGAACAGTACGCTGTTCGATGCGTTTTTCGAATTTTTCTCCTTTAAAGATCCGCTGAACAAAGATTCCCGGAGTATGGATGAAATTCGGATCTAATTCTCCTGCTGGTACAAGTTCCTCAACCTCAGCA
>Ga0315900_10009113_pt1 | contig 12644 bp, 8 predicted proteins | sample LakEriMetagenome_FD_203521 | JGI IMG/M metagenome (GOLD analysis project Ga0315900, IMG submission 203521) | Freshwater fungal communities from buoy surface, Lake Erie, Ohio, United States - Buoy 12 MA114 | ecosystem: Environmental > Aquatic > Freshwater > Lake > Lake biofilm | place: USA: Lake...
TAACAATCATTGAGGAGTTCCTGGAGTTTCTTGCGGGCGTAAAACAGGCGGCTCATCACCGTGCCGAGGGAGCAGGGCACGGCGGCTGCAATCTCTTCATAGGCCATGCCCTCCACCTCGCGCAGCAGGATGACCTGCTGATGCTCGGGGCTGAGCCTGGCGATGGCCGACTGGATGCGCATGCCCAGCTCGGCGTTCTTCATGGCGGTGTCCGGCGCGGGGTCGCTGCGCGGCACGGCTTCCGCGCCTGCGGCGATGCGGTGCTCGGTGCGGGAGTCGTCAAACTCCCCGTCGCCCTGCAGCTTCCGCTTCCGCAGCCAGTCATAAACGACGTTGTGCGTGATGCGATAGAGCCAGGTGTAGAATGCCGAGTCCATCTTGAACGAGGGCAGGGCGCGCCAGGCCTTGATGAAGGCCTCCTGCGCGAGGTCCCAGGCCTCGGTTTCATTCTGGATCATGTGATGGGTCATGGCGTAGATCCTCCCCCGGTAGCGGCTCACGAGCGCGTCAAACGCGCGCGTGTCGCCCGCCTGGCAGCGCTTGACCAGGTCGATGTCCGGGACTTCGCCAGGATCAGGCGCAGTGGAGGCGGGCATGCTTTCGGAGATGGCAGGGGTTCAGACGCAGGGCGGCGCCCATCTATTCAGAGAAAAATTCAGCAGTCCATTCTGGCCGTTCAGCCGGGCGCCGTCAAAGGTTTGCCGTTGTCCTTCGGACCCAGGCGGATGAGAAAGGGCACCGCCCGCCCGGCCCAGGTCACGGCGTCCGGAAAGCCCGCCGCCTCGTCGCCAAAGCAGCTGCGCAGCATGTCGGTGTCGATGATGCCCGGGTTGAGCGGGATGACCGCCACCCTGCCGCCGGTTTCCTGGGCGGCAGCCTGGGAGAGGCCTTCGACGGCGTACTTCGTGGCGCAGTAGGGGGCGACCTCAGGGGCTGTGCAACGGCCCCAGCCGGAGGAAAAGTTGACAATGACGCCGCTTCCGCGCTTCAGCATGGGGGGCAGGAGGTGGCGCATGACATTGGCCACGCCCTTGATGTTGACGTCAACCACGCGGTCGAACTCCTCCGCAGGCACCTGCCAGATCGGCGCGTTGCGGTTCACCATCGCGGCGTTGTTCAGCACCAGGTCCGGCGGGCCGCAGGCGGCCATCATTTCCATGCAGAGGGACGCCACCCGTCCGTCGTCGCTGACATCACAGGCCCTGAACCAGTGCGCGTCGCCATGTTTTTTGTTAAGCTCGTCCAGCTTCGCCTCGTCGCGTCCGCAGCCCGCCACGGTCCAGCCGTGCGCGATGAACTCAGGCACCATGGCACGGCCCAGGCCGCGGGTGCAGCCGGTGATAAAGACGGTTTTCATCGGTTTCATGGAACAGGCGCGCAGGCTAACCGCTCCTGGATGCCTTGAAATCACGAAAAGAAAAGCGCGGCCATTTTCCGGCCGCATTCCGTAATTGTCGCTACCCAAGACTCAACTCCCCCGATTATGATGATTGCATCCATGCCCACTGTTCAATCCTCCGCCCAAAGCCGCCAGTTTCCGAAGTTTGACCTTTATCGCCTTCTGCACACGGTGTTTCAGCCCACCTTCGGCTGCCGCATCTGCATCCTGATCGACCTGCCGGACCTCGCGGAGGCGAGGGGCATGGCCTTTCTCGGCAACCCGGCCCGACCCATCCAGCGCCGCGCCCACGACCATTTCTACCAGGGCTTGCACGGCGGTGTGATGGAGGAGCTGGCGCTCAAGGGCGGGGAGATGTTCGCCTATGTCCAGACCGGCGGCAGCAATCTCGACCTGCCCGACGTCTGCGTGGACATGGAGGGCCGTGAGCTGAGCCTGGAGAAGGACGTCTATCCGAACTACGACATCATCCTGGCCATCACCACCTTCTCCGCCACGGCGCCGCTGACTGCCTTCGCCAAGCAGTATGGCTTCCGCGGCGCAACCCTGCACGGTGTGAACGAGGTCATCCTGAACAGCGGGCTGGCCGTGAATTATGAGGAAGTCAGCCGCGATGCCGAGAAGCTCCGGCTTGCCATGACCCGGGCGGACTCCGTGGAGATCGACTTCGGCCTGGAGGACGGCAGCGTGCTGACGGCGAAGCTGGAGCTCGGCGGCCAGGAGGCCCAGAAGTCCCACGGCCTCTGCCGCGGCACGGAGCCTGACGTGGCGAACCTGCCCGCAGGCGAGGTTTACTTTGTGCCGATCGGGGCGGAGGGGCACTTCCCGATGAAGTATGAGGACGGAACCCTCGGCAAGCTGACGGTGACCGGCGGCCGCATCATCCGCAGCGACCTCATCGCCGGCAGCCAGACGGCGATTGATGCGCACAACGCCCGGCTTCAGGACGACCCGATGACCGGAGTGCTGGGTGAGCTTGGCTTCGGCACGCAGGTGCTTCCCGTGTCCGGCTCCGACATCCAGGACGAGAAGGTGCTGGGCACCTGCCATCTCGCCACGGGCCGTGACGATCATCTCGGCGGGCACATCACGCCGGATCAGTTCAAGCGCCGCCAGAACGCCACCCACGACGACATCCTCTTCGCCCCGCACAAGACGCCGAACTTCGACATCCGCCAGGTGCGCATGACGCGCGGGTCGCAGAAGGAGATCCTCATCGAGCATTTCCAGCCTTCGAAGTATCTCCTCGACGCGCTGGCCGCAGGCTGAGGCCGTCGAGTTTCACGGAGCCAGGCCGGGGGTCAATCCTCCGGCATGGACTCCGCCTGGAGGACAACCGAGGCATCACACTTTTTCAATGCTTCGCGCAAGGCTTCCGTGCCCGCGCCATGCCTGGCGATCAGCTCCTGGGCAACCAGATAGGCGGACTCAAATCGGTCGTTGCCGCTGGCATCCAGCCACACCGGGTTGGTGGCGCCGATGACCCGGGGTTTGAAGACCTTGCTGCTCGGCTGATAGGGCCGGGGAATCTCCCAGAAAGGCTCGGTCACGCCGGGCCCCGTGGCCACGGCCACGAGATGCACGTCATGCTCCGGTCGTGGCAGCTTCCAGAGAATGCGCGCCTTTTCACCGGACCGATGCGGGTCATCGACAGCCTGCTCGCGGATCAGCATGCCATTGGCGAAAAGTTCCACCCGGTCCGCCTGTGTCCAGGACGGTCCCAGAACGACCACCTCCACCTCGATTTCGTCAGCGAGCCCGGTCGCCAGGTCGCCGGTGCTGAAGCGCCCGTTGACCTGCATCGTGGCCATAAGCCCGAGGCTGACGAGCAGCCGGCCCTGCTGATAGCTGCGCCAGACCTCGTCCAGATCGAGGTGTGACGGGTTTTCATCCTTCGCCGCCGCATAGGTGCGGCCCTGGCCGAGGATGTAGCGGCTGACATCATGCGAGTCGCTGGAGGCGACCGCTGCAATGCGATGCCCGCGGTTCAGCAGCGCGAACCAATCATGGAACAAAAGATGGATGTCCGACTGCATGGCGGCCGAGGTGACGACCTCGATGGCGTCCACCTTCAACGATTCGGCGCGGCGGTGCCTGCCTGTCCGCGGGTTGAAGTGCAGGGAGCCAAGCGGCGTGAAGCCGCCGTGAACGTCGCGTGGATGGTTGAGCGTGATGACCCGGACGCCCGGTGTCGAACGGATCGCCGGAACGAGCTGCGCCCAGTCCTGCGTTCCGGCATTCACCAGCGCCGCTCCTGGAGCGATGGGGAAGGCGTTGAAATGGCCCTGCTTCGTGGTCACCTCGTTGCCGATGACGGACGTGAAGCGTCCGCTCAGGCCCATGGCCGCGGCGGCGGGTGCGTAGTCCGTGTGATGGTTGTGATCGGTGGCGATGGCGAGCTCGATCCCCTCTCCGGCGATGGTGATGAGGCGTTCCTCAACGCCGGCGTCGCCATGGCCGCTGTGGGTCAGCGTGTGGATGTGGCTGTCGGCGGCGATCCAGCCGCGGGTGTCGACTTCGCGGGTGAGGCTCATCGAGAGCATCCGGGTTTCATCCTGTTTCACGGACACCTCCGTCCTGCTGACGCTCCATTCAAAGCCGCGTCCTGCATGAAGAACATAGTCCCCCGGCGGCACATGCAGCAGGGCATGCCCCCCGGCCGTGTAAACCACGCCGGTGCGTGCGGCGACCTCCCGGGCAGGCTCGGCGCGCATGGGCTGCAGCGTGCCGTCCCTGCGTGTCAGGGTCAGCCGGCAGGGCAGCCCGGCCTGGGTGGCGGCATCCGCCACGGTGATGTCGAGCGTGGCGCCGCCCACGGCCTCGCGGACCGGCCGGAGTTCAAGAAACACAGGTCCCACCTCGATGTCGTCCAGGGCCGGAGGGGCCTCGAAGATGACCTGGTTGTCGCCGTCGCGCAGGGCTCCGGCAGGCACGGCGAGCACGCATTCCTGCGCGGGTTCGGCGGTCGTCAGGGTTCCGATCCTGCGGCCGTTGAGCAGCACGGGCCAGGCCAGCTTCACATCACGCTGCCAGATTCTCAGCGTGCATTCACCACTGTTGGCCCGGCTTTGAAAACGAAGCTCAAGCCGCTCGGCGTCGACCTTGCGGTCCTTGGAGAAGTCCCATTCGAACTGTCCGTCCCTGCCGAGATGGAGCCTGCGTGATTCCAGGGGGAGAACCTCCCCGGCCGGCGCATCGCCATGCGGCAGAAGCAGGGCGGTGGTGAGCATGACAGCACGAATCAAGTACATCATGACATAACGCGGCGGGACGTCCGCTTTCACGCGGCGGATGCTGATTCCGTGCTGGTGAACCCTGTTGCGCCAGCCTAACATGCATGCACTGCCAACGCAGGATCCCTTCATGCATGCCCTTCCCGTTGACGCCGTGCTTCATGAGCTTCAGACCGACTCCGGCGAGGGGCTGGCTTCGGCCGAGGCCGCCTCTAGGCTGATGAAGTTTGGTCCGAACGAGCTGCCCGAGGCGGAGCGCAAGCCGCTGTGGAGGGTGTTTGCCGGACAGTTCGCCAGCCCGCTCATTTACATCCTTTTGGTTGCCGCCGTGATCTCGTTCGCGATGGGCCATGCCGGTGATGCGGCGGTCATCCTGGCCGTCGTGCTCATCAACGCCGTCATCGGGGCCATCCAGGAGGGGCGCGCCGAACATTCGATGTCGGCGCTGCGGCGGCTTTCCGCCCTGAAGGTCCGGGTCGTGAGGGACGGCAGGGAGTGGCTCATTGAGGCCAGCGAGCTGGTGCCGGGCGACGTCCTTCTGCTGGCGGCGGGAGACCAGGTGGGGGCCGACGCCCGGCTGCTGGAGGCCGCCGCGCTGGAGGCCACCGAGGCGGCGCTGACGGGGGAATCCCTGCCCGTGATGAAGCAAAGCAGCCTGGTGCCCGAGGAGTCGCCGCTCGGGGACCGCAGGAACATGATCTACTCCGGAACGCACCTCACCGCGGGAAGGGGGCGCGCGGTGGTGGTGGCCACCGGGCTGCAGACCGAGGTGGGCAAGATCGCCCGCATGACGGCCATGGCGCAGGAACCCCGGACGCCGCTGGAGCAGAGGCTCGCCCAGTTCGGCCAGTGGCTGGTGGCGGCCGGCATTGTGCTCTTCGCCCTGGTGCTGGCCTTCGGTCTCCTTCGCGGCATTCCGTTTGTGGACATCTTCATGGTCGCCATCAGTCAGATGGTCTCGATGGTGCCGGAAGGTCTGCCGGTGGCGATGACGATCGCGCTGGCCGTGGGCATGCAGCGCATGGCGCGGCGCGGCGCCATCGTCCGCAGGCTGGCGGCGGTCGAGACGCTGGGATCGACGAGCATCATCTGCAGTGACAAGACGGGCACCCTCACCAAGAATGAAATGACCGTCACGGTGCTTGTGCTGCCCGATGGCAGGCGAGTCGAGGCCACCGGCGCGGGCTATTCACCGGAGGGCCGCCTGATTCACGACGGCCGTGAGCTCGAAGATCCCGCGCTGCTCCGACTGCTGGAGGCCTGCGTGCTCTGCAACGACGCCCAGCTTGTCCCGCCTGACGTGGCGGACGGACGCTGGCGGGCGCTCGGCGACCCCACCGAGGCCGCGTTGCTGACGTTGGCGCTCAAGGGCTGCGTGGAGCCCGAGACGCTGCGCAGGCGGCATCCGCGTCACGCCGAGATCCCCTTTGACTCCGCCACGAAGATGATGGCCACGCAGCATGGCTCACGCGTCATCGTCAAGGGCGCGCCGGAGTGCGTGCTGCCCTGCTGTGACATGCAGCCTTCCGAGGTTGCGGAAGCACTGGCCTCGCAGGCCCTGCGCGTGCTGGCGGTGGCGGAGGTCGAGGGCGTCAGCATCGACGAGAAGGCGGGCTTTCAACCCTTCCGTGGACGGATGCGGCTTCTTGGTTTGTTAGGCGAGATCGATCCGCCCCGTGAGGAGGTGAAGGCGGCGGTCGCCGAGTGCCTCGGGGCCGGCATTCGTCCGGTCATGGTCACGGGCGACCACAAGGCCACCGGGCTTGCCATCGCCACCGCCCTGGGCATCGCCAGGCCGGGTGATGTCGCGGTGGACGGCGCCGAGCTGGAGCGCATGCCCGAACAGGACCTGCGCGCGGGCCTGGACCAAATCTCCGTCTTCGCCCGCGTGCATCCGGCGCAGAAGCTGCGCATCGTCGAGGCCTTTCAGTCGCAGCGGCAGGTGGTCGCCATGACCGGGGACGGCGTCAATGACGCGCCCGCGCTGGCCGCTGCGGACGTCGGCGTGGCGATGGGCGTCACCGGCACCGAGGTGGCGAAGGGGGCGGCGAAGATCGTCATCACGGACGACAACTTCGCGACCATCGTCAAGGCGGTGGAGGAGGGCAGGCTGGTGTATCAGAACCTCAAGAAAGTCGTGCTCTTCCTTTTTGCCACCGGCATTGACGAGGTGGTGGTGTTGCTGCTGGCCTTGTTGAGCGGCCTGCCGCTGCCGCTGGCGGCGGTGCAGATCCTCTGGATCAACATCGTGACCGAGGGCACGGTGACGGTGAACCTCATCATGGAGGGTCTGGAGGGCGATGAGATGCGGCGCCGGCCGACGCCGGCCGGCGAGGCGCTCATCACGGGGCCGATGTGGCGGCGCATGCTGCTCATGGTCGTCACCAGCGTGACGGCCATCTTCGGCTTCTTCGTGTGGAGGCTGCGGAGCGGCGCGCCGTTTGAACTGGTGCAGACGGAGACCTTCACGCTGGTGGCGGTCTGCCAGTGGTTCAACGTGCTGAACTGCCGCAGCGCGCTGAAGTCCAGCCTGAGCCTGGACGTGCTGAAGAACCGCTGGCTCATCGGCGGCCTGCTGCTGGGCAACCTGCTGCATGTGCTCGTCATCTACGCCGACACGATGAACCATATTTTCCACACCGTGCCGATCCCGTTTTCCGACGTCCTGCTCCTGGGCATCATCGGCAGCAGCGTGCTGTGGGTGGAGGAGATCCGGAAGTGGCTGGCGAGGCGAGGATTGCCTGCGGCATGAATCTTGCCATTCTTGCCTGCTGCATGTCCGAAATCCTCATCATCCTTCTCCTGCTCGTGCTCAACGGCGTGTTTGCCATGGCCGAGATCGCCATTGTGTCGGCGAAGAAGGCGCGCATGCAGAAACGCGCGGAGGACGGCGGTCGCGGTGCCGCTCTGGCGCTGCGGCTGGCGGCAAACCCGGAACGCTTTCTGAGCACGGTGCAGATCGGCATCACGCTGGTCGGCGTGCTGGCGGGCGCCTACGGCGGCGCCAGCCTGGCGGGTTACGTGGTGCCGTGGCTGCAGGGCATCCCCTGGCTCGCGGGGCATGAGGAGGAGGTGGCGTTCGGCCTGGTGGTGGCCTTCATCACCTATTTGTCCCTGGTCGTCGGCGAGCTGGTTCCCAAAAGCCTGGCCCTGCGCAACGCCGAGGGCATCGCCTGCCTGATGGCGGGCCCGATGGACTGGCTGTCGCGCGTGGCGAGCCCGCTGGTATGGGTGCTGGAGCTGAGCACGCGGACGCTGATGCGCTTCTTTGGAACCCGCAGCTCACCGGTTGGTCCGACGCTGGCGGAGGTCGAGGTGCTGGTGCGCGAGGGCATGGTCACGGGCAACCTGCACCATCGTGAAAGCGAGATGGTGGAGGGCGTCTTTGACCTGCGCGAGCTGAAGGCGGAGGAGATCATGCGGCCGAAGCCCAAGGTCATCTTCCTCCATGTCGATGAAACAGCCGCAAGCGTGGCTGAGGAGCTTCAGTCGGGGGCGCGCCAGGTGGTGTTTCCGGTTTATGACGAAACCAGGGATCATGTCGTGGGCATGGTCTCGCTGCGCGCCCTGTTCCTTTCGGTCGCGGCCGGGCAGCTGCAGAAGGTGAGCGAACTGATGCGGGAGCCGGTGTTTGTCTCGGACAACCAGCCCGCGCTGACGCTGCTGGAGGAGCTGCGCCGCGCCTCCCATCACGCCGCCGTGGTGACGGATGAGTTTGGCATCGTGCGCGGCCTGGTCACCATCGAGGACCTGGCCGAGGAGGTGGTTGGCGAGCTGCCGGTCAACCGACCGGGAACGCCAAGCACGCCGCAGATTCGTGAATCCGGCCCCGATGCCTGGATGGCGGACGGCATGACGGAGATTGATGCGGTGAACGAGGTGATCCCCGGCTTTGAAGCGGTGTCCGAGGCGGAGGCGGACAGCTTTCAAACTCTCGCAGGCTTCATCATGCAGCATCTGGAGCGGCTGCCGCGCGAGGCGGAGAAGTTCAGCGTGGGCGGCTTCGAGATCGAGGTCATCGACATGGACCGTCAGCGCATCGACAAGGTCTGCGTCCGCAGGCTGCCCAAGCCGGCGCCCGACGTTGCGGCGGGCGGCGAATGACCCGAAGACAGGGATTCAGTTTTCGTCAGGATCGTCGGCGCAGCAGGCTCCGCATTGGATGTAGCAGTCGTCGCAAATCCATTCATCGCCAAACCTCGACGCTTCCGGCGAGCCGCAGCGGCCGCAGCATGCGGGGCTGGGGTCTGAGGCGTGAGGCGGTGATGGAATGGGGATGTCCGGCACGGGCATGACATTGGCCGCATTGTCGGATGAAGCCAGCGGCTTCCGCTTTCCGTTTGCGCCCCGGCGGTCTCTTTTCAGACTCGCTCCACGCATGTCCCTGATCTCCCGATTTCTTTCCCTGTTGGCGGTTGCCGTCGCGCTTGCCTCCTGCCAGACCGGCGGACTTTCACCGGCCCAGCTTCAGCAGCTGGAATACCGCCGCATGGCCATCGCCGCCGAGCCGCCCGGAGACTACTACATCGGCCGCCGCTTCCACATCGACCGCACGCATTTCTGGGGCTATGTGCGCCGGCCGGGCGAAAGCTGGGACAAGTCCCGCCTGGTGGTGCTGAACGAGCGCTTCATGAGGCAGCCCGACCGCTACCCCGAGATGCCGGAGGGTGACACGCCCGCCTATGGCTTTGATCATAACACCGAGTACCGCCTGTGGGGCTACTTCTCAGGCCGCAAGGTGTATGACCCGAACAGCAACATGATCCTGCCCGAGTTCGTGCTCCAGCGCCATGAGCTGAAGGACTCTTCGCCCGGATGGCTGTTCCGGCCTGACGAAAAGTTTGACGGCGTGCACCTGTTCCGAGGCGAGGTGGGGGCGACTCCCGGCAAAAGGTACTAGGCCGGAAGACAGCCCGCCCGAGATGCATGATCCACATCGTCCTCTTTCAGCCGGAGATTCCGCACAACACCGGTGCGGTGGGAAGGCTGTGCCTGGCGACCGGGGCCCGGCTGCATCTGATCAAGCCGCTGGGCTTCAGCCTGGAGGACCGGTATCTGAAGCGCTCAGGCCTGGACTACTGGCATGAGGTGGACGTGCGCGTCTGGGAGAACTGGGAGGAGTTTCACCAGTCTGTCGGAATCGATCCGCTGCTGAAGATGGTGGAGGTGCAGGGCTCCGGCATCTACTGGGACTGCGACCTCGCGGCTGGAGACGACCTTTTCCTGGTCTATGGGCCTGAGACGCGGGGCATCCCGCCGTCGATCATGCGGCTTGGTGAAACCCTGCACATTCCGATGAAGGGCACGCGCAGCCTGAACCTGGCCACGGCGGTCTCCGTGGTTCTCTACGAGGCCGTGCGCCAGCGTGCACGGGCCGGAACTCCACCCGTCCCATGACCGCGACACCCGGGGAGATGACGGAGATCCAGGGCCGTGCCAGGGCCTGGGCGCAGGTGCTGCGCCTGCCCTTCCGGCAGCAGCGCTGGCGCGGGCAGGCGGGCGGCTTCATGGGTCAGGGCACGGGCGGAAGCCTCGAGTTCCAGGATCACCGGGCCTACGTGCCGGGCGATGATCCGCGCCAGATCAACTGGCAGGCCTACGCCCGCAGCGGCAGCTACACGATGAAGGTGCACCGCGAGGAGGTGCGCCCGCAGGTGGATGTACTGCTGGACGCCAGCGCGTCGATGTCGGCCTATCCAACAAAACGGCAACGCACGCTCGAGCTGCTGGCGTTTGTGCTTGAGGCCGCGTTTTCCGCAGGCGCCTCCGTGCGCGCCCTGGCCGTGAGGGGGCCGGTCCATGCCGAGCTGGAGACGGAGGCCCTGCGCTCGGGCCGCTGGTTCGAGGCCCTGGAAAGAATGCCTGGTGATGGCGCTGCCGAACCTCCCGTGCTGTCACGCCTGCCGCTGCGCACCGGATCGATGCGGGTGCTGGTCAGCGACCTGCTTTTTCCATCCGCACCGGAACCCCTCCTGGCGGAGCTGACGCGCGGCCAGGGCAGGGGTATCGTGTTCGCCCCGCATTGCTCCGCCGAATCTTCTCCCGGCTGGCAGGGCAACCATGAATTTGTCGACGCCGAGACGTCGCTGCCGCAGGAGCACCGCGTGGAGCCGGAGGTCCTGAAGAGGTATCTGCAGGCCTATGCGAGGCACTTTGACCTTTGGAGAGCCGCCGCCCTGAAGCTTGGCGCCGCCCTGGCCCGCGTGGATTCGGAGGCGGGTTTTCTTGACGCGATGCGCGCGGAGGCTGTGAGCAGCCATGCGGTGGAGGTGGCGTGACGCACGGATTCCTGCCATAAGTTCATCATGCCCGCCGCCCCGTTAAAACTTCCCTGGTCCTGGAACGCCCCCGTGCTTGAAAAAGCGGTCGGGCACCTGATGCAGGGATGGCGGCCTGGTCTCGGGGCGCTTGACCTTTCGGAAAGGCTCGTCGTCGTGCCGACGATGGAGGCGGGACGCCGGCTTAAGGAAGCCCTGGCCCGCGCTGCGGACGAACATGGCGCCGGGGCCGTCGTGCCCTGGGTCTGGACGCCGGAGACGGTCCTTGCCCCGCCCTTGCGCCAGGGAGCCGTCGCTTCCCGGCTTCAGTGCCGGATGGCCTGGCAAAAAGTGTTGCAAAACGTGCCCCTCTCCGCGCTTGGGTCACTCTTCCCCCGGCCGCCGGAGGAAGTCGGCTGGACCTGGGAGGTGGAGATGGCGGAGCTTCTCTCGGAGTTGAAGTCCCTGCTCGGAGCCGGTGGGCTGACCTTTGCGGATGCCGCCGAAAGGATCGAGGCCGATGCGGCACGCTGGAATGATCTGGCCCGTCTTGAGGCGGCCTTTCTGAAGGAGCTTGAAGCCGCCGGACTGGAGGAGCCTCAGGCCGCCAAACGTGCGGTGGCTCATCAGCCGCTGCTTCCTGAGGGCGTCCGCTCGGTGCTGGTTCTGCCATCACCCGATCTCACGCCCCTGCTCACCACCTGGCTGCAATCCTGCGCCGCACATGGGACGCAGGTCACGGTCTGCGTGCATGCCCCGCCCCAGATGGCGGGCTGGTTTGATGACGCCGGACGTCCGCTGCCGGGTTTCTGGGGCGAACAGGCGGATCATCAGGTGCCGCTGACGGAGGCGCACATCCATGTCTGTCATGACGCCGCCGCGCAGGCGACCTCCGTCCTCGGCCTGATCCGCCAGGCGGCGCCGAAGGGACGTGTCGCGGTTGGCATCGGCGATCCTGAAACCGGGGCGGTGTTGATTGAAAAGCTGCGGGTCGAGGGCGTGCGTGTCTTCGAGCCCGGCGGCGTGCCGCCCATGCAGACAGGGCTGTGGCATGTGCTGCAGCAGATGCAGGCGCTGCTGGGCGGAGGCTCCTGGCGGGTCTTTGCCAGCCTGCTGCGCGTGCCCGAGGTGAGGCAGGGGCTGGCGGGTGCCGGTGATGAAACCGCCGCGGAGCCTGACGCTGAAGAACAGGAAACGCGGCCGTCCGACGCTGTGAAGCCTTCAGGACTGCGGTTGCTGGAGGAGGCGGATGACTTTGCCGCCAGGCACCTGCCGGTGACGCTTGAGCACGGCCTGGAACTGCTGGACTCCGCCAGGAGCCCGCTGCTGGCACGGGCCATGAAGGGCATGCAGGCGCTGCTTTCGCGGATGAAGAGCCTGCCGTTGGCCGACGCGGCCCGGGAGATGCTGACCTGCTTCCACGGAGCCCGTGAGTTTGTGCCTAACGAACGACGTGATCACCTGCTGCAGGGCCTTGCGGACGCCTGGCTTCTGGCCTGCGCCGAGGTGCAGGAGGAGCTGCCGCGCTTCGGCCTGAGCGCCGGGCCGGGCGAGCAGCTGGCGCTCTCGCTTCAGATGATCCAGGACCGCTCGCTGGGCGAGCCTCGCGGCGAGGTGGACCTGGTGCTCCAGGGCTGGCTGGAGCTGCTCTGGGAGCCCGCTCCGCACCTGATCGTGGCCGGCGTCAACGAGGAGCACATCCCCGGCATCCTGACCGAGCACCCCTTCCTTCCAGACAGCGCCCGCGACGCCCTC
>Ga0315900_10009114_pt1 | contig 12643 bp, 5 predicted proteins | sample LakEriMetagenome_FD_203521 | JGI IMG/M metagenome (GOLD analysis project Ga0315900, IMG submission 203521) | Freshwater fungal communities from buoy surface, Lake Erie, Ohio, United States - Buoy 12 MA114 | ecosystem: Environmental > Aquatic > Freshwater > Lake > Lake biofilm | place: USA: Lake...
CAGGCTGATGCTGGGGTGTCGATGGTTGACGGGTCTGTGATCACCAGCGGTGGTGCAGCGAACTGGGGCAACGTACGGGTGCAGGCGCTGGGCGGTGACGTGACGGTGGGCGAGATTGCCGCTGGCGCGGGCAGCGTGGCGCTGCTGGCCTCGGGTAGCGTGTTGGACCTGGGCACGGACAGCAGCGCGGTGGACGTGACGGCGGCGAGCCTGCTGGTGACGGCGGGTGCGGCCATCGGTGCGAGCGGCGACCACCTGGAGACGGCGGTGGGCGTGCTGAGCACGAGAAGCACGGCTGGTGCGACGTTCGTGACGGAGTCGGACGCGGTGACGGTGGGCACGGTGAGCCTGAGCGTGAACCGCGTGCTGACCACAGGTGCGCTGGAGGCGGAAGCCACGAGGCCGTCGGCGAGCCAGGAAGACCTGTCCAGCGGCGCGGACCTGGTGCTGGTGACGGTCAATGGCGGCATCACCACGACGCTGTCCACGGGCGAGATCACGGCGGCGCAGGACATCCTGCTGAGCACGGGCGAGACGGCCGAAGGCACGACGGCCGACGTCGTGCTGAACGCGGCGATGACGAGCACGGGCGGTCACATCAGCGTGATCTCCAAGGACGGGGTGAGGCTGAACGACGCGACGGCGGACATCACGACGGCGGGCGGCACGGTGGACGTGCAGGCTGATGCTGGGGTGTCGATGGTTGACGGGTCTGTGATCACCAGCGGTGGTGCAGCGAACTGGGGCAACGTACGGGTGCAGGCGCTGGGCGGTGACGTGACGGTGGGCGAGATTGCCGCTGGCGTGGGCAGCGTGGCGCTGCTGGCCTCGGGTAGCGTGTTGGACCTGGGCACGGACAGCAGCGCGGTGGACGTGACGGCGGCGAGCCTGCTGGTGACGGCCGGCGCGGCCATCGGTGCGAGCGGCAACCACCTGGAGACGGCGGTGGGCGTGCTGAGCACGAGAAGCACGGCTGGTGCGACGTTCGTGACGGAGTCGGACGCGGTGACGGTGGGCACGGTGAGCGTGGACGTCAATCGCGTTCTTGCTTCCGGGACCGCTGCCTTGACGGCTATCAGCGCAGTTCAATCTGATCTGGTGACTGGATCAAATGGCTCGGTGGTGTTGGTGGCTGGCGGGACGGTGACGCTGAACGACGGGACGGCGAACACGGCCGGTGCGGGCGTGGCCGGCACGGCGGTGAGCGCCGACGGCACGGGCAGCGTGCTGATCGATGTGATCGCGGGTGACCTGGTGGTCAACGCAGACATCACGAGCGGCACGGGACACGTGACGCTGAAGGCGGCGGGCAGCGTGCTGCTGGGCAGCGTGACGGCGGCGGGCGTGGACGTGAGCACGGCCACGGGCGGCACGATCAGCATTGATGCAGAGGGTGCGGGGCTGACGATGGAGGGCACGGCGACGGTGACGGCCACGGGCAGCAGCGCCAGGCTGAACGCGGCCACCGATGTGACGCTGGGCAACGTGGTGGCCACGAGCGTGAGCGTGGTGGCGGACACGGGTGCGATCGTCAATGCCGACGGCAGCAGCAAGAACGTGACGGCGACGAACCTGCGCCTGCAGGCCGATGACGCGATCGGTGTGGCCGGGCGTCACATCACGACGAACGTGGCGACGCTGACGGCACGCAGCACGGGCACGACGACGGCGGGGATCTTTGTCACCGAGGACAGCGCACTGACCGTGGCCTCAGTGGAGGTGACGGTGCAGGAGTTCACTCCACAGGCAGGTACAGTGACGGTCAGCGACCTGGCCCAGAGCGACCTGGTCGCTGGCGGTGGCGGTGATGTCGTGGTGCGGGCTGGTGGGACCATCACACTGGAAGACGCCTCTACCGGGCAGGTTGGCGACGGCAAAGCCATATCGACCACAGGCAACGGCCGCATCGACCTGCAAAGCAAAGAAGGCACGGTGGTCGTCAACACCGCGCTGAACACCGAGAGTGGCAGCGTCGATCTGCGCAGCAAAGACAGTATTCAGTGGGGAACAGGCGGCACCGTCAAGAGCGCCGACCCCGCACCCGACACGCAGTTGACCGTCCGTCCGGTGGACGAAGCGCAGGACCTGCTCGTCGGCGGTACCTCTGGTGGCGCGGGCACGGGCTGGCGCTTTGCCCCCGAGGATCTCGCTCGCCTGCAGACCGGCTACGACCGCATCATCATTGGCGGCGACGACTTCAGGGGGAAGGTCACCGTGGATGGGACCGCGCAGGCGCTGGTCTTCACGAATCCCGTGGAGATCAAGACCGCGCAGGGTGCCGGCACGGTCGAGGTGAAGGGCCGCATCAAGGCCGATTCGCTCAGCGTGGACGGCGACACGCCGGTGCGCTTCAGTAATGTCACGCTCGACCTGATCCAACCGGAAGGCCTGAAGGTCCAGGGGGCGGCTTCGTTCTCCGGTGACGTCACCATCACGGCGTCCAGACTGGCTTTCGAGGGCGGTGCGGGTTCGCTCACCGGCCAGCTCGGGGCGACGCTCACTCTGCTGCCCGACGATCCGGCGCAGACCATCGTCATCGGCAGCGGTGCCGGCGGCACTGGCACGGACTTTGCGCTCGGCACGCGTGAGCTGGCGGCGCTGGGCGGCGGCTTCTCGAGCATCGAGATTGGCCGCACCGGCCGTGAGGCTGACCTGCGCGTCGAGGGCAACGCCACCTTCACCGAGGCCGTCACGCTCTGGGGCCGCACGGTGACGATGGCTACCGGCAGCACGATCACCAGCGACGCCGACATCACGGTGCGCGCCGTCGGCGATGTGACCTTGGGCAGCATCAGCGCCGCCGGCCGTACGGTGACTGTGCGTGCCGAAGGCCCCGGGGCGACCGTGGAGGCGCAGCAGGGGACGGCCGGCGTCAATGTGGTGGCTTCGAATGTCGTGCTCGAGGGCTTCGGCCCGGTGGACGGCGCCGGGCGCGCACTGCGTGTGACGAGCGACAACGTCAACGTCTTCACGCCCACCGGCATGGTGCTTCGCCAGACGCAGACCAACGGCGAGGTCCACTTCCTGGTGATGGTGGACGGGGTCAGCTATCTCCAGGTGGTGAACACGCAGCGAAACGCTGTGGCCAGTGGCACGAGTCAGTTGGCAAGTGTTTCGAGCACCCAAGGCACCGTGGCGCCATTGGCGCAGATCGAGGGAAGGGCTTACGCCTTGTCGGCGGCCCGATCAGCGGACTGGCTGTCGTCGTCGGCGGGGACTTCTGTCTTCGGGTTGCAGTCGTCGTCGGCCTGGGCTGCCGGTGCGGCCCCGCGTGTCCTTGCCGACACGGCGCGTCTGGCGACTGCGGACGTGACCTGGACGGCGGTGGACGACGAAGACGGCGGTGATGATCGTCTGCGCAACGCTTACCTGCTGGGTCAGCCCGGTGCCCAACCGGGTGCTGCCGGCATGCTGTCGGCCACGCAGGTGCCTTTTGATTACTGGGTCGAAAGCCTGACCCTTTGAGATTCCCCAGGAAAGACGACCATGAAGATTCTGCAAAGACTCCAGGCTTTGAGGAGCGCCGCGCGGCGTGCGCCCTTGCATGCGGTGATCTGGACCACCACCCTTCTGGCGGCGTGTGGCGGCGGCGGAGGGGCGGAGCGACCCACGCTGGGCGGTGAGGTTCGCGGCCTCACGGCCAACGCTGTACTGGAACTCAGCGTGAATGGTTCTTCCCAATCGTTCACGACATCGGTGTTCACGGAAAAGATCGACATCAGCTTTTCCCGCAGTTTTTCTGCAGGAGAGCCCTACACCATCACGGTACAGAAGCACCCGCAGGGTCAAATCTGCGCGGTCTTGCGGTCTGCTGCCGGCACCCTGAATGCCTCGGTGAGGAATGTCTTGGTGGAGTGCCACACCACACGGTTGAACGACACCGGTGTCCAGGGGATCACCGCTGCAGAGATCAGCGCCCTGGCGCCTGACAGCTCGAATGGACGGGACGCAGAAGCCAGTCGCCTGACCAAGGTGGGCTCAGGAGTCTTCGGTTTCGACTACAGCAAGATCTGTCCTTCGAGTGAGTTGGTGGACTCACAAGGTGGTTGCCCGGCTGGCGCCAACTGGGCCTGTGTGCGCGACAACGTCACCGGCCTGATGTGGCGGCGCAGTGACGTGGCCTATGCAGGTAGCGTACCGCCGACATTGGACTCTGAGTCGTTGTGCGGACGTACCAACTGGCGCGCGCCGACAGTGCACGAACTGTTGTCTACCGTCCATGCTGGCAAGGCTGCCGCTCCCTATGCGGACACCGACTTTTTCGACTTTTCATCTTCAGGAAGGGTGTTCCTGAGCGCAGAAAGTTACAGAGGCGGTCTGAATACCTCCTGGGTGGTGGATTTTGGCAATGCGGGGGCTTCTGGTTCCTTCACGAACGGGAACCCTGAAGTTCGTCGAGCCCGGTGGGTTTCGGGAACCTCCGCCCTCGACGATCCGAATTCGAGTGCTTACTCCAAGCGTGAGGTCGATGCCAACTTCGTGATCATCGACACGAGCCGTGAACTGATGTGGCTGGTGCCCAAGTCGTTGAGCCAGGGCACTTGGTCTGCTGCGGTGGCGGAGGTGGCTGCGGTGAACGCGGCCCTGCCCGGCACCTATGGTGATTGGCGCCTGCCCAACCGCAGCGAATTGGATGCGCTGGTCAACCGAAGCCTTGACCGGCCGGCGATGGACCCTGTGGTCGCCGCTGCCATCCCAAATTCGAACGACGCCTCAGTGATCTATTGGTCGTCGTCTACTTATTCCCGGAACACAAATCGAGCATGGGTGGTGGATTTCAGCTTCGGTGACATTACAGAACAAGACAAGACTGGTCAGGCTCGCTTCATCTACGTTCGCAACCGCGCTTTCAACAACCCACCATGAGATTGCCAGGTCTTGTGTTGTGGGGCGCTTCGGCGGCGCTGGCTCAGGGGACATTAGCGAGCCCGCCAGATCCTGTCCCTGCGCCGGGTGCGGTGGCGCCGGCCGTTGCACCTGAAGCGATCGCTCGGCCTCTTGGCTTGAAGGAGTTCGTCCACCGCGTGGTGCTGGGAAACGCCACCGGTGAAGCTGCCCGCCTGCAGGCGCAGGCCGCTGGCAAGCTGGTGGACGCCGAGCGTGCTCTGTATGACCCAACGTTGATTGGCCGGGCGCGCCGCCAGGCCACGGACCGTCCGCGTACCTACGATGAGCAGGTGGCCAGTCTCAACCCCTTCGACCCCAACACCCGAAAGAACGTCGTCCTGGAGTACGGCGACACCCTCCAGGCCGGCCTGCGCGGCAAGCTTCCCAGCGGTGCGACCTTTGAAATCACGCACGACGCCAATCGGCGTGCCAGCAACCTGCTGCAAAGCGTCGATGAGCGTGAGTACCGTGGGACGCTGGCCCTGACCCTGAAACAACCCCTGCTGCGGGGCTATGGCCGCGCGTCGGCGGAAGCGGACCTGCGCGTGGCGGAGCGTGAGCAGCTCATCGAGGAGCAACGACTGCTCAAGCAGATGCTGGAAATCGTGGGCGATGCCGCGGGCACCTGGTGGCGCTTGCACCATGCCGAGCAGATGTTGACGGTTCGGCGCGCAGGAGTGCAGACGGCGCTGGATCTGCAGCAGGAGGCGAGACGCCGAGTCGAGGGGGGTTTCGCCCCGAGGACCGATTTGCTTGAGGCGGAATTCGCGATCGCTTCACGCCAGACCGAACTGGCCCGTGTGCAGCAGGTCATCGTGGAAACGCAGGCGCGGGCGCGCAATCTGCTGGGGGGCGAGTCAGACGGCGGCCAAGCCCGCAGCCTGCTGCCGGCAGGGGGAGCGACGCCTGAACGTCCCCCTCTTGACACGTCTGCAAGTGGCCCCGTGCCCACCTTGTTGCTGGAGCGTTGGCCGGCGTGGCAGATCGCGCGGCTGCGCCTGGAGCAGGAGCAGCTGAGGCTGGACTTTGCGCGTCGCCAGGAGCAGCCCGATGTCAGCCTGGAGCTTGGGTTGAACCGCAACAGCCTCACAGACCGTTTCAAGTCGTCACTGGAACGTTCGCTGGGCGCTGCGAACCAGGGTTGGCAGGCCGGTGTGGTGCTGGAGATGCCGCTGGACAACGGTGCGGCGCGCTCACGCCGGGAAGCACAGGGTCTTCGAAGGGATGCAGCGCGCGCGCAGTTGGAAGCCGAAAGCCGGTTGGCGACCAGCGAATGGACAACCCGGCGTGGACAGGTGCATGCCAGCCGCGTGGAACTGGAGCAACTGAAACGTGAACTGGCCGCACGAGAAGCCCTTCTGGTGGCTGAGCGCGAGAACCACGCCACGGGGCGCAGCCGGCTGCGGCAACTGATCGAGGCACAGGACCGGGTGGATGACGGGCGCATGCGCATGGCCGAGGCTCAGCTGCGTGCCCGGCTGGCCGATATTGCGTACCTCACCATGGCGGGTGAATTGTTCGAGTTGTTCGACGTGCGGCTGACACGCTGATGCACTGGTCTGAAATGGCCTGTCGGTTGGCAGGCCGGGCGTGGCACATTTCTCACTCATGAGCGGCACCTTCAGCGAGTCCTGGCATCGGGTCGCCAACGCCCGGCTGGCCCTTCTCCCAACGGTGGCGGTGCACAAGCAGCGCTTTCGTGGCCAGGAGTGGTACGTGCTGCGCGACACCTACACGCAGCGCTTCTTCAGGGTCACGCCGCAAGCCTATGCCTTCCTGGCCCGCTTAGGCTTGCAGCGCACGGTGGAGGAAGTGTGGCAGTCGCTGTTGCGCGATATGCCCTCAGAGGCTCCGGGTCAGGAGGAGGTGATGCAACTGCTGTCGCAGATGCACCAGTCCAACCTGCTGTACCACGACACCCCCTCTGACAGCCTGACCATCTTCACCCGCTACCGCGAGTTCAAGCAGCGCGAACTCCAGGGCAAGGTGCTCGGGTTCCTGTCGATCCGGATCCCCTTGTGGGATCCGAACCGGTGGCTGGACGCCCAGCGCAGGTTGTCCCACGCGCTGGTCAGCTGGCCCATGGCGATCGCGTTGCTGCTGATCGTGCTGACGGGGGGTGCGACGGCCCTGTCCCACAGCGACCGCCTGATGAGCCAGACCGAGGGCCTGTTCGTCCTTGAGAACCTGTTGCTGCTGTACGCCTGCATGGCGGTGATGAAGGGCCTGCACGAGCTCGGCCATGCGCACGTAGTCAAGCGTTTCGGCGGCGAGGTCCACAGCTTCGGCGTGATGCTCCTGATGCTGTTGCCGCTTCCCTATGTGGACGCCACGGGCAGCTGGTCCTTCCGCGACCGCCACGCGCGCGCTCTGGTCGGAGCCGCGGGCATCATCGTCGAGCTGGTGCTGGCAGCTCTCGGTGCGTTGGTCTGGGCCCACACCGGGCCGGGCTTGGTGAACAGCCTGGCGTTCAACGTGATGGTCATCGGTTCGGTGTCCAGCCTGCTGTTCAACGGCAATCCGCTGCTGCGCTTTGACGCGTATTACGTGCTGTCTGATCTGCTGGACATTCCGAATCTCTACCAAAGTGCCGGAAAGCAATGGGCCTACCTGGCGGACCGCTATTTGCTCGGCACGACAGGGCGCGAGTCCCCCGCACGCGACAGCCGCGAGCGCTTCTGGCTCACGACTTATGGCCTGTTGAGTTTCCTTTACCGGGCGGTGGTCTTTGCGACCATCCTTCTGGTGCTGGCCGATGTCTGGCTGGGCCTGGCCGTGCTGTTCCTGGGCACCTTGTCGGTGATCGCCCTGTTCATGCCGGCTTCCAAGTTGTGGCGGCACCTGACCGGTCCTGCGACTTTGCGCAATCGCCGCCGTGCGGTGAGTGTGGTGGCAGCGATGGTGCTGCTTCCGTTGGGCTTTCTCGCGGTGTGGCCCTGGCCCGATGCGATCCGTGCCCCCGGCGTCGTCGAGGCGATGGATTTCTCTCAGGTGCACTCGGGCGTGGCTGGGCGTCTGGAGCGCATCGAGGCGCCTCATGGCAGCCAGGTAGTGCCCGGCCAGGTGCTCGCGCGCCTGAGCAACCCGGAACTGGCGTGGGAAGTCGACGCCGCCCGTGCTGCGCTGGCGGAGGCGCAGGTGATGCGCAACCAGGCCCTGGAGAGGTCGCCGGTGGATGTGACTGCGCTGGAACAGCGCATCGCCGCCACGCGTGAACGCCTGGCCGACTTGCAGGCCCGTCAGGCCGAATTGACCATTCGGGCCCGGCATGCCGGCACCTGGTCCGCCCGCTTGCTGCATGAGCGCCTGGGAAACTGGGTGCCTCGAGGGCAACTGCTGGGAGAACTGGCCAACCCCGGCCGCCTGCACTTTTCCGCGGTGGTGTCACAGGAGCAGGCGAACGCGCTGTTCGCGCAGCCTCTGGTCGGGGCCGAGTTGCGCCTTGCCGGCCAGGCTGGTCAGACGCTCTTGCCTCGCGACCTTGTGCTTGTGCCCTATCAGCGTGACCGCCTGGTGTCGCCATCTTTGGGTTGGCAGGCTGGAGGCACCGTGCCCGTCAGGCCTGACGACCCCGAAGGCTTGCGCGCCATCGACTCTTTCTACGAATTGCAGGCCCAGCTGGACGCAGGCGACGCTCGTGTCACGGCGTTGCATGGCATGACAGGATGGTTGCGCGTGCCGCTGCCTCCGAGCAGCCTGCTCGAGCAAGGCGTGCGGGCAATACGGCAACTGCTGCAGAAGCGCTACGCGCTATGAAGGCACAGATGGACGATGCCGCTGCGCGATCCCCTGCCGCCGGCTTTCGCTGGAGCGCACCGCGAGCACGCCTGCGCTCGACGGGGGCGGCCTGGTCCGACTGGATGCGATGGGCTGATCACGCCGCGGGAGGACCTCGAAGGAGGCTGCACGCCGACGCCCAGGCCGCAGACATGCTTCGGCAGGCCTGGGGGGCCCTCGATGACGCTGCGCTCGACAACCGGCTCGCCGAGTTGCGCCTCAGCATGAGACGCGCTCGCCGTAGCGCGTCAGAGCTTCGGAAAGCGCGAGTCCAGGCGCTGGCTGCGGTGGCGGTTGCCGCCCAACGTTCGGTCGACCGGACGCCGTACCCGGTGCAGTTGCTGGCGGCGCTTGCCATGCATGACGGCCTGCTGGTGCAAATGGCCGCGGGCGAAGGCAAGACGCTGGCGGTCGCCTTGAGCGGGGTGCTGCATGGTTGGGGTGGGCTGCCCTGCCATGTGGTCACATCGAACGACTACCTCGCGCAGCGAGACGCCGAACTGATGGGGGCGCTCTACCGCCGCTGCGGCATCAGCGTGGATGCTGTCGTCCACGGACTGTCGCCGGAACGTTTGCGGGCAGCTTATGAGGCCGACGTTGTCTACGGGACCAGCAAGCAGTTCCTCGCCGATCATCTGATGGACCAGATCGTGCTTGAAGGTGCGCTCGATCCCGTGCGTCGGCGCATACGCGAGTTGCAACCTACCCGCGGCAGCGTGCGGTCGCGCGGCCTGCACGCGGCCATCGTGGATGAGGCCGACAGCGTGCTGATCGACGAGGCGAACACACCGCTGATCATTTCCGCACCGCAGCCCAACCCGCTGCTGGTGTCCGCCGTGCTCGCCGCCCGCGACATTGCCGACGAGTTGGTGGCCGGTCGCGATTACCGTGTCGACCTGGAATTTCGCGACATCACGTTCACAGACGAAGGAACGGCGCGGCTGGAGGCGGTGACCCGCCGATTGCCTCCCGTGTGGCACGCCCCCGAACGCCGAGACGACCTCGTACGCCAGGCGCTGTCGGCGCGGGAACTCTTCCAGCGCGACAGGCATTACATCGTCCATGAGGGCAAGGTGGAGATCCTCGACGAGAACACGGGTCGCGTCATGCCTGGACGCTCCTGGAGCTACGGGTTGCATCAGGCGATCGAGGCCCGCGAGGGTGTGCAGCTGAGCCACCCTTCGCGCACCATGGCCCGCATGAGTTTTCAGGAGTTCTTCCGCCATTACCGTCAACTGGGCGGCGCGAGCGGCACCTTGCAGGGTGTGCGCCAGGAGCTGTGGTGGACCTACGGGTTGCTGACGTTCGAGGTGCCCACGCGCCTGCCCAGCCGCTTGCGGGTGTCGGCAGCGCACCACTTTGCCGATGCGCCCGCCAAGTGGGATGCATTGGTCAGCGAAGTCGAGCGATTGCACCGTGAGGGCCACCCCGTACTGGTGGGCACACGGCGCCTGGCCGACAGCGAGACACTGCAGGCGAGACTGCGTGCCAGGGGTCTGGACTGTTCGGTGCTCAACGCCAAGCAGCACGCACAGGAGGCCGGCATCGTCGCCGAGGCGGGCCATGCAGGGCGCATCACGGTGGCCACCAACATGGCTGGGCGCGGCACCGACATCCTCGTCGCCCCGCATGTTGCCAGCAGCGGCGGTTTGCATGTGCTGATGCTCGAACCCCATGAGTCAGTTCGCGTGGACTGGCAGCTGTTCGGCCGTGCGGGCCGCCAGGGTCAGCCGGGATATGCGAGGGCCTATGTCGCGCTGGACGACGACCTGCTGCGCCGGCATCTGCCGTTGTGGCTGTCCCCGCTGCGCCCGATCATGCGGCTGGCCCCTGGTTCGCGCGGTCTGCTGATCGGCCTGATGATCCACCTTGCACAGCGCCGCGCCCAGGCACGCGCCTTCCAGCAGCGCCGCTACCTGCAGCAGCGTGAGCGCGAACTGCGCAAGCAGCTTTCCTTCACCGGGGCTGGCGCAGCCTGAGCGGCGTCCGCGTCTTGCCGATACCACCACTTAACGACCCGAGGAGTTGTCCTGATGTCCGTGGTTCACCCGCTGCAGCGCGTGGCCGTGTTGCGTAAGCACGCACTCGCTGTCTGCCTCATGGCTCTCGCCACGGTACACGCCCAGGTTGGAGACTTTGTGGGCATCGTCTATCCGGCGCGTGACCTGACCCTGAGTGTCCATTTGGCGGCGGTCGTCGATCAGGTGCCGGTGGCGGTCGGGCAGCGCGTGGTTGCGGGACAGGTCATGCTGCGCCAGGAGTCACGTATCCAGGAGGCCGAGCGCGAGCGCAGGCGCGTCATCCTGCAGGACGTCAGCGAGCTTGAGAGCAGTGAGAAGCGCCGGCGCCTGATCGAAGGTCTGGTGCTGGATGCCACTGCCTTGTTCGAGCGGGCAGGCACGGTCAGCCGAGATGAAGTGACGAAGCTTCGACTGGAACTTGAGGCTGCCACAGGGCGAGTCGAACAGTTGCGACAGTCCAAGCGGCGTGAACAGGTCGAGCTGGAGTTGGCCGAGCGTGAGCTTGCGCTGCGGGAGTTACGCGCGCCTGCAGCGGGCGTCGTCACCTTGATCAAGGTGCAGCCGGGAGAGTGGGCTGCGCCGGGGGAAGCGTTGTTGCGCCTGGTGGATGAGACGGTGTGCGAACTGCGGGTCAACGTCAGCCCGGCGGCGGCCCGCAGGCTGGCGCCTGGCGCCTCGGTGTCAGTGCGCATCGACGATCCGGCGTTGCCAGGGGCCGTTACCGGGCGCGTTACGTTCGTTTCCCCCGTCATGGATGCGGGCAGTTCGCTGGTCGAGGTCAGGGTGCAGATCCAGAACGCTGAACGGCGCATCCGCCCTGGCGTCAAGGGGCGTCTGCTCGTCGCGGGTGCGACGTGAGCGAAGCGCCGCGAATGGATCCGCAACAGGTGTTCGAAGCCCTGCGCGTGCTGCGCGGCGCGCCCCGCGACGAGACCTACTGGACCCGTTTGTGCGGGTGCCTTGTGCAGCTTTGCCGTGCGCGGGCGGTTTTGGTGCTGTGCGAGCGCGAGGGGGGCGGCTGGCAGGTCCTGGGCAGTGCGGGTGCTGCCGACAGCACGCTGCCATCACAGGCTGGCGCGCGCCTGGCAGAGCTTGCACCCCGTGCGCTGGCCCAGGGTCAGGCCTATGCGCCCGATGATCAGGGACAGATCGTCGCTGCCGTGAGGATGGTCGACCCCGGCCGCAAGACGCTGGCCCTGCTGGAGATTCCAGCGCGTGAGAGGGCTGCCATCAACGACCTGCTGGTGCGGGCCCAACTCGTGGCCGACCTGCCGGCCGGCGGCGACATGCCGGCCGGGGAAGGCCACGCGCTTCGGCCATCGGCCGGTACGTCGGCCGTCATGCCGGCCCAGGAGCCACTGGGTCTGGTCGATCTGGTGGCCCTGGTGATGAAGGAAACCCAGTTCGGATCCGCCGCCCTGGCGCTGGTGAACCTGCTGGCCGCGGCGCTGAAGTCCGATCAGGTGGTGCTGGGGGTGGCGGAACATGGCCTGGCGCGGGTGGAAGCCATCAGCCACATCGATCGCTTCGACCACAAGGCCGAGAACGTCCAACTGCTGGAGGCGGCTCTTGAGGAGGCGCTGGACCAGCATGGCGACCTGGTCTTTCCGCTGCCGGCCGGCAGCCCGCAGGTCGCGCTGGCCCATGACCGGCTGGCCAGGATCATGGGCTACGGACACCTGGCGACGCTCGTGGTGCGCGACGATGATGCGCCGCACCGGCCGCCGATCGTGTTGCTGATCGGGCGGCGGGAGGGCGGGTTCGACGCTGCTCGACTGCAGCAGGTTTCGGTGGCAATGCACCTGCTTCATCCCTGGCTGGCGGCCTTGCGTGAGCGGTCCCATGGCCTGCTGCGCCGCTCTTGGCGTCGATTTCGCCATGGCGCCCGCGAGGCCCTGAGCCCGGAGAAACCCGGGCGCAAGCTGCTGGTCCTGGCGGCGCTGCTGTTTGCGGTGGGC
>Ga0315900_10009118_pt1 | contig 12637 bp, 31 predicted proteins | sample LakEriMetagenome_FD_203521 | JGI IMG/M metagenome (GOLD analysis project Ga0315900, IMG submission 203521) | Freshwater fungal communities from buoy surface, Lake Erie, Ohio, United States - Buoy 12 MA114 | ecosystem: Environmental > Aquatic > Freshwater > Lake > Lake biofilm | place: USA: Lake...
CCGCTGCTAGTGACGGCCTATACTCACGCATCGACATATCGAGCAGTGAACTAGCTATACTATACGCAGGCCCCGCTGCTAGGGTGAGAGAACCTTTTGAGCTAGGTCCAGATGCCCTAGACCGCGAAGCGGCAGCGCCAGCAAGAGATCGGCACGCGAATTTTTGGCCCTGGACTAGCAAGAACCGTGCTATAGAATCGATCGTGAGGGCTGTTTGGTGAAATCACTGTGGATCTATGGTGGGAGGAGGGTGTGTGATCAAGCGTGTGATCAAGGTTGGGAGAGTATTTTTGCATAGCCGTTCTGCCCCACCGTTGAGAAAAATAAAAATTCTATGCCTTGCCATGATGATCCTTGATTCTGACTCTAAATCTAGGATCTGTTGCACTTTTTTGCACTTTGTCACACTTTTCCACACTTTTCAGTGGGATTGCCTGACCGTATTGACTCTGTACGCACGGTGGTGGAATCTAGATTGCACTTTTTCACATTCTAGATCACATACTAGTAAATACTCTATACAGGATACAGTAAGGATCAACTATGATTACTCAGCTAGGCTATATACAGTTTCGTACACATCGCGTTGTGATCAGTCGTGACAGTGATTCAGATCATATACTATGCTTTAAGAGCACTATAGACAACAGTCGCTGTGATTGGGATTCGTTCAACAGTGAAGGTGCGGCCGCTGACTATATTATAGAACCCATGCCCGAGGGCGTATGGGAATTTCGTGAAGGTTAAGGGCGGGGTCAACCAAAAGAATCTCGCAACTAGGGGCAGGGGTAATACTTTGGTTTGCAATAGTTCAGGGGCAAATCTATGTGGATAACTCTGTGCATAACTTTTTCATGTTGCGTTTCTGCCACTGTGGACAAGCTGTGGATAACTTTTCCCCCACCGTTGCCCAAAAGCCACACCAGAATCTATCCACAGCTTGTCCACAGGTTAGTTAGTGCTAACTAACCTAGAACCACTCGCCCACAGTCGCCGTCCACCCCCACTATGTTCGAACATGTCATTATTATACTGTCTTTTGGGCTGGCTGTCAATGACCCTACTGTCTGTGTGTGTTCTTTTAGCCCGTTGACGGGTGCGGGCCAAAATGCTATAATAAGCGCATACAGTAAGAAGGAGCACTAAATGGGACAATACGCAACTACAGTTAACGCATACGCTATGTCAGCGGCCCGCGCCCGAGTCTACAATGTACAAAATACACTGCAAAGCTACGGTCAAACGAGTTTGATGCTTAATGTAAGTACTGCAAAGTTTCGCAGGGACATTGAAGCTAAAAAAGCAAAATTTATTGTAAAATTGGAGCAAGAAAAAATTGCTAAAATGTCTGCAGAGATTGCTCGTTTAACTGCCCCGCACAGTGTGGCATAACAGCCACAGATCGAGTGCGGCCTGGGGTTGACAGTTTGGGCGGGACATGCTATACTATAGGCATAGTGAAGGAGCGAACAATGACTAGACGTAAGACCAGATCAGACTGCAACTACATCATCTACGAGATGGTGGACGAGCTGGGAAATAACTATATTGGCCTGACCCGTAAGAGCCAGCCCAATGTCACCAAGGTCGTAAACGAGCGTTGGCGCAAGCACAAGAGCCGTGCAAAGAACGAGAACCGTCTTTGGGCCTTGTACGTATACTTGAAGACTGGCGGACTAGATCTTGCTTGGTCGCATCGTGTTCTTGCTGTCATACGTGGCCGCAAGGAAGCTTATGCCTACGAGCGCGAGCTGGTCAAAGAGCTAGCACCTTCGTTGAACGATCAGTATCTATAACCCGCAGGTTGACTGGGTTATAGATATCTGCTATAATTAAGGCTACAGTAAACAACAAGGAGCGAACCGTGTTTAAATTACTTTCCACAGCAAACCCCAAAATCCAAAAGGGCACGGCAAAAGGCTATTTGAGCTTCATCTTGCACCTTGCGCCAGCAGACTTGAGCGGGCGTGAGACTTGCCCCAAGCGAACTGCAGGTTGTACTGCCGCTTGCCTTAACACCGCAGGTCGTGGCGGTATGTTCAAACGTGGCGAGAACACCAATGTCATACAACGGGCACGTATCCGCAAGACTCAGTACTTCTTTGACAATCGCGATGCTTTTATGTCAGATCTTGTCGGGGACATCATGCGAGCTGTGAACTATGCTCGCCGTAAGGGCCTAGTGCCTGTGTTCCGCTTGAACGGTACTAGCGATTTGAGCTGGGAGAAGTATCCAGTGCCTAACATGGGCAAGAACATCTTTGACACGTTCAGTACACTACAGTTCTACGACTATACAAAGGTCTTGGGACGCAAGGTTGCAGACATTCCCAACTATCATCTTACATTCAGTGCCGCAGATGGCAACGATGCAGATGTTGCACGGGCACTGGCCGCAGGCATGAACGTCACTGTGGTCTACGACAAGATCCCCAAAGATGTATACTCTGCAGATGACACTGATCTGCGCTTCCTAGACCCTAAAGTGGGCATTATTGGTCTTAAGGCCAAGGGCCGTGCAAAGAAAGACACTTCGGGCTTCGTGCGCCGGGTGGTTGACATCCAGCCCGTTTGAGCTTATAATAACAACATAGACAACAAAGGAGCGACAATGAAACAGAGTCATACAATGTACATCTACAAGACGGACCGTCGTACAAAGACGGGAGAGCGACTGGTCAGCACTACAGTTTGGCAGAACAGGGATGCCGCAGAGATGAAGCGAGAAGTCCGCGAACTACAATACGAGCTGTGGCCTACCAGCAAGGGATTCCGCATAGAGACGGTGCCCACAATGAAGACTGTGGTCAACTTGATGTCGGGTGCGGCTATACAGATCCCGCATGACACTCCGCGAAGCTGTGACCCAAGCTCGGAGCTCTACTGGTCAATGTGATCTAGAAAGACCCTACGCTGTGTAGGGTTGTTGACAGCCCTGCCAAAATCTGCTATAATACACACATAGCAACAAAGGAGCGAGAGATGACAGTTAAAGAACAGATTTTTGCTAAACTAGCAGAAGTAGAAACTTTGCTTATGGAAGCAGAGTGCGACGGCATGCAATTTGCAGAGCTAGACTGCTTTGGCGAAGTGACTAGGACACTTACGCAACTAGCAGACGAAGTTGACTACTACGTGGATTAATGTTATAATTGTGTTTTAAATAGGAGCGAACTATGCAAAACGTTACACGCACAGACGAGGGCTTTACGCTAGACATTACTGTTAACAAAATGTTTAACACTAGCGGCGACGGCTATTGGAGCGAAACTGCAAAAGAAGTATTTGTAGAGAGCATTACAATGTATATTGCTAGCGAAGCAGAGGAAGGCGATTATTTTGACGGAGACTTGGCTGTAATATACGACACAGCTACTTGGGACGACAACGAGCTGGGCTTAATTTACACAGACACAGCATTTTTGGAGTGTGTGCGTACAGAGCTTATTAAGGCAGGCATTAGCATTGAGGCTGCAGAAGCTGTTACTTACAGCGAACAAGGTATGCAAGACGAGGGGCGTGTTAGCTGTGACGCTTATGCACTAGCAGACTACGTGCGAGCACGTATGGGGGTTACTGCGTGAGTTATAAGCACGTAGACAATGCGCTACAGTGGCTAGGCGCTGTGGCAATTATTGCGGGGCACGTGCTTAACAGCATAGGCCCTACAATGTACCCCTACAATATTGCCGTGTTCGCTGTAGGTACTGTAGCATTTTTGGCATGGGCCTTGCGGGTACGTAATGTGCCGCAGGCCGTGGTCAACCTTGTAGCATTAGCCATAGGGCTTGTAGGGTTATACAACGCTGTTGGTTGACTGTTTGGGCCCTTTGCGCTATAATTAACACATAGCAACAAAGGAACACTATGTCAAAAGATAAACAGCACATTTTTACATTATTAAGTCAACTTCAAATGTTAGTAGACACTGACTTTGAAGATAACGACAAAATACAAGACGCTTTTAATGTATTATGCACAGTAATAGATGACGAAGTTCCGGAAGATTATGTAGCAAGTTAAAGACCCTACGACCCGTAGGGTTGTTGACAGCAAGACAGTTTGGCAGTATAATAGACACATAGATAGTTAAAAAGGTTACCTACACCGTTAGGGACTGTAAAGAGAGAAGCGAAGGGGCACCCACGCAATCTTACAGTCCAAGAAGGCAAGGCGAAAGCTGAGGTTGACGGATACGGTAGGAAGTAATGACCGTCACAGCCTGTGAGAGATGCGCTTACGGGTAGAGACAGAGAGTTGACAATGGTTCCTTTTTATGCTATAATTAACACATCAACAACGCAATAGGAGCGAAACTATGCAATTCACAGACACACTAGAAATGATTGACGAGATCCAATATGCTGTGGAGCGTCATGTACAGGGCCTGCGCCGTGTAAGCGCAAACGACTTGGGCTTGGATATGCGCTGTGGCCGAGCTTATGTTGGCGAGAACTTGGACTGCATTATTGTAGACGGTGACGCACGAAGCTTCAACTACTACGGCGGCTTTGAATACATTGACGACGAAGACAAGCGTACACTAGGCGACTATACATTCTTCCTCGACACTAGCGACCGTGTGCGTGAGGCACTAGAGACGCTGATGGAAAAGGACGGCCTGTGCGAATCAGAAGCACCATTTTAATCTAAAGGACACACAATGATCACACCAGACACACTACAAGAGATGATCTCTTACCATGCCCCTACTTTGACCAAGCTGGCCAGAGACAACGGCTACAAAGGCCCAGCGTTCTCATCGTGTAAGTTCCTAGGCATTACCAACGGCGGGCAGATCTGCTACATGGCAGTCTTTCTCGTAGAGGGCGGCACTGACAGCACCAAGCTGTTCTTAACCCGTACAGGCAGTAGGGTTATTGTAGACTACCAGTTGACTGAGCTAGCATAAGACGCTATAATTAACACATAGCAACAAAGGAGCAGACGATGGAAGTTACGAGTCGCGGTGCTACTACTACGGTAGCTGTTGAAGGCAGACAGTTTAAGATCACCTACAGCCCACGTTGGCGCAGACTGCAGATACGTGAGCACAGGCGCTTGATCGGCGAGGCCTACTCCTTCCAAAGCGCACTTGAAGCGGTTGACAAGGTTGCCAAAAGGCAGTATAATTAAGACTTAAACACACACAGGAGCGAACTATGGGAACACGAAGCACTATTGCACTTGAGTACGCAGACGGCACAGTTGAGCAGGTCTACTGCCACTGGGACGGCTACTTGTCACACAACGGACAGATCTTGTTCCAATACTACAACGATCCGTTCAAACTGCGCGACTTGATCGACATGGGTGACTTGTCTAGCTTGGGCAAAGTTATTGGCCAAGCACATCCTTTCAGTCCACACGGTAGCAAGGAAGACGAAGCATTGTATGAAGCAGCCATAGCTGAAGGCGCCTGCACATTCTACGCTCGCGATCGTGGCGAGACTGGTGTAGCGGCCAAGCGTTTCAAAGACTATGCGGACTATGTTGAGAACCACCAGTACGAGGAATACGAGTACATCCTGCGCAACGTCAACGGCAAGGCTGTTTGGTTTGTAGCAGAGCACGGCGACGGCTACATTGAGTTGGATGCGGCCCTAGAAGACGAGCGAGATCGTCTCGCACAAGAGGAGACAGCATAATGACTGGATTCCAAAGCAAACGGGCCATGGCCCGTGATAAGCAAGAGCTGGTTGATCTTGCGATCACTCAGTTTCAATTAGACATTGAGAACATGGACACCACAGCCATTGAAGAGTTGCTGTTCAAGCTCGACGAAGAATCCCTAATCGCTTACCTACCTGAGGAGACACTATGAGTGTAATGAGTGAACTAGCATACGACATTGAACAGCTCTATATTGAGGGCAAGAATGCAGGACAGATCGCCCGTGAGCTAGACTGCCCTAAAGAGCTGGTGTTGGGTTGGATCGCAGAGCAAGGGTGCAAGCCCTTTGATGAGTGGGACGAGTCTGCACAAGAGCGTCTGATCAAGGACATCTACAGTCCCTTCGACACAGTCAATTCATAAGTTTCGCGGACCCTATCGCCTGGCTACTCTCCATAGGACCTGTAGCCTGCAACCTGGGTCCGCCCCCGCACTCGACCTGTTGTTTTAATGCAACACCGAGGTTGACGCCCTAGCCAAAAGGTGCTATACTATAGGTATAGTGAATAATAAGGAGCACACAATGACAGGCACTGAAATTATCGTAACCACACTGATCGTAGCGGCAATCTTTGCTGTCAAGTGCTGGATCATCACTAAACTCTGAGGAACCAACATGGAACTGAAACTGCAAAACCCTGCCCAAGTTAAGATCGCAGACCTGCTGTGGGTAGCTGAAACACAAGAAGAAGTCAATGTGATCCTTAAGGTCTTTGGGCACGATGCCCGTGTAGTCTATGAGCTGATGACTGCCGCGACCTTTGATCAGATAGAAGATACCCCTGATGCAGATAGGGTTATTGATCGGTTCCGCTTGACGCGGTGACCGTTTGGCGTTATAATACATACATACAGACACACAAAAGGAGCGATAGATGAAAGCACTACAAGAGTTCATTGCACAGAAGAATCACTGGAACAGTTTCTTCAACGGCGAGCAATACGAGATCAAGACTGCCAAAGGTCGTCAGCGTGTCGCAGATATGATTGATGCGGCTTTGAGCCCTGAGAACTTGACCTGCGATGGGGAACTTCCTCGCGCAGAGGTCAATCGGAGATACAAAGAGCTGATGACTGCCGCAAAGCAGTTGAAGAAGTTGGACCCTGCTGTTACATTTTACGAATACGATTCGGAGGTTGTATGAAAGTCATTGTTCGAACCCTGCTCACACAAGAGCTGGAAGTGCCTGACACTTGGGATCGTTTGGATGTATACGACTTCCTTGCAGAGAACCAATCGTTCCGTACAGCCTTCCAGGGTGTCAGCAACGAAGATCAAACTGCCCGCATCCTGGACTTGGGTGTAATTGAAGAAACTGTTGAACAACTTGGTGAGGAGACTTTCGATGCCTAATTGGTGTAATAATTCGGTAGAGATCTACCATGATGACCCTGCTATGATTGAGCGGGTGCGATCTGCGTTTAATGACGGTCGTTTGCTTGATGAGTTCATTCCAGTGCCCAAGGATCTACAGATTGTGGCAGGTTCAGTTCCTGAAGCAGAACGAGCAGAGCATGAACTCAAAGAAGAGTTTAATCGCATCACACACGGCTACACCAACTGGTATGACTTCTGTGTCAACGAGTGGGGTACCAAGTGGGATGTTGGTGCCGATGGCAACCCTGCACAGGACATTCCTGGCGGATTGATGTTGGGCTTTGACTCAGCATGGAGCCCTCCTATTACAGCATACGCTAAACTGGAGGAACTGGGTTTTAGAATCCGTGCTATGTATTACGAATGCGGCATGGCTTTCGCAGGCATTTGGGAAGACGGGTTTGATGACTACTACGAGTATGGTGGTATGGACAGTAAAGAGATCGCTGAGACCTTGCCTGTAGAGTTGGACGAAGCGTTTGGCATCTCTGAAGATGCCGCTATGTGGGAAGAAGAAAACAAAGAAGAGGAAGAAGAATGAAAACTAATAAAGAACTGAACACTGAATACGATCTGAAGCAAAAGGAGCGGGTGCGGCCCAAACAGCCCGAGTATAACTTTGCTCCTTTGGAAGAAGTTGTAAGGCAGTGGGTAACACGGAGTATAAATACTCAACATGAGTAAACTAGCACTCTACGGTAGACAGTATGTGGTTTTTGATCCTGCGAACAAGGATCATAGACGCTGGTTTGCCAACTTCAACAAAAACCTATCTTGGAAAGACTGCCCAGTGAGATTTGTCATCGACAATGATCACGGTGATTTGGTTACAATGATTCAACGCCAACTAATTCAGTATTATGTGGACAGAGAATTCAGCAAAGCCATTGAAAACCCACATGTGGCTAAAAAGCCACGTGTTGTAAAAAAGCCACGAAAGTAAATAACCCGCAGGTTGACTGGGTTACCTTTTGGTGCTATAATTAACGCTTACACACACTAGATAGGAGCGATAATGCAAGTCACTACACAAGAGCAGGTCAATGCAATCGTCAAAGAAGCACAGCAGGCCGCATACGAAGCGGCAATGAAGTTCTTCTATGACAAGCTTAATGGCCGTGATCAGTTCGCCTGCGGTTTTGCTTGGGTTAACATCTACAAGGTCAAAGGCAACACCAAGCTGGGCAAGATGCTCAAAACAGCAGGTGTCAAACAGGACTACACCAAGGCATTCAGCATTTGGAACCCCAGCGGTTTGGGCGTTCAGAACGTAGACACACTAGAAGCGGGTGCAGAAGCGGCCGCAGAAGTGTTCAAGAAGTACGGTTTTGAAGCCTACGCAGGGTCCAGATTGGACTAAAAAGAATATGGTTTGGTTAGCCAAAAGTGATTGACTAATGGCTAATCAGACTGTATAATAGAGACATGCTGAGAAGATAGGCTTCAAGGCATTAATTTTTAAACACACACAGAAAGAGGCATATTATGGCTACTGACAAACTTTTTACCGTTGCTGGTACTTCTAAATTGGACGGCGAGTACAAGGTTCGCTTTGCGAATGATGTACTGCGTATCAAGGTATTGGCTAAACACGGTCACGAGGACATCACCCTCGTTGAACTCCCCTCTGCAATGAGCAAGGTAGATGCTGCCAAGTTCATTCAGGGCGTTGATGAGTTCTCCAGCGTTTCAGCACAGGCTGCTATCGCTGACTACCTCGACCGCAAGGACGAGAAGCCTGCCAAGACTCCTGCAGTCAAAGCTAAAGCACCTGCTAAAGCTAAAGCACCTGCAAAGAGCAAGGTTGCTGACACTTCCGAATTGGAAGACGCTCCGTTCTAAACGAGGACCCCGTAGCGAGTACACAGGTTAAATATTGTATGCGTTACGGGGTATCATATTCTACTAATTACAAAGATGGCAACGTCGTTGTAAGAGATTTCAAAAGTGAGCCAGCTGGTCGAGTGCTGTGCGTGATCGTAAGAGAAAACCGTACAGAAGCAGAAGAGCTGGCTCTACATATCTGTGATCTATTAAACCAATCCGAAAAGAATGAACTGGGTTCAATACGAAGTCTGGGCTGAGGACGACGGTGGGCATCAAGAGCTCATCGAAACTACAGCAAGTAAGAAAGATGCAATTCGCATCGCAGAGCGCACACACAAAGAAACAAACGCCATAGTCACTGTCCATGAAGAAGATGCAGACGGCAACTATGAGCTGATTAAAGAATTTAGTTAAGCGACCTTGGTGAAATAGGTAGACACAAGAGACTTAAAATCTCTCGCCGCAAGGTGTTCCGGTTCGATTCCGGAAGGTCGCACCATATAGGGCCTCTAGCTCATGTTGGTTAGAGCAGTGGACTCATAATCCATTGGTGCCGTGTTCGACTCACGGGGGGCCCACCAGATCTGCCCGTAGCTCAGTTGGATAGAGCAACGGACTTCTAATCCGTAGGTCGGGGGTTCGAATCCCTCCGGGCAGGCCATGTTGTATAAAAACAACGAATAACCCAGCGGTTGACTGGGTTTCTTTTTGGTGTTATACTTACAGTATAGACAATAAGGAGCGAAGATGATTAGAGAACACATTGAGATTGATACACGCCACGGTGGCCCATACGATCGCGGCATGGCAGACAGCTACTACCGCAGAGGCAGGACGCCACACTATTACATGGCAGGCACTGGTAGCTCACCTCGTGTAGGCTACAAGGACATGACGCCCGACGAAGTAGAAGCCTATAACGCAGGCTATGATGACAACGAAGAAGCCGGTGATTACAAGGACTGGGGTTGACAGGTTAGCCCAAAACCTGTATAATTAACACATAAACACAGCAAGGAGCGCAACATGGAAGCATTTAAGACCTGGGAAGAGATGTCCGTAGTCGAGCAGTATGCCTGCCAGTTCTGGGATATGTACAAGGATGCCTACGGTGTTCGCCCACGCGGTATTGATACCAGCTCCTGGACTGAAGCTGACTTTGAAGCTGAGTTCGTTAGCCTGAGCAAGGTCATCGAAGCAGAGAACAAGGCTCGCGTAGAGTCCGAAGAGAAGGCCGCACACGACTTCGAAATGCGTATGCTGAGCCTGCTCCAAACGGGTGCCAAGGATCGTGACATGGCCATGCGTTGGATCCACGAAGCAGAAGGTTCAGGCGGTGATGACGAGTACCTGTGCTTCTTGTTGGGCTTGCCCTACCGCTACTTTGCGGTGCAAACAGTTTAACCCTACGGTTGACTGGGTTATTATTTGGTAGTATAATTGATACATACAGACACACAAAGGGAGCGAGAGATGACTAAAGTAAATTATGACCGTTTTGCCAGCTTTGACATGAACGAGTGCTGTGACCACTTTGACAGTGAGAAGCAGAGCAACTGGAAGAAGATTGGCAAGTTCATCGTAGCAGATGGACAAGAGTACGCACACATTATGGAGTCGGAGTTCGACTTTGAAGACGTGGGCAATGGCGAGTACGCGGCCTTCGAAGCAGGCGTTAAGTATGCGCTTACAAAGATGAACATTGCTTTTGAAGCAGCCGCACTAGACCTCCAAGTATGCGAGACAGACTTGGTAGAGAGCATGGGCTTTGTCCTAGTCCGTTGCGATGACGAGCCTGAGGACTTTGTCAAACGAGTGCTGAAGAAGCCCGTTATGATGGTTGACAGCTGGTGCTAAAGCTGTTACAATAGACACTTAACAACACATAGGAGCGAGCTATGAACGTACAGCAGATCAACACAGCCCTGATCACAGGCACATTCACCAACGAGCAATTGGCATCAGTGATTGATGCTGTGAAGTTTGCACGTAGCCGATTGGCACAGACTACAAAGAGCACTCTGCGAGTAGGGGACTCTGTGGAGTTTACCTCAACCAAAACAGGCCAAACAATGACGGGCTTTGTCACAAAGATTGCCATTAAATATGTTACTGTTAAGACTCTGGGCGGCCTGTGGCGAGTGCCTGCTAACATGTTAGCCAAAGTGGCTGACAACGAGTTTGCTTGATAGTATAATAAACACTTAACAACACACATTGGAGCGAACAATGACTAAAGCATATAAGGTATTGAGTTTGGACACAGTTAAGAACAGCAAGCCTTCCAAAGGCACTTCAGCTAGCCTAGAGCAGGACACCAGTGCCATCACAGCCAAAGAGCGTGAACTCAGCAAGATTTCAGACGCAGAGATCATCGAGCGACTGCGCCAGCGTTTCAACATCCTAGACGACATGACCCGTGCTGTCAAGCGTGGCGATGTACGTGCTATGATTGTCACAGGCCCTCCAGGCGTGGGCAAGAGCTTTGGCGTTGAGAAAGTACTCAGCAAGCACGATGTGTTCGCAGATGTAGCACAGAACGAGAAGCTTAAGAAGTACGAAGTAGTCAAGGGCGCTATGAGTGCTATTGGACTCTACAAGAAGCTCTACGAGTACAGCGATCGCAAGTGCATACTGGTGTTCGATGACTGCGACAGTGTGCTGTTAGATGACCTCAGCCTTAACATCCTTAAGGCAGCATTGGACAGCTCAAAGAAGCGTATGATCCACTGGAACACTGACAGCCGACTGCTACGCTCAGAGGGTGTGCCCAACAGCTTTGAGTTCAAGGGCGGTGCTGTGTTCATTACTAACATTAAGTTTGACAATGTTAAGAGCAAGAAACTGCGCGATCACCTAGAAGCTCTAGAGAGCCGTTGCCATTACTTGGACCTTACCATTGACACAGATCGTGAGAAGATACTCCGTATCCGGCAAGTGATCACAGAGTGTGGCATGCTGGACGACTATGGCTTTGAGGACACAGAGAAGCAAGAGCTTATTGAGTTTGTGGATATGAATAAGAAGAAGCTGCGAGAACTGTCATTGCGTACAGTACTTAAGATAGCAGACTTGCGTAAGAGCATGCCTAGTAACTGGCAAGCTGTAGCAGAGGTTACGTGTATGCGTAGAGCATAACGTGCGCTAGGGCTAGGCCCTGTAGCTACTGATAGGTCCGATTCGCTCCCGGCACAGTATTTAGCAGGCTAGCCCAAAAGAAACACCGCGAGGTGTGTCTTTGCCCTGACTGATCCGATTCGCTCCCGGTAGGTCAGGGATTTTTTTTGGTCGGGGTGATGAGGTCGGAGGTGATGAGATGATGGGGTCGGGGCTTATATATTATATTACAGTTGCTATTTTACAACAGCTTACTGCCGCTTTTTTAAGCCCCATAGACTAGGAATCACCACCCAGATTCTGTAAGTACTTCTATATAATTTTTTGCAGGGCAATTTTTTAGGGTTGCAGGACCCATTTGGGCTATAAATATCGTATGCTTTACATTATAGCTTTATTGTTGTTCTTTATACTACTAGCCATTGTTTGGGGCAAAGGGGGTGTTAAGCTAGGTCTTATGCTGTTACTCTTTGTTATATGTTGTTCTGCCTCAGCAGTGATGTGGTGGATATACTGGCCCACGTTTGTAGCATTGTATGGGGATGGTGAATCATTTTGGGGCGGATTTTGGGCAATAGTAATAATAACACTTGCCCTATATGTATGGGAACGCTTTAAAAACAAATCATTATAGAGTATTTA
>Ga0315900_10009120_pt1 | contig 12631 bp, 18 predicted proteins | sample LakEriMetagenome_FD_203521 | JGI IMG/M metagenome (GOLD analysis project Ga0315900, IMG submission 203521) | Freshwater fungal communities from buoy surface, Lake Erie, Ohio, United States - Buoy 12 MA114 | ecosystem: Environmental > Aquatic > Freshwater > Lake > Lake biofilm | place: USA: Lake...
CTACTCTCACAACAGCACCTTCAAAAATTACAGCAGTAGCAGTTGGGGCAGATGAACCTGCACCACCACCATTTGCAATAGTAATTGCAGGGGCAGCTAAGTAACCTTGTCCACCATCAATGATTCTAATGCTTGTCATTACACCACTTGTATTGAAAACAGGTTCTAACACAGCAGTTCTACCTCCTGTTGGGGCAGCAGCACAAGTAGCAGTTGCTACGGCTGTTACAGCAATGTTAGTGTCGTTTTCACTTACGGTGAAGATTGGTGCATCAGGGCAGTTAGTACCCGAAGCAGTTTTACCGATTAAAATAACAATACCACTTGCATCACCTGTTACACCACCACTTGAATTTGTAGCAGTTACGCTAAAATCAGATAGTAAGTTAATAGCAGTGATAGCTTGCAAAGAGATTGTTGTTTGAGTAGCACTTGCAGCAGAAGTAAAGCTAATAGTCTTGGTGGTATAAGCACCTGTACTCATAGCGAAACCTGCAATGGTGAAACTATATACGGTAGAGTTTGCAGCCGTAAAGGTCAAAGCTGTCCTTTGGATTTGCTCGGCAGAGGCAGGGATTATCTGTACGCTTGTTACAGATGCGGCAGGGATTGAACCTGCACTTGTGATACTTAATGCGCCTAAGTTGTCTATAATCGCATCAGCACCGTTAGCTTGTACTGTATTCAGTACGGTTAATTGGTTTATCATTTTTTTATTTCCTTTCTTTTTGTTAAAAAATTAAGCACCATGATACCAACAAGCACGAGGATTCATTAACTGCTCGGTCTTATCCCAAGTGTACTCGATAGTAACAGCCTTTTGGTTGTTAGTAGCTTTAGCAACAGGATTACCGTTTACGTCAATCATACCTTCAACAACACTTCTCTTAATATCGTCTGTTGTACCTAAGTAGTAAGAACAAGCAAAAGGAGCAAGTTCGCCATTTTCAGTCTTAACCTTTTCAACGGCAGCCCAAATAGCAGAGTTTGAACGGTTAGAGAAACCTGTTGCAGCGTTAGTTCCCCACATATTTCTGTTGTCAAGGATTCTATCAGAAACAACCTTGAAACGTAAACCTTGGAAACCATACTCCATGATGTTGATGCCTTTTACTTCCTCGCCACCTAATGTATTTCTTGTACCTGATTGTACTACATAGTTAGCTAAGGCTCTTTGCCAATTAGCAACGTATCTTGAACCACCGATTACAAGGATTTCATCAGTTGTGAAACCACCAGCAGCGTTGTATTGCTCAATAGCTTCTTGTAGTTGAGATTCTGTGAATGATGCGTTGGCAGCTAATGAAGTTTGACCTCCACCCATTGTTAAGATTTGGTTCAACAATGAAGCACCCACAGGCTGTGAATCATTCATGTTGGCAGGAATGTTTGAATAAGTCCTTACCAAGTATTGTTGGTATAAACGCTCTAATGTTTGAACATCCTTTTGGAAAGCATAGTATTCTTTACCATTCTTAGCCTTAAGGAAAGTCTTAGAGTTCAATTCCTCAAAACTTAAAGTACAAGTAGCATCTAATTGAGATACGATATTGTAGTAAGGGTCAGGTAAACTGAATACGCCTGTTCCTGGATTTCTGAATGTAGTGTTACCAATAACACCTGCATCTCTAGCTTGTTCGTTTGCAGCAAAGTCAGCAGCAACGAATGAGGTGTTACCATTAGGGTTAGAGAAGAAAGATACCACGATTGGGCTTGCACCCGCAGGGCTTTCTACCTTACCGATAGCACCCGAAGCAGATAATATCATATGGTTCTGTGGAATTGCAGCAAAACCAGCTTCGGCAGGAGTCAATAACAAAGTAGTTGAACCACTTGTTGCTCTTGTTTGGATAGTGAAGAATGGATAGTCATTTTCTTGACGGAAAATGGTAAACTTTCTTTGGTTAGATTTTACTTTTTGCGTTCCACCCATTAATTGGTCTGTGATTACAGACAATACAGGGCGTGAGTACGCAGGACTCAATTTAGGTACAAGCGATTCAATCTGCTTGAAACCCATTCCTACTTCATCAAATACTGATGGTAAGGATTCATTTGCGTTTGGGTATATCATTTTTTTTTAAAAATTGGTTTTTACTTTACTTTACTTTAATTTTTTTAGTCAGGTAGCCTTTCTAATAGATAGTCAGGCAATAGACCTTCCTTATTTGCTTTACTTGCAGATGCAGGGTTGGCAGTTACCGATGTTGTCCTTCCCCTTGTTCCTTGTGTTACGGCAGTTCCTTTGTTAGCTTCTTTTCTACCTTGTTCCTTTGCGCCTTCAATAATCTTAGCAAAGTTTTTGGTGATAAATTTCTTTTCAATAAAAGAAGCAGCATCAAAGTTTCCTTCCTTATCTACATACTCGGTTACTTTGTTTACATCGTATTCCTTTTCAATAATCTCTTGTAAAAGGTCGTTTGTAAACTCTACTCCGTATAAAGACTTTCCTACTAACTTGCTGCCTAGTGTTTTAATTTCACTCTTTTCTACTTCGGCTATCTTTTGAATATCCTCTGGCTTTGGCATTTTGGCTACCTTCTCTTGGTAGGCAGCTTCTAAGGCAGCTAATGTTGGGCTTTCGCCTTTCTTAGCTTCTTTTTGGAATTTCTCTTGTAGTGCCTTTTCTGCTCTCTTTCTTTCAAAAGGTAGCATATTTTCAAAGGACTCCATGATAGATTCTAGTTGGCTTTCTAATTCTTCGCCTTCAAAGCCTTCATTTCTAATTTCCATTTCAATTAGGTCTTTGTAGCTACTCTTAGAATAGTCTTTGCCGTTTAGTTCGGCAGCAATGGCTACTAATTGTTCCTTTGTAGCTTCTGCCATAACAGCCTTAACAAGTGGGTCGCTTTCAATAGCAGCTAACTTGTTTTTGTAAGTTTCAAGTTCGGCTAATACTTCGGCAGGTACTTCGGTAGGCTTAGGTTCTTCCTTCTTAGCATCTTTCAGTAATTCAAAGAACAGACCTTCTGTTTCTTCTTCTTTCTTTTCGGTTTCTGTTTCTGTGGCTTCGGTTGTTTCAGTAGTTTCCTCTACAACTTCCTCTACCTTTTCCGTTTCTACCTTTTCGGTTTCGGTCTTTTCAACCTCTACTTCTTTGTTTGGATTTAAGCCTAAATCTTTGGCTCTATCCAATAAATCATCTAATGTGTCCATAACCTTGTTTTTCTTTATTTTTATTCTCAATCACAAAGTTATTATGCTTGATTTTATCAAACTATTTATGTAGTTTTGTATAGTCCTAACAATGGACTAATAAGGACTATGGGTAAAAAAAGAAACCCCAATAAAGGGGTATTTGAAAATGGAGAGTATAAACTTGTGGCAGTTAAAACATCTCTATCCCCTATCATCTATAAAGAAATGGTAGAGAATATGGGTAAATTAGGTGTAAACCAAGAAAGTGCCTTTATATCTATGGCAGTTAAAGCCTTTAATGAAAGGTTAAATAAAATTAATTTGGATTAGTGAATTATTTATATGTATATTTGCTGCACAAATTAATTAAAGCAAATATGGGAATGTATGAATAGCATGAAGAAAGTTCAAAAATGTAATAAAGCAAACTTTGCAACAAAAGAAGATGCTGTGAAAAAGATTAGCGATATAAAAGAAACAGATAGGGGAACAAAAATAAAGCCTAGAAGAAGTTACTATTGTAAAATATGCCAATGTTTCCACCTTACAAGCATGACTAAAAAACAGCAATACTCGCTAAAAGTAAAATTAGATTATAGCCAAGAACTTCGTAAAGAAATAATTAAAAAGGAAATAGAAGAAGAATATTACTTGAAAAAATTTAACATTAAATAATAACATGAAATTCAAAGATGTAGCGCACCTATATATAGGTTGCAAATGTAAAGTAGAGGATTTTGGAGAAGTAAGTTATGATGAAATATTGCATGGAATCAAGTATAATTCACCCCTTGTTGGTGGTAAAAAATTTGATGTTACAAGTGCATATCATTTCAAGCCAATCCTTCGCCCATTGTCGGATATGACAGATGAAGAATTTGATAGCATGAAAGATGAAATGATAGGCGAAACTGTTATTGCTTGTACTATTTATAATAGAAAACTTGTGCTTGAAAATAGGGTTGGTACAAATAGCTTATACTTTAAGGATGGAATTGCCTTAATGAAAAGATATTTTGACCTATTTAACCTTATAGGCGCAGGCGAAGCAATCGACGCAACAACATTAGAAAATAACCCTTATAAATAAAAACATGGAATTAATACATTTTACCTTTCAATCATTTTGGCACTTTATAGGCGTTACTATAATACTAGGGATTATTTTAGAAGCTATTATACATATAATTAAAGCAATAAGAAAATGAATTGGATTGAAGTAAGCAAACAAACTCCACCAATAGGCATACAAGTAGAAGTTGTGACTATTTACGAATATGAAGATATATCAACTTGGAATGGTAAAGAATGGGTAAACAATGAAGGCGCATTTATGGGAGACAAAAAAGAAGTTAGTCATTGGAAGCTACCTACTTCATAGTCCTATCCCCTTGATTAGCTTTGGCAAATAGGCTTAGTTGCTTAGTTTCATTTTCCATTGCAGCTTTTTCTAATCCTGCGTTGGCAGCTACATCAGCTTGGTATCTTTGGGTATCGCTTGCTTGTTGGCTTTGTATCATTGCCATTTCCCTTTCAGCAGCTATCTTTTCAGCCTCTTTCTTTTCTTCTTTGTAGATTAAGGCATCTATCTTATTCTCCGCTTCTGTTAGGCTCTCTGCTTGACTTACCGAGAAGTAGGCTTTTAAGATTTGTAGTGGCATACCACTTGTTCCTACTTGTAATAATAGGTTGTTAATTTTCTCCTTCTCTGTTAAAGCCATGTAGTCTTTAGGATTTAAGTTTAATAAAAAGTCCTCGAATTGGGCTTTCCTAACCGTTTCCATTGACAATAACTCTGCTGTACCATCTCCGACAATAAGTGATAAACTATCCATACCCATTTCATCGTCTGGTGCCATTAATTTCATTACATCAGCCGAATAGCTTAACACCTCTTTCATCCACTCTTGTAGTGTTCCAAATAAGAATGATAAGCCCTTTGAACTTTGGGTTTGGGTAGCATCTATCCCCTTAGCACTTTGGTAGGTAGAAGCCATACCCCTAACGCTTTGAGGTATGTTTAGATAGTCGTTGATTGCTTGGTCTAAGTATTGAACAATACCTAAGATTAACTGAATACTTGGGTCTAAGGTTAAATCCACCGACTCTGCCAACCTTGCACCATTAGGATTTTCCTCTGTTTCCTCTCCTTCTATGACAAGTACCCTTGCTTGCTTAAGTTGGGCTATTACATCAGGCGCACGTAACCCTTCGGGTAATTTGCTTGCCCTTACCACCGTTGCCTTGCCTACTGCGCTACTTGCCATTTCTACCATCTTGGTAATGAAGGCATCTTTTAGGTTGGCAAACCTCTTAATGATACCCACCACAGATATTGAAGTACCCATAAATAGGTTAGGGGTCATTACAATGTACTTTAATCTCTTTCTTGACTTATCCCCTGCTCTCCATACTTGGCCTTGACTTATCTTTTGACCTCTTAAATATCTGTTACCGATTAGCACACCTTCCCTCAAACATTCTCTTATCTGTCCATCTTCGCCTCTTTCTAAGCTAATCCATTGACCTTCTACCACCGTAACCTTTGGCACACCATTGTTGTTAGTCCACCAAAATACGTTGTTTGCAGCTAGTGTTCCTGCGTATAGCCTACTTGTAGTTGAATTAGCATCAGCCATTGCTTCCAACTCTTTTCTCTCACTATCTGTCCATTCCCACCTTTCAAGTAGTGCAGGTATTGTCATTTGTCTTATCCTGCCACCAAAATCATCGTCTTTATGAACATCTTTGCCTTTGGTATAGTCAGCTATGTATTCCTCGCATGGTACTACATCCCAATGGATTTGTCCGTTTCTGTACTCTACTTGTATAACTCCTAAATTTCCTATAAGGGTGTAGGCAAAAGCCTTAGACATCTTTTCTTTGTAGTCGTTGTAGTAAACCGTATGCCTCGCTATTTGCTCATAGGCTATCTCCATTGATTCTTGGAAGTCAGTAAAGAATTTCTCTACTTGCTCGTTATTTTCAAAATCTCTGTTTATAGCCTTGAAGTCAAAACCTGCCTCTTGCTGTAAGATTTTTAGGAAAGCCTTATTTTCAATCTGAAACTTAATGTAATCCATCATATCCTTTTTGGCTGATATAGCCCCTTTGGAATATGCTGATACGTTTAGGGTTTTAGGTAGTGGGTCTATAATATCCTTTCCCTCTCCAAGTAGGTAGTTGTAAATCTTATATACATCAAGCCCCCTTACAAGTGGTGTTTGTAAGTCGTTTCCGTTGGCATCCATAGTGAAGAACTTATAATCTGCTGGCACTTGCATACCATAGATATAAGTAAGGTTATCCACATATTCGTTGATATAGTTTATGGAAGCATTGGTTAGTAAGTTTCCATTTTGAACTATTGGCACGTTGTTATATAGTAGGTTGTACTGCCAACCTATCCACCTCAAAGTCTTTATATAGTCCTCATCTGTGTAGTTCTCTACATCTTGATTTGGCATTATACCACCACCACTTGAAGAAATCATGTTTATCTATTTTTTTTCAAATATAGTTATATTTTTTTACAAAATAACTTCATCCCAAATTGGTTTGCCGTTCTCATAGCCTTTTATTATCCAAACTTTCTTTTTGGGCTTTTCTTTTTGCTTTTCTGCAAGTAAGTGACCCGTACCCCAACCATACAAACAAGCCTTTAGAGCATCTTCCTCATCCGTATTATCATCGTCTTTCTTTTTAGCATCTAACAATAAACTTCTGAATAAAACCATGTGTGCATAGTTCTTGTAATAGATGTTTGCTGCCTCGTTTTGCCACTTTAGAATAGAGTCTGAACGATAAAACCAAGGCTTATTTGTATCTACATATCCCTTTCTGTTTAAATCCCTTCGCATGAGGATAGTTGACTTTAAACCTTCATTCATTAGCATTTTTAGTAAGTGTTCGCCACCTGCGTTTAACTCTCCCGTTACTTTAGCCCTACCATACATATTGAAGTGCTTTATGATATTCACTATCTTGTGGTTGGCCGCCTCGATAGACTTTGGCCTTTCACTATACTTTACTATTGGGGCAAATTGTAGTTCTGAACTTGGGTCAACCCCTTTCATGCCTACCAATGCTATTTTAGAGTTAGCCTTTTCATCACTTGACAAGTCAGAAGTTAAAATACCATCATACCCAAAAAGATAATCTACATTTGGTTTTGGGCCTTCCACCATAAAGATATTGCTCTTAGATGAAGGTTCTGCCACCGTTACCGTTCCTTGTATTCTTATGTCGTATTGTGGAATAGCCTCTCTTTTTACCACTACTTCCATTTGCCTATTGATAGCATCTACCGTTTCTTCATCCCAACGGCTTGAACCACCCATTGCAAATATTTCCTCTAGGTTTAGTGGATAGTTCTTTACAAAGGCTTTGTAAAATGATTTATCTTCTAACCTATCTAATCTTTCTCTTTCTGCTAATACCCATTCAACCCCCGCCTTTTCATCTGATACACCATTTTCATCCATCTTTAATCCCCACCATGCAGGGGCAAAGATTACATTGAACTTAAGGTCTTTACTATTTCTTACTAAACTTTGTAGTTCATTGATTTGTTCGGCTGTAATACTTTCCTCTACCGTACCGCCCCAAAATAGCAATCCCGATTGTTCTGTTTGCTTCATAACGCATGATAGCATAGAGCCAAGTAGTTTAGCCTTTCTTTTGTGTAATGGAAACTCATCTATGTAGGCTGCCCTTAAACGAGTACCCGAAAATCCCGTTGCTGAACCATCATTCTCCGAAGTTTCTTTGGCATATAAATCCGAATACTCATAGTCAGGCTCTCCATTTACATCCTTTACTAGCCAAGGCAATCTTTGGTAAACTTGTTGTTTTGTGGCATTTTCCTTGTACCCTACCGTTCTATCTAATACGGGTCTAATGTCTTGGTCTAACTTCTTTATGAATACCTCTGTCTTGTCATTGAAAGCCTTGAAGATACGGGGTTGGTCGCAACTTGTAGCCCCGAAAGTACTACTTGGAAACATCCTCATGGTATATGCAGGTAAAAGCCCTGCTCCTATACTTGTGCTGCCTATCTCCCTTCGCTTTACTAAACCAACATGATTTGTTAAATTCCAAAATCCATTGTGTAACTCACTTATAATCCAATCATCACAATCTCTGTAACGAGGTCTAATTAGTGTTCCATCCGAACCATCTTTAAGCCAACCCTCTGTCAAGTAAAAAAAAATGCATCCCACAAATGTGAGAATAACCATCCCCGTACCCTTCCCTCCACATCTTTTTCCTTTCTTCCCAATACCTTTCTTTTTCTAAGGTTGTTTTAAATATTGGTTTAGGTGGTGGTGCTACCCACTTCGGTGCAGGTGTTTTTATCTTATCAATAATTTCTATCATAATGCCACTTGCTCCCCTTTCTTAGATAGCTTCTTTTTCTTGTGTTCGTCAAGTTCGGCTTGTTCTTTAGGGTTCATTTTTGCCCTTAGATATTCTAGCTTTTCATAGTATTCATCTATGGCTAATATATACTTGTTGTACCTATCAAAAGCCTTTTCATCTTCTTCATCACGAAGTCCTGCTGGGGTTTCTGTTAAATCTTTGTTGCAGGTTTCTATTTGCTTAAGTACCCCTAAATAACCTTCCTTTAGTGGACTATTCTCATATATAGCCAACTTAGCTTCTAGTTCTTTAATTCTATCCATGTGTTCCCTTGTTTTATATTTATATTTAGTTTCAGGTGTAGGTATGTTTCTCACGCATACCCACACCTTTTTGCTTTTCTTAGCACATCTTTCCTTTGCCCGATTTCTTAGTTGCCTTTACGGTAACTTTGCTTCCTTTTGGGCCTTTCATTGTAACCTTTTCGGTCATCTTCATCATTGGTTTTTTAGAATAAGAGTTTTTCATTTTATTTTTGGGTTTATGGTTTTGTTAATATTTTACTTTAGTCTTTTTTACAGATACTTTTTTACTTTTACCTCTAGCCTTATCAATTGCAGCACCTATTATTGGGGCAGCAACCGCAGTAGCCAAGCCGCCTTTTATGTACTTATCCCTAGTTTTCATATCATCTCTATAACCCTGCTTTGCGCTTTCACTGAAATTTGGATTGTTTTTTATTTGATTTAACCTTTTCTCTGAGTTATTCTTGTTTATTTTTTCTCCACCAGCAACAGCCAAGCCAATACCTCCAACAACGCCACCAACCTTTTTAAAAAGATTAGGCTCTTTCCTTTTTACAGATTCGGTTACTTTAGTTTTTTCAAAACCTTTTGATACTTTGCTTTCAGGTGCTTTTACAACCTTTGTTTTAACACTTACTTTTTCTCCCTTTTTATTTGTGTAATCAGAGTAAGATGTTTCTTTTTCTCTTTTAAACCAATTTACTAATGGTTTTTTGTCTTTTTTATTTGGCATTTTTATATTTATTTAAAATTAAAACACATTCATTGGTGCATTACCCTTCATACCTCCAATTCCACTATCAAAACCATCTCCCTTAAACATATCTTTTATATTTTGTTTTAACCTCTCTCTTTTTCTAAATCTTTCTAATTCAGGTTTAATCTGTTCGCCTAATTGTCTTGCATAAGCATATCTGTCAATATCTTCTGCATTTGTGTTTATTCCGTAAGTTAGGTCTGCTTTTGCGTTGTTTGGGTCAAAATATACATCAGCATAGTATTTCTTCATTTCAGGGGTTAATGCTTCTGTATAATATCTACCGCCTTGAAAATCTGCAATTTCTTCTTCTGTTGGCATCCTGCCTTTGTACTCTGGTAGTGCTGCTGTCTTATAAACATTTACTATGTCATTCCCCTTTTTATACATACTCTTAGTGTATTTTACATCAGGGTAAATAGTTCTTGGTTTAGCATAAGAAGCGTCTGTATCTCTAAAAGTGGTTTCATCGTCAAATATAGAAAAAGAACCATCTTCATTTTGAATTACTTTTGCACCTTTCTTCTTAGCGTTTTCTATAATGTTTGAGCCTAACATGGCAAAGCTACCTTGACCACCTGCTTGAAATTGATTTGATTTTAGATATTGCTCTAACTCATCAAAGTCTTTTGTTGACTTTATTTTTTCAAGTCTTTGTTTGAAAACATTATAGTCCTCTATTTCTTTTTTAGTTATAGGTACTTTAAAGTCGGGATTTTTAACTTCCATTTCCCATCTGTTAGGGTTCATTACTACTAATGCCTTTGGTGAGTTTTCACGCAAAAATTCAAAAGCCTCTTTAGGCGACATATTTTTAGCCTTAACCGTTTCTAAGGCTTCTGTTACCGATAATATCTTCTTTTCTTTTTTCTTTTTTTGAGGCATTTTAATATAGTATTTTAGTTATTACCACTTGGTTTTTGAACTCCAATATGCTGCCGAACTTTTGCCTTTAGCAATGTTTTTACCATGCCTTGCTTTAAAAGAAGCCCTTTTAGCTTTCATTCTATCGCTTTCGCCTTCTTTTGGCTTACCTGCTGTGCTTGCACCTTGCTCTCCAAATCTTATAACCTTTTCTTTGCCATCATAGCAAGCCTTTACTACATGGCTTTTCTTTGGGTGGCTTGGAGTTCTTTTTGGCTTATTACAAGCCATGCTTTTTTTATCTACTTTTTGTGCCATAACTACATCTGGGTACAAATTACATTAATATTTTGAAGGGTAATGGTGTTTGTTCCATTGGCGTTCTTTACCCATACCTCTACATACTCACCGCTTTGTAATTGTGTTACGCATTGGATAGGTATTGAATTTGGTCTTGGGCTGCCATCTAAGGTAAACTCTTGCTCGGAACTATCTATCAAAACACCGCTCTTAAAAAAAGCCATGTGGATAGAGTCGTTGTTGCTTCCCGATACAGAAACAACACCTATAAGACCAAATATCTTTGTAGAACCTGTGTTGGTTATTCTATTGTTAGTATGAACTAAGCCATCGTAAGAAAAGCCTTCTGTGGTGTCCGTAACTAACTTTTTAAAGTCGTTGTTAGTAAAGGTAGTTTGACTATTAGATGAAAAGTCATAGTAATTTAAGTATGCCTTTTTGGCTACTGCATTGACAGCATTGGTTACATAGTTTTTTATGGCTAACCAAGTATCTTGAGGTATAATAGAATTTAATATCATTTTAATTATTGGATTATTACATAGTCTAAGATTACTTCTTCCGCTTCATCATTTACTTCTGTATCTACTGCAAAGTTAAGATAATCAAGCATAAGTGCAACATAGCCTTGATTGTTTGGCAAAGTTACTATACCCACCTCTGTTTGCTCGGATATTAGAGTAGCGTTGGCTAAAAATAGCTGATTGGCAAAGTTTAGCTGTGTTACTATCGTGTTTTCGTTTCTGAACATCATATTTGGTGAGCATAAAAGTTTAGAATCCTATCAATATTGTTTTGTAGCCCTTGTAAGTCTATGCCTTGTGTTGTTTGGGCTGCTATCTGTGGGCTTGCAAATAAAGTAGCTACCATCAAAAGGTTTGAGTCTAATATTTGGCTTGGGTTTACCTCTAATGCCTTAGCCTCTAAATATGCTTGCCATACACCAAAACTTTGATATAAGGTGGCAAAGCTAAATTGACCTTCCTCAAGATATTCTACCATGTAAATTGTTGGGTCACTTGTTTCTATTGTTTCTGCGCCCGTTGCGGTGTAAACCTCTCCTGCGTAAATTACTTTTGTGCCAGCCACTACTACATCACCACTTGCACCAACAGGATTAACTACTAAGTAACTTTTGCCGCTTGTTAATGTTCCACCATCTTCTACCTTAGTGTCATAGTAATAAGCTGTAATTGTAAAAATTTCGTCATTAAAATATAAGGTATTGAAGGCTGTGTTTCCCGTTTGGCTCGGTGTGAAACTCCACCCATTAGGTTCTTTTGGCAAAATATCAGAAACATATTGTCCGTATCTTCCTGTTGTCTGCATGGTATAAGTTCCCGTTGGGGTGGTGTCATTAGCAAATAGCATCTTACTTCCCGTTGTGTATGAAACACCATTGGCTACTGCCGTTCCACTTAACACCTCATATTCTGTCCATGCAGTACAAGTAGTGGCTGCTTGTGGATTGTTGCTTGAATTTACCGTTTCAAAAAGAAACCTTACACCATTTATATCAGATACATCTTCCGTTCCATCGTATAATGATACGGTCTGTAAGTCGTGTATGTTGTATGTTATTATTAGTTGCATCCTGCTATTTTATTAACTCAATCCGCTTGCTGCGTAAACTTCCCAACCATAAGTAGAACTTCCTAAGTCCACACCTACCACACCTATATATCCGTATGCTGTGCCTATTGTTTTAGTTCCGCCCGATACATTATCTAACTTATCGCTACCATTAGGTCTTAGAGTAATATTCCTTGTGGCTGCGTTGCCTAAAGAGTCTTTGATAAAAAACCAATGTCCTACGGTTGTTGCACTTGCGGCAGGTAAATCATAAGTAGCTGCACTTGCTTGCTCGCTTCTAATATAGTTATAAGTATCGTCTAATACGGTTGTG
>Ga0315900_10009121_pt1 | contig 12630 bp, 11 predicted proteins | sample LakEriMetagenome_FD_203521 | JGI IMG/M metagenome (GOLD analysis project Ga0315900, IMG submission 203521) | Freshwater fungal communities from buoy surface, Lake Erie, Ohio, United States - Buoy 12 MA114 | ecosystem: Environmental > Aquatic > Freshwater > Lake > Lake biofilm | place: USA: Lake...
AAGATCAACCCTAGCCGGATGACGTACCAGCAATACTTCTCAATGCCCCGCGTTAAAGTCGACGCCCAAGGAAGGGAACAGCAATGACCATCGAGCGAGTGATTAACGGCACGGTCTATGAATTCCCTTCCGGTACGTCCGAAGCGGTGATTAAGCGGTTCGAGGCGCAAAAGGCCGGTGCTCCTGCCGCTCCAAACGCTCCGGCTCCCCGTCCCGCCGCCCCTCGTCCAGCGCCGTTTTCGACCGGTGCCGGTAGCCAAATGCTGCAAGGGCTGACCTTCGGATTCGGTGACGAGGCGGTGGCCGGAATGCGCTCCGCAATGGGGCAGGGGAACTACGAGGACCTCGTAAAATCCGAGCGCGAAGCACTGCGCGAGTACAGCGAAAAGAATCCGGTGTCTTCCACCGCCGCGCAAGTGGTGGGCGGTATCGCCCCAGCTGTAATGACTGGTGGCGCATCGCTTATCCCCGGTCTCACCGCCTCCACTGCCAAAACGCTCGGCCCAAAGCTCGCGAGTCTGCTATTCGGCAAAGCTCCCACGGTGGCTCGTACCGCCGGTACCGGGGCAGCGGCGGGTGCCGCAACAGCACTGGGTACGACCGAGAAGCCGATTGAGGAGTGGGGTTCAGAGGCCGCTAAAGGAGCGGTGGCCGGTGGCGCTACCGCCGGTACTCTGGCGCTGCTGGGCAAGTACGCCGTGATGCCCGCATTCCGACGAGTCAAGCAATCGCTGGGGTACGGCGACGCGAACAAAGCGGCGGATCTCGCGATCGTTCGAGCACTGGAAAAAGATGGGATGACCCCGGACCAAGCTCTGGCCAAGATCCAAGGGATGGCACGTGGGGAAGCGACGCTGGCCGATATCGGCGAGAACACCGCTGCGCTGCTCCGTCGTTCCACCGCCGCTCCGGGAGGAGCACGCCGGGAGACCAAAGACGTGCTGGCTACCCGCGAAGCCGGTCGTATCCCTCGGGTGTCGGACGATCTACGTACACTGATGTCGGGGTCGAAGGATTTCTACACCGATGTGACCGACCTGATTAAAAAGCGTTCGTCGGACGCCGACGCTTTGTATAGTGCGGCATGGTCGTCCGCTCCCACCTTCACCGCGAAAAATTCGCAGGAGATCGAGGCGCTGCGCAATCTGCCCACTTTCCGCAAGGCGATGGAAGGCGGCTCCCGCCGCATGGCCGATCAAGGCTTGGATATCGCAGATCCAGCAAACGTGCTGCGCGGTTTGCACGAGACCAAGCTGGAGCTGGACGACATGATCGAGAAGGCGATGACCTCGGACCGTGGTGCGAACCAAGCGCGAATCTTAACGGACATGAAGAATCGACTCTTGCAAGCAATGGAGCGCCAGTCGCCCGAATACCGAATCGCCCGCCAAGCGTTCGCTGGGGATTCCGAGATGCTCACCGCCATGAAAGAAGGCCAACGGATCTACCAACTGCCCGAGATGGATATGCGCAAGCTTATCGACCGGTTCAAGGACTCCCCGTCCGAGTACGACGCTTTCCGCGCTGGTATCTCCCAAGCCATGCTGGAGAGACTCCGCGTTGCCGGACCGTCTGCCGACCCGATGGCTACTGTGCTTTCTCGCGATATGGAGCAAAAGCTCCGCCGCGCATTCCGGGACGACGAGGCGTTTGACCTGTTCAAGCAGCGCCTGAGCGAAGAGCGCACGATGCTGGGCACCGAGAAGGCGGGTTTCCGCAAGACACCGCTCGACACAGACCTCGAATCCCAAGGCGCTGGTGCCGTAGGCGCTGGCACCTCCCTGCTGCAGGGTCGCCCGGTGGCTGCGGCGCTCGAAACGGTTCGCTCCCGGTTCCCGAACCTCATGGGTACACCGGAACGGATCGCGGCTCCTACCGCGCAGAAGCTCCTGACCCCCGGCCCAAAGGCCGACCCGGTGATCGACAGCATCATGCAGAGCCTGAAGGCACAAGAAGCCCAGTTGCTCCAAGCTACCGGAGCGGTCGGAACCGGTGCCGCGCTGACCGGAGGTATTGCCGCCTCCCGTGCGCCTAAGGAGCAGTACGCAGAAGAAGGCCAGCCGACACCCGCCCCGGCCTCTCCGTTGCAGTCGATGGGTCAGTAAGCTACCCAAGTACCCGCCAGCACTCCGAGGCCCTTCCGAGGGCTTCCCGGCTTACGCTGAGCTTACGTGCGCGCACACGAGAACATTCCGGAATACCCCGAGTGGTGAAGAGAGGGGGCGGGGCGTCTGGAGACCCCGTCGTGTTCCATAATAATGGAACGGGTGATGGAACGGCTGACCGGCTCAGAGGCCGCGCCGGACGGGGCTCGAGATGTTCGTGTTCCGTTGTATCCCCCGTTCCATCATATACCCCCCGCCTCGAACCATGCCGTTGACAGAGCAATCCCCCCGCGTGCGCATGGAACGATGGAACAGGAGGCCTGTCTGTCGAATGGGAGTGGGTGTTCCATCATGTGTTCCATTGCTATGGAACGGTGGAACAAACTGTGGGGGTTGCTGTTCCGATGGCGAGATGTTATAATTCTACCAGCCCACAGAGGTGGTGTCAATATATAGACGAATAGAGAGGTAAATGATGACTAGTCTGATTCAAGACTACGCGAACCTGTTCGCTGGTAATCTCCGGTCCTTCGGCCAGTGGGACCCGGCGACGGGGAACATGCTCACCGAAAAGAGCGAGGTTACGCTGCAGCATTACGCCGACCATTTGGAAGGCGTCATGGGGCTGGGTATAGTCCCGATCACCGACGGCGGCACAGTGCTGTTCGGTTGCATCGACGTGGACAACCACGGCAAGGGCTCGGACGGGTCCGACGTGGACATTCCGAAGCTGGTCGAAAAGATCGAGCATTATCGGCTCCCGCTGGTGGCGACTCGGAGCAAATCGGGCGGCGCACACCTGTACCTGTTCGGCGAGGAGTACCTCCCGGCCAAGCTCGTGATCCGGCTGCTGAATTCGTGGCGCGACATGCTGCAAATTCCGAATCACGTGGATATATTCCCTAAGCAGGACTCGCTGACGACATCCAGTGGCGAAAAGTCGCTGGGCAACTGGATCAACCTGCCGTTCTTCGACAAAGACAAGACGGTGCGATACGCGGTGGACGACAAAGGCCAGAAGATGTCGTTCGAGCTGTTCATCTCGTACGCGCAGTCGCGCCGGGTGACAGTGGCGGCGCTGCAAGAGATGGCCCACCGGGAGCACTTGGAGGCCCCGCCGTGTATCCAGAAGATGATTCACACTGGGGTCGAGTCGGGTTCGCGCAACGACGCGATGTACAACGTGGTGGTCTACCTCAAGCGTGCCCGCCCCGACTCGTTCTTTGACGACGCAATGGCGCTCAACCGCACGATGTTCGACAAACCGTTGGGACCGGCTGAAGCCAAGAAGGTGATCCGTTCGGCATCGCGCCGGGACTACTTGTACAAATGCAGCGAAGAGCCGTGCAAATCGCTGTGCGACCGCAAGGTGTGCGTCACCCGCGAGTTCGGCATCTCGACCGAGGAGAGCAAGGAGCTGGACGCGCAGGACTCGCTGCCACAGTTCACGGAGCTTATCGAGTACCAGTCCGAACCCCCGCGCTGGGGCATCCACGTTAACGGGAAGCTGATCGCGAACATCCCCACCATCATCCTGCGCGACCCCGCCGCGATGGGTACACTGATCTTTGAGCAGCTGAAGATCAACATCCCCAAGATCACTCAGGACTCGTGGCGACGTAGGATTCTGGACCCGCTCATTCCAACGCTGCGGGTAATCGAAGTACCCAAGGAGGCCAGTGCCTCGGGGATCATTGCCGCCAAGTTCAACGAGTTCGTGCAAAAGGCGGATCTCACCTCGGACGGCACCAACACCGAAGATCGCAAGGCGCTAACCCGCAACATCCCGGTGGTACAAGTCGTCAACGGCGTGCGGTGTATCGTGTTCCGGGGCACAGCTTTCTCCGAATTCCTCAAGCGCAACAAAGCGGAGGTGATGACCGGCATGGATCTGTGGACTGCGCTGCGGCGCGACTGTGGCGCGGACCACGACAAGATGCGAATCCCCGGCGGTAAGCCCATCAACGTTTGGTATGCTCCCGTAACCGAAGACCACGAGGTGAAAGTCGATGAACCCAAGTTCCGATCAGAATTCTAAAGTGCAGATCGATTATGACGTTAAGACCAGTCGATTCATCATCCACTCCCCGCCGTGGATGGTGGACAAGATTCGTCGCATTCCCAATCGGCGCTGGGATTCTCGTCGTCGCGTGTGGACAGCTCCTGCTTTACGCGCTAATAGCGAGTTTCTGCTTGGTAATTTTGATGGCGACGCTTTTTCAGTCAATGCTCGCCAAGTTGCAGCTGCGACTCTCGAGCGCGTACGCACGAACCAAATAGCAGCGTTCCCGCCGGTCTACTCATTCAAGACCACGCCTCGGCCTTACCAGCTGAAGGGTCTGAATTGCGCATGGAACAAAAGCACATTCGCGTTCTACATGGATATGGGTACCGGCAAGACCAAAACGTCGCTGGACCTTTTCTCGGCGTACTTCATGGACAGCAAGGTGGATCGGGTATTGATCGTCACCAAGTTCAGCACACGCAAGAACTGGGAGCGCGAGGTACTCATTCACTGCCCGATGGAGTGCGACACGCTTATTCTAGACACCAGCAAGCCCAAAGCGTTCGATGAGTGGAACACCACCGTCGATGGTCGACTCAAATTCCTCGTTGTGGGCACAGAGTCCCTAGCCGCTGGGGGCGCTGCGGGTCTTGCACAAAAGTTCGTGGACTGCAGCACCCGTGTTGGCATGATCGTCGACGAAGCGCACATGATTAAAAACCACTCGGCGGTACGCAGCAAGAACTGCGTAAAGCTGGGTAAATCCGCGAATTATAAAGTGATCATGACGGGCACGCCAGTGGCGAATGGCCCGATGGATATATTTATGCAATTCGAGTTCCTCGATCCGAACATTATCGGGATCGGGGATTTTTACTCTTTCCGCAATCGGTACGCGATCATGGGCGGGTACGAGGATCGGCAGGTGGTAGGCTACCAGAACATGGAAGAGCTTATCGAGTTGATCTCACCGTTCGTCTATCAGGTCCGCAAGTCCGAGGTGCTGACGGAGCTTCCACCGAAGGTGCACCAGACCCGTGAGGTGCAATTGAACGATGAACAGAAACGACTATATAAAGACATTGCTAAACGTGACAAGGCGGTATCTGGAGATCAAGGAATCACCGTCAAAACAGTGCTCGAGCGAATGCTCCGACTCCAAGAAATCGCCGGGGGTATTATCACTTTCGAGCGTAACCCCGACCTTTACGACGCGTCGAAGTTCACGCATAATCGCATTGCAGGAAAGAACCCGAAAATCGAGGAGCTTTTGGCCGTAGCCGAGGAGAATGACGCCAGCACGATCGTCTGGTGTCGATTCATCGAAGAGATCCGTATGGTGTGCGAGGCCCTCCGCGAGAGGTACGGGCACGACGCCGTGGTGGAGATCCACGGGGGCATCTCCGAGAACGATCGGGACTATAATGTGCAGAACCTGTTCCAGACTGGTAAGGCGCGGTTCCTCGTAGGCAACGCAGCCACTGGCGGTGTGGGTCTTAACATGACCCGTGCTGAGCTTGTGGTGTACTACTCGAACTCGTTCTCTTTCACCGATCGAGAGCAGTCCGAGGACCGAGCACATCGGATCGGACAGACGCGGAGCGTGACATACATCGACATTATCGCCGAAGGCACTGTGGATGTAGCGGTGACGCAAGCGCTGCGAGAGAAAAAGGATGTGAGTGAATTCGTGCGCACGAGCATCAACGACCGAAACGATCGCCCATTGCTGGGAACGCTCGCGTAGTGTATAATAGGGCACATAGACGTTAGAACATAGAGGAAGTATGCAAAAACCCGTAGTATTCGTGACGCAAGAAGTCACGACCGCCAATTACCAAGACGTGGAACGTTTCGGCGAACCCGTATTTCTATCAACCAGTGAGGTGTCGAATGTTCCCGACTCGCTTCACAATCAGAAGCTCGTGTCCTTCATTCGCAGCCGGTTCGATCGGTTCGACCCCGCCGTGGACTTTATCGCCCCCAGTGGTAGTCCTATCGTTGCGGGGCTGGTGTTCGCAATGGCCCGCGAGAAGGGCGACACGTTCAATATCCTGAAATGGAACAACCGCGACCGCCAATATACCGCGATTAGAATTGGTGTAAAAGGAGAGAAGAATGTCTACTGAAAACACAAATGAGTACGCCAAGTACGACGGAATGTCGTTGGTTGATCTGGTCCAAGCGATGTCCACGGTCCAGAACCGTAAAGAGTCGCTCGAAGACCAGCTGAAGATTCTGAATAAGGAATTCGACTTCCTGCGGATCACCAAGATCCCGTCGAAGATGGAGGACGATGGTATCGACAACATCAACGTGAGCGGCATTGGCCGGGTGTCGTTGACTTCCGATATGTACGTGTCGGTCAAAGCCGACAAGAAGGCTGATTTCTTCGAGTGGCTCCGTGACAATGGCCGGGGCGACCTCTTGCAGGAGAACGTGAACCCGTCCACGCTCAAGGCGGCTGTCAAGAAGATGTTCCGCGAGGGCGAAGAGGTGCCGGACCAGATGCTTAACGTGTCGCCGTTCACCCGTGCATCGATCACTCGTGTTTAAAGAATTCGGCAATCCCGCCGGATACCCCGCACGCAACGCGTGCATGTAACTAGGAGCCAAGAAATGGCAAAGACTCAAGCAGTGGCAGTTCAAGAAGCATCGTTTGAAGTAATGACTAACGACGTACCCGAGTGGTTGAAGCAAGGCCAAGCTCGCGGAGCCGAGAACGTCACCACCGACGACATGATCATCCCGCGAATCGAGCTAATTCAAGCGTTGTCACCCGCACGCAAAAAGAACGATCCCGCGTACATCGATGGGGCCGACGAGGGCATGCTGTACAACAACGTCACGCGCCAGCTCTACGGCGAAGCAGTGACCGTGGTGCCGGTGTACTACACCAAGCAATTCCTCGTGTGGAAAGACCGCAAGGCCGGTGGTGGTGGTAGCAACGGATTCCGTGGTGCATTCGCCAGCGAGGCACTGGCCCGCGACGCGATCGCGCAGCTGGGTGAAGAGGCGCTGGAGATCTCCGACACCGCGCAGCACTTCGTGCTCGTGAACCACGGCGGCGAATGGCAAGAGGCGGTGATCTCGATGGCCAAGTCCAAGATCAAAGTGTCCAAGCGTTGGAATTCGCTGATCCGGATGACACAGACCGACTCGTTCGCTCGCGCCTACAAGCTGTCGGCAGCAACCGAGACCAACGCTCGAAACGAATCGTACCACAACTTTGCGATTGCCCCGATGGGCTTCGTTAACAAAGACGTGTACGACCGTGCCGAGAAGCTGTACGAGACGATCCGCGCTGGTGGTGTGAAGGTGTCGAACGATTACGACGCCGAAGTGCACGAAACGGCAGAATCCGAGTATTAATCAACGGGGGCTTCGGCCCCCAATTAATTGAAAGACCAAAATGGCAACCAAAAAGCAAGTGAATGAAGTGCCTGAAGGCTTCACCGACACGACCAAGACCGAGATCGTACCGAACCCAGCGCCAGAGCGACCCGTACCCGCACCAGAGCGACAAGTACCCACACCAGAGCGACAAGTACCCACACCAGAGCCGGTGGCGGGCTACCATCCTCTGAGCGACGACGAGGTACGCCGCGTTAACCAGTCGAAGACGCTGTTCGATGCGGCGATCATGTACCTGACCATTCTGCGCGAAGCGTACCACGATGCCGAATCCCAGCGTATGTTCGCAGTGGCGATCACCAACGCCGAGACCGCCAGTATGTGGGCAGTGCGGGGCATCACGCACCGAGGCTGATGCAAGTCCACGCGCTTTATGGACCTCCGGGCACGGGCAAGACCACGGAGCTGCTGCGACGGGTGAAGAACATTCGCGACTCGGGCGTGCAAGCCGAACGAGTCGCTTTCGTCTCTTTCACTCGCGCCGCCGCTTCCGAGGCGCTGTCCCGGCTCGGGCTCAAGCGGTCCGACAACGTGTCCACCATCCACGCGATGGCGTTTCGATCGCTGAACATGCGACAAGCGCAGGTGGTGGACTCGATGAAGCTGCGGGAGTTCTCCACGGTGATGGGGATACCGATCATTGGAAAATCACCAGAAGACGACGAGGAGCGCGCAGATGGAGACTTTTACCTTGACTTACTCAATTACGCCCGGAACACCTTTTCCAACCCGTCGGAAGTTTACGACATCTCGGATAGGCCGGGCAACCGCGCTGAATTCAATGCGTTCGTACGCGCATACGCTGAGTGGAAATCTACATACGGCTATTACGACTTCACCGACATGCTTGAACGAGCCGCCCGTGGCTCGATGCGTGGAGATGCCGAGGTCGTATTTGTCGACGAAGCTCAAGACCTATCACCTCTTCAGTGGCGGGTTATCGAAAAGCTCGTTCGACACGCTCAAGAAGTGCACATCGCGGGGGACGATGATCAGGCGATTTATACGTGGGCCGGTGCTGATGCGCACGGTATGGCACGATTCACGCAAAAGCATAAGGGTGATAGCCATGTGCTCTCGCTCTCGCATCGACTTCCTGTTGCAGTCCACGCGAGATCTCAAGACCTCATCCGTCGCGTCACTCTCCGAGTGGATAAGGACTTCAGTCCCCGCCCGGATTTGGGATTGGTCCGAGTACACGGGTCGATCAACTCCGTGGACATCACGCATGGAGAGGATGTACTTCTACTGGGACGGACGCACTCAGTGCTTCGCGAAGTTGAGCAATCGCTCATCGAGCAGAGGATACCATACGTACGCGAGACTGGCCGTCCCGGAATGTATCAAAATCGATACGCCGCCGCCATTCGGGCATTCAGGAAGCTGGATCGAGGTGAGCGAATCACAGATGGCGAACGCACTGCGATCTTTACGTGTGCATCTGCGGCCACCCGAGCAAGTCTTGAGGCAGGAGACTACAAAGGCGTGGTATCCCGGCCTTTCTACGTCGCCCTTAACATCCCCGGCAGAGCAGTGGATTTCTATCGAGACGCTGACTTGGAATCCACCCCCACCATCCGGCTTTCTACGATCCATGCTGCGAAAGGTCACGAGGCCCATCGCGTTATTCTTCTCACGGATATGACCACCCGAGTGGGCCAGAGCGCCGAGAAGAACCCGGACGACGAACTGCGGGTGTGGTACGTCGGCATGACCCGCTCGAAGCACATACTCGACATCGTGGAAGGGCACAACGGGTACAAACTATAGCAGTTGACAGGCAGTATCGCGGGTGGTATAATATCCACTTCATCAACCAATAGATAGAGGACAGACCAGATGGCATACGACAACACCAATTCGGGCATGATGGCCCGGAACGAGAATCGCAAGACCGACAAGCAATCGGAGTTCTCCGGCTCGATTAACGTCGAGGGCGTCGATTACTGGCTTTCGGCGTGGGTGAACGAGGGTAAACCGGGCGGCAAGATGGAAGGTAGAAAATACTTCTCCATCAAGATCAACCGCAAGGAAAATGCCGTCAACAGTGGTGGCGGGGTGCAGCGCATGGAGCGCCCAAGCTACGGGAACATCGAGTCGGACGATATCCCGTTCTGAGATGTCCACATTCCCACGTATTGACCACGCACCGGTCGTGGTGATCGACACCGAGACCACGGGGCTGAAGTGGTGGGCCGACAAGCTGTTCGGCATTTCCATCGCGCTCCCCGGGTTCTCGGGGTATTGGGACGTTCGCACCGATCCGGGCGTGATCCAGTGGCTTAGTAACCTGATCGACGAAAAGCGTGTCGACCTCTGGGTCGGCCACAACCTCAAATTCGACCTTCACTTCCTGCGGGAAGCCGGGGTGGCGATTCCGCTGGACCGCATTGATTGCACGATGACCCGCGCCGCGCTGATTTCGGAGCACGAGCCCACGTACGCCCTCGACTTCCTCGCCCGCAAATACTGCGGGATGAAGAAGGACGAGGAGATTTACGAGGAGATGGCGAAGCTCTTCGGCGGTCGTGCGACCCGCAATGCGCAGATGCCTAACATCTCCCGCGCCCCGGTCAGTCTCGTGTCGAAATACGCGATCCAAGACGCGGTGGTCACGCTGGCGCTGTACGAGTGGCAGCAGGAGCAAATGCAGACGCAGAACCTCGCCCAAGTGCATCGGCTCGAGCGCGACTTGATGCCGGTGATCATGGACATGGAAGAGCAGGGGGTGCGGGTGGATGTGGGACTGGCCGAGAAGGCCGTCCGTGACCTCACTGTGCGGGTCGACAGTATGCAGCGCGATCTGAATAGCTTGGCCGGTTTCGAGGTCAACCCGAACCCCTCCGGATCGATCGCTGACCTGTTCAAGCCCACACTCGGGGACGACAACGAGTGGTACCTTGTCGACGGCACGAAAGCGGACAAGACCGACGGGGGCAAGGCGTCGATCAACGCCGACTGTCTGCGTCGCATGAAGCACCCCGCCGCGAAGATGATTCTCGACTTGCGCAAAATGCTCAAGACCCGCGACACCTTCCTGTCGGGCCACATTCTGGGGCACGAACACGATGGCATCATTCACTGCAACTACAACCAGACTAAAAACGACGCTGAGGCGGGGACTGGCACTGGACGACTATCAGTTACCAATCCCGCTTTGCAGCAGATACCATCGCGAGACGTTGCCATCAAATCGCTTATCCGGCCTATTTTCAAGTCTGATGTGGGTGCTAAGTGGATGGGGCTTGATTGGTCACAATTTGAATTTCGAGTGGCTAACCATTACGGTCAAGTACCCTCGATTCTTGAGGCCTATCGCGCAAACCCCGATCTCGACTTTCACCAGCTGGTGTCTGACCTCACCGGCATCCCTCGAAACGCTCAGTACGCCGGAGGCCCGTCCTCCAAGGCGATCAACTTAGGACTCGCTTTCAACATGGGGTCCGGGCGGCTGGCGCAGGAGTGCGGGCTCCCGTACACCGAGGAGGTGGGACCGAATGGTAATGTGTTCCTGAAGGCCGGACCCGAGGCGATGGAACTGTTCGAGAAGTACCACACCGCGAACCCGGGGATGCGCAACACCGCGCAGAAGGCGAGTAACATCGCCAAGGAGCGTGGATCGGTGCATTCGATAATGGGCCGGAGGCTCCGGTTCCCGGGCGGGCAGTTCGTGCACAAGGCGTCGGGGTTGATTTACCAAGCGACCAGCGCGGATTGCATGAAGCAAAAGCTCATCGAGCTGCACAAATATTTAACCGCCGAAGGCTGCGGGCGACTGCTGCTGACGGTGCACGACGAGGTGGGCATATCGCTCGATAATGACTCACTCGACAAAGCGCAAGAGGTAGCACGAATCTACACGACCTTCGACGGTGTAGAATGCCCCATTCATCTGCGTGTTCCGATCACGTGCGACTGGGGTATAGGCGAAGACTGGTACGAAGCGAAAGGATAGAGGTATGGATAAACTTAGAGTCGTAGTGGATCTGCAGTACGGTAGCACCGGTAAGGGGCTGATCGTGGGCAAGATCGCCGAGGACGAGAAGCCGGACACGGTAATCACCGCGTGGGCACCGAATGCGGGACACACGTACATCGCCAAGGATGGGCGCAAGTTCATCCACACACACCTTGCCAACGGCATCGTGTCGTCCGGGCTTCGCCGAGTGTTGCTCGGACCGGGTTCGCTGATTAACCCGCAGCAGCTGCTGGCCGAGATGGCTGCGTGCTCGGACTTGCTCGAGAATGTGCAGGTCATCATTCACCCGCACGCCGCCATTGTGACCGATCGCCACATCGAGGAGGAGGCGGGGCCGATGACCAAGATCGGGTCGACCAAAAAGGGCGTGGGTGCCGCGATGATTCAGCGCATCCGGCGCGATCCCGACGACCTGAACATTGCGGCAAATTGTGTCGGACTCGCACACTACGTGACCACAGTGGCTGGATACCGGGCCGCACTGCGCGAGGCGTCAAATGTGCTCGTCGAGGGTGCACAAGGGTACGGGCTGTCGATGTACCACGGCTTTTACCCCTACACCACCTCTCGCGACGTCTCGATCTGGCAAATCCTCGCCGATTGCGGCATTCCGTTCGACATGATCCCAACGCTGATGGGCTCGCCCGACATTGGCGTCATCGGCACCTGCCGCACCTACCCGATTCGAGTGGCGAACCGATTCGATACGCACGGGACGCAGGTCGGGTACTCGGGTCCTTGCTACGACGACCAGCTGGAGATCTCGTTCGAGGAGATCGGGCAAAAGACCGAGCTTACCACTGTAACCAAGCTCCCGCGCCGGATTTTCACATTCAGCCGCAAGCAGATCGAGGAAGCGATCGAGTATAATGGTGCACGCGAGGTGTTCCTGAACTTTGTCAATTACTGCAAGTCCGGGGACGAATTGATGGACATTGTGGAATCGATCGAGCGGACCCCGAATACGGTGGTTCGGTGGATTGGGCTGGGGCCGGAGTACAAAGACGTGTACTCAGTGCCACAATACGGGCGCGAAGCGCGAATGGGACGAATTCTTGAACTTTGGAGAGTATATGCTACAGGTAGAATCAACAGTACACACGGATGAAATCAATGAACTCCCTTGG
>Ga0315900_10009122_pt1 | contig 12630 bp, 10 predicted proteins | sample LakEriMetagenome_FD_203521 | JGI IMG/M metagenome (GOLD analysis project Ga0315900, IMG submission 203521) | Freshwater fungal communities from buoy surface, Lake Erie, Ohio, United States - Buoy 12 MA114 | ecosystem: Environmental > Aquatic > Freshwater > Lake > Lake biofilm | place: USA: Lake...
ATGATGGAATCACCGCCGAGCGCGATCAGCTCGCGCAGCTTCGCCGCGGCCTGCGGCACCTCGATCTTGAAGTAGGAGACGTTGGCGATCTCGCGCGCCATGCGCGCCAGGAAGGGCGCGCTGAGATGCGTGCCGGCGACCGGCGCGTCCTGGATCATGATCGGGATCGAGATCGCATCCGACACGCGGCGGAAGAACTCGTAGATCGCGGCCTCGCCCACGCGGATCGTGGCACCGTGATAGGGCGGCATGATCATCACCATCGCCGCGCCCAGATCCTGTGCGCGGCGGCTGCGCGCGGCGCAGACATGGGTGGCGAAATGCGTGGTGGTGACGATCACCGGCACGCGCCCGGCGACATGCGCGAGGGCCACTTCCATGACCTGGTCGCGATCCGAATCCGTCAGCACGAATTGCTCGGAGAAATTCGCCAGGATGCACAGGCCTTCGGAGCCCGCATCGATCATGAAGTCGATGGCGCGCTTCTGGCCTTCGAGATCCAACGCGCCATCGGCGTGGAAGATGGTGGGCACGACGGGGAAGACCCCGCGATAGGGAAGCGGCATGGGCGTGTCCTCAGTGATTGTCGCGCGCGACGGGCGCGCCGGAGCTGCCGGCGAGGAAGTCGAGGTCAGCACCCTCATTCGCCTGCGTCACATGGTCCAGATACATCTTCACATAGCCGCGCGTGGCGTGCGGCGCGGGCGCTACCCAGGCCGCGCGGCGCGTGGCGAGCGTGGCGTCGTCCACATGCAGCGTAAGGCTGCGCGCCCCGACGTCGAGCGTGATCATGTCCCCGTTCTGCACGAGCGCGAGCGGCCCGCCGGCCGCGGCCTCGGGGGCCACATGCAGCACGACGGTGCCATAGGCGGTGCCGGACATGCGCGCATCGCTGATGCGGATCATGTCGCGCACGCCCTGCTTCAGCAGCTTCGCGGGGATCGGCATGTTCCCGACCTCCGCCATGCCCGGATAGCCCTTCGGCCCGCAATTCTTCAGCACCATGATGCAGTCCGCATCGATGTCGAGCGCGGGATCATCCTTGCGCGCGTGCAGATCCTCGATGGTTTCGAACACCACGGCGCGGCCGGTGTGGCGCATGAGGTGCGGCGAGGCGGCGGAGGGTTTGATCACCGCGCCGTCGGGGCAGAGATTGCCGCGCAGCACGGCCATGCCGGCATCGGGCTTGAAGGGCGCCGACCAGGGCGTGATCACTTCGGGCCGCCAGCAACGCGCCTCCTGCACATTCTCCCAGATCGTGCGGCCATTCGCCGTGGGTGCATCGCGGTTCAGCAGCCCGGCCTCGCCCAGCGTGCGCAGCACCACGGGCAGGCCACCGGCCTCGAAGAAATCCTCCATCAGGAAGCGGCCCGAGGGCATCAGATCGACCAGGCAATGGATGCCGCGGCCCAGCGCATCAAGGTCATCGAGCGTGAAGGGCACACCGAGCCTTCGTGCGATCGCCAGCAGATGCACCACGGCATTCGTCGAACCGCCGATCGCGCCCAGCACGCGCACCGCATTCTCGAAGGCCGCGCGCGTGAGGATCTTCGAGATGGTGAGGTCCTCGCGCACCATCTCCACGATGCGCCGCCCGGCCATGCGCGCCAGCAGGTTGCGCCGCGCATCGGCGGCGGGGATGGCGGCGTTGTGCGGCAGGCCGAGGCCCATCGCCTCGACCAGCGAGGCCATTGTCGAGGCCGTGCCCATGGTCATGCACGACCCCGCCGAGCGGTTCATGCCGGCCTCAGCCTCATGGAATTCCGCCAGCGTCACCTCGCCCGCGCGCAGCTGCTCGCTCATCGAGATGATGTTGGTGCCCGAGCCGATGATCTGCCCGCGATAGACGCCGCGCAGCTGCGGCCCCCCCGAGACGCCGATGGTTGGCAGGTCGACGCTCGCAGCACCCATTACCAAAGCGGGCGTGGTCTTGTCGCAGCCCATCAGCAGCACCGCGCCGTCGAGCGGATGCGCGCGGAGTGCTTCCTCCACATCCATCGCGGCGAGGTTGCGGTAGAGCATCGCGGTGGGCCGCATCGTCACCTCGCCGAGCGAGGAGACGGGGAATTCCAGCGGATAGCCGCCCGCTTCCAGCACGCCTTCGCGCACATGGCGCGCGAGTTCGCGGAAATGCTGGTTGCAGGGTGTCAGCTCGGACCAGGTGTTGCAGATTCCGATGACAGGGCGGCCATCGAACTGGTCCTGCGGCGTGCCGTGGTTCTTCAGGAAGGAGCGGTAGTAGAACCCCATCTTGTCCTGCCGGCCGAACCAGGCCTGGCTGCGCAGCTTCTTCTTCGTGGACACGTCGCTCAACCCTGCGCGCGGCGGCGCGCGCCCATGGTGCAGGCAAGGTCGAAGGCTGCCTGCAGCGCACCGACACGCGCGATGCCCTTGCCCTGGATGTCGAAGCCCGTGCCATGCGCGCAGGTCGCGATCGGCACGGGCAAGCCGCCGGCCACGGTGATGCCACGCCAGAAGCCCATGAGCTTCATCGCGATCTGCCCCTGGTCGTGATACATGGTGACGATCGCATCGACATCGCGCGTGCCATCGGCCTTCGGTTGCGCGCGCAGGAAGATGGTGTCGGCCGGGAAGGGCCCCTCGCAGGGCAGGCCGCGGCGGCGCGCTTCCTCCAGCGCGGGGCCGATGATGTCGATCTCCTCGCGGCCGAAGGCGCCGTTGTCGCCGTTGTGCGGATTGAGTCCGCAGACCGCGATGCGCGGCTTGTCGATGCCCGCCGCCACCAGCGCGTCGCGGATCAGCGCCACCGCGCCGATCACCTTCTCCGGCGTGATGAGATCTGCCACCTCGCGGATCGCGACATGGCTGGTGACGCGGCAGGTCCACAGCCCGTCGAGCACGTTGAACTCGCTATGCGCGCCGGTGTGGCCCAGCACCTCGGCGAACCAGTGCAACTCATCCGGATGGCCCATCTGCGCCATGTGCAGCGAGGATTTGTTGAGTGGCGCGAAGACGATGCCATCCACCGTGCCGGCTTGCGCGTAGGCGAGGCACTGGCGAAGTGTGGCCATCGCATGCGCCCCGCCCGCGGCGCTGGATTGCCCGCGCGGAATCGGCGCGTCGCGGCGCAACTCATGCAGCACGATGCGCCCCGGCGTGAGGGCCGTGGGGTCGTTGGCGCGCGTGATCGGAAGATCCACGCCGGCGATGCGCATGCCCTCGGCCAGCTCATCGGGGTCCGCCACCAGCAGCAGCGCCGCCTTGTTGCGATTGGCTTCCTCGGCCAGCAGCCGGGCCATGATCTCGGGCCCGATTCCGGCAGGATCGCCGAGCACGAGGGCAAGGCGTGGCGTCATTCGACAGGTCTCCGCGTGAGGGATGCGCCGCCGCGCAGCAGCATGGCCAGCAGCGGCCAGGCGAGCAGCAGCAGCGCGAGGGTGGTGATGGAACCTACCAGCGCATTCGACCAGAAGATGGTCAAATCGCCGCGGCTGATCAGCATGGATTGGCGGAAGGCATCCTCCGCCTTGTCGCCGAGCACCATGGCCAGCACCATGGGCGCGATCGGGTAGTCGAGCTTCTTCATCAGATAGCCGAGCACGCCGAAGCCGATGGCGAGCAGCACGTCGAATCCGCTGCCCGAGATCATCCAGGCGCCGGTGATGCAGATCGCCATGATCATCGGCGCGAGCAGCCCGAAGGGCACGCGCATGACCGAGGCGAAGATCGGCACCGTCGCCAGCACCAGGACCACGGCGACGAGATTCGCCACATACATGCTGGCGATCAGGCCCCAGACGAAATCGGGACGGTCCTGGAACAACATCGGCCCCGGCTGCAAGCCCCAGATCATCAGCCCGCCCAGCATCACCGCCGCGGTGGCCGAGCCCGGCACGCCCAGCGCGAGCATCGGCAGCAATGCGGAGACACCGGCGGCGTGGTCCGAGGTTTCGGGGCTCACCACGCCCTCCGGCTCGCCCTTGCCGAAATTCTCGCGGCGGCGGGAGAAGCGGCGCGCGACGCCATAGGACATGAAGGAGGCCGCGGTCGGCCCGCCCGGCGTCAGCCCCATCCAGATGCCGATCGCCGCCGAGCGCAGCAGCGCCACCCAGTAGCGCGGCATGTCGAGCAGCGTGCGCAGCACGGCGGCCAGGCGCACGCGCGCGGGAATGCCCTCCACCTTCTCGGTCTCATCCGCGGTGGCGAGCAATTCGCCGATGCCGAACAGGCCGATCACCGCGACAAGGAAGGAGATGCCGCGCACCAGCTCATCCTGGCCGAAGGTCAGGCGCATCTCGCCCGAGACCGTGTCCATGCCGATTGTCGCCAGCGACAGGCCGACCAGCAGCGAGACAGCGGTCTTCAGCGGGTTGGAACCCCCCATGCCGATGAAGGCGCAGAAGGCGAGGAGATAGACTGCGAAGTATTCCGCCGGGCTGAAGCGCAGCGCGAATTCCGCGATGTCGTCGGCAACGATGGTGATGGTGATGACGCCCACCAGCGCGCCGAAGCCCGAGGAGAGGAAGGCAAGCGAGAGTGCCTCCGCCGCGCGCCCCTGCTTCGCCATCGGATGGCCGTCGAAGGTGGTGGCGACGGAGGATGGCTCGCCCGGGATGTTGAACAGGATCGAGGTGGTGGACCCGCCCAGCAGCGCGCCCCAATACATCGAGCTCAGCAGGATGATGGCGCTGACCGGCGGCATGAAGAAGGTGAGCGGCATCAGCAGCGCCACGCCGTTCGGCGCACCGAGCCCCGGCAACACGCCGACCAGGATGCCGATCAGCACGCCCACCACCATCAGCCCGATGTGGTAGCCGGTCAGTGCGACCTCGAATCCATGCAGCAGTGCGTCGAGGCCTGTCATACCAATTCCCATTGGTCGGAACCTGCGGCCGGGGAACCCGGCCGAGGCGCCGAATGGCGCCCGCCGCTAGTGCGGCGTAGCCAAGCGCGCGGCTTGCGGCACTGCCGCAAGGCCTCAGCGAAGCGAAGGCTGGCGCGCCGGCGACTGAGGGCGGATCGGCCACGATCCGCAGGAGTTGGTGTCATCAGTAGATGCCCAGCGCTTCCTCGAGCGGCCCCTTGGCGAGCGGCACGCCGAGCCAGGTCTCGAACAGCAGGAAGAAGGCGGCCGGCATCGCCAGCGCAAGCAGCAGCGCCACCGCCCAGCGCGCGCGGGCCTGGCGGCGAGCCATCCAGAGCAGATAGGCGAACATGGTGACATAGGCGCCGAGCGGGGCGATCGCCACGGCGAAGACGGCCGTGGGTAGGCCCAGCGCGGCCACGCGCTTCAACGCGCCGGGTTCGGCGAAGCGCCCCGGCGCGGCGGCGATGATCTCACGCAGCAGCAGCAGCCCCGCGACCGCCATCAGCAGCAGGCCGATGCGCAGCGGGAAGTAGCCCGCGCCCGGCCCGGTCGGGCCCCAGCCGACATCGTGGCGCAGCGCGCCGAACACCACGATGCCGCCGAAGGCCGCGGCGGCGAGCGCCATGCCCAGCTCCGCCGTGCGCCTTGAGTTGTCTGGCCGATTCACGGCGCCGGCCTCCGGCCCCTGCCGATCAGCCCTGCTCGACCAGCCATCCATAGTCGCGGAAATGCTCGCGATTCATCGCCTCGTCCTGTTGGATGAAGGCGGCGAGCTCGGCGCCGGTCTGCCACAGATCGCCCTGGCTGCCGCTCTCCAGCCAGGCCTTCCATTCCGGCGTCTCGCGCACGCGGGCGAGCAGTTGGGTCCAGAAGGCGGCCTGCGCATCGGTGGTGCGCGCGGGCAGCCAGACGGTGCGCGGCATGCGGAAATCCGCCGGGCCGATGCCGGCCTCGGTCGAGGTCGGGATGTCGGACCAGCCCATCCCATCATGCACCTTTTCGGTCAGCGTCAGGCGCTGCGGATTGAAGACGCAGAGCGGGCGCACGCGCCCGGCGCGCCACTGGCCGATATTCTCAGCCGGGTTGTTGGTGTTGGCTTCCACATGCCGGCCGGCGAGCTGGATCGCCACCTCGCCGCCCGAGCGGAAGGGGACATAGGTGAAGGTCACGCCGGTGGCGCGCTCGATCAGCTTGGTGAGGATGTGGTCGGTGTCGCGCGCCTGGCTGCCGCCCATGCGGAACTCGCCATTGCGCGCGCGCGCGGCGTCGATCAGGTCCTTCGCCGTGCGGAAAGGGGCGTCGGTGTAGGTCCAGAGAATGAACTCATCCGCCGCCATCGAGGCGACGGGCCGCAGATCCGCGAGCCCGTAGCCGACGCGCGTCACCAGCGGCATCAGCCAGACATTGTTGGTGCCGAACACCACCTTGTGCGGGTCGCCCGCCGCGCCACGGCCATAGACGAAGGCCTCCGTGCCGGCGCCGCCGCCCTTGTTGGAGACGATGACGGGCGTGCGCAGCAGGTTGTACTTCTGGATGATCGACTGGACGATGCGCGCGAACTGGTCCGTGCCACCGCCAGGGCCGGCGGCGACGATGAACTCCACCGGGCGCGCGGGCTGCCAGGCCTGGGCGAGGGCGGGGCTCGCGAGCAGCGTAGCGCCGGTGCCGAGCAGCAGGCTGCGGCGGCCCACGGCAAACTGGGATGCGGCGAAGGCGGGTGTGCGGGACGCAACTGTGTCTGTCACGGCGTTTTCCTTCCCTACGGATCACGGGCCGGATCTGTCGCCGGCCTCATATGACGGAGGCTGGACGAAGCCCCGGCCACTTGTCAACCGGTCCGGCCACCGGACCAGTAGACCAGCGCCGCGCGATGGCGTTAGGCTTACGCTCATGCATGACAGCTTCGCCCTGCTGCAATCCGCGCTGTCCAAGCGCACGATGCGCGAACAGATCACCGATCGCCTCGCCGGCATGATCGTCTCCGGCCTGCTGCGCGCGGGTGATGCGATGCCGGGCGAGCGCGAACTCGCCAGCCAGCTCGATGTCAGCCGCGAGACGGTGCGCGGCGCCATCCAGGCGCTGGCCGCGCGCGGGCTGATCGAGGTCGCGCAGGGCGCGCGGTCGCGCGTTCTGCCCGCCGCGCGCTGGACCGCACGGCCCGCGCCCGCCGTGCGCTACACGACGGAGGAGGTGCACGCCGCGCGCCTCGCGCTGGAAGTCGCCGCCGCGCGCGGTGCGGCCGCCAATGCCGATGATGCCATGCGCGCCCGGCTGCGCCGCCTGGTCGAGGAACAGGGCCGCGCGCTGGACGATGCGCCGACCTTCCACATATGCGGCAATGAATTCCACGCCGCGCTGCAGGAAGCGAGCGGCAACCGGCTGATCGCGGCATTGCTCGCCGAGGTCTCCGGCCAATCCTCCGAGTTGAGCCAACGCGCGCTGGAAGCGCCCGGCGCGATGCGCAAATCCTGGCTCGACCACAAGCGCATCGCCGCCGCGATCGAGGCGAGCGATCCGGATGCCGCCGCCACCGAGATGCGCCGGCATCTGGAACGTATCGGCAAGGCCGCGCGCCGGGCCGGGGAAGGTCGCGCGGCCGCCTGAAGGGCGCGCGTGTTGGGGGAAACGAAGCCATGCACGTCACCACACTGTTTCGGGCCGCGCGCGAAGCGCCGGTCGCCGCCGCGCTGCTCGGCTGCGGCGAGTTCGGCCTGTCGCTGATCGCGCAGGCGCGCCGCCTGCGCGGCCTGCGCATCCTCGCCGCGCTGGATCTCGATACGGCGCGCGTCGCCGCCGCGCTTGCCGCCGATGGCGTGCCGCACCGGCGCTGCGACGGCCCCGCCGCGATGCGCGCCGCCATCGCCGCGGGCGAGATCGCGCTGGTCGCGCGGCTGGACGACCTGCTCGCCCTGCCGGAGCTCGAACTTGTGGTGGAAGCCACGGGGCATCCGGAGGGCGCGGCGCGCCACGCCTTGGCGGCGATCGCGGCGGGCAAGCACATCGCGATGGTGTCGAAGGAATCCGAATGCGTCGTCGGCCCGCTGCTGGCGGCCAAGGCGCGCGCGGCGGGTCTTGCCTACACCTTCGTCGAGGGCGACCAGCCCGCGCTGCTGATCAGCCTGATGAGCTGGGCGGAAACACTCGGCCTGCCGATCCTCGCCGCCGGCAAGAGCAGCGAATACGACTACGTCTTCGACCCCGCGACCGGCCGCACGCGTTGGCTGGCGGAAGAGGTCCCGAGCCGCGGCCTCGCGGATCTCATGGCGCTGGGCGCGGATGCGGCCGCCACCATCGCCGCGCGCGCCGAAGCGCTGGCCGCGCTGCCGCAGCGCACCGTGCCCGATTATTGCGAGATGGCGCTGGTGGCGAACGCCACCGGCCTGCCGCTCGCGCGCCCGGATTTCCACGCGCCGCTCGCGCGCACGCCCGAACTCGCGCAGCTCTACGGGCTGCGTGCGGAGGGCGGGCTGCTCGACGCCACGGGCGTGATCGACGTGTTCAACTGCCTGCGCCGGCCGGACGAGGCCTCCTTCGCCGGTGGTGTCTTCGTGGTGGTGGAACTCGCGGATCAGCGCACCGGCGCGCTCTTCGCCGGCAAGGGCATCCCGGTCTCGCGCGATCTGCGGCGGGCGCTGATCTACAACCCCTCGCATCTGCTGGGCGTGGAGGCGCCGATCTCGGCGATGGCGGCGGGGCGGCTCGGCCATGCGATCCCGGCCGAGGGCTATCGCCCGATGGTGGATCTGGTGGCGCGCGCGGCGCGCGACCTGCCGGCGGGGCATCTGCTGGCGATGGAGGGCAACCGCCATGCCGTCCCCGGGCTGGATGCGCTGGTGCTGCCCGCACGCCCCGCGCGCGGCGATGCCCCCGCGCCCTACTATCTCGCCGTGGGGCAGCGCCTGCGCCGGCCGGTCGCGGCGGGGGCGATGCTGCGCTGCGAGGACCTCGATCTGCCGGCGGAGAGCCTGCTGTGGCGCCTGCGGGCCGAGCAGGACGCGATGTTCCTCGCACCCGGCCTGGACGCCCCGGGCAAGTCGGGGCAAGTTTCCGGCAGGTAGAGGAAACCATCCATGGCAAGCAGCCAGGTTCTTGTCGAAGCCACCACGCTCGAATCGCTGGTGGCGCGCATCTTCATCGGCGCCGGTTGCGATGAGGCCGAATCCTGGCGCATCTCCACCCATCTGCTCGGCGCGAACCTCGCCGGGCATGACAGCCACGGCGTGGCGCGCGTGCCGCGCTATGTCGAGTGGCTGCAGGCCGGCTATGTGCTGCGCGACCAGACCGCCGAGATCGTCACCGATGGCGGGTGCTTCGCGCTGCTCGACGGACATTTCGGCTTCGGCCAGACGGTCGCACCCCAGGCCGTGGCACTCGGCATCGCGCGCGCGCAGCAGCACGGCATCGCCGTGGTCGGGCTGCGCAATGCGGGGCATATCGGGCGCGTGGGCGACTATGCCGAGACGGCGATCCGCGCCGGGCTGATCTCGATCCACTTCGTCAATGTCGCGGGCTCGGTGCTGGTCGCGCCCTTCGGCGGCACGGAGCGGCGCTTCTCCACCGCGCCCTTCAGCGTCGGCGTGCCGCTGCCCGGCCGTCCCCTGGTGCTGGATTTCGCGACCTCGCTGGTGGCGGAGGGCAAGGTGCTGGTCGCCTCGAATGGCGGCAAGCCGCTGCCGGGCGATGCGCTGATCGAGCCCGATGGCAGGCTCTCGGGCGATCCGCACACGCTCTACGGCCCCTATGACCAGATCGGGCCGCGCAATCCGTCCAACGGCGCGGGCGCGATCCGCGCCTTCGGCGAGCACAAGGGCAGTGGCCTGGCCTTCATGTGCGAGATGCTGGCCGGCGCGCTGACCGGCGGCGGCACCTCGGGCCCGGTGGGCGCGCGCGGGCGCATCGCGAACGGCATGTTCTCGATCTACGTCTCGCCCGCGCATTTCGGCACCCAGGCCGAGTTCGAGGCGACGGGCCGCGCCTATGTCGATTGGGTGATGCAATGCGCGCCCTCCGATCCCGCGCAGCCGGTGCTCGCCCCTGGCGACAAGGAAGCCGCGCTGCGCGCCGAGCGGCTGGCGGGTGGCGTGCCGCTGCAACCCGACACCTGGGAGGGTATCCTGCAGGTGGCGCGCAAGCTGGGTGTTTCGATTCCGAACTGAAGAAATCGCCTATCGGGAGACGGCCATGTTCCGACGCACGCTTCTGGGCCTCACGCTGGCGGCGGGGCTCGCCGCGCCGGCCTTGGCCTTCCCCGATCGCACCATCACGCTCGCCGTGGGTTTCGCGCCCGGCGGATCCACCGATGTCACCTCGCGCCTGCTGGCCGACCGGCTCGGCCCGGCGCTGGGCGCGAATGGGCGCGTGGTGGTGGAGAACCGCCCCGGCGCGGCCGGGTTGATCGCGAGCGACTGGCTGCGCCGCCAGGCGCCGGATGGGCATACGCTGATGCTCGTCGAGGCGTCCTCCCACGCGCTCGCGCCCAATGCGGTGCCGGGCGGCACGCGCTATGATCCGATCGCGGATTTCACGCAGATCGCGGTGGTCGGCACGGGGCCGATGATCGTCGTCGCGCAGCCGAATTTCCCCGCCCGCACGCCGGCCGAGATGATCGCGCGGCTGCGCGAGGCCCCGCCGGATACGCAGCCCTTCGCCTCTTCCGGCGTCGCCTCCATGCCGCATCTCTCGGCCGAGATGTTCGCCGCCGTCATGGGCCTGCCGGGCCGATTCCCGCATGTGCCCTATCGGTCCGGCGGGTTGATGGTGGAGAGCATCGCGCGCGGCGAGACGCAGTGGGGTGTCGCCGTGCTGGCCTCCGCCGCCGGGCAGGCGCGCGACGGGCGCGTGCGGCCGGTGGCGGTGACGGGGCTGGAGCGATTCCCCTCCTTCCCCGATGTGCCGACGCTGAATGAAAGCGCGCTGCCGGGCTTCGATCTCGAGAACTGGTTCGCGGTGATCGGCCCGCGCGGCATGCCCGATGCGGTGGTCGCGCAGCTCAACGCCGCGATCCGCGCCGCCATCGCCGAGCCGCAGCTGCGCGAGCGCCTGCTGATCGCCGGCGTCGCCCCCTGGACGCGCCCGAACGCGCCCGCCGACGCCACCGCCTTCTTCCGCGCGGAGCTCGCGAAGTTCCGCCTTGTGGTGGATCGGACGGGCGTGAAGCTGGAGCCCTGATGTCCTCCGATTTCGATGTGGTCGTCGTCGGCGGCGGCAGCGCGGGCTGCGTCGTCGCGGCGCGGCTCTCCGAGGACCCGAACACGCGCGTGCTGCTGCTCGAGGCCGGGCCGCCGGATGACGACATCTGGATCCGCCTGCCGATGGGCTACGCCAAGCTCTTCGGCAGTGGGCGCTACAATCCCGGCTTTGCGACCCAGCCGGAGGAGACGCTGAACAACCGTTCCATACCCTGGCCGCGCGGGCGCGTGCTGGGTGGTTCGGGCAGCGTCAACGGCCTGGTCTTCCTGCGCGGCGCGCCGGACGACTACAACCGCTGGGCCCAGGCCGGTGCGCGCGGCTGGAGCTATGAGGATTGCCTGCCGGCCTTCCGTGCGCTCGAGACCTGGCGCGGCGCACCTTCCGACACCCGCGGCAGCGATGGCCCGATCCAGGTGGGGGAGCCGCGCAAGCTTGCCCCCGCCGCGCAGGCCTTCGTAGATAGCGCCGTGGCGGCCGGGCTGCCGCGCTTCCGCGACGTGAATGGCGGCGGGCCGATCGAGGGCGCGGGGCCCGTGCAGCTCAATGTCGATGGGCGCTGGCGGTCCTCCTCTGCGCGCACCTTCCTCCGCCCGGCGATGACGCGGCCGAACCTCACGGTGCGCACCGGCATCGCCGTACAGCGCGTGATCTTCGAGGGCCGGCGCGCCGTCGGCGTCGCCACCGCGCAGGGCGAATTCCGCGCCGCGCGCGCCGTGGTGCTCAGCGCCGGCGCGATCGAGACGCCGAAGCTGCTGATGCTCTCGGGCATTGGCGATGGCGAGAAGCTGCGCGCCTTGGGCATCGAGACGCGCGTGCACAGCCCCGATGTCGGGATGAACCTGCAGGATCATCTGATCGCGCGCTACATCTGGCGCGTGAAGCCCTGCGGCACGCTGAACGAGATCCTCGGCAGCACGCTGCGCAAGGCGGCGATGGGGCTCGATTGGCTGCTGCGCAAATCCGGCCCGCTCTCGATCGGCGCCGGCGAGGCCACGGCCTTCGCGCGCGTCACCCCCGGCGCGGAGGAGGCCGAGGCGCAGCTGCTCTTCGTGAACTTCTCGACGTTTGACTACACCAAGGGGCTGCACGGTTTCCCCGGCGTGATGTTGAACTTCAACCAGTGCCGGCCGGACAGCCGCGGGGAGGTGACGCTCGCCTCGCCCGACCCGGCGGCGAAGCCGGTGATCCGCGCCAACTACCTTGACCATCCGAACGACATGCGTGTCATGCTCGGCGCGGCCGCGCTGTGCCGGCGCATCGCCGGCGTGGGGCCGCTGCGCGACCTCATCGATGCGCAGCTGCGTCCCGAACATGATGATGGCAGCGAGGCAGCGGTGGAGCGCCATATCCGCGCGACGGCGAGCACGGTGTTCCACCCCTGCGGCACGGCGCGCATGGGCAGCGATGATCGTGCGGTGCTGGATTCCGAATTGCGCGTGAATGGCGTGGAGGGGCTGCGCGTGGCGGATGCCTCGGTCTTCCCGATCATCCCCTCGCCCAACATCCAGCCGGCAGCGCTGATGGTGGGCGAGCGCTGCGCGGCCTTCCTGCGGCGGGAGCTACACTAACCCTCCGTTGACGTGGAGCACCTGGCCGGTGATGTAGCCGGCCTC